>Ga0306920_100007637_pt1 | contig 14250 bp, 13 predicted proteins | sample flu12Cox44000170_FD_204666 | JGI IMG/M metagenome (GOLD analysis project Ga0306920, IMG submission 204666) | Lab enrichment of tropical soil microbial communities from Luquillo Experimental Forest, Puerto Rico - flux4day.12C.oxic.44.000.170 (v2)... | ecosystem: Environmental > Terrestrial >...
TTTCGGACGAGGACATGGTGAACGCGCAGCGCGGCAATCTCCTCGACAGCGCCGCGCCCAACCCCTCGGTCGAGACGCTGCTTCATGCCTTTCTGCCGCACAAATTCGTCGACCACACCCACGCCACATCGGTCCTCGCGCTCAGCGATCAGCCCGATGGCGAGGCGCTCTGCCGCGAGGTCTATGACGGGCGCATGGCGCTCGTGCCCTACATCATGCCGGGCTTCGCGCTGGCCAAGAAGGCGGCGGAGATTTATGAGCGTGATCCCGCGGTCGAAGGCCTCATCCTGCTGAAGCACGGCATCTTCACCCTCGGTGAAGACGCGCGCGAGGCCTATGAGCGTATGATCGAGATGGCGAGCCTTGCCGAGGCGCGGCTCGCGCACGGCCGGCGCAATGTCTTCGCTGCTGCCCCACTGCCGCAGGCGGTTGCGCCGGTTGCTGCGGTGGCGCCGATCCTGCGCGGGCTTTGCGCCATCGAGAACGACCACGCTACCGGCCGCGCCAAGCGCCAGGTTCTCTGCTTCCGGAGCTCGCCGGAGATTCTGAATTACGTCAACGGCGCCGATCTCGCGCGCTATTCGCAACAAGGCGTGGTGACGCCCGACCACACCATCCGCACCAAGAATTGGCCGCTCGTCGTGCCGGCGCCGGAATCAGGCCGGCTGGAGGTGTGGCGACAAGCCGTGGCAGCGGCGATCGACGCTTTCGCCGGACGTTACTGCGCCTATTTCGACCGCTACAACGCGCATGAGAAAAAACCGCGCGTGGCCCTCGATCCGCGCCCGCGCGTGGTGCTCGTGCCCGGCCTCGGCTTCTTCGGCTTGGGTGCGTCCCATAAGGATGCGGCGATCGCCGCCGATATCGCCGAGAACACCGTTGCCGTCGTCACCGACGCCGAAGCGATCGGCTGCTTTCAGCCGATCGAGGAGAGCGACATGTTCGACGTCGAATATTGGTCGCTCGAGCAAGCGAAGCTCGGCAAAGCCGCGGAAAAGCCGCTCGCACGCCAAATCGCCGTCGTCACCGGCGGCGGCAGCGGTATCGGCGCCGCCACGGCGAAGGCGCTGGGCGCGGCCGGCGCCGAGGTGGCAGTGCTCGATCGCGATCTCTCTGTGGCGCGTGCGGTCGCCGCCGCCATCGGCGGCGCGGCAATCGCCATCCAATGCGACGTGACCGACGCGGCGACCGTTGCGGCCGCCTTCGATCGCGTCGCGGAAGTGTTCGGCGGTGTCGACATCGTCGTCTCCAATGCCGGCGCCGCTTGGCAGGGCCGCATCGGCGAGGTTGAGGAGGCGACCTTGCGCCGCTCCTTCGAGCTCAATTTCTTTGCGCATCAGACTGTGGCGCAGAACGCGGTGCGCATCATGCGCGCGCAAGGGACGGGCGGCTGCCTGCTCTTCAACACCTCGAAGCAGGCGGTCAATCCCGGCCGAGATTTTGGTCCCTATGGCCTGCCGAAGGCGACGACGCTCTTCCTCATGAAGCAATACGCGCTCGATTACGGCGCCGAGGGCATTCGCGCCAATGCGGTGAATGCCGATCGCATCCGTTCCGGCCTCCTGACCGAGACCATGATCGCCGAGCGGGCCCGCGCCCGCGGCGTCTCGCAACAGGATTACATGAGCGGCAATCTGCTGCGCCGCGAGGTCACGGCCGAGGACGTGGCGCACGCCTTCGTCTTTCTGGCGCAAGCCCGCACCACCACCGCCGCCGTCGTCACCGTCGATGGCGGCAACATCGAAGCGAGTCTCCGCTGATGACAGCGCCTCTTTCCGGCATCGACCACGTCATCATCGCCGTCCATGATCTCGAGCGCGCGCGCCTCACTTGGGAGCGCCTGGGCTTCACCTTGACGCCGCGCGGGCGCCATCTCGAAAAGGGCACCGGCAACTACTGCATCATGTTCGAGCGCGACTACCTCGAGCTCATGGGTGTCGTCGATCAGAGCCAGGACACGGGCGGGCTCGACGAATTTCTGGCTCGCGGGGAGGGTCCGCGCGGGCTCGCTTTCGCGACGCGCGCCGGTGATGAGACGGCGGCGGAACTCGCGCGCCGAGGCCTTCATCCGACGGCGCCCCGCGATTTGACGCGCCAGCTCGAGCTGCCGGAAGGGACGGTGCTCCCGCGCTTCCGTCTCGTCTCGTTGCCGCCCGAGGAAACGCCAGGGCTGATGAGCTTCATCTGCCAGCACCGCACGCCGGAGCTGGTGCGCCGCCCCGATTGGCTTCGCCACGCCAACGGCGTCGTCGGCATCGTCGGCATCGCCGTACTGGTGGAGTCGACGAAGCCGCTCGGCGCCGCCTATGACAAGCTCTTTCCCGCCGGGGTCACCACCACCGACCAAGTCTTAGTGGTGCATGCCGGCCGGCATCGCCTGACCTTCGCCACGCCCGACGATTTCGCGGCGCTCTATCCGGAGATCGAGCCCGAGCTGCGGCGTCCGCTTCCGGCCATGGCGGCAGTGCGGTTCTTAAGCCGCGACCTCGCCGCCACGGCCGATCACCTCACGCGCTGGCAGGTGGCGCATGAAGAAACCCGTGACGGCGGGATCCTCGTGCCGCCATCGGCAGCGAACGGCACGCTTCTCATCATCGGCCGCGCGTGAGCTCGCTCAGGCGGCGCAGACGTCGCAGTCGGCGCTTGTCTCACCGTCGGCGAGGAGCACTTTCGCCTTGGCGAGGAGCGCATCGGCCTGGGGACGCACGCGGAAATCGGTGGTCTGCTCTAGCCACACCACACGTCCCTCCTTGTCGATGAGGATCGAGGTCGGAATGGCGAGATCGCGGAAAAGGCCGCGCTTCGGCGTGAAGTTGCGTTGCTGCACATTGTAGCGTTGATGAACCGCGAGATCGGGGTCGGCGAGCAGCGTGATCGCCGAAGCGTTCTTGCGCTCGAAGGCGTAGAGCTCGTCGGTGCGATCGGAACTCACCGCGACGAGCTTGATCCCGAGTGCGGCGAAGTCGCGGGCGTGGCGGTCGAGCTGTCGCAACTCACCGACGCAGTAGGGACACCAGACGCCACGATAAAATTTCAGCAGCACCGGCGAGCCGCGAAAGCTCGAGAGCCGAACCGGACGTCCCGCCGAGTCCTGGGCGGTGAAGTCGGGCGCGATGTCGCCGACCGCGACGGACGGCCGCTGAAAGGCAAGTCCGCTCGTCGACGAGCCCAGGAGAAAGAGGCCCGCGGGGATGATCGCGACCACGCCGAGCGTGATGCCGACGATGCCGGGATGCAGGAAGAATCCCGCGACCGCCAGCAGCAGCGCCAGGACCATCACCGCCTGCTCCCGCCGCGGCTTCAGCGATGCGCGGTTTCCCGCGATCTTCGGATAGTGGAGGGCGATATTGCCGCCCGCGGCGGCAAAAGCGAGCGCGTTCAGAATCAAGCCGGGTGTCATGAGTTTCTCCTCCGTCAAATCTCTCGCATAGGCGCTAGGTGGCGACGACGAAGCTCGAGTCCGGTGCCCACCATCGACACCGCCAGCAGGACCAGCTCGGCAACGAGCTTGAAGGTCGTCTCCGGCGTCGCGCCGTCGGCGATCATGCCGAGCACACGTGCTGCAGTGGCAAAGCCGACGACGATAACAACCACCGTCAGTCCCGCCAGCAGGTGCCGCGTTGAGACGAGGGAGACGAGGGCGATCGCGGCAAAGGCGAGGAAGATCGCCCCGAACGCCCGCATATCCGTTGCCGCCGCCGGCGAACCGAGGACGATCTGCGAGCTCGCCGCGACGCCCGCGGGGTCACTCAGATATTTCCAGCCGATTCTGAGGAAGAGCAGTGCCGGTGCCGCGAGGCAGAGCCGCTCGAGCCATGCCGCATACCGCCAAAAGGCTCCCGCGATCGCAGGCGTGGCGCGATCTTGGGCCCGTGTCACTTCTTGCGCGATGGCCATGGTCGACACCCCTATGCGCGTGTGGCGTTGATGAAGTCGGCGAGCGCGCTGCCGATCTCGTGCGGTGAATCTTCCTGGAGGAAGTGCCGGCCTTTGACCGTCACTTCACGCTGATGCGTCCAGCTCCGGCAGAAGTCGCGCGTGCGTCCGGTGATGATGGCGCCGGGATCGCCGAGCACGAGTAGCTTCGGCAGCGGGCTCCGCCGGAGCCAGTCGCCGTACTCCTCGACGATGCGCGTGACATCGGGGGGCTCGCCCTCGATCGGAATCTGGCGCGGCCAGGTTAGCGTCGGCAGCCGCGCCTCGCGCTCGAGATAAGGTGCGCGATAAGCCGCCATTTCTTCATCCGAGAGCTGACGCAGGATGCTCCGCGGCAGCACCATCTCGACGAAGAGATTCTCGTCGAAGATCATCCGCTCGCCCTTCTCGGAGCGGAGCCCGCGGAAGATATCGGCGGCGGGTCCGAAATCCTCCCACCGTCGCGGCAAGGCGATCGCCTCCATATAGGCGATCGCCTTGATCTGCTCGGGATGGCGGAAGGCGCGATAGAAACCCAACGCCGAGCCCCAGTCATGGATGACGAGCGTGATGTTCTTGGTGAGGCCCAGCTTCTCGAACCAGGCGTCGAGGTACGCCGCGTGATCGACGAAGCGATAGGCTTTGCGCGGCGATTTGCCCGAGCGTCCCATGCCGACCAAGTCGGGCGCGAGGCAGCGGCCAAGCGCGCTCACATGCGGGATGACGTTGCGCCAAAGGTAGGAATAGGTGGGATTGCCGTGGAGGAAGACGATGGGATCGCCTTCACCGGTGTCGACGTAGCTAATCTCGCTGTCGAGCACGGGAACGCGGCGGCGCGGATGTGGATCGGCGGCGGTGTCGGTCATGGGGTCTGCCTTCGCTGAAAGAGTGGGGAGGAGGCTCGACATCGAAAGCGCGGCGAAATGCTTGACGAGCGTTCGGCGCGAGAGGGGCGGCGTCATGCGTCTAAGCGGAGCCGCCGGCAGCCGGCTGCGAGAAGACATTGATTAGGTTGCCGTCGGGATCGCGGAACATCATCGAGCGGTTCCCCCAAGGCTGGGTCGTCGGCGGCAAGATGAAGTGGCCGATGAGGTCTTGGAGTCGCGCATGCTCTGCGTCGACGTCGGTCACTTCGAAATCGAGGATCATCGAGCGATTGGCGTGTGCAATCGCGGCGCCGCGGCTGTACTGTGCAATCATGCGCTCGCTGCTGATGGCGAGGGCCAGCCCCGGCCCGTGGAATTCGACGTAGCGCTGGTCGTCGCCGACAGGAGTGAGGCCAGTGACCTCCCGATAAAAGCGCGCCAGCTTAGGAACGTCCTGGGTGACGATGCGGGCGTGTGCGAGCTTCATGGGACCAATCCCTTTCGCCTATCGATGGTTCGAATGTGAGGCCGCGACGAGCGAACGCTCCTTGCTCGTTCGCGCCGCCGCGCGTTCCGTTACGCGGTCGTCCGCCTGGACATCTCGTCGCAGGTCGGAATCACCGAAACGTGATCGCACCTGCCCGTCGCCCTGCATGGTGTTGCCTCAGGGCCGCGCTGCGCCCGCTTTCACGAGCGGGAAATCGACATCGGGCCGCGCCACGAGATTGAAGTAGCTGCGATAGAGATTGAGGACGACCGCGGCGACGATCTCGGCGATCTCGCCATCGGCGAAGCCGGCCTCGTGGAGCGCCGCGATCTCGGACGCGGGAAGATGGCCGTGCTTCTCCACGAGCCTCTCGGCGAAGCGCAAGGCGGCGGCCGTCTTGGGGTCGCGGGCCTCGGCCTTCCGCGCCGCGGCGATGTCGCTGTCGCTCCGCCCGCTACCGCGCGCGAGCGTGCACACGGCCGAGAGCGTGTAGTCGCAGCCGCTCGCCTCGGCGACGGCGATGCCGATGAGATCGAGCACCTCGGCCGAGAGCACGCTTTCGCGGAAGGCGCTGGCGAGACCCAAATAGGCGCCAAGCGCCGCCGGCGAGTTGGCCATGACCCGCACCATATTGGGAATGCGTCCGGTTCTTTGTTGGACGAAATCCAGCAGCTCCTTGGTCTTGCCGGTGGCGGTGGTCGGATCGATCGGCTTCAGTCCCTGCATGCTCATGACATCTTCCTTTCGCGGCTCGCGGAATTTCCTCGCTCGTGGATCACGCGGCTTGCCGCGCTACGCGACTGCCGGCATGGCCGGCAAAGGCGGTGAGGATGGTGACGAGTTGGTGTGCATTGGCCTCGTTCAGGCGGCCGTGCTCGTCGAAGGCCGAGGCCGCGCCGGGCAGGCTCATCATCTGCGGAAAGACATGCACGCCCAACGCCTCGAAGGGCACGCGGCTGTGCCAGAGGCCGCGGACGCCGCCCCAGCCGCCGGGCGACGCGCCGAGCAGCAGCAGATGCTTGCCAGCGAGCGGCACGGGCTTGATGCGCGAGAGCCAATCGACCGTGTTCTTCAACACGCTCGAGATGCTGCCATTGTATTCCGGCGTGGCGATGATGAGCGCGTCGGCCTCGCTAATCCGAGTGCCCAAGGCGACGACGCTGTCGGGAATTCCTTCGCGCTCGCGATCGCCGTCGTAAAGCGGCATCGGATAGTCGCGGAGATCGACGAATTCGGCTCTTGCCTCGCCTTGAGCGGCCGAGAGACGCACCGCCTCACGGGCGAATTTCTTGTTGTACGAGTCGCGCCGGAGCGAGCCGGCGAAGGCTAGGATTTTCGTCATGCTCCTGAAGAGAATGATTTCGGTGGTTTCTGTCGTCCGCCGCTACGCTCGCGCGGAGGCGCTGACGGGTCTCTGCATCGTGCGGACGAGGCGCCCATCGAGCGCTTCGCCGCGGCGGGAGTAGAGCTGAGCGAGGAGCATCACGGTGCTGACGATCAGCGCCGGCACGAAAAAGACGAGAACGAGCCAGGAGACGCCGCTCGCCGCGCCCATGAGATGCTCCTGGACGCCGTCGCGGATATTGGTGACCGTGTCGTAGGCGGTCTCCGCCACGAGCAGCCAAGCGAGTGGGATGGCGAGTCGCACGCGCTGATGCAGAAGTGCGATGGCGATGAAGCCCATGACGGCGCCGCCGACATCGCCGACAACGATGTCCATGGCGCCGCTGTCCGAGATGGGAAACCCGGTGTGCTGCGCCGAGAACACGTTGAGCGCAACGTACCGGAAGACATGCACCCAGAGCAGCGCAATGAGCGCGTCGGCGCGCGTGCGCAGTTTGAGCCAGGGCGCGACATACCAGCGCGCGATCGCGGCATAGACGACGAGGCTGATGAGCTGGGCGCCAGCTTGCGCGGGGATCAGGTAGTTCATGGATGCACCTTCGAGAAAGGCCGGCGGGAAACCGCCAGCGAGCGGGGAGCGAGGGAACGGCGGCCGAAAAACATGCGCTTCAGCAACCCATCGCGGAGAAAAAATGCGTGATAGAGCGCGCCGGTGACGTGGAGCGCGATGAGCACCATCAGCAGCCGCGAAAAGCCGTAATGGACATAACGGATGGGAAAGGCCCAGAAGTCGGCGGGTAGCGAGCCTTCGTTGAAGAAGACAATCCACGGCAGGCGCGTCTGCAGCGCCATCACCAGCCCGCTTCCGGCCATGCCGATCACGGCGATGTAGAAGAGGCGGTGCGATGCCCACGCCAAGCGGTCGAGGAGGGGATGTCCGGCCGCGGCCGGCGCGGGGTGCGACGTGCGCCGGCGCACGAAGAGGCGGACCAGCATCAGGGCGAGGATGAGCGTGCCGCCGCTCATGTGGGCGCGCAGCGCTTCGAGCTTGTGCGGATCGCTGTTCGGCAGCTTCGCCATCTCGAGCGCGCCCAGCGCGAGCGCGGCGATAACCAACAAGGCGAGTAGCCAATGGAGGGTTACGAGGACGGGGTGATAGCGCGAGACTTGGTTCATCTGCTTCTCCGCAGGCGGTAGGCGCCAAATCTGCCACTTTGCACTTTGTTCGATAATCCTGCATGATCCGCATGACCTATTCGGTAGGGGCGATCAATGCGCAGGTTTGGACTGGCCGAGATGAATGCCTTCGTCGCCATCGCCGAGCGCTCGAGCTTCGCCAAGGCGGCGGCGCATTTGGGCGTCTCGCGCTCAAGCCTCAGTGAGACCATTCGCGCGCTCGAGGAGAAATTGGGCGTGCGCCTCTTGAACCGAACCACGCGCAGCGTCGCCTTGACCGAGGTGGGCGAGCGCCTGCTGGCGCAGCTTCGCCCGGTGCTCGACAATCTCGACGCCGCGCTGGAATCGGTGAATGTCTTTCGCGACAAGCCGGCGGGGCTGCTGCGGCTCACCGTGCCGCGTCCGGCGGCGAAGACGGTGATCGCACCCATTCTCGCGCGCTTCCTTGCGGAATATCCGGCGATCACCCTCGACATTTCCGTCGACAGCGCACTCACCGACATCGTGCGCGACCGCTTCGATGCCGGCATCCGCCCCGGCCACCGCGTCGAGCAGGACATGGTGGCGCTTCGCGTCGGCGAGGACGCGCGCCCGACCATCGTTGCCTCGCCCGACTATCTCGGGCGTCATGCCGCGCCCAAGGCGCCCAGCGACCTGCAATCGCACAATTGCATCCGCATGCGCTTTGCCAGCGGCGCCGTCGCCCGCTGGACTTTCGAAAAGCGCGGCAAGGCACTTGAGGTGATGGTGACGGGATCGCTCATCACCAGCGACGGCGACCTCGCGGTGCAAGCGGCGCTCGACGGCGTCGGCATCGCTCGCGTGCCGCGAGCCTCGATTGAGGTGCTCGTGCGCCAGCGCCGCCTCGTTCCTCTTCTCGCGGATTGGATGCCGCGCTCCGTCGGATTTTTTCTCTACTACCCGAGCCGGCGGCAGATGCCGGCCGCGCTTCATGCCTTCGTCGATTTTCTCAGGAAGGAGACCCGTGGCGCGGCGCGCACGGAGGCGCGTACGCTTGGCCCAGCCAATGACGCTCGATCGGACGGGGAATACTGAGAGGAGAATCGCTCATTGAGCGATCCGCGGCGCTCGTCACTCGCCGCCTCACTTTTACGCTTCTTCAAAGCATTTCGCTGAAAATTCATCGATATCAGCGCGCGCGATGGAGCAAGCGATATCGAGCAGCGGCCAGCATTTCCTGCCGATCACCGATACCAGTCACGAACCCGACCCTCATCCTGCCGAAGGTTGCGGCTGCGATGCGGCTGTGCCAACCAAGGATCTCATCGCGGTGCTTCACCGCGCGGCGCTTGATGCCGTTTTCGGCGCGACGCCGGCGCGCCGCACGGTGCTGAGAATGCTGGGCGGTGCTACCGCACTTGCCGTGCTCGACACCATCTTTCCGTTGCGAGCGCTCGAAGCGATGGCGCAAGAGAGCGCAAAACCCGAAAACGCCGAGCTCACCATCGGCTTCATTGCCATCACCTGCTCGACGCCGCTCGTCGTTGCCGACAAGCTCGGATTCTTCAGGGAGCACGGGCTTGACGTCGAATTGGTGCGGACGCCCGGCTGGGGCGCCATTCGCGAGCGGCTTGCCAACGATCAGTACGAGGCTTCCCACGTGCTGACGCCGCTCCCGCTCGCCATGCAGCTCGGCGTCGGCGGCGCGGCCAAGCCCGCGGCGCTGTCGCTGGTGCAGAACACCAACGGCAACAGCATCGCTCTCGCGATGAAGCACAAGGACAATCGCGATCCCAAGAACTGGAAGGGCATGACCTTCGCCGTGCCGTTCGACATTTCCATGCAAAATCTGCTCTTGCGCTATTACCTCGCCGAGCAGGGGCTCGATCCCGACAAGGACGTGACCATCAAGGCGGTGCCGCCTCCCGAGATGGCGGCCAATCTCAAGGCCGGCATTCTCGACGGCTTCTTGGCGCCGGACAATGCGGCGCAGCTCGCCGTCCACAACGGCGCGGGCTTCATTCACCTCGTGAGCAAAGAGATTTGGGACGGCCATCCCTGCTGCGGCATCGCCGTCCAGCCGGCGCTCATCAAGGAGGCGCCCAATACCTATCTAGCCATCGCCCGCGCGCTCATCAAGTCGTCGGCGCATGTGGCAAACGCGGAGAACCGCAGGGAAGCAGCGCAGATTGCCGCCGACCAGAAATACATCAACATCCCCGGCGAGGTCGCCGAGGCGGTACTGACCGGCACGTTCGAGGACGGCCTCGGCAACCGCAAGACAGTCGCCAACCGCATCGACTTCCAGTCCTTCCCTTATCATTCCATGGCGGTCTGGATGCTGACGCAGATGAAGCGCTGGGGCTTCGTCAAGGGCGAGATCGGCTACAAGCAACTGGCGGAGCAGGTGTTTCGCGCCGTTGACGCGCAGAAGCTCTTGAAAGAGGCAGGGCTCGATGCGCCCGCCACGACCTATGTCACGCATACCATCATGGGCAAGACCTTCGACGCGGGACAGGCGGCTGCCTATCTCGACGGATTTGCGATCAAGAAGGCATGAGCGCGGCGGCGGCCATTGTTTGGCTGAGAAGGCTCGGCATTCTCGGCAAGATGCTGTTGGCGGGCGCGCCGCTTCTCTTGGTGCTCGCGGGCGTCAGCGTCTACGCCTGGTTCTCGACGGCGGAGCTCGCGGCAAGCCTCGGCACGGTGAACGGCGCGTGGCAGGAGGCCTCCGCAGCGCGTCTCTTGGAGAATCGCGTTCTCGCCATCCGCGGTGAGATCGGCAAGTTCCTCGCCTCGGGACAGCGCGAGCACATCGACGCCGCCACGGCCGGCCTTCGTGCGGTGGGCACCGAGATCGATGCCAGGCTCACCGCGAGCGGCGACACAGGTGCGGCGCGCCAAGCACTGGCGGATGGACGGCAGGCGCTCGCCGATTTCACCACCGCGCTCGGCAGTCTCGCCGAGCGGCAGGGTGAGCGCGAGCGGGTCTTGCGCGAGAGAGTCCGCGCCCCGGCCATGGCGATCGAGAAGATCTACACCGAGCTCATGCGCACGTCCTTCCACGACGGCGATGCCGCCACCGCCTTCTACGCCGGCTCGGCCGTTGCCGCGCTTGCCGCGGTGCGTGGCGCCGTGCAGAGCTTTCTTCAGGAAGGCGGCGATCATGCCGCCGCCTTCGAGCAGGGCGACAAAGAGATGGCCGAGGCCGCTTCGCTCATCACCGTCAACAGTGCCTCGCGCTTCACCAGGAAGCAGGTGGAAGCGGCCGAGAAGGCGCGCGAGGCGCTTGGTGGCGGGCTCAAGGAGCTCGCGGGCGTGACGCGCGCCCGCGACGCCATGACCGACGCCGTGCTCACGAAGGACGCGGACCGAGTGCTGGCCGCGCTCGCGGCTTTCAGCCGGCTCACGGAAGCGGCCGGCCAGGCGACGAGCGCCGCGGCGCAAAGCCGTGCGCGCACCGCGGCGCTCGCCAATGCCGGGCTGTCGCTGTTGGGCGGGATCGCCGCGGTGATGCTCTGTCTGCTGCTCGCTCGCACCATCACGCGACCATTGCACGTGCTTGTCGCCGTGACGCGTCGGCTTGCCGCGGGCGAAACCGCTGTCGACTTGCCGCCGCCTGGCGGGGACGAGGTGGGCGAGCTGGTGGAGGCCGTGCAGGTGTTCAAGGAGAATGCCATCGCGCGCGAGCGGCTCGAGAGCCAAAAGCAGGCCGAGCTCGCCGAGCGCGAACGCGAGATGGCGCGGCATAACCGTCTCACGGACGGCTTCCGCGCCAAGACCGAGGCGCTCGCCACCTCCCTCGCCAACGCCGCCACTCAGCTTCGCGCCAATGCCGAGACGCTCACCGCGCTCGCCGACGACAATCAACAGGGGACGGCGATGGCCGCCGCGGCGGCGGAGCAGGCGACCGGGCACGTCAAGCAAGCAGCGAGCCACGCAGAGCAGCTCTTTGTCTCGATCTCGGAGATCACTCGCAAGGCCAGCGACTCCTCGCGCGTCGTCCAATCCGCGGTGGGGCAGGTGGAAGAGACCAACGGCACCGTGACAGGTCTCTCCGGCGCGGCCCAAAAGATCGGCGAGGTGGTCCAGCTCATCAACGACATCGCCGCGCAAACGAACCTGCTCGCGCTCAACGCCACCATCGAGGCGGCGCGCGCGGGCGAGGCCGGCAAAGGCTTCGCCGTCGTGGCGAGCGAGGTCAAATCGCTCGCGACGCAGACCGCGAAGGCGACCGAAGAAATCGGCGAGCAAGTCGCGAGCATGCAAGGCGCCACCGCGAGCGTCGTCGAGGCGATCCGTCGCATCGGCGAGACCATGGCGAGCGTCAATGACATCGTCGGCGCAATCGCGAGCGCCGTCGAGGAGCAGAACACGGCGACGCGCGAGATCGCCTCCAGCGTGCAGCAGGCGGCGGGCGGCACCCAGCGTGTCTCCGAGCAGGTGGCAACTGTCGCCGCCGCGGCAACGCGCGCTGGCTCGGCGGCCACCGAAGTGCTCGACGCCTCCGCTGCGCTTGCCGGCGAAGCCGGCGGCCTGCAGGCCGAAGTGAACGATTTTCTGGCGCAGCTTCGCGCGAGTTAGTCGATCGTCACGCTGCGCAATGCTGATGTGACGCGGAGAAACGAGCAAGCAGGGCTGGCGGCGAACCGTGTTCGCCTTGAATGTCTCTTGCCACTGACTTACAGTGATCTTGCTCGTTACTGGTTCGAGAAGTCCTTTGCAGTCACGGTCTCAGGGAAGGTCTTGACGGACCCGGGGGGCGTCCCTGGTAAACGTGCGCCAGAGCGTGAATGAGGACATAACGCGCGCTGAGGCGACCGAAGGCGCCCGGCGGACGGTCGCGTCGGCGAATCTCGTCTCCTCAGACGTTGCGAGGGCGAACCATACGCGCCTGGCGCTACTCACCTCACTCGTGTTCCTGACAGCGCTGGTCCTTTCCGCGCCATTTGCACGGACACCGCTCGCGCAATTTCCTGCCGTCGTTGCTCTACTGCAAGCGGTGCAAGTGACTGCCGACTTGCTCCTCGCTGGACTATTGTTCGCGCAATATTACATCGAACGCTCGCGCGAGCTTGCCACTGTGGCGGCAGGTTTTCTCTTCACGGCGCTCATCGTTCTCGCGCATACCTTGACCTTCCCTGGGGTGATTTCGCAGACCGGCGCCTTCGGTGCGGGGCCGCAAAGCGCGGCCTGGCTCGTCGTTGCCTGGCGCATCGTTCTGCCGCTGACGGTGATCGTCTACGCGCTTCGCCGCGATGGCGAACGTCCAGCCGATGCGCATTTAGGCGCAGCGCGCGACCCGATCCTCGCCATGTCGCTTGCGGCCGCGGGCGGGGTGGTGGTGCTCGCGTTTCTCGCAATCCTCGGACGGCGCTGGCTACCGGTCCTGATGGACGGCGATGTTTTCGTCACCGGGACGCGTCTTGCCATGGTGGTGGCGCTGACGATCACGGTCATTGCCCTGCTCGTTCTTTTCCGCCGCCGCTCTCATTCGGTCCTCGACCTGTTGCTCATGGTCGTCATGTTTGCGTGGTTCTGCGCGGACATCCTGGTTTCGATCAGCAATGGGCGATACGACCTCGGATGCTTGGCGGCGCGAATTTGGGTGGTGCTTGCGTCGATGTTCGTTCTTGTCATCTTGCTCTATGAGACGGCCGCGCTTTATGCGCGGATGCAGGCGGCGAGAGCCGAGGACCGCGAGCGTCAACGCCACTGGAACGAAGTCGTGGCAGCGCGCGTCGAGACCCAAAGCGCGGAACGGCTGATGATGGCGGCGAAGCGCGCCGCCGAAACGGCCAATCGCGCGAAATCCGAGTTTCTCGCGGCAATGAGCCACGAGATGCGCACGCCGCTGACCTGTGTCCTCGGCATGGCGGATCTGCTCGTCGAGAGCGAGCTCACCGCCGAGCAGCGCCGGCATGCCACGGCGCTGCGGGATGCCAGCCAGTCGCTGCTCGCGGTGATCGATGATCTTCTTGCGGCCAAGATCGAGATCCAGAAGCCTTCGCCGGATCGTCTTCCAACGGGCCTCGCCTCTGCCAAGGACGCTGTCGCGTCGGGCGCGCGCATTCTCGTGGCGGAGGATCACGTCATGATCCGGAACCTCCTCGAAGCGATGCTTGCCGCCGCCGGGCACGAGGTCGTGCTCGTGAGCAATGGTAAGGAGGCCATTGCCGCAATCCAGGCGAGCGAGTTCGACTTGGTGCTCATGGATGTGCACATGCCGGAAATGGATGGCATTGCCGCAGCGCAGGAGATTCGCAAGCTCGACGGCCGAGTCCGCAACATTCCGATCATCGCGGTCACCGCCTATGCAACGCCGCAAGACGTGGAGCGATGTCGCGCCGTCGGCATGACCGAGCACTTGCCGAAGCCGTTTAACCGCGATGATCTGTTGCGCCTCATCGCCAAGTGGTTCGGACGTCAGCATCCGCGCTTGCCGCCAATCCCCGACGATGGTTGAGCAAGGGTCGGCATTGTCGAAATTTGCACGCAAGA
>Ga0306920_100007640_pt1 | contig 14249 bp, 11 predicted proteins | sample flu12Cox44000170_FD_204666 | JGI IMG/M metagenome (GOLD analysis project Ga0306920, IMG submission 204666) | Lab enrichment of tropical soil microbial communities from Luquillo Experimental Forest, Puerto Rico - flux4day.12C.oxic.44.000.170 (v2)... | ecosystem: Environmental > Terrestrial >...
TCACGATGCGAAGCTCCTTGTGGCCATCCTTCCGGAACTTCATCAAATCAATGGTGACAGTTATCCATTTAGAGCGGCACACCAGAAAATCAAGGATGTGACGAGCGCCGAGAATGTGCCGGTGCTCGAATTAATCGATGGTCTCAAGGATCGTGGGCCTGAGGAAACGCTTTGGGTGACGTTTCTCGACGATCATCCGAACGCCAAGGCAAATAATTTAATTTCCGATCAACTGGAGCAATGGATTCTCGAAAATACCGGGAAACATTGAGAAATTCGGGCGGCTAACAACAGTGCCGAAGCCAATAACAGCACTTGTCCGGGGGAACCGTTGAAGATATCTGTAATTGGCGCGGGTTACGTGGGGCTTGTGACGGGTGGTTGCTTAGCGGAAATTGGCCACGAAGTGGTCTGTACTGACAATGATGCCGAGAAGATTGCGACGCTCGAGGCCGGTCGACTGCCGATTTACGAGCCGGGGCTCGACGGCGTCATCGCAAAGACCCGCAAACAGGGCAGGCTAAAGTTCAGCGCCAACCCGGTGGATGCGGTAGCGGCCGGCGATGCGATTTTTATCTGTGTGGGCACTCCTCCGTTGCCGAATGGCGGCGCCGACCTGAGCGCAATTGACCACGTCGCGCGGCTCATCGCAAACGAAGCGCGTTCGCCAAAGCTGGTGGTTGAGAAGAGCACCGTTCCCGCGCAGACGGGCCAGGAATTGAAGCGCGCCCTAGCGGTCTACGGCCGAAAGAGCAAAGTGGAGTTTCGCGTGGCCTCGAATCCGGAATTCCTTCGCGAAGGCACGGCCGTGGAAGATTTCCTGCATCCCGACCGAATTGTCGTGGGTGTGGATGACGAAGTTGCAGAGAAGCAGCTTCACGAGATCTATCGCCCGGTGCTGGAGCGCAAATTCAATTGCCCATTTCACGCTCCCTTCCCGTGCCCGGACGTGCCGCCACCCGCATGGTTGGTGACCACCATCAATAGCGCCGAATTGATCAAGCACGCTTCAAATTCCTTTCTCGCCTTGAAGATTTCCTATGCCAACATGCTGGCCGATCTGGCGGAACGTTTAGGGGCCGACATTCAACAAGTGACGAGAGCGGTAGGTATGGATTCCCGAATCGGCGGCAGTTTCCTGAACGCCGGCCTCGGGTTCGGCGGATTTTGTTTGCCTAAGGATTTGCAGGCTTTCGTCCACCTTGCGGAAAAGTCAGGCGTCGATTTCTCGCTTCTCAAGGAAGTGGAAAAAATTAACAAAGGCCGCATTCGTCACGTTATCGAAAAAGTCCGGCGAGGGCTCTGGGTCATGAAGGGAAAGCCGATTGCCGTGCTGGGGCTGGCATTCAAGGCGAATACCGACGATGTTCGTTTCTCGCCGGCCATCGATTTGATTCAGGAACTGCTGGCGGAGGGGGCAAACGTTCGCGCGTTTGATCCGGAAGCCAGTGAGAAGGCCCGGGCCGTCGTGTCACAGGTGAAAATCTCAGAATCGCCCTACGAAGCCGCAAGAGACGCTGAGGCTTTGGTCATCGCAACAGAATGGAAGCAATTCCGGGATCTGGACTGGCAGCGGATCCGCGATGCAATGACGCATCCGTTCGTCGTGGACGCGCGCAATTTGCTTTCTGGTCCGGAAATGAAACAGCTCGGCTTCGAATACTATTCGATCGGCCGTCCGGATTGATGGAATAGGACTGTCTCCTAAGCGCGGGCTTAACGCGCAGGCTCAGAAACCTTCTTATAGAAGTATTGGTACGTGAGCTTCAATCCTTCTTCGAGTTTCACCTTCGGTTCCCACTTTAAGACTTGCCGCGCTTTGGTGATATCCGGGCAGCGCTGCTTGGGGTCGTCCTGGGGCAGCGTTCGAAACACGATCGGTTCCTTGGAACCCACCAGCGTCCGCACTCGCTCGGCAAATTCCATAATCGTGATCTCGTGTGGGTTGCCGATGTTGACGGGATCGTGCTCGTCGGATTCGAGCAGGCGGTAGATTCCATCGAGCAAATCGGAAACGTAGCAGAAACTGCGGGTCTGCTTGCCATCGCCGTAGACCGTCAAGGACTCGCCGGTCAAAGCCTGATGCAAAAAATTCGGAAGCGCACGGCCGTCATTCAGACGCATGCGCGGCCCGTAGGTATTGAAGATGCGCACGATTCGCGTATCCACGCCATGATAGCGGTGATAAGCCATCGTAAGAGCCTCGGCGAATCGTTTCGATTCGTCGTAGACTCCGCGCGGCCCGATTGGATTCACCCGGCCCCAGTAGCTTTCCGGCTGAGGGCTCACCTCCGGATCGCCATAGCATTCTGATGTTGATGCGAGGAGAAATTTTGCCTTCTTGGCGAGTGCAAGGCCGAGGGCGTTGTGCGTGCCGAGCGCGCCGACTTTCATGGTTTGGATCGGCATCTTCAAATAGTCGGGAGGGCTTGCCGGCGAAGCGAAATGCAGCACCGCATCCACTGGGCCCGGCACGTCAATGTACCGGCTCACATCCTGGCGGGCGAAGCGAAAATGGGGATGGGGCAGAAGGTGCCCCACGTTGGAATCGCTGCCGGTGACGAGATTATCCAGGCAAAGGATTTCCCAGCCCTTATCGAGCATCAAGTCGCAGAGATTTGAGCCTAGAAAACCTGCACCGCCTGTGATCACAGCGCGCAAATTGTTCTCTCCTTGGTGATTCTCAACCAGCCAGCGTCTTCGCTCGAATCCATTATCGCCCGAATTTCTCAGCGGCGCGTTTCAATTGATTGGTGTCATCTCGATTGGTGCTATTTCGGCGCCGTAGCCGGCTTCGGGAACGCCGTTGTGTGGTCCACGACAATTCGCCAGCCCTCCGGAAATTTTCTGAAGTTGAGAGTGAACACGCCGGAGGGATTGTCGTTCTCGCGCTGCAGATGATATTCGCCTACCGCGAACGCGGCGGTGGCGCACTCCACTCGAATTTCGAGGTTTGCGAACGTCAGGTGTCCCATTGCTTTCCGATCCGGATAACTGCGCCGGTAGCGTTCGAGAAGTGCTTCCCAGCCGCGCGATACTCCCTCGGAGCTTACAAATTCAGTCTGGTTCGAATTCCAATAGCCATTCATGAAGCCTTCGATATCACCCCGATTCCAGGCGGCAGTTTGATCGTTGAGCAGGGTGAGAATGGCAGCCGCATCATCCGGTTGTGGCGGCGCGGCGGCTGAGCGCGGAGAAAAAGCGGCCAGGGAAAGGAGCGTAATCAGCATCGAAGCGGCAACGCACAGTCTTGTGAACTCACCGTTAGATTTGATTCGATTCACGTTCAGTCACTCCTGTACAAGATACCGAGCAAATTCGCGGCCGTGCCCCAAGGTGACATCGCCTTCGGTAAAGAGTATTCTAGACATTCGCCGGTAGCAATTAACTTCAGCCTGCTCAGGGTAGCGATACCGAATTCTCTTCGATGAATCCTGTTTCTACAGAATCGGTGGCTGGGGCATTGGCCTCTCTCGATTGGGCGCACCCGCTCGTTCGCGAGTGGTTTGTCCACCTTCTCGGCACGCCCACCGAGCCACAGGAACAAGGCTGGCCGCATATTCTCGCCGGGAAGACGACACTCATTTCGGCGCCAACCGGCTCTGGTAAGACTCTCGCTGCGTTCCTTGCTTGTATTGACCGCCTCGTCCGAAAAGCACTCGCCGGTGAGCTGACCGACCGGCTCGAAGTTCTTTACGTCTCGCCTCTCAAGGCTCTAGGCAATGACATCCAGAAAAACCTCGAGATTCCGCTTGGCGAAATTTTGCAGCTCGCCGCCGAACGCGGCTTCCTGATGCCCGAGATTCGCACCGCAGTGCGCACCGGCGACACGCTCATGCACGAAAGGCGCAAGATGCTCGAGCGGCCGCCGCACATTCTCGTCACGACGCCTGAATCTCTCTATATTTTGCTCACTGCGGTGAAAAGCCGCGAAATTCTTAAATCTGTCGAAACCGTCATCGTCGATGAAATCCACGCCGTCGCCGGCGACAAGCGCGGGTCGCATCTCGCGCTGTCGCTCGAACGCCTCGAAGCGCTCGCCGATCATCCGCCCGTACGTATCGGCCTTTCTGCCACGCAAAGGCCGATCGAGCTGATTGCCCATTTTCTCACCGGCAGCGGCCGCCCTGACCCTGTGATCGTGCAGATCGGTCATCAACGCGCGCTGGATGTCGCCATCGAAGTCCCAGCAAGCGAACTGGGCCCGGTTGCCTCGCATGAAATGTGGGACGAGATTTACAACCGCGTAGCCGAACTAGTTCGCCAGCATCGTTCGACTCTTGTGTTCGTCAATACGCGCCGACTCGCGGAACGAGTGGCCCATCACCTTGAAGAACGCCTTGGCAAAGATGCGGTTGCCACGCATCACGGCAGCCTTTCGCGCAAGCTGCGGCTCGGCGCGGAAAACAAGCTGAAGACAGGAGCAATTCAAGCTCTCGTCGCCACCGCGTCGCTCGAGCTAGGTATCGATATCGGCGCAGTGGACCTGGTTTGCCAGATCAGTTCCACACGCTCGATCGCCACTGCTCTGCAGCGCATCGGACGCGCCGGTCACTGGCACGGCGCAATTCCGAAAGGACGAATCTTCGCTGCAACCCGAGATGAGCTGCTGGAATGCTCCGCCCTGGTTCGTGCGATTCGGCAAGGCGATCTCGACCGCATCGAAATTCCCGAGGCGCCGCAGGATGTCCTCGCGCAGCAAATAGTCGCCATGTGTTCTGCGGAAGATTGGCAGGAAGACGATCTCTTCGCACGCATCCGTCGCTCGTATCCCTATCGCAATCTCGAGCGCGTGCAATTCGACACCATCGTCGAAATGCTTTCCGAAGGGATCGCGGCTCGACGTGGCCGCTACGGAACCTATCTGCATTGTGACCGTGTGAATGGACGCGTGCGTGGCCGGCGGGGAAGCCGCCTCGCAGCCATCACGAGTGGCGGCGCGATTCCTGATAACGCTCTCTATACGGTAGTCGCCGAGCCGGAAGGCACCGTTGTCGGCACAATCGATGAAGATTTTGCCGTTGAAAGCCTGCGCGGCGACATCATGCTGCTCGGCAACACTTCCTGGCGCATTCGCCGCGTGCAAATGGGCCGAGTGCTGGTCGAGGACGCTCACGGTGCTGCTCCCACGGTTCCTTTCTGGCGTGGCGAAGCTCCGGCTCGGACGGCGGAACTCTCCGCGCAGGTTGCCGACCTACGCACGCAAATTGACGAACGCACGCGCGACGTCCCGGCAGGCGTCCAAGTAAAGAATCTCCCCGCCGCGCAACCCGCGCTTGCATGGCTGAAGGAAGAATGTAGCCTTGACGACGCAGGCGCCGAGCAGATCTTGGAATATGTGGTTGCGGGCCGTGCAGTCCTCGGAGCGGTTCCAACCCAACAAACGATCGTGGCCGAGCGTTTTTTCGATGAAAGCGGCGGCATGCAGCTTGTGATCCATGCCCCTTTCGGCGGCCGCATCAACAAAGGCTGGGGGCTCGCGCTGCGAAAACGCTTCTGCCGCTCGTTCAATCTCGAATTGCAAGCAGCCGCCACGGATGACGGCCTCAATATTTCGCTGGCCGAGCAGCACAGCTTCCCGCTGGCCGATGTATTTCGATTCTTACATCCGGCGTCGCTCGACCATGTGATCGAGCAAGCCGTTCTGCCGTCTCCGATTTTCGGCGCGCGCTGGCGTTGGGACGCAAACCGCGCATTGTTGCTGCTTCGGTTTAAGGGCGGTAAGAAAGTTCCTCCGCACATTCAGCGCATGCGCGCCGACGATCTGCTGGCTGCCGTGTTTCCCGATGCCGCCGCATGCCCAGAAAATCTCGAGGGCGAGGTGCGCATCCCCGACCATCCTCTGGTGCGAGAAGTGATGAAAGATGCGCTCACCGAAGCGATGGATATCGACGGCCTGAAGCAGGTTCTCGCCAGGATTCTCGACGGCAGCATCCGTTGCGTCGCTGTGGATACTCCCGTGCCGTCGCAGTTCTCACACGAGATCCTAAACGCGAATCCTTTTGCCTATCTCGATGACGCGCCTCTAGAAGAGCGTCGCGCCCGCGCTGTCGCAATGCGCCGCGTGCTTCCCGAAGTAGTTCTCTCCGAGGTCGGCCGCCTTGACCCCGCCGCGATCGCCGAGGTGCGGGAAGAAGCTCGGCCTGATGCTCGCGATGCCGACGAGCTGCATGACGGCTTGCTAACCTTGATTGCATTCCCGGATCCAGGTGCAGGCGGCTCAAAAATACTGCAGCTTATGCCAGAAGACTCGAGCGCATGGCAGGAATTCTTTGAGCAGCTCATCTTGCAAGGCCGTGCCACGCGCGCCACCGGGCAAAGCCACACATTCTGGGTGGCAGCCGAACGGGCAAAATCTTTCGCTGCGATTTTTCCAAATGCTCGATTCGAAACCACGCTCGCGGACGTCGAACCTGCGACTCCCTCGAAGGAAGAAGCATGCTCCTCTCTCGTCACCGGCTGGATGCAACACTGCGGTCCGGTCACTTCCAATCAACTTGGCGATGCACTCGGTATTCCCGCAAGCGAAATTGACAAGTCGTTCTTGCGACTTGAGGCCAGCGGTTCTGTGCTCCGCGGAAAGTTCACCGATCCGGCGACTCCGGAAACCGAATGGTGCGATCGCCGGCTGCTCGCGCGGATTCATCGCCTTACTCTTGGCAAGTTGCGGAACGAAATTCAGCCCGTCAACGCCGCGCAATTCATCCGCTGGTTGCTGCGCTGGCAACACGTCGCGCCGTCCACGCAGCTTCTAGGCGAGCGCGGCACTCTCGAAGCCTTGCGCCAGCTTCAGGGCTATGAGGCTCCGGCCAACGCCTGGGAACGGCAAATTCTCGCCCGTCGCGTGGCGAACTACGATCCGAAAATACTTGACCAGCTTTGCCTCACGGGCGCTGTCGGTTGGGGCCGCCTTTCGCCGCATCCCGCGTTGCTCGACGATTCGCGCGAAGGCGCGCGCCGTGTGATCCCGACCAGCGTCGCGCCCATCACATTTTTCGCACGCGAAGAATCCGAGTGGATGATGCCCCGGCGCACGAAAGACGGCATGGACGCAACGAAAGGCCTAAGCCCGGGCGCAGCAGAAGTTCTGCAATTTCTAAAACAGCGTGGTGCATCGTTCTTTCCGGACATCGTGCGCGGCACTGGTAAGCTGAAGTCTGAAGTTGAATCCGCGCTCTGGGAACTTGTGGCTGCTGGAATCATCACAGCCGATGGCTTCGATAATCTTCGCGCCTTGATCGACCCCAAGCGCCGCAGCGGCCAAGGCCACGGCCGCACCAATCGTCCGCGCCACAGCGCCGGCCGCTGGTCGCTTCTTTATCCGGTGGAATCCGACGATCGCACCGCCGCGCTCGAAGCCACCTGCAAGATGCTGCTCAACCGCTATGGTGTGGTGTTCCGCGAAGTGCTCACGCGCGAAGCTATCCTTCCGCGCTGGCGGGAAGTATTGCTGGCCCTTCGTCGTCTCGAAGATCGAGGAGAAATTCGTGGGGGCAGATTCGTGAGCGGCTTCCTCGGCGAGCAATTCGCGCTGCCGGTGGCTGTGGAATCGTTGCGAGCAACCCGCGACCAGCAACCATCCGGTGAAACCACAACAATATCCGCCGCCGATCCGCTCAATCTCGTCGGAATTATATCTCCCGGCGAACGCGTGCCGGCGATTTCCGGTCGCTTCGTGGCCTTTCGCGATGGTGTCGCCGTAGAAGCGCCCGGGCACCGCTCAATCGAACTCGATTCGATTGCGCAAGCCGGATAACAACATCTGGCCTTTGAAACATCCACACGAAAAATCGAGCGCGGATAGCACACTTGTCATAGAATGCACGCATGGCCAGAGGATGGGAAAGTAAGTCTGTCGAAGAACAAGTCCAGGAACATGAGCAAAAGAAAGGACAAAATACGAAGAAGCAACTGACCGCTGAACAATTGGAATCACGCCGCAGATGCGAGGTACTGTTGCTATCCCGCTCTCGCGTCCAAAAGGATCTGCAGGCGACTCAGAATCCCCGCCACCGGGATCAACTCAGTAGCGCTTTAGCCGATTTGGATTCGCAGATTGCCGAGCTGACAGAAAAGTCCTAAGTTCATATACCGACAAGAATTTTAGTCGTTCGGGTGGGCTGTTTCCGGTTCCTCGATGAACACTACCCCGACACCATTGCTACCCTTCTCGCGTCCCGGGTCAAAGTGAATCACAGTACCGCGCAGCGATAACACGCTCGAGCGTTTGTCGTCACCGGCCGCTTCGATCACCACGCGCAATTCCGATTGCAGCTTCGGCCGACTCTTCAGCGTCAGATAAGCTCCCTGCAAGCTGATGTCGCGCACGGTCGCCTTCTCTTGGAAAGCCGTGCCATCTTCTCCTTGGCCGCTAACCGTCGCTGCAAACCGAATCCGGCGCCGCTGTCCTACGCGCGACTTCGGCAGGGCTACATGAATTCCGCGTTCGCTGAGCGACACGGTCATCCCTTCCGTGGCCGCCCAGGCAGCGGTGAACTCATGGCGCGCAGCGGAGAGAAAACCATCGATAATCTTGTCGCTCGAATCCGGATCGTGATGGAAGAGAATCAGATTCCGGACTTTACATTCCCGCGCGATTTTCACGCCTTCGAGCCAACTCGAATGTCCCCAGCCCCGTCTTTCTGAGGCCAATTGTTCCGGGGAATATTGTGCGTCATAGACCAGGACGTCCGCGCCATGTGCCAGCTCTCTGAGATTCTTGTCGAATTCAGCGACTCCTGGTTCGTTGTCGGTCGCATAGACAATCGACCCACCGGAAGTTTCGATACGGTAGCCCAAGCATCCCTGAGGATGGTTCAGCCATCCGGCAGTAATCTTCGTTCCGCCAATTTCCCACTTCTGCCCGGAAGTTACCTCGTGAAACGTCCGCCCGGCCGTCATCGTGCTTACATCCACAGGAAAATACGGGCTCGCCAGCTGCGCTTCGAGCACCTTCCGAAGGCTATCTGGCCCCAGATAGTCCGATTGAAAGCTATAGAAGTTGAATTTGTTCTGCGATTCGAAAAGAGGTCGAAAGAACGGAAGGCCCTGAATGTGGTCCCAGTGGTAGTGGGTCACGAGGACGTGCGCATGGATGCCGCGTTCCCCATGCGTCTCCGTCCAGAGATTCCCCAGCATCCTCATACCGGTGCCGCAATCGAGGATGAACCGCATGCCTTCGGGCGACGTCAGCTCCAGGCAGGGCGTGTTTCCCCCATAGCGCCAGGTATCGCGCTCAAGCGTAGGCGTCGAGCCGCGCACTCCCCAGAAAATCAGCTTGGCTGCGTTGTGCGTCATCGCTGGGCGAAGCTTCCCGCGCGCCGCCCGCGCCCCCTGAGAGTCCCAAAGCCTCGAGGATGATGCTCATGGTAGGCGGTGGCAGCGCGCCAAGTCAATTGAGTTTCCCGCTGGTGTTCGTTCCCGGAATCTCGCAGCGCTGGCCCTTGACTCTCGCTTTATGCCATCCACGGATTCGGCTGTCCGCCAGAACTTTCGCGACATCGCGAATAGCGAAAGATGGTTCCGATGCCTGCTGTGCGAGTAGAATCCAGAAGATGCACGTCCATTCACACGGCGCTGCTCATAACCACTCGCATGCGCCTATTGATGCGAGCCAGGGAATGACCCTCATTCTCGGCACCGCCGTGGTCGCCACTTTCGCTCTCGTGGCAGTCGAATTAATCGCCGGATACGCCGCACATTCAATCGCTCTCATCAGCGACGCCCTCCATAACCTGACCGACGTGCCCACGATGGTGATTTCGTGGCTGGCCGCGCGCTGGGCCATGCGTCCACCTACCCCCGAAAAAACCTACGGCTACCACCGCGCCGGCATACTAGCGGCCTTCATCAATTCGATGCTGCTGGCGATTCTAGCGCTCTTCCTGATTTACGAATCGATCCAGCGGCTTCGAACCCCTGTGGAAGTCGAGTCGGGCGTTATGCTGTGGGTCTCGATCCTGGCGCTTGTGATCAATAGCAGCATTACCTTCGCTCTTCACAGTGGCCGGCGCGATCTCAACGTCCGCGCCGTCTGGATTCATAATCTGGGTGACGCGCTCTCCAACATCGCCATCATCGTCGGCGCAATCGTAATTCGCCACACCGGCGCGAACTGGATCGATCCCATCATCGGCATCGCGATCGGCGCGATGGTCCTCTGGACGGGGGCCGGGATACTCCGTGAGAGCACTCACATTCTGCTCGAAGGACTGCCGCGAAGTATTGATTTGAAGAATGTCGCCCGCGCCATCTTGAAGGTCGAAGGAGTACAGGAAGTCCACGATATCCATATCTGGACGCTGGGCACCGATCTTCACGCGCTTTCCTGTCACGCGCGCATCCCTGATATGCACATGGAAGACTGCGAAAAAATCCTCAGCCAGATTCAGCAAGTCCTATCCCGCGATTTTCAAATCTCGCACACCACCGTCCAGTTCGAACGCGCCGGCCTCCCCGCCGAAGCCGGCCCACTAATGCCCGAGCCCGCTCCATCGCGCCGGGCCAATTAGTAGTTGGTTCAGTAGCGTAGGCTTCAGCCTGCGCGCACGTCAGCTATTGCTTGGCGCGGCCGCGCTCAGTTCTTTTCCGGCCAACGGAAAGCACGCATGCCTCGTTGATCGCAAGGATGGCACAATGGAGCGCTCGAAACGGGCAAACTCAAACGACGAATTGGTTCCCGAGGATTCTTGCTCTCTAGAAACTAAAGCGGAATCTGCAGCGGAGTACCGCGCTCCTGGTTCAAACGCACAGTCGCATCCACATCAACCTCGCGCACAGCAACCGTCCGCCGTCCGCCGTTCGTGGTGATGTACACAATCCTGTCGTCCACGCGCGTGAACGCCACAGCCTCGATTTCTTGCCCGCTTCGCAAAATGAGCGTGAACTCTCCCTCATCCGGCAAGGACTCAGATTGTTCCTGGGCGAGGCTTGCATTCTTCGCCTCTAACTCCAAAAGCTCCTGCTGCTGCGACGCTTGCTGCGCTCGCTCCTGGCGCGCGCCCTGCTCCTGATCTTGCGCTTGATCCTGCGCCGGCTGCACATCGGCATCCGGGTTCAGATCCGCCCCAGGATCCGCAGGCAGCATGTACGCCCCGCCGCCATCAAGAAAAATGAAGCCGTTCGTGTTTTTCGGTTTCCGTCGGGCACGCCGCTCGGCGAGCGCAAGCCTCTGCTGCGTGGCTGGATCGATAAACGCTTTGAGTTGCTCGTCTCGAATCGCTATCGCCTGCGCGAAATCCACTCCGAAGCTGGACAACGGGCCTAAGACCTGTTGCGTTGCCAGCGGATCGATGCCAGCGCCAAAGGATGCAAAATTATTCGCGCTGCGGGTCGAGTCAGCGGAACGAACGGCGGACCCCGGTTTTACGGCGTGGCCGGTACCGGCCCGATTTCCACTGTGTGCCCGTACCGCTGTGTTATGAACAGCCGGAGCGCCTGTAGACGCACTTGGCGCCGCTCGAAAATTTCCCGGCGCATGTTGGGCCTGAGAAAAGGTAGGTAAAATCAGCAGTACCGCGGTGGCTAGCCCGAATCTGCCATGCATTCTCATGGCCGCCTTCCCTTCTTCCACAATATGAGACGCCGACACGATGGTCACGGTTGCACGATTCTGGGACCAACCACAGGCCGCGCTCCTCGCGCCCAGGCACAAAATCCGTTCCGTGGTGTCTACACCTAAGCCCAGCCCTGCGTCCAGTGAAAGTGATCACCCTCCCGGAAATAACGATTTACCTTGCTTTTCCCGGTAGGCTGGATGTGCTATAAACGTCCGTCCGAAGGGTGTCCGGATATGGCTCAGAAACACCCGGCTTTGCCACTGCCCGTTAGTTTCGCAATAAAAGCGGGCGCGCCGCAGCAAGCAGAAAGCAACGCGAAGGCGAAGCCGATGGCAGACGCGGTTCAGCATTCGGAGTTCCCATCCGCATTCTGCCCGCGCTGTTCGGCCCGGCTTGAGCCACGGAGCTGCAAGCTGATCTGCTCATCTTGCGGGTACTACATGTCCTGTTCGGATTTTTACTGAGGTTTGCTGAGGCAGATTGAGCGAGAATCCTCGCCGCGCTCAGCGGCGATTTCTCCGGTCACCAAATTCAAATACCAGCTGACAGATTCCAGGAGGCGCGAACGTGGCACTCAGAATGACGGATCGAGAAATGGATGGCGTTACCGTGCTCGAAATCGAAGGTCGCATCGTGCTCGGCGAAGAAAGCAATGCGTTCCGAGAAAAGGTGAAAAGCCTGCTTGCCGCCGGCAAAAAGAAAATCGTGCTCAATCTCGCCAACGTCGGCTACATCGACAGCGCCGGGCTCGGCACTCTGGTCGCCACCTTTCACAGCGCCCGCTCACAGGGCGCCGTCCTGAAGCTCGCCAACCTTGGCTCCAAGTTCAAGGAAGTGCTGCAGGTGACGAAGCTGATGACCGTCTTCGACACCTACGACAGCGAAGCCGCCGCCGTCGCTAGCTTCTCGAAGTAGCCCAGATCGTCGTTACGCGCCGCGGTCCAGCAATCTCGTCTGATTCGCCGGACCGCGCGCTGCTTCTTTGCTGCCCCACCGCTTCCAAGCGCCTAGGCTCGGGCGTGCGTCTTATCCCCGGAATGTTCTCCACGTTTTTCAAGGGTGCTGCGAGCCGCTCCGACGGTAGAATGACTATGCGGCGAATCGTGACTGTCGTGAGCAGCTGCGAGACGATTTGCCGCATTTCAGTGTCTTTTTCGATGCGCGCGATCCGACATCCAATGAGGACATCTTTTTGAATCAGTTGAGCAGTGTAAATCAGGCTTTTTACTGTCGGACCCGAAAGCACCCAAGAAGGGGAGATTGCTCGATCTCGGTTGCGGCGTGGAGAATTTCCTTGCCGCAGCGCGTGATTCCGTGTTCGAAGTAACCGGCGTCGAACTGAATCAAAGCGCGGTTCGCTTCGCACGCGAAACTTACGGCCTATGCGAAATATTTGCGACGCGTCCCGAAGACTTTCGTGCCGCAAATCCGGGAAAAACATTTGACGTTGTCACGTTTTTTTGAAGTGCTGGAAACGCCACGGTTACAAAACCGTTGAACTCGGAACGAAAAGCGGCCCACTAGAACAGGAAAATAACGTTTGCAGGCCCCAAATCAGTTCTCCAGGAAGAGAGCCTAACGCTGCGCGATGCCGTCGTATTCTCGAACTGGTCCTGGGATATGTTCAACGTCCCGGAACGAATCGCGCTCGCCCTCGCGTCTCGCGGAGCACGCGTCCTGTATTGCGAGATTCCCGTTTCTCGCGTTCGACGAAAAGGCCAACCGCTCAGTGAAGTAAGCAAAGGAGTCTATCGATTCGGCCCCGAGTATCTCGGCGCGAAGTTCAATTCTCTGCCGCTGATCGGCCGTCTTCAGTGGAAAGCGGTTGCAAGGCAAATCGTCGAGCGCGCGGAATCCTTGCAGCTGAAAAATCCGGTATTCCTCTACTCACATTTCGAGAACATGGCGCCCCTGTGCGAGGAAATGCGAACCGCAGGTTGCCCGCTCGTCCACATCTGTATGGACTACCCTGAACCGTATCAGCACGAGCTGATTGAGCTTTCCGACCAGACAGTTGTGATTCCGAAACTTGTCTTTCGAGAGCTTCACTCGCGCTACGGTGAAAAAATTCAATGGATTCCGCAATCGATCTACCTGCCCGCGGCCAACGTGCCGCGCGACGGACTGCTTCCTGAACCGGATGAACTCGCTAACATTCCTCGCCCGCGCCTAGGATATCTGGGGCCGGTCTTTGCGCGTCTCAACTTGCCGCTATTGAGCGAAGTCCTGGCCGGAAATCCGCACTGGCTTTTTGTTTACTTCGGAGATCCCGATGATTCTTTGCCGCCCAATGCCCATGCGCTGGGTTGGCATCCTCCCGAAGAATTGCCCCGCTACGTTGAGTCGCTGGATGCTGGTCTGATGCCGTATGATTGTTCAGGCAAGAAGAATTTGCACTGCGCTCCCTTGAAGCTGTACGACTACTTTTTGAAGGGGCTGCCCGTAGCTTCTACTCCGATTCTTGAGATTGCCGAATTCAAGGATCTCGTTTACGTAGGTTCCACCGCCGAGGAGCTCTCGGCAGCCGTCGTTCGCGCGCTGGAAGAGCCGCCGGACAGCCCGAAGCGCGCGCTTCGCATGGAAGTAGCGCGAGCGCACTCGACAGAAGCTCAAGGACAGCGCCTCGAAGAGGTTCTGGCGCTTCTAAAAACCGGTCAGAGGAAATCAGCTTGATCAGTTTGGGTATCAACT
>Ga0306920_100007644_pt1 | contig 14244 bp, 12 predicted proteins | sample flu12Cox44000170_FD_204666 | JGI IMG/M metagenome (GOLD analysis project Ga0306920, IMG submission 204666) | Lab enrichment of tropical soil microbial communities from Luquillo Experimental Forest, Puerto Rico - flux4day.12C.oxic.44.000.170 (v2)... | ecosystem: Environmental > Terrestrial >...
CCAGTGACCTCGTAACACAGGAGCATTGATGATTCAGGGGTTTGACCCGCGTACCGGCGAGCCGGTGGGGGAGCCGGTGGCCGAGACGACCGATGCGGAGGTCGACGCGGCGGTCGCGGCGGCGGTAGCCGCCGCCCCGGCGTGGGCCGCGTTTCCGCGCCGGGCGGAGGCGCTGGAGGCGGTGGCCGACGCGCTCGACGCCCGCGCGGGCGAGCTCGCGGCGATCGCCGACACCGAGACCGCGCTCGGCGGCGAGCGGCTCACCGGCGAGGTGGCCCGCACCACGGGTCAGCTCCGCCTGTTCGCGACGGTGCTGCGGGACGGCGGGTATGCCGACGCGGTCGTCACGCCGGCTTCAAGGGGCGAGGGCGTCGTGCCTGACCTGCGCCGGATCGATCGGCCGGTCGGCCCGGTGGCGGTGTTCGCGGCGTCGAACTTCCCGTTCGCGTTCTCCGTGGCCGGCGGCGACACCGCCTCGGCGCTGGCCGCGGGCTGCCCGGTGGTGGTGAAGGCGCACGAGGGACACCCGGTCACCTCCGACGTGACCGCGGAAATCGTGGCCGGGGCGCTGGCGTCCGCCGGGGCCCCTTCGGGTGCGTTCGGCCTGATCCACGGCGTGCAGGCCGGGCTGAGGCTGCTCCGCCACCCGGCCGTGGCCGCGGCCGGGTTCACCGGGTCGACCACTGGCGGGCTGGCGCTGGCCAGGATCGCGGCGGAGCGCCCGGTTCCCATCCCGTTCTACGGCGAGCTCGGCTCGGTCAACCCGTCGGTGGTGCTGCCGGGGGCGGCGTTCGCCCGCCCGGCCGCGATCGCCACCGGGTACACCGGCTCGCTGACGCTCGGCACCGGCCAGTTCTGCACCAACCCCGGCCTGCTGTTCGTCCCCGAGGACGTGGGCCTGCTGTCCGCGATCGCCGAGGCGGTCGGCGCCTCGGCCGGCGGCGCGATGCTGACCGGCCGGATCTTCGCCGGATACCAGGACGCGGTGGAGGAGGCCGCGGAGCGCCACGGCGTCACCGAACTGGCCGCCGGGCAGTCTGGCCCCGGCCCGTGGGGTGCCACCCCGCGGGTGTTCCAGCTGGCGCTGAAGGAATTCGCCGCCGATGTCGCGGTGCTGTCCCGGGAGAGGTTCGGCCCGGCCGGGCTGGTCATCACCTACCCGTCGGTCGAGGACCTGCTGCCCGTCCTCGCCGCGCTGGCCGGCAACCTCGTCGGGACGGTGCACGTCGACAACGGATCCCAGGAAGACCTGGACCTGGCCCGCCAGGTGATCGCGGTGCTCGAGCACATCGCGGGCCGGGTCGTGTGCAACGGCTGGCCCACCGGCGTCGCGGTGGTCGCGGCGCAGCACCACGGCGGCCCCTGGCCGGCCACTACCGTGCCGGCCTCCACCTCGGTGGGTACGGCCGCCATCCGCCGCTGGCTGGTCCCCGTGGCCTACCAGGACTTCCCCGCGGAGCTCCTGCCCCCGGGTCTGCGCCCATGATCACGAAGACTTGCGGACGGTCCTCGCCTTCGCCTCGGCGAGGTCCATGCCGTGCAGGCGCAGCAGGTTCTCGCCCACGATCTTGCGCTTGGCCTGGTCGGTGAGCTGCGGGTAGCCGTAGCCGGCGCACAGGTCTTCGGGGATCTGGAAGTCCATGAACGCGCGCAGCGCCCACTGCGGGTGCCACAACGGCGCCTCTGAGCCGTAGATGATCTTGTCCTCGCCGCACCAGAACAGCAGCTTGCCGAGGATTTCCGCGAACATGCGGGGCGCCCGGACCAGGAAGTTGACGGTCGCCGCGATCGACGCGTACAGGTTCGGGTACCTGATCAGCTGCCAGCAGGTCTCGTCGAGGAACGGCAGCCCGACGTGGAAGATGACGAAGTTGATGTCGGGGAAGTTGGCCGCCGCCCCGTCCATGTCCCAGGTCTGGGTGTGCTCGATCGGCTGTGGCCCGAGCGGGACGCCCTTGTGCACGCCGATCAGGTTCACGCCGAGCTCTTGGGCCTTCTCGAAGATGGGGAAGGCGATGTTCGGGTCATCCATCCGCCACGGGTACGGCGACCCGAAGTCGTAGCGGACGTTGTAGAACTTGAACGCGCGCGCGTTGAACTCCCCGACCTGGCGCTCCATCAGGTCCAGCGCCCTGCGCCCCTCCAGCGGGTTGACCGACCCCCAGAAGACCGTCCGGTCGGGGTCGCGGCTGGCCAGGTCGGCGCACGTTTCCCAGGGCGACAGGCCATCGCGGAACAGGTCGGTCAGCGGCAGCGGCATCGCCACCAGCATGTCGGTGTCCGACTCCTCGAACACCATCTTGCGGATGTCGGAAGGCGTCCACTCCCGCAGGAACTCCTCGGACGACAGCCTGGGCTGATCGTCGGGGGTGAGGGCGTTGTGGAACGCGTACAGGTGGTTGTTGAACATCAGGCCGGCGTTGCCGAACGCGTTCTTCGGGTCGAAGTTGAATGGGTGCGCCACGCAGTCGAAGACGAAGGCGTCGTCGATCATCGCTACTCCTTGGCGGGCAGGTGGGCGCGGATGTACTCGTCCCGGTCGGCTACGGCCGCTGGCGGGGGCAGGAAGCGCAGGATGTCCCGCGCCCGGGGGGACAGGCGGTCCGTCGTCCAGGCCTCGTCCCAGACGACCGACACGTCGGCGTCGCTGATCCCCGGTGCCCCGAGGATCTGCTCCTTCACCTCGGTGAGCACGCTGGCCGCGAACGGGCACCAGCCCGACGTCAGCAGCAGCTCGACCTTGGCTACCCCCCCTTCCACCTGGACCGAGCGCACCAGGCCCATGTCCAGGACGGAAATGCCCTTCTCCCGGCAGCAGGGATCGTAGACCCCGGCAAGCGCATCGCGTGCCCACGTTGGCAGCTCGGACATACCGTCCATCGTTATATGGGCTGGTACCGCAGGTCAAGGTGGTCCTCGTGGCTACGGTAGTGCCGTGAGTCTGGATCGCGGTCAACACCGCCGTCACGTGATGCCCGCCATCGGTTGAAACTTCATGTGCCGGGCTGGCGATGGCAGACTGGCGGCATGACCGGATCGGATCCGAAAAAAGACCTTCACCGCTACCTGCAGGACGCCCGCGAAGCCCTGCTGTGGAAGCTCGACGGGCTCTCGGAGTACAACATCCGGCGCCCGATGGTGCCCACCGGCACCAACCTGCTGGGACTGGTCAAGCATGTGGCCAGCGTGGAGCTCGGCTACTTCGGCGACACCTTCGGGCGCCCGTTCGGCGAGCGGCTGCCGTGGCTGGAGGACGACGCCGAGCCCAACGCGGACATGTGGGCCACCACCGACGAGTCACGGGAGCAGATCACCGGCCTGTACCGGCGCGCCTGGGCGCATTCCGACGCCACCATCGGCGCGCTCGCGCTGGACGCCATCGGTCATGTGCCGTGGTGGCCGGAGAACCGCAGCGAGGTGACGCTGCACAAGATCCTGGTCCACATGGTCGCCGAGACCGACCGGCACGCCGGGCACGCCGATATCGTCCGCGAGCTGATCGACGGTGAGGCCGGCCTGCGTGAGGGCAACGGCAACATGGCGCCTGGCGATCATGCCTGGTGGGAGGGCTACCGGAGCCGCCTCGAGGGCGCGGCCCGCGAGGTCGGCCAGCGCGAGACCGGCCACGGCCCGGCGCGCGAGGCAGGTTAGCCCGCCGCCCAGGACCGCCTGCGGGCGCCCGCGGCCCGGCCTTCGGCCGCCATCCGCGCGCGTGGCACGATGATCACGAGCACCGACGACGATGAGGCGGCGATGAACGACGTGCGTGAGAATCTCAGCTGGCAACGGTTCGGCGAGGCGTCCCGCGAGCTGGCAAAGGTCATCGCCGCCGAAGGCTTCGAGCCCGACCTGATCCTGTCGATCGCCCGCGGCGGCCTGTTCCTGGCCGGCTCGCTCGGCTACGCCCTCGCGGTCAAGAACCTGTACGTGATGAACGTCGAGTTCTACGACGGAGTCGGCACCACGCTCGACATGCCGGTCGTGCTGCCGCCGGTTCCGACCGCGGTGGACTTCTCGGCCAAGAAGGTGCTCATCGCCGACGACGTGGCCGACACGGGCCGGACGATCGAACTCGTCCACACCTTCATCAAGGACCAGGTCGAGGACGTGCGGACGGCCGTGATCTATGAGAAGCCGCAGTCCGTGATCAAGTGCGACTACGTCTGGCGGCGGACCGACCGCTGGATCAACTTCCCGTGGAGCTGCGAGGACCCGGTCGTCCAGCGGACCGGCCAGGTCCTCGACGCCTAGCAGGGCGATTCCGCCGCGAGTGACTCCCCGGCCGCGCGACGGTACGCAAGCCACGAGGGCGGCGCCTGGTGCACCAGCGCGTCATGAGGCAGCCAGCTGCGAGAAGATCGGGGAAGAAAGGGGCTTTGGGGAAGATCCGGTGCACGATAGACCCCCTGATCTTCCCCAGAGCCCGGATCCTCCCCGGAAAGCCAGATCATCGCTCTGGTTAGCGGATTAGAGGTGCAGGAGAGGCGGGCCGGACTGGTGTGTTCCTCGGGCGCATCTGCACTTACCTGAATCAGAAATCGTTCATCTCGGGTCGTTCCTCCCGCAGGCAGTTCACGTAGAGCCGGGATCTGTCCCCGGCGGTCCGGGTCTCGGCTCCGTGGATGATCGTCTCGAGCCCCGGGTAGGCCCGGTTGAACGCTTCGGCGAACCGCAGGTAGCTGACGATGGCCTGGTTGAAGCGCTCTCCCGGGATGAGCAGCGGGATGCCAGGCGGGTAGGGCGTGAGCAGCACGGCGGTGGTGCGGTCCTTCAGCTCATCGACGGGGACCCGGTCGACGTGGCCGCGGGTCAGCTGGGCCCACGCGTCGGCGGGGAGCATCTGCGGCACGAGTTCAGAGGTGTACATGTCGGTGGTGAGCCGGGCCAGGTCGTGTGCCCGGTAGAAGTCGTGGATGCCCTGGCAGAGATCGCGCAGGCCGGTGCCCTCGTAGCCGGGGTAGGCGGCGGCGAAGCGGGGCATGGCCTGCTGCACCGGAAGGTTGGCGTCGTAGCCGTCCTTGAACCGTTGCAGCTGGCTGATCAGGGTGTTCCAGCGGCCCTTGGTGATGCCGATCGTGAAGAGGATGAAGAAGGAGTAGAGGCCGGTCTTCTCCACCACGATGCCGTGCTCGGCGAGGTAGCGGGTGAGGACGGCGGCCGGGACGCCGGTCTCGCCGAAGGTCCCGGCGACATCGAGGCCGGGTGTGAGGATGGTGGCCTTGATCGGGTCGAGCATGGTGAAGCCGGGCTCGATGCCGGAGAAGCCGTGCCAGCTGTCGGCGGGATCGAGGTCCCAGTCGCGGCGATCCCCGAGGCCCTGCCGGGCCGGGGTGTCAGGTCCCCATACCGAGAACCACCAGGTGCCGGGGGTCTCCTCGCCGATCCGGATCATGGCCCGGCGGAACTCCAGCGCCTCCGTCAGGGATTCCTCGACCAGGGCGGTGCCGCCGGGGCGGTCCATCATGGCCGCCGCGACGTCGCAGGAGGCGATGATCGCGTACTGCGGGCTGGTAGAGGTGTACATCAGGAAGGCCTCGTTGAAGACCCGCTCGTCCAGGGGCGTGCGGCCGGAGTCCTGGACCAGGATCTGCGATGCCTGCGACAGGCCCGCCAGCAGCTTGTGGGTCGACTGGGTCGCCAGCACCAGCGATTCCGCGCACCGGGGGCGCCCCGGTCCGATGGCGTGCATCTGGTGGTAGAAGTCGTGGAAGGCGGCGTGCGGCAGCCAGGCCTCGTCGAAGAGCAGGGCGTCGACGTGGCCGTCCAGCGAGGTCTTGATCGCCTCGGCGTTGTAGACGATCCCGTCGTAGGTGCTCTGGGTCAGGGTGAGCAGCCGCGGGGTCACGGTCTTGTCGCGGACGAACGGGTTGGCCTCGATCTTGGCGCGGATGCTGTCCGGGTCGAACTCGCGGCACGGGATGGGGCCGATGATGCCGGCCTGGTTGCGGGTGGGCGTCAGGAAGACGGGGATCGCGCCGGTCAGGATCAGGGCGTGCAGCACCGACTTGTGGCAGTTGCGGTCGACCACCACGACGTCGCCGGGGCTGACCATCGCGCTCCAGACGATCTTGTTGGACGTCGATGTCCCGTTGGTCACGAAGTAGAGGTGGTCGGCGGAGAAGATCCGCGCCGCGTTGCGTTCGGCGTCGTGGACCGGGCCGGTGTGGTCGAGGAGCTGGCCGAGTTCCTCGACCGCGTTGCACACGTCCGCGCGCAGCATGTTCTCGCCGAAGAACTCGTGGAACATGGTCCCGACCGGGCTCTTGAGGAACGCGGTCCCGCCCGAGTGGCCGGGCGCGTGCCAGGAATAGGCCCCGCGCTGCGCGTAGTCGGTCAGGGCCTTGAAGAACGGCGGGGCCAGCGCGTCCAGGTAGGCCTGGGCGGCCCGGGCGATGCCCTTGGCCACGAAGTCGGCGCTGTCCTCGAACGCGTTGACGAAGCCGTGGATCTCCTTGAGCACCGGCGGCGGCAGCGCGACGGCGGACAGCCGCTCGCCGAACAGGTAGATCGGCACCGCCGGGTTCTTGCCGCGCACCGCGGCCACGAACCTGGTCAGGGCGATCAGGGCCTGGTCGTCGGCGACGGCGTAGATGAACGCCGACACGCGGTTCGACTGCTGGGCGAAGGCCGTCATGTCATCGCCGGCCGGACGCATCTCGGTGCTCACACCCGACCGGCCGAGAGCGGCGCGCAATTCCTCCAGGCCGGTCCCGGCCGGTCCGCGCCGGGCCGCGGTCTCTACCAGCAGGACCGGGAAATCGGGATTCATGCCGGGACCTCCTCTCGCTCCGCCAGCCAGCCGGTGCCCGGGGACCGGGCGACATCCGCGGGGTGCCCGTCGCGGTGAGCCAGGTGAATTCCGGCGATCATGCAGCGGACCGAGCCGCCGGCCAGTTCGATGGCACCGACGTCGACCGGCACCGGGGTCGCCGAGGCGCTGATGACCCGCAGCTGGGCCTGCTCCAGCGCCCGCATCGCGCGGGCGGACAGGGCGAGCAGGCGCCCGCCGCTGCCGGTCAGCTCGATCGCGTTGCCGGCGAACTGGCGTACCTGCGCGGGCGACAGGTCGATGACGGTGCGTCCGGTCTCCTCGATGCGCCGCCGGACCTGCGCGCGGCGGGCCGGGTCGGTGATCGCGGACAGGCCGATCATCGCGAACTCGGTGCCGATGCACATCAGGACGTTGGTGTGATAGATGGGCCGGCCGGCCGGGTCCACGGCGTCGAACAGTATCGGCTCGTAGTTGAACTGGGCGCAGAACCTCGTCAGCGCGGCCGGGCTGGTGCGGTTCGAGCGCGCCGCGTAGACGACCCGGTCGATGTGGTCCACCACCATGGCGCCGGTTCCCTCGAGGTAGATCCGGTCGTGCTCCAGGCCGGAGTAGTCGATGACCTCCTGCACGCGGTATTCGGCCTTGAGCATCTCCAGGATGTCGGACCGCCGCTCGCGCTGGCGGCTGGGCGAGTACATCGGGTAGACCGCGACCCGGCCGCCGGAATGGGTCGAGAACCAGTTGTTCGGGAACACCGAGTCGGGAGCCGACGCGGTCTCGTCCTCGAACAGGTGAACCCGCACGCCTGTCTTCCTCAGCCGCTCCGCGAGGCAGGTCGCCTCGGCGTAGGCCGCCGCGGCGATCTGCCCGGGGGTGCGCCGCTGGTCGTCTGCCTGGAAGCCGTTGTCGTCACGGGTATGCGGGTTGGGACGGAAACGGTGTGGCCTGATGAGCACCACCGCGCGTGGTGCCTGGACCGATAGCCCGCTCATGGCGGCGGCTCCTTCCGTGGTGTCCGACGGCGACGTCACCAGTGTCGGGCCCATCCGATGTCAGGCACAATGCTAGAAGATTGCAGAATTTGCCCATATGGATAGCAATTTGGGTAGCTAGATAGCGCACTATGTAAGCATGCATGTCGTCGATGCGCTCGACCAGCGCCTCATCGCCCTGCTCCGAGCCGACGGGCGGGCGCCGGTGTCCCAGCTGGCCACGGCCCTGCACGTGTCCCGCGGCACCGCGCAGAACCGGCTGGACCGGCTGATCGCCGAAGGCGTCATCCTGGGCTTCACCGTGCGCGTCCGGCAGGATATCGACGAGCGCCTGATCCGGGCGCTGATGACCATCCAGCTGACCGGCAAGACGACGACCGCGGTCATCACGCGGCTGCGCGGCATTCCCGAGATCCGCGCCCTGCACACCACCAACGGCACCTGGGACCTCATCGCCGAGATCGGCGTCGACACCCTCCCCGACCTCGACCGGGTACTCGGGACCGTCCGGTCCATCGACGGGATTCGCAGCAGCGAAACCAGCATCCTGCTCGCCTCGAGGTAGAAGGCACCGGGATCAGCGGGCCGGTTCGCGCGCCGGAGCCGTCCGGGCCGCCCCCAGCGCCAGCAGCGCCACATGCAGCGAGGTGCGCGATTCGGCCGAGCCCAGGTCGGTGCCGAGGATGCGCTCGATCCGCCGGAGCCGCTCGTAGAACGTCGGCCTGGCCAGGTGGGCGCGTTTGGCCGCCTCGGCCTTGTTCCCGCCGGCCGCGAGGTAGGCGGCGAGCACGTCGAGCAGCGACGTGTCCGGCTCGGTGGCGAGCAGCGGGCCCAGTTCCCGCTCCACGAACGTCTGCACCCGCGGGTCGTCGCGGAGCAGGTGGAGCAGCCCGCGCAGGCGCAGGTCGGCCAGCCGGTAGAACGGGGGCCGGTCCGGGCTTCCGGGAAACCACTCGCCCGCGCGCTCGGCGGCCACGTCGGCCACCTGGCTGGCCTCGAGAAACGAGCGGCGCACGTCCCTGATCGAGCCGACCGCCGCGCCGACCCCGATCACCAGGTCGTCCCAGCCAGAGCCGTCCCCGGCAGACCCTCCGCCCCGCTCGGCGATGCGGGCCGCCAGGTCGTGCAGGACGCGATCGGGATCGGCGCGCGGGCTGAGCGAGAGCATGGCCCCGGCCCGGGCGTCGTCCAGCGTCCCGACCAGGGACGGGATCCGCTCGGCGCGGCAGGCGGCGGCCGCCGCGTCGGCAATGTCCAGCACCCGGGCGTGGGCGGAAACGCCGAGCGGCCCCGCGGTGCCGACCGGATCGCGCAGCCGGAGCACCATGGCGATGAGCTGCCGCCCGTCCACCGGGACCCCGAGCGCCCTGGATCGCACCGCCGCCTCGGCCGGATCGGCGTGCGCCTGGCTGATGATGCCGGTGATCAGCGTGCGGTGGGCCTGCCGGTCCAGGCTTTCCGCGTGCCTGGTGAGCAGGCGGCCGAGGGCCAGCGTCGTGGCCGCCCGCTCGATCAGCACGGTGTCCGTGCCGCCCGGCGGCCCGTCGCAGACCAGGATGACCCGCCCCCAGTCCTCGCCCCGCGCGCCGACCGGCGTGAAGAGCCATCCCGACGCCTCGTCGTAGGCCGTGCGCCCCGGCGGCGAGACGAGCGCCCGGCTGCGCCGGGCGAACCCGGCCAGCAGCCGCGCCGGATCGGCGCTGCCCGGCTCGCAGGCCAGCACCCGGTGCGACAGGTCGGCCAGGATCACCGGCCGGCCGGCCAGGATCGCGGCCTGGCGGACGACCTCGTCCAGGGACGCGCCGGACACGGACAGCTCGGTGAACACCTCGTGCAGCCGCTCGGAGGCGCGCAGCTCCTCGAGCTGGGCGTCGATGATCCGGGCGTGCACCGCCTCGGTGATCTCCACGAACGGGACCTCGCGCTCGAAGGCGATCAGCGTCAGCCCGCTGTCCGCCGCCGCTCGCACCAGGACGCCCGGCAGCGCCCCGACGTACCGGCGGCCGAGCTCCACCGCCAGCGCGCTCACCCCCGTGCCGCCGGTCGAAGCCAGGTCGGCCGCGTAGCGGGCCAGCAGCGCGGGTTCGGCGGGCAGTGCGACCCCGGTGGTGAGCACCAGCTCGCCGCCCTGCAGCAGGTGCGCCGCGTCGGCGAGCTCGAGCACGTGGACCCAGCGGACCCGCGCGTCCAGGCCGTCCGAGCCCGCGATGACCTGCGGGCTGCCGCGGCGGATCACGTCGAGGGCGAGCAGGTCGCCGACCGTGGGAAGCATAAGACAAAGCGTAAAGCCAGGAACCAAGACGCTTACACAGTGTCGGTTCACACGGACCCGCGCGACCGGAAGACTGGGAACCATGTCTGAGCTTCTCGCCCGCCATCGCGCGGTCATACCGAACTGGGTCGGTATCTACTACGACGAGCCGATCGAGATCGTCAGCGGCAAGGGCTGCCGGGTCACCGACGCCCAGGGCCGCGGCTACCTCGACTTCTTCGCCGGCATCCTCACCAACATGCTCGGCTACGACGTGCCAGAGGTCCGGGACGCGGTCGAGCGGCAGATCGCCAGCGGCGTCGTGCACACCTCGACGCTCTACCTGATCCGCGGCCAGGTCGAGCTCGCGGAGAAGATTGCCGGACTGTCTGGCATAAAAGATGCAAAGGTGTTCTTTACCAACTCGGGCACCGAAGCCAACGAGACCGCGCTGCTGGCCGCGCTCACCGCGCGCAAGGCCAGCGAGGTTCTGGCCATGCGCGGGAGCTATCACGGCCGGTCGTTCGGCGCCGTGGGGGTAACGGGTAACGCCGCCTGGAAGATGTCGGGCCTCAGCCCGTTCGGCACCCACTACCTGCATGGCGCGGACCGGCAGCTCGCCGCCTACCGGAACCTGTCCGACGAGGATTACATCAAGGCCTGCGTGGACGACCTGCGGGCGCTGCTGTCCGGCGGCATCCATCCCGCCGACGTCGGCTGCCTGCTGGCCGAGCCGGTACAGGGCGTGGGCGGCTTCACCATGCCACCTGACGGGCTGTTCGCGGCGTACAAGGAGGTGCTCGACGAGCACGGCATCCTGCTGATCTCGGACAAGGTGCAGACCGGCTGGGGCCGGACCGGCGAGCACTTCTGGGGCATCGGCGCGCACGGGATCATCCCGGACGCGATGACGTTCGCCAAGGGCCTGGGCAACGGCTTCGCGATCGGCGGCGTGGTGGCCCGCGGCGACCTGCTCGACGGGATCCGCGGCAACGGCATCTCCACCTTCGGCGGCAACCCGGTCGCGACCGCGGCGGGCAACGCCACCCTGGACTACGTGCTGTCGCACGACCTGCAGCGCAACGCCGCGGTCACCGGGAACCTGATCATCAGCGGGCTCAGGCAGGCCGCGACCAACCTCGGCATCGTCGGCGCGGTGCGCGGCAAGGGCCTGATGTTCGCCGTGGACCTGGTCGACCCGGCCACCAAGCAGCCGAGCCCGCCGCTGGCCGCCACGATGCTGGAGGCCACGAAACGGCGCGGCCTGCTGATCGGCAAGGGCGGCCTTTACGGCCACACGTTGCGGATGGCGCCGCCGCTGACGCTCACCGAGGCCGAGGCGAAGGAGGGCCTGAACATCCTCACCGGCGCCCTCACCGCCGTCAACGAGGAGGCGAACGCCAAGTGAAGAACGTCACCCACTGGATCGGCGGCAAGCCCTGGGACGGCGAGGCCGAACGCCACGGGGACATCTACGACCCGGCGACCGGGCAGGTCAGCGGCCAGGTGGACTTCGCCACCCCGGCCGAGGTCGACGCCGCGGTGGCCGCGGCCTCCGATGCGCTCATCCACTGGCGGCGCATCTCGCTGGCCAAGCGCGCCTCGGTCATGTTCGAGTTCCGCGAGCTCGTCAAGGCCAACGCGAAGAACCTGGCCCAGCTCATAACAGAAGAGCACGGCAAGGTGGCCTCGGACGCGGCCGGCGAGGTGGCCCGCGGCCTGGAGGTGGTCGAGTTCGCCTGCGGCATCCCGCACCTGCTCAAGGGCGGGTTCTCGGAGAACGTGTCCACCGGGGTGGACTCGTACTCGATCCGGCAGCCGGTCGGCGTGGTCGCGGGCATCACCCCGTTCAACTTCCCGGCCATGGTGCCGATGTGGATGTTCCCGCTGGCCATCGCGTGCGGCAACACGTTCGTGCTCAAGCCGTCGGAGAAGGACCCGTCCGCGTCCCTGCTGCTGGCCTCGCTGTGGGCCGAGGCCGGGCTGCCTGACGGCGTGTTCAACGTGGTGCAGGGCGACAAGGTGGCGGTGGACGCCATCTTGGCCCACCCCGGCATCAAGGCGGTCAGCTTCGTCGGCTCCACGCCCATCGCCAGGTACGTCTACGAGAACGGCACCGCACACGGCAAGCGGGTACAGGCGCTCGGCGGCGCCAAGAACCACATGGTGGTGCTGCCCGACGCCGACCTCGACCTGGCCGCGGACGCCGCGGTGTCGGCCGGGTTCGGCTCGGCGGGGGAGCGCTGCATGGCGGTCTCCGCCCTGGTCGCGGTCGACCCGATCGGCGACGACCTGGTGAGCAGGATCTCCGAGCGGGTGGCCAGGCTGCGCGTCGGGCCGGGGACCGACGACCGGGCCGAGATGGGGCCGCTGGTCACCGGCCCGCACCGGGACAAGGTCGCGTCCTACCTGGACAGCGGCGTTCGCGAGGGCGCCACGCTGGCCGTGGACGGCCGGGTTCACCCGGTGATCGGCGGGGCGGACACCGGCTTCTGGCTCGGCCCGAGCGTCCTGGACCACGTCACCTCGTCGATGAGCTGCTACACCGACGAGATATTCGGGCCGGTGCTGAGCGTGCTGCGCGCCCCGACCTATGAGGCCGCCGTGGACCTGGTCAATGACAGCCCGTACGGCAACGGCGTGGCCATCTTCACCAACGACGGGGGAGCGGCACGCCGGTTCGTGTCCGAGGTGGAGATCGGCATGGTCGGCGTGAACGTGCCGATCCCGGTGCCGATGGCGTACTACTCGTTCGGCGGCTGGAAGGCCTCGCTGTTCGGTGATACGCACGTGCACGGCACGGAGGGCGTGCACTTCTACACCCGCGGGAAGGCGGTCACGTCCCGCTGGCTCGACCCGAGCCACGGCGGCGTCAACCTCGGCTTCCCGGTCAACAGCTAGGTAACGGCAGGCTATTGGCCTGGACGCCGTGCGCGGCTAGCTGCTGGCGGCGGTATTCGCCCGGAGCGTGACCGAACGCGCGCCGGAACGCCTTGGACAGCGAGGCTTCGTTCTCGTACCCGACCAGCCGGGCGATCTGGCGCACCGTCATGTCCGTGCTGGACAGGTAGCCCGCGGCGTGGCCCAGGCGCACCCGGGCCAGGTAGCTGATCGGCGGCTCACCGACCAGCTGGCGGAAGCGGGCGGCGAAGGCCGTCCGCGACATGTCCACCTTGCGGGCCAGGTCGGCGACCGTCCACGCCGCGCCCGGCTGGGACCGCAGCAGCGTCAGCGCGGTGCCCACCGCCGGGTCGTGGCCCGCGGCCGGCGGCACGGCGGCGGTCATGTCATCCAGTCCGGACAGGTACCTGCGCACGATCTCGGTCAGGAACACGTCGGCGATCTTCGCCATGATCGCGGACGTGCCCGGAGCGTCACGGGCCCCCTCCTCGCGCAGCAGCAGGAAGGCCGGCTCCAGCCAGCGGGTCCAGGGGCCGCCGGTTCCCGTCGCGTCGAGGACGAGCAGCGGCGGCAGCAGGCCCAGCAGGTCCTCCGGCAGGTCGGGGGCCAGCGCGAAACCGCCGCACAGCAACGAGGTACGGGGCCCGCGGCCGCCGTATGTCAGGCGTCCTGTCTGGTCAGCGGGTCCTTCGGCGAGAATATGGTCCAGCGGCCTGGCGGAGGAGCCGCCACGATCCTGCATCATGTGCCCGGATCCGTGCGCCAGCAGCACGAGTTCCCCCGCCGCCAGCGTGACCCTGGTGCCACCCGGATCATCGAGGGTCAGCGTGGCCTGGCCGTCCAGGACCAGGTGGAACTTCGCCGCCGTCGAGCCGTCCACCCGGAACCCCCAGGGGGCGCCCAGGTCGGACACGCAGTACACCACGCTGCGGACGTTGATCCGCTCGAGCAGTGCGCTGAGGTCATCGGACCGGCGTGCGGTGAGCAGTTCCATGGGCGCCCCTCAGTTAAGGGTTCGGCACGAACGTACCCGCAGCTCAGCGGCCGGACAAGCGCGGGCCGGGCCGGCTGGACGCGCGGACAAGACATCGGTCCTGCCGGACATAGACGGCGTTCGCCCGCCGGGGGCAGGCTCGGACCGTGCGGGGGGATCTGTCAGCGATACCCGAGGAGAACCATCATGACGAGTTACCTGGTCACATACCACGGCGGCGGGATGCCGGAAACGGAGGAAGACCGCCAGCAGGCGATGGCGGACTTCGGCGCCTGGGTCGGCAAGGTAGGTGATGCCCTGTCCGACCCAGGCGCTCCGCTGGGTGCGGCGATGA
>Ga0306920_100007647_pt1 | contig 14243 bp, 16 predicted proteins | sample flu12Cox44000170_FD_204666 | JGI IMG/M metagenome (GOLD analysis project Ga0306920, IMG submission 204666) | Lab enrichment of tropical soil microbial communities from Luquillo Experimental Forest, Puerto Rico - flux4day.12C.oxic.44.000.170 (v2)... | ecosystem: Environmental > Terrestrial >...
GCTGCGCACTTTCCAGGATGCGGGTGTGGACCAGACGATATTTATCCAGCAAGGCGGGAAGAACCGGCACGAACACATCTGCGAAGCTCTCGAACTCTTTGCCGCGGAAGTCATGCCGGAGTTCCGTGAGAACGAAGCCGAGCGTGAGGCGCGGAAGCTTGCGGAGCTGGGGCCAGCGATCGAGGCAGCCTTTGCGCGCAAACGAGCGATGCCTTCTCCACCCGACGCCGAGATCCCGACATACCAGGCGTATGGCAACACGATCGCGCTGACGGAGGCCGATATCGCGAAACTCCCGGAGGCGAACCGCCGCCGTGTGTTGACATTCCGGAGGATCGCCGAGATTGCAGAACGGGCATGAGGGCCAAACGGCCTAAGAGCCGCCAAGGCGCTTGGCCTGACGATCCAAAACCACGGCTGCGGCACAGGATCAATCGAGCCTTATTTCATAGAGCGGCACCGACCGGCCGGGTATCGCGTCGGAGGGCGCCTTGCCGATCAATCGCGCGGTGTTGCGTTCGTAAAAACCTGCGGCGTAGGGGTCGGATAGGATAGTCAGCCGCTTGGCGCCTCGGCGCCGGGCTTCAGCGATCGCATGCGCGATCAGCGAACGACCCACGCCCGTGCGAATTCGCTGCGGCTCGACAAAGAGCTTGTCCAGATCGAGCGTGTCGGGCTCCTCGCTCGGCCCGAGCGCCACCATGCCCGCAACCTCTCCATCAGAGCTTATTGCGACCCACACGTCACCCGCCTCGATTTGCTTTGGGCTCACCTCAAGAACGACCCGTGCCAGCGCCATAAACGCCTCGTCATAACCCCAGGATGCCTTTGACCGGACACAGAGTTCTGACAGTCCGCGAGCTTCGCCGATCCGCGCCAGTCGAATGCTAGGGGCGGTCATGACGGATGCCAGCCCGCCACCGCGGACACGGCCTCGCCGATCCGCCGCCAGTCGGCCACCTGCTGCGGCCACGGCCGGTTTGTGAGTCCCTGCGGGCCCGGATGGCCGACCGCGAACACCCGGGTCCGGTCCGCCAAAATCCAGGACGAACCGGCCGCCTGCGAGATCCGCTCGGGCGCCTGCGCCAATGCGAATGCCCGCCGCACGGCGCGCCATCCGCAGCTACCCATCCCAACGACGACGGGCGGTTTCAAGTAACGGACCATCGGGCGAAGGTGCTTGTCGGCGCAGGCATCGACCCAGCTTGGGCGAATGGCTCCATCCATCGGGCCTTCTTTGATACAGAGAATGGAGTTGGTCAAAAACACCGGCGTGTCTGCGTCAAATTCCCGCGGCGCGGTTACATTAAAACCTGCCTCTGTGAGCAGCCTTCTCAGATTGTCGTTGGTCTTGTTGTTAGGGTCATCGCGACCGCGATTGCGGACAAAATAGCCGACATTGCCAAAATCCTGGCCCACGGCCAGCAATTTGGGGCGCTGGTGGCCGAGCCACGCCTCCCAATGGCTGATAACGTCAGGGTCGAAATCGAATTCGGCACAGCTGCGGATCTTGCCCGGGTTCCGTTCGACGCAAATCCGACAGGCCTTCCGTGCCGCGACAAGCACGCCATATTCAGGCTTAACTAGAGACCCCATCTGCCAACCCCACCACAAATCGAGCAAGGCCCTCATGACCGAGACGGCAGCACTCGCCGGGCGCGCATCCCGGCACACCGAGCACTTCGACGTCGTGATCGTCGGGGCCGGCATCTCCGGGGTCGGCGCCGCGTATCATCTCACTAAGCAGTGCCCCGGTACGAGCTTTGTCGTTCTCGAAGCGCTGGAAAACTTCGGCGGCACGTGGCTCACCCACCGCTATCCGGGCACCCGGTCCGACAGCGACCTATACACTTTTGGTTACCGTTTCAAACCTTGGACGAGTGCCCCGATCGCGACTAGGGCCGAGATCCTCGACTACCTGGCCGAAATCATCGCCGAAAACGGGCTCGACTCCCGCATCCTCTATCGACACACGATCTCGTCGGCCCACTGGTCGAGCAGCGAGAAGCTCTGGACACTCGAGGGTGTGCGGACTGATACCGGCGCGACGGTGCGTTTCAGCGCGAATTTTCTGTGGATGTGCCAGGGGTACTACCGCCATTGCGAGGGCTATACCCCCGAATGGAGCGGCATCAAAGACTTCAAGGGCCGTATCGTTCATCCGCAGAATTGGCCGGAGGATCTCGATTACACGGGGAAGAAGGTCGTCGTCATCGGTTCGGGTGCGACGGCGGCGACTTTGATTCCGGCGATCGCGGCCGAATGCGGCCACGTCACTATGCTGCAGCGCTCGCCGACTTTCTTCAGGACCGGCCGCAATGCGGTCCCGATCGCCGACGAATTGCGCGAGCTCGGCATCGACGAGACGTGGATCCACGAGATCGTGCGCCGGAAGATCCTGCGCGAGCAGTCGGTATTCACCGGCCGCTCGTTCACCGAGCCGGAAACCGTCAAGCAGGAGTTATTGGCCGGGGTTCGCGCCCATCTCGGGCCCGATTACGACGTAGCGACACACTTTACGCCGCGCTACCGGCCATGGCGCCAGCGCATCGCGTTTATTCCTGATGGCGATTTCCTCGATGCGATCCGCGCCGGCAAGGCATCGGTCGTGACCGACGAAATCGAGAGCTTCACCGAAACCGGCATCCTGCTGAGGTCAGGAGAAGCGCTCGAAGCCGACATCATCATCACGGCCACCGGCTTCAATCTCAATGTGCTGGGCGACATCGACTTCGCCATCGACGGCGAGCCGCTGGTCTTTTCCGACACAGTGACTTATCGCGGGATGATGTTCACCGGGGTGCCCAACATGGCGTGGGTCTTCGGCTACTTCCGCGCCAGCTGGACTTTGCGGGCAGACCTGGTCGCCGACTTCGTGTGCCGACTGCTCAATCACATGAAAGAAAAGGGCGCGCGGCAGGTAACGCCGACCCTGCGGCCCGAAGACGCTGACATGCCTTTGCTGCCGTGGATTGATCCGGAGAATTTTAACCCCGGCTATATGATGCGCGGCATGCACCTATTGCCGAAGCGCGGCGACAAGCCCGAATGGCAGCACACCCAGGACTACTGGACCGAGAAGGACCAGTTCCCCGCCGCCGACCTTGAGGACGGTTCGTTCGTCTACGAGTGAGCCGGCACAAACCGAATCCCGTCCGTCAAAGCTTAGCAGGGCGTTCTGGAGGTACAGGACTGATTGAACCCGACATTCCCGTCGAAGCGTGGGTCGAGCGCTTCCCTGCGCGCCCAGGCATCGAGGCCGTGTCACCGGGTTACCGAGCAGCTTCCCGTGCCCGTTTGCACCATCTCGAGCATCGCGACCCCGCGGATCGTCTTCTGATCTCCACAGCCATCGAGCTTGCCTGTCCGCTAGTGACTTATGAAGAGCGTATTGCGCGCTTCGGCAAGCGGCGCGGCCGTCAGTACCGGTTCGCGGTCGTCTCAGTCGACGACGACCTCCACCAGGGTGGGCTGCACGAAATTAGCGAAAGCGAAGCTCAGTGCGTCGTCGAGCACCTCACAGCGGTCGACTGAGACGGCCTTGACGCCCTGGCCCCTGGCCAGTGCGCAGAAATCGATGTCGGGCAGGTTGGTGCCGACAGTGCGCTGCAGTCCGAAGTGGCGGCCGAAATTGACTAGCGCTTCGTATCGCCGGTTCTTGATGATCACAAAGGTGACGCGGAGCCTGAGTTGGGCTGCCGTCCACAGTCCTTGGATCGCGTACATGCTGGAGCCGTCCCCCAATAACGCGATGACCTTCTCGCGCGGGCGCGCCAGCGCAATGCCGATCGCTGCCGGCAGACCATGTCCGAGACCGCCGCTGGCGCAGGTGTAAAAGCCATCGCGGTCGACGATCGGCAGATGATCGTGCATCGCCGCGCGGCTGCTCGGCGCTTCCTCGACGATGATGCTGCCATTGGGCCGCAGCGAGGCGACCTGTTGCATCAGATACGCGTCGGTCAGACCCCGACCGGACACATGCGGACTCGGCACCCGCCTCACCAGCGCCGGGCGGGGCCGAGGTTCGCGTCCGCCTAACAGGTCACGGATACCGGATTTCAGATTGGTTACGACTGCGGTGCCGACGGGTGCCCAAGCCGCCATCGCCGGATCGTCGATGAGTTGAAACAGCCGAGCAGCCTCCGGAATGTGCCGGCCGAACCCCTCGACATGGTAGGTGAAGACGGGTGCGCCGAGCACCAGGATCAGGTCATGGCCGGTGAGGCTCGCGACGATCTTTTCTCGGTCGGCGGCTAGAAAGCCGGCGAATAGAGGGTGGTCCTCGGGAAAACTGTTGCGGCCGGAATTCGGAGCAGCCCAGACCTGCGCCCGATGCCGCTCGGCAAGTGCGACGATTTCGTCCCAGGCGTCGTCGCGCGCCACAGCCGCACCGACGACAAAGGCCGGATGCCCGCATTCGCTCAGCGCCTCGGCCATCTCGCTGAGCAACTGCGGGTCGCCGCGCACGACTGTGGCGAGTCGGCGCGGCTCGACCGGGTCGCAGAAGCGGTCCCAGTCGTCGACCGGGACTGAGACGAAGGTCGGCCCGCGCGGCGGCTGCATAGCGGTGTAATAGGCGCGAGCGATCGCCGCCGGGACATCCTCGGCGCGGGCCGGCTCGCAGCTCCATTTGACATAGGGCCGCGGGAATTCGGCCGCCCTTTCGGCAAACAAAAAGGGCTCCAAGGGCAGGATCGAGCGCGCCTGCTGCCCGGCGATGATCACCAGCGGTGCCTGGTTCTTGTAGGCGGTGAACACCGCCCCCAAGGAATGACCGAGGCCGGTGGCGGAGTGCAGATTCACCAGCCCGGCATTGCGCATCGGCAATTCCGTCGATCCGGGGTTGCCAAAGATCGTCGTCGTTCCGAAAGCCCGAAACAGCTCGAATACCCGATCGCGCACCGTCGCCTGTGTCGTCGAGGGGTGGTGACCCGACATTGCAATCGCCTCCGGTGCTGTCTAAGAAGAGCGCCGTTGACCGCGTAGCATAGCCGGGTTCCAGAAAACCATGATATCGATCCGACTTGCCGGCGCCGCTCTGGCGCTTACCATCATCGCTGGCTCCACGCCCGTCGGGCGATCGGACGCAGCCGACAATCAGGTGAACGAGATGCCAGATGGGTTGAAATACACCGACACAAAAACCGGCGATGGCGCCACCGCCCACTCAGGCAACAAGGTCTCCGTGCATTACACGGGGTGGTTGTCGGACAACGGCGCCAAGGGCAAGAAGTTCGACAGCTCGGTCGATCGCGGTCAGCCGTTCCAGTTTACGCTCGGCGCCAAGCAGGTCATCGCCGGCTGGGACGAGGGCGTGGCCGGCATGAAGGTTGGCGGCAAGCGCACTCTGACGATCCCGCCGGAGCTGGGCTACGGGTCCCGCGGCGCCCCGGGGGCGATCCCGCCCAACGCCACCTTGATCTTCGACGTCGAGCTGTTGCAAGTGCAGTAGTGCGATCAGCGGTCATGAAGTGGCGGGTCGGCGAGGTCACGGTCACCAAGATCGTCGAACTCGAAGTCACTGGCGGTAGCCGGTTCATCCTGCCCCAGGCGACTTACGAGGCTGTACTTCCGATAGGTTGGCTGCAGCCTGATTTCGCTGATGAGCGCGGCTGCTTGAAGATGAGTATTCAGGCGCTCGTCGTCGAAACCCCGAGACGACGCATCATCGTCGACACTTGTCTCGGCAACGATAAGGAAAACCGCCGAATACCCACTTGGAACAGGCTGCAGACAAGTTTTCTGACTGATCTCGCCGCCGCCGGTCATGCGCGCGAGACGATCGACGCCGTGGTCTGCACCCATCTCCACGTCGATCATGTCGGGTGGAACACAATGCTGGTCGATGGGAACTGGGTCCCGACCTTTCCCAACGCGCGCTATCTGATGGGCAGCGTTGAATACGCTCATTGGACGACCCAACGGGAACGGGAGGACATGACAGCGGTCCTCGCTGACTCGGTGGCCCCGGTTTGGGATGCCGGGCTCGTCGATCTCGTCGAAACGGATCACCGGATCTGCGAGGAGATTAGTCTCGTCCCGACCCCCGGCCATACCCCCGGTCACGTCAGCGTCCGGATCGCCTCAGGCGGTGAGGAAGCCTTAATCACCGGGGACTTTGTGCACCACCCTTGCCAAATCGCCCGGCCGGAGTGGTCGTCGACCGCGGATTCCGATCCAGCCGCGGCACGGCAGACGCGGGAGCGAATGTTGACCGGCCTTGCGGGCACGCCGACCTTGGTCATCGGCACTCACTTCGCGGGACGCACTGCCGGCCATGTCGTGCGCGATGGCGAGGCGTTCCGTCTCGCGGTTTGACAAAGGGATCGACAATGACTGTGCGCGTCTTCGACGGGCTGAAGGTGATCGATTGCGCGAGCTTCATCGCCGGGCCGGCGGCGGCGACCGTGATGTCGGATTTTGGCGCCGAGGTGATCAAGATCGAGTCGCCGGGCGCGGGCGACCCCTACCGCCGGCGCGCGACTCCGCCGGTCGGTCCGGGGCTCGCGAGCAATCCGGGCTTTGTGCTCGACGGACGCAATAAGAAGAGCTTGGCGCTCGACCTGCGTGCACCGGCGGGGCAGGACGTATTGCGTCGGCTGGTCGGCGATGCCGACGTGTTCATCACCAACTATCCACCGCCCGTGCGGCGCCGGCTTGCCATCACCTACGAGGATCTGGCGCCGCTCAATGAACGGCTGATCTATGCCTCGTTCAGCGGATACGGCGAAACCGGCCCCGAGGCCGACAAGCCGGGTTTTGACGCCACCGCCTGGTGGGCGCGCTCGGGCTTGATGCATCTGGTGCGCGCCGGCGAGGAGACGGCACCGGCGCGGTCGTTGCCGGGGATGGGCGACCACCCCTCGGCGATGGCGACCTATGGTGCCATCGTCACTGCACTCTATCAGCGCGAGCGCACTGGCAAAGGCGGCTATGTCGGCTCGTCATTGCTGGCCAATGGGCTCTGGGCCAATGGCTGCGCGGTGCAGGCGGCTTTGTGCGGCGAGAAGGTAGTCCCCCAGCCGCCGCGGGAGCGCGGGCTCAATGCGCTTAGGATCCATTACCGCTGCCGTGACGGACGCTGGCTCCTGCTGTCGATTGCTGCCGACGAATGGCGCTGGGATAAGCTGAAGGAATGTCTGGCGGCGAGCGTGCTCGATGATCCGCGCTTTGCCACCTCGGTCTCGCGTGAGGCCCATGCGCGCGAGCTGATCCCGATCATGGACGAGATCTTTGCGACCAAGGATCAGCTCGAGTGGCGCCGCATTCTCGACAAGGCGGGCTTGATCTTCGGCATCGTCGCCGATATGGACGAGATCGCCGATGACGAACAGATCCTCGCCAGCGAGGCTGTAGTGCCGTTTGTCGATGGCAGTTCGCTGACCGTCAACAGCCCGATTTGGATCAGCGGGCAACAGAAGACCAAGCCACGTCCCGCTCCCAGCGTCGGCGAGCACAGCGAGGAGGTATTACGCGCCGCCGGTTACAGCGAGTCCGAGATCGGAGCGCTTCGTGCCGGCGGCGTGATCGGCTAGTTTTAGACATGAGGAGAGCGGGCCTCGTTTCCGAGACCGGCTCCCAGGTTCATTATCGGTTTACTAAAAGCTGAACAGATCCATCAGATTGCCGATCGCCGGCCCATTTGTCGGCTTATAGGGGTCCGCCCCGGTGGTCGGGTTCGGCAGATTGTCGCGGCTGCGTGAGGTGATCGGTGGAACATTCCAGTTCGCCTCGATAAACTTCAAGACCGAGACGTGATCGGTATAGGTATGCGAGATGTGCCCGCCGGTGCTATACTGAGAACCCGCCATCAGCGGTAGCCGGGTCCCGTCGCCGAAATAATCGAGTGGCTGCACATAACCCGAATCATAATATCCGCCGCCCTCGTCCATCGTGATTAAGATCGCCGTGTCGGCCCAGAGCGTCGGATTTGCTTGAGTCAGGTCCACGATCTTCTTGACGAAGCCTTCGAGCAGATTGACCTTCGATGAACCCGGGTGGCCGTCGAGATAGCCGCTCGGCTTGACGAACGACACCGCTGGCAAATCGCAGCTCGTCGTGTTGCAGCTCATCAGGCTGGCGTAGAGATCGAGCGTGTCCTTCAGAGCCGCGTTGCGCACTTTCTCATTGGTCATGATTGAGGTTGAGTACTGGAAGAAGTTACAGATGTTACAGTACGTATTGTCGGGAGTGACATAATTGTTATCGGGATTGGCGAGGTACGGGTTGAACTGGTCGCCGAAATAGGCGAACGTGATATTCTTGGCCAGAGGAGCATCGCCGATATTTCTAACGCTGGTTCACCGAAGGCTTCGACACCGCCGATCTCAAAGAGGCCAAGGCGCTGCTCGACAAACTGACCGAGCATGCGATTGCCGCGGAGGGGTGAGATACTCGAAGCGCCGATGCCGCTCGCCTCCACCCAATCTCCATCATACTCTTCGGCTGCGCACCTTGTAGCGGACCGGCCGGATGAGCGAACAGCGGGTCGAGCGCCGGCTGGCAGCGATACTCGCTGTCGATGTCGCCGGCTATTCGCGACTGATGGGCGAAGATGAGGAGGGCACGCTCGCCGCATTGCGCGCGGTCCGCCGAGAGCTTGGCGATCCCAAGATCATCGAGCACCGCGGTCGCATCGTCAAGACGACCGGCGACGGCCTCCCCGTTGAATTCGCGAGCGTGGTTGACGCCGTGCGCTGCGCCGTCGAGGTGCAGCGCGAAATGGCTGCCCGCAATGCCGCCGTGCCGGCCGGACGCCGGATTGAATTTCGCATGGGTGTCAATGTCGGCGACATCATCATCGTAGACGACGACATCTTTGGCGATGGCGTCAACATCGCCGCGCGCCTGGAGGCGCTGGCCGAGCCGGGCGGGATCTGCATCAGCGCGGCGGCGCACGAGCAGGTGCGGGACAAGCTCGATTTCTCGTTTGAGGACATGGGCGAGCAACAGGTCAAGAACATCGCCCGGCCAGTGCGGACGCACCGCATTGTGGTCGGTTCGACCGCTCAGCCAATCACCGCCGCCGCTGCCTCAACGGAGCTCTCGCTTCCGGAAAAGCCGTCGCTCGTAGTCTTGCCGTTTCAGAACATGACCGGCGATGCCGAGCAGGAGTATTTCGTCGACGGCATAGTCGAAGAGATCACAACGGCAATCGCGCGGCTGCCGTGGCTCTTTTGTGATCGCCCGCAATTCCGCCTTCACCTACAAGGGCCGCGCCGTCGACCTAAAGCAGGTGGGGCAGGAGCTCGGTGTGCGCTACGTGCTCGAAGGCAGCGTGCGCAAAGCCGGCAACCGGGTGCGCATCACCGGGCAATTGATCGACACGACGTCCGGCGCTCAAATCTGGGCCGACCGCTTCGACGGCGCGATCGACGACATTTTCGATCTACAGGACCAGGTCGCGTCCAGTGTCGCCGGCGCGATCGAACCAAAATTGCGCCAATCCGAGATCGAGCGCGCCAGCCGCAAGCCGACCGAAAGCCTCGATGCCTACGAGCTCTAACTGCGCGCATTGGCGCAATTCTATTGCTTTACCGAAGAGGGCCTTGTCGAGGCGGTCGTCCTCGCGGGGCAGGCGCTGGCGATCGATCCGTCCTACGCGCCAGCCGCGGCTTTGATGAGCGCGTGTCGGAGGGCCCAGCGGGCTCACGGGTGGAGTGCGCTGTCGGATGAAGACATCGCCGAAGCCTGCCGCTTGGCCCGACAGGCGCTCAACGCGGAGCGCGACGATGCCGAAACGATTTACCAGGCTGCCTGGACGCTGTTTTACCTGGCCGGCGAGGCGGCGCTGGCGGCGGAGGCTTTCGATCGCGCCCTGGCGCTGAACCCAAACGCGGCTCACGCCTGGACGGCCAGAGGGAACATCTACGCGCTGCGCAACCAGCCCGAGGCGGCGATCGAAGCCATCGAACGGGCGCGCCGCTTGAGCCCGTTCGATCCGTATACCTCTCGCTACGCCCACACTATCGCAGTCGCTCATCTCGCCGCGCGGCGCTTCGAACAGGCGATCGAATCGGCCGACCGCGGGACGATGTCACCGTCGAAGTCGGCAAGCTCTTGCCCGCAGCGACAGCGGCGATGACCTCGGCGGCCTTGCGCGCGTCCCACCGCAGACTTTTCGGATCACGCTGCAAAGACCGGCTCGCGCGAGCCTTCGATGCTCGCCTTCAGGTACGGATTGCGCACCGCACCCGGTTCGACCAGATCGACCGGCCGACCCAGGAGCCCCTCCAGTGCTTCCTGCAGTCCGAAATACGTCCTGAGCGACAGCGCGTCGGGATGTGTGCGATCGAATTCGACCAAGAAATCGACGTCGCTCCGTTGCGGGTCGAAATCGCCGCGTGCGGCCGAACCGAAAAGATCGAGCCGACGCACGTGAAAGCGGCGGCAGACCGCCCGCAATTCGTCGCGACGCAGCGCGATCTCGTCGATCATCATTGCTCCGGTTCGTCGATGCCGCCCGCCGCGACATGCTGCATGTCATAACATACCCCGTTTCAGCGCCGCGGCCAGCTGATGAGCGGAGCGCGGGCCTGGCGACGATCGGCGATACGCCGGCCAAATAGGCCGAGGGGCCGTGAAACCGCCGATCGGGAACGGCAGAAATCCACGCTAAACTGACCCGGGTACGGGGTACCGAACGTCAGATCTTATCCGCTAGGGCGTGCCGAACGCCTCGCGGCAAATACCGATGCGGCGGGCATTCTTGGCCCAATAAAACAGCGGCGCCTCGCCGCTCGCGGAGCCTTGGCGCAGCGCAATCGCACGGGCCAGCATGAACCGCGTTACATCGCGGAACGATGCGAACGCCTCATGCCCGACCGGGTGCCACCCGACGTCCTCGAGCTCTTCGCTTGCCACCGGCTCGCCGTGCACGTCATTGCCGTCGCCGAGAAAGAACCTCGTGTTGAAGCGCCGGAAGGAATGCGACGGCGTGATCGCCCGGCCGACATAGGTCAAGAGGTCCATCGCTGCCACCAAGCCGCGCTCGAGATAGGCTTGCTCGATCGGTGCTTTAGCCGAGGGAACCGACGGCCAGTCGCCCGGCCGGCCGATCAGCACGCCGGCTTCCTCCCAGGTCTCGCGCATCGCGGCGCGGGCAGAGCGCGCGAGCTTGGGTCCCAAGGTTTCCGTTTCGGCCTCGACACTCCAGGCGATCCGGTCCGGCGGATCGATCGCCCCACCGGGGAAAACATAGACGCCGGGCATAAACTTGACATTTAGCGGGCGGCGGCCGGCCAACACCTCGAGCGCACCACCCTCGCCGCGCAGCAGGATCAGCGAAGCGGCGTCGCGCGGACGCACGACTGGCTTGCGCGCATTGATCCGGTCGGGAGAGGCGTCGTTCATGGCGAACATTATGCTCGATTTCATGGTGTCGGCTCCAGCCGAGTGAACCTCAGTCGGCGATTACTGCCGCTCCAGTCCGACCGGTCGCGATTTCCATGTTCGGGCGATTTAATACCCTGATAGTCGATTTAATCTCCCTGTTCTTCGGAGTTATTTCCCTGTTCAGCCACGTAGGGATTTGAATTCTATTGTTTCCTAATATCGATAACTTATCTGCACGGAATCGGTTGCCGGACCGCCCGGAATCGCGTTTTTCGTTGCATATTCCCGAAGACCAGGGAAACACGACGGGTCAGCGATCGTCCGGGGGCACGCTTTCGATCGCAGCGATCCAGGCCTCGAGCGCGGCGCGCAACTCGGGGAGGCTGTAACGCTCTGCCAAGGCGCCCTCGACGACGGCGTTGCGGATCACCGCGCCGTCGGGCGTGATCGCGATCGAAAATGCGTTGCCGACCCCGGCGGGCTGCGGGTTCTCGCCGCGCTCGGCGGCGGCCGTCTCTGCGAGCAGCATCCGGGCGGTCTCGAGGTCGCCCTGGACGTCGCTTTGCAGAAAGCTCCCGATAATCTCGCCATGGCGCCCGCTGCCGGGCCGCGCCTGCCCTTCGAAAAACCCCGCCGGGTGGCGACGAACGCTGATCAGATCCGCGGTCAAGGGCCGCGCAGCGGATAGGCGGCGTTGATACGGCCCTTCTGGTACCATCCCTCGATCGCGAAGCCGCGACCCGAAGCGCCGATGAACCGACCGTCGCTGCGCCTGTTGCCGGCCTGAAAGGCGGCGAGGACCGCCTCGATGACCTGGTCGTCGGACATCGCATCGGGGAAGAAGGTGGACGGCGCCCTCTTATCGATCCACTCGCCGGTGGCCGGGTCGCGGAGCGCCACCCGCGCCCGATAGATGCCGCTGGCATCGGGCGGCTGCACGATCCGCTGCACCCGGGCGCCAGGCGGATCCACCCCGTTCAGCCGGTGATGATAGCCGACCGCCTCGCCGCGCCAATTGATCTCGCCGTAGTCGATATGCAGGAGGTTGATCGGCGGATCGCTCGTCGTCCATTTCGCCGCGAGCTCGGGTGCTTCGAGGTCACGGGCCGAGAGTGCTGCCGGGACCAGCAGCAGCGCGAAAAGTGTGGCGGCCTTCACCCGCGCCCAGGTTCCGCCACGGCGGCCGACCACGGCGACATCACGTCGGAGATCCCGTGATTGACCCCGTCAGCGCCGCGCAGCACGAGGTTCGGGCAGGCGAAGCGGGCCGGAAAGGCCCCGTGCTCGACGAGGCTAGTGCCGGGTTGCGCGGACAGCCGTTCGACGATTCCCGGCGGAAGGCGCCGGTTGATGCCGACCCGATCGCTGCCGTTGACATCGACGCGCGGATGGTGTGCCGCCGCAAACGGGTCCATGCCGAAATCGACGACAAAGCTCGCCAACTGCAATACCGCGCCAAGGATGCGCCGCCCGCCTGACGCGCCCACCCCGAACCAGGGCCGCCGTTCGCGCGCGGCGACGACCGGGCACATGTTGGTCAGCGCGCGCTTGCCCGGCCCGATCGAATTCGGCCGCCCGGGTTGCGGGTCGAACCACATCACACCGTTATTCATCAGGATGCCGGTCCCCGGCAGCACATAGCGGCTGCCGAAGCTCGACAGCAAGGTCGTGGTCAGGGCAGCTATGCCGCCCTGTCGATCGACCGCGGTGATGTGGGTCGTCGAAGTCGACGATCCCGCTTCAACATCGCCCATGGTCTCAAGCCGTTCGGTATAGGCTTGCCGTAGGGAGTCGATCACCGCTTCGAAATAGGTGGCATCGGGGATGCCGCCGGCGGAACGCCACTCGGCGAGCCGGCCGAGAACGCGGGCAAGGGTCGGCCCGGCGGTCATCCCCGGTGCGGTCTGAAATGTCGCGCCGCGATAGGGGATGTCGAGTGCCGGAACGATGCGTGCGCGGTACCGGCCCAGATCCTCGACCGACAGCACTCCGCCGGCCGATTGGGTGTCGGCGGCGATCGATCGAGCAATCTCACCCTGATAGAAATCGTCTGGACCGGACTTGGCGAGCCGTTCGAGGGTGTCGGCCAAACGACCGAGAGGCAGGCTCTCATGATCGGCATCGGGCGGGCAGACCGGCGGCAGACCGTCCGGCAGCCAGACCCGCCGGCTTTCCTCGTAGCGCCGCAGATCGGCCGCGGCGCTGGCGACCTTTACCGTCGTGAACCAGTCGACCGGCAAACCCGCCCTTGCCAGCGAGATCGCCGGGGATACCAACTCGCGCCACGGCGTGCGACCAAAACGCTCCAACGCAAGCGCGTAGCCTCGCACCGCGCTCGGGATCATGAATGATAGCGGCCCGTGGATGTTTCGGTCGTCGACGACTTGCGGCCAGGTGAACAGCTCGGTTCGCATCTCGCCGGTCAGCGGAAAGGCCGCCGGATCGAGCCCACTCGGCGAGATCGGGGCGAAATCGACGACCTCAGCTCGTTCGGCGCCGGCTTGCTGCACGACCATGACCCCGATCCCACCGAGACCGCTGTTCCACGGCTCGACCGCGGCGAGCGCAAATGCGGTGGCGACAGCGGCATCGACTGCGGTGCCGCCCCCCGCCAGTATGTCGGCGCCGACCCTTGCGGCAGTCGCGTTTTGGGAAGCGACGATCCCGCCGCGCGACGACACGCCCGGCTTGCGGATCTCCCAATTCTGCGTCAGGTGCATGTCGCGGCGCGCTCAGGTCAGGGTAATGCCATCGATCCGACTCGTATAGAAGGCGTAGTACCCGGCGAGCCCGGCGACCTCGTCATAGGGTGTCGGGTACGCCCACACGGCGTTTTCCGACCTTCGCACCGATCCCTCGCCGGCCGGAACCTCGATCGTCCAATAGGAGGCTTCGCCCTTGTACGGGCA
>Ga0306920_100007648_pt1 | contig 14243 bp, 10 predicted proteins | sample flu12Cox44000170_FD_204666 | JGI IMG/M metagenome (GOLD analysis project Ga0306920, IMG submission 204666) | Lab enrichment of tropical soil microbial communities from Luquillo Experimental Forest, Puerto Rico - flux4day.12C.oxic.44.000.170 (v2)... | ecosystem: Environmental > Terrestrial >...
CCCGTGGATGAAGTGCGAGTCCTTGCCCACCACCAGGTGGAACTCCGACGGGTGGTACTGGCTCCACTCGAAGGTGCGGAAGCCGTCGATCGCCAGCGGCTCCCCGAGTGTGGCCAGACGCCGCAGCCGCTCGTGGAAGAGCTGGCAGTGGCGCCCCAGGCGCTCGGCCAGGCCCATGATCGTCTGCGGCGAGCAGCCGTGCTTGCGCGCCATCTGGCGGAAGCCGGTGCAGTGGGTCAGGGCGTGGAACGTCTCCTCGAGCAGCTCGGGCCGCTTGAGCCAGTAGTCGGCGCGGAAGGTCTGGCGGGAGAAGTAGCGCCCGCAGTGCTCACAACGGAAACGCTGGATGCGCTGGGGGGCGGCCTGGCGCTGAAAGAAACCGGCCCGCACCCAATGCCAAGAAGTGGTTGAGGCGGAGTGGAATCGGCAGCAGGGGTTGGGACAGAACGGGGGCGCCCAGGCAGCGGCGCGGTGGCTCATGCCCCCGGATCACTGCACCTCCCGCGCCATCTGCAATCTTCTGAGCACGACTCACGGCGTGCGGTCGTGTGAGAAACTCCGGCCGGACCGTTCATCATCCTCCGAGGCCGCACGTGCTCCTCAAGCGCTTCTACGACGAACCGCTCGCGCAGGCGAGCTTCCTCCTCGCCGACACCGCCACGCACGAGGCCGTCGTCGTGGACCCGAACCGCGACATCGAGCACTACGTTCGGGCCGCGGCCGCCGAGAAGCTGACGATCGTCGCGGTCACCGAGACCCACATCCACGCGGATTACCTCTCGGGCACGCGCGAGCTCGCGCAGCGTGCACGCGCGACCGCCTACCTCTCCGACGAGGGCGACGCCGACTGGAAGTACGCGTGGGGCCATGAGCCGAACGTGAAGCTCGTGCGTGGCGGCGACGCGATCCGCGCCGGCGGCGTGCGGCTCGACGTGCTGCCGACGCCGGGCCACACGCCCGAGCACGTGAGTTTCGTCGTCACCGACGAGGCGGCGAGCCGCGAGCCCGTGGGCGTGCTGACCGGCGACTTCGTGTTCGCGGGCGACGTGGGACGCCCCGACCTGCTCGAGCGCGCGGCGAACATGAAGGGCACGATGGAGCGCGGTGCGCACACGCTGTTCGCGTCGCTCGCGCGCTTCCGCTCGTCGCTGCCGGGCCACGTGCTGCTCTGGCCCGGGCACGGCCCGGGCTCGGCATGCGGCAAGAACCTCGGCGGGCTGCCGGTGACGTCGCTCGCGTACGAGAAGCTCACGAACTGGGGCGTCCGCAGCGAGAACGAAGCCGAGTTCGTGCGCGAGGTCTTGAGGGACCAGCCCGAGCCGCCGGCCTACTTCAAGCACATGAAGCGCATGAACCGTGATGGCCCCGCGATCCTCGGCGGCTTCCGCCCACCGACGCGCCTCGACGACGCCGGGCTGCCGGCGGCGCTCGAGCGCGGCGACGTCATCGTGGACCTGCGCCCGACGAACGCGGTGATGGCCGGCGCCATCCCCGGCACGATCGGGATCCCGGTCGGCAACAGCTTCCCGACCTGGGCGGGCTGGTTCCTGCCCTACGATCGGCCGGTCTCGCTGCTTGCGAACGACGGCGCACACTCACTCGCCGCGGTCCGCCAGCTGGCGATGATCGGCCTGGATCAGGTGCGCGGCTGGTACGGCCCCGGCGCGTTCGACGCCTGGGCGCGCGCGCGCGGCCCGCTCCCGGTCACGCGCTCGCTCACCGCGAGGGAGGCATTCGAGCGTTCGCGCAACGGCGAGCTCGTGCTGCTCGACGTGCGCGGCTCGGCCGAGGTGGAAGGCCAGCACGTGCCCGGCGCGCGCCACATCCCGCTCGGCTACCTGCCCGAGCGGGCGAACGAGCTGCCGCGCGACCGCCCGCTCGCGGTCTTCTGCGAGGGCGGCACGCGCTCGCGCATCGGCATCAGCGTGCTGCGGCGTGCGGGCTTCACGCAGCTCTTCGACCAGGGCGGCGGCTTCCCTGAGCACGCCGAAGCGGGGCTGCCGGTGGAGTGAGCGGGCCCCGCGCTTGCGCCCCCGCGCGCTCTGCGCCATAGTCCCCTGCCCTTCCGACGACGAGCCGCCGACTCTTCACCACCCTGCGAGGCCATGCCCGTCCGCGACGCCCTCCCCGCCGTGCTCCGTGGCGAGATCGGAGCCGACCTTTCGGCTTCGGCTCGCACCCAGCTCGAGACGCTGGCGCACGACGCACAGGCCGAGAAGCGGCTGACATGGATGCGGGACGAGCTGGGCGGCCGGCTGAAGCAGGCCGATCCCTCGTGGGGCGTCTCCTACCTGCTCTCGGCCGTGTGCGCGCTCAACGGCGAGGTCGAGCGGGCGCAGCAGACGCTGCTCGCCCTGGGCGAGAAGGTGCTCGCCAAGAAGAAATGGGAGCCGCTCGCGGCGATCGCGGAGCGCTCGCTGTCGCTGGTCCAGACGCAGGCGGCAGCGCGGCTGCTGGTCGAGGCGCACGAGGGGCTGGGGAAGGACCCCGACCGGCTGGACGCGCTCTCGCGCGCATGGGCGATCATGCCCGACGACTTGGAGCTGGCGCAGAAACTCGCGAAGCGACTGGGCGACGCGGGCCGAGGTGACGACCGCCGCGCGCTCCTGGGCGACCTGGCGCCGCGCTTCGCCGAGGAGGCGCGTTACGACGAGCTCGAGTCGGCCGCGGACGAGCTGGCCGAGCACGACGACTGGGAGGGCTTGCTGCACGTCGCGGCGGCGCTCCCGATGCTCGCCGGCAAGGGCGCGTTCAAAGAGGCGCGCGACATCGCCGACATCGCGGTGACGGGCCTGGCGAAGAGCAAGCGCGCCGGCGGGGCGCTGGAGCCGCTGCGCAAGGTGGTCGCGGCCGCCGTGGCGGCGAAGGGCGAGGCGGGTGCCGAGCCGTTCCGCGCCGCGATGACCGAGGCGCTCAAGCAGGGACCGGGCAGCCAGGTGCCGAAGCTGGACGAGGCCGTGGCGCAGAGCGGGCTCGCCGACGGCGAGACGCCGCTCCCGAAAGCGATCGAAGCGTTCGACACGATCGCCTCGCTGGCGCCGGGGCGCGGCGTGCTGCACGACGGCTTCGGACCGGGCCGGATCGTGTCCAACGACACGGTCACGATCGTCGTCGACTTCATGAAGTCCAAGGGCCACAAGATGCCCTACGTCGCGGCACGGCGGACGCTCATGCCGGTGGCGGAGGACGACATCCGGCTCGTGCGCTTCACGAATCCCGCCGAGGTGACCCGGCTCCGGAATGAGGACCAGGGCGGCATGGTCGTGAGCGCGCTCAAGTGCCTGGGCGGCGCCGCGGATGCGAACCGGCTCAAGCTGTTCCTGATCAGCACCGACCTGGTGCCGGCCAAGGAGTGGACGGCCTTCTGGAGGAAGGCCAAGTCTGCGGCTGAAAAGGACCCGCGCATCGATCACGCGCGCGCGTTCGAGCAGTTCTACAAGCTGGCGCCGGAGCGGCGGTTCGCCGGTGGCCCGGCTGGCGGCGCCCCCGGCTCGGCGGGCGTCGGAGGCGCCCAAGGCTCGAGCGTCGCCGGAGGCTATGACGACTCTGCCCCGCTGCCCGCGCTCGAGGTACGCAAGCCCGCCAAGACGAACCTCGGCACGATCCGCAAGTTCCTGGCGCAGCACCCGACGCTCGAGGAGGCGCTCAAGGGTCGCTTCGGCCGGTTCGTGAAGAAGCTCACGCTCGACCCCGACGCCGACAAGGCCGACCGCGCGCGCGCCGGGCTCTACTTCGCGCGCTGGTTCCCCGAGCAGCGCCCGGTATGGCTGGGCGTGGTGCGCTCGCTCTGGGGGCTCGAGATCTCCGTGAGCGACCTGACGTTCGAGGAAGAGCAGCTCGCGTTCCTCGCCGACTCGCGGGCCGCGGGGGTCGCGGCCGAGGCCATCCTCTCCGCGCTCGACTCGCGCTTCGCCGCGGTCCGCGAGGCGGCGGAGAAGGACCGTGCCACGCTGGACGACGCCGGCAAAGCACAGCTGCGACGCACGTTGATCGATCGCGCGGTGCACTACCCTGCGGCCATGCTGCGATTGATCGAGGACGAGATCGCATCGGGCAAGGGGCCCGAGGACGCGTGGCGCCTGTTCATCGCCGCGCTCCAGCTGATCGAGGAGCGGCCGAAGCCCTCGACCGGCGAGAAGGTGCTGCGCTGGATCGACCAGGGCGGCGAGTTCCCGCGCATGCTGGCCGGCGTGACGCCGCCGAACGAGGCGCGCCTCAAGCTGCGCGTGCTGCTGAGACAGTGGCGCTCGAGCGACCGTTTCCTGTTCCCGGCGCTCGACGCGGTGGCGCGCGTGGGCATGCCGGACGAGAAGCAGTGGGTGCTGGACCACCGCCAGAAGAAGACCGACGCGCTGTTCAGCCAGGTCGGCGAGCAGGCGGAGGAGTTCGACACGCCGGTGATGACACGGGCCACCTGGTCGCGGCTCCAGCGCGAGCTGGAGGAGCTGGAGCGCGAGCTGCGCACCACGATCCCGCAGACGATCCAGAAGGCCCGCGAGCTGGGCGACCTCAAGGAGAACGCCGAGTATCACTCGGCGAAGCTCAAGCAGAGCAACGCCCAGAAACGCGCGGGATCGTTGCAGTTACGCATCTCGCGGGCGCGCTTCGTGGAGGACGCCGAGTTCCGCGAGGGCGTGGCGGGTCTCGGCACAGAGGTCGTCCTCGAAAGTGGCGGCGAGACCACGTCGTACTGGATCCTCGGTGACGGCGAGCACCACCTGGGCGAGCACGTGATCTCGCACCAGACGCCGATCGCGAAGGCGATCCTCGGCCACGGCATCGGCGACTCGCTCGAGCTGGGCGAGGGCGAGGAGCGGCGCACGTGGCGCGTGCGCTCGGTCACGCGGCGGCTGCCGCCGGCCGAGACGCCTTCCAGCGCGTCCTGAAGCGCAGCACGCAGCGCGCTCCGTCGCAGTGAGTTCACGGCGCGAGGACGCGTCGCGCATCGACGCGATCACGGTCACTGCCCGGGCCTGCGCTCGCCGCATGCGCGCCTCGACTCGCGCGCTTCTCCACACACGACGCGCGTGTGGATCGCTGACCGATGTGAGCACACGAAGCGTCAGGCGTGAGAAAAATGTCTCGTGTCAGTTCTCGCTGCTTCGCACGAATCGTTCCATGTAGGAGGATGAAAAAACTTCTTTGCGACGCGGAAATCTGTTGGCAGCGTCACGGTCGCACGCTATGGTGCGCCCACGATTCACACCGCCTGTCGCGCATCGATGTCGAGCAGCACGCGCGATGGTCACGCCGGCTGGAGCGGCGCGAGGACATGCAACGCGACCTCCTTCGGGACTCAGGGGACCGGCGGGCGGCGATGACAAGAGTTTAGGCCGCAATCGCACCGGGGGCCTTTGCGCCAACGTGCATTGGGTCGGAAAAGGATTTCCCGCCGCCCGCTTATCGACCAACCGGCTGTCGCAGGGCGCGTGATGCCGCTCAAGGTGGATCGCGGCAGCGCCGAAGCATCCAACTGAGAGGCGTTCAAGGATGAGCGCCAGAGTCCCATCTCCAGGAGACCACCATGTCGCTTCAGGCCCGTGGTCTCGCGCTCGAGCTGGATGAGGCCCTGCGGGGCGTCGTCACGCTGGGCTGGCTCGAAGCCGACGGACTGAACGGCGAGCCGCTCGGGGACGCGTTCGAGCGCGAGCGCGATGCGTCGATCCGCGAGCTCCTGCGCCGCACGGCGGGCCGCCAGGCCGCGGACATGCCCGGCGTGGCCGAGACCCGCAGCATGTTCCATCGGCTCGGCGTCGATCCCACGAAGTCGCGTCCCGCGAGCGAGGCACTGCTCCGGCGCGTGCTGCAGGGCAAGGGACTGCCCGTGATCCATCCCGCGGTGGACGTGTGCAACCTCGCCTCGCTCGAGCATCAGCTGCCGATCGGACTCTACGATCGCGCGCACCTGAAGGGCCCGATCGTCGCACGGCTCGGTCGCCCCGGCGAGAGCTACGAAGGGATCCGCAAGGGCACGGTGAACGTCACCGGCCGGCCGATGCTCGCCGACGACGAGGGCGCGTTCGGCGCGCCGACGTCGGACTCGGCGCGCACTCAGGTCACCGACTCGACGCGCGCATTGCTCGCCGTGATCTACTGCCCGGTCGACCGTCCCGGCGACCACCTCTCGGCGATGCTCGCGCGCGTGGCGGACATGCTCGCGCGACATTGCGGCGCGACGGTCCACATCGTGCAGACGCGGCAGTAGGGAACCGCACGTTCAGGTTCGATCCGGCGGGCCGATAACGTCGGCGGTGGCACGTGCGATCCCCGCGGCCGCCCGGAGCATCGAGCCCTCCGAGCGGCGCTCAGTCGGCGCTTGACCCGCCCCCGGCGGTCGGCCACGCTCATCGCGCGAACACCCGAGGGGCCGCCACCCGCGGCTCCCCACCCATGGAGGAGCCAGCCATGAACCGGACATGGTGGGCCGCATGCGTCGCGCTGGCGCTCGCCGCGCCGGCCGCCCGCGCGGGGGTGATCAGCGTGGGGGGCAGCGTCTTCGGCGGCATGAGCTTCCCGGTGCTGCAGGACGACCAGGGGCAGGGCTCGATCTTCGGCGCGCGCATCCCGGTCCGGCTGCTGCCGCTCCTCACCGTGGAGCCGTTCTATTCCACGTCGGCGCTCGGCGACAAGACGATCGAGACCGTGCCCGGGTTCAGCGTCACGCGCGCGGGCTCGGACGTCACCACGTACGGCGTGAACGTCATGTTCCCGTTCGGCACCAAGACCCTGCTCACGCCGTTCGCCGGCATCGGCAGCGCGCACTTCACGCGCCAGGGCGAGGACGAGACGTTCACCTCGTTCGATCTCGGGCTGGGGATCGGGTTCACGGTGATGCCGAAGTTCTCGCTCGACCTGCGCGGCGAGCTGCAGGCCGCGTCCTCCGGCGAGACGTCGCGCAAGATGGCGAACGTGACGCTGGGCGCTTCGTACGCGCTGTTCAGCACGCCGTAGGAGAAGGAGGCCCGACCATGAAGACATTTCGCTGGGCGCTGCCCCTGCTGCTGCTGGCGGCGTTGGCGGCGGCCGGGTGCATGCTCACCTCGGGGCAGTTCGCCGTCACGTACGCGCTGCCGGACCCGCTGACCGTCACGTCGACGCTCGCGATGACCAGCGTGGACGTGGACCTCAACACGGTGAGCGAGTACCGCGATCACAAGAAGGATTTGAAGCGGGTGGAGGACCTGTCCCTCGTCGGGAACTTCACCAACAACACCTCGAGCGCGGCGCAGATCGAGGTGTGGATCGTTCCGGACGCGTCGCAGTCGCAGCTCACCCTGACACCGGGGCAACTTGCGCAGGCGGGCACGCTGCTGTGGGGGCCGCTGGCGGTGGCAGCGAACTCCACCGAGAAGGTGGACTGGGATCGCTCCGCGGCGCTGTTCGTCGGGCGCCAGACGCTGATCGACGAGGTGAAGGGCGACGGCCACTTCCTGATCTACGTGGTCGCGAGCGGCCCCGGCAACGGCCCCTACAACCTCACCGTGACGAAGGGCTCGTTGATCGTGGTCGTGGGCGCGGCCATCTAGCCGACCGCGCGCGGCGGATCGCGGCCGCGCTCAGCCCCGCCAGCGGTTCGTGATCGGAAGTCGCCTATCCTTGCCGAACGCGCGCGGCGTGATCTTGATCCCGGGCGGGCTCTGCCGGCGCTTGTACTCCGCCAGGTCCACCATGCGGGCGACGCGGCGCACCAGGGCCTCGTCGTGGCCGTCGCGCGCGATCTCGGGGATCGAGCGATCCTCCTCCACGTACTGGCGGAGGATGTCGTCGAGCGTGTCGTAGGGCGGCAGCGAGTCCTGGTCGGTCTGGTTCGGCTTCAGCTCCGCGGATGGCGGCCGCGTGATCGTGTTCGCGGGGATCACCGCCGAGCGCACGTTGCGCCAGCGCGCGAGCGCGTACACCTGTGTCTTGTACACGTCCTTCAGCATCGCGAAGCCGCCGGCGGTGTCGCCGTAGAGCGTGCTGTAGCCGACGCTGATCTCGCTCTTGTTGCCGGTCGTGAGCACGAGCCAGCCGAACTTGTTGGAGAGCGCCATGAGCGTGTTGCCGCGGATGCGCGCCTGCAGGTTCTCCTCGGTCGTGTCCTGTTCGCGGCCCGCGAACGCCGTCGCGAGCGCTTCGTCGTACGCGTGCATGACGTCGCGGATGGGGATCACCTGGAAGCGGATGCCGAGCGCCTTCGCCAGCGCCTCGGCGTCGGCCTGCGACGCGGCCGAGGTGTAGGGCGACGGCATCGACACACCGACAACGTGCTGCGGCCCCAGCGCGTCGGCGGCGATGACCGCGGTCAGCGCCGAATCGATGCCGCCGGAGAGCCCGAGCACCACGGTGTCGAAGCCGTTCTTCACCACGTAGTCGTGCACGCCCAGCGTGAGCGCCGCGTAGACCTCGGCCTCGACCGACTGCTCCACGCGCTCCGGCCGCTCGGCGAGCGCGGGCTTCGCCAGCGTCGCCACCGCGCCGCCGCGGATGTCGGCCGTCCCGAACTGGTCCAGGTGGATGCGTGGCAGCGGGTCGCCGTCGTCCAGCGCGCGCTCCTTCCGGAGTCGCGTGTCGTGGAGCCGGGCGTTGAACACCTCATCCAGGTCCACGTCGGCCACCACGAGGTCCTCGGCGAACGCGGCGCCCTCGGCGACCACGTTGCCCTTTTCGTCGAGGATCAGGCTGGACCCGTCGAACAGGATCTCGTCCTGGCCGCCGACCAGGTTCACGTAGCAGACGATCGCCAGGTTGTCCGCGGCCCGCGTGGAGATCATGCGCCGGCGCTCGTCCGCCTTGCCCTCGTGGTAGGGCGACGCGGACAGGTTCAGGATCACCTCGGCGCCGCCGCGCACCACCTGCTCCTCCGACGGCCCGCCCGAGAGCCAGATGTCCTCGCACACGTTGACGCCGAACACGGTGCCGCCGCGCGCGAACACCACGCTCCGGCGCTCGGGCATGAAGTAGCGGTTCTCGTCGAACACGCCGTAGTTCGGCAGGTAGCGCTTGCGCGCCGTGCCCACCCAGCGGCCGTCGTGGAGGATCGCTGCGGAATTGTAGAGGTCGCCGTCGCGCTCGAGCGTGCCCACGACCACGGTCATGCCACGGGAATCGCCGGCCAGGTCGCGGGTGCGGTCGATGCAGCCCTGGATGAACGCGGGCTTGAGGAGCAGGTCCTCAGGCGGGTAGCCCGGGACCACCATCTCCGGGAACGCCAGCAGGTCCACGCCCAGCGCCCGCGCGCGCTCGATGAAGCCCCGGATCTTGGCGATGTTGCCGTCGAGGTCGCCGACCGTGGGGTTGATCTGGGCGAGACCGATGCGCAGGAGTCGCATGGACCGGTCAGTGTGCGGCGCGTGCAGCGGGGGCGCAAGCCGCGTGCGGGCCGCGCTTCAGCCGCGTCGCGCACGCGCCGACAACCCGCGCGCGAGGCTCCCGGCCGCGCGCCGGACGACGTGCGGCGAGTCCACACCGCGCGATCCCGGGCGCGGGGGCCGCGGGAGGGAAGCGCACATGAAGCGAACGGCAAGCGTCGCGGCCATCGTGGCCGTGGCGGGGGTGTCGATGTGCGGGTGCGGCGCCAAGGAAGCGAAGTGGTCGGGGAATGCAGCGGCGATGGTCGTGTACGCGAAGTCGATCCCGCTCTACCCCGGCGCCAAGGCCAAAGATGCGATGGGCTCCGACAGCTACGGCGACACGCCCGACTCGCACTCCGAAGGCATGGCGGTCTGGTTCGAGGTGAAGGACTACGACCGCGAGAAGGTGGTGGCCTGGTACAAGGAGCGGCTCCCGAACGCCACCCAGCGGTCGCAAACGGCCCAGTCGGCGGCGGGATCGCCCTGGCCGCTCTCGGGCCTCGCGAACCGGGGCCAGAGGGCCGCGGCAAACGAAAACGCCCGGCCATGGACCGGGCGATCCCGTTGTCTATGCGGAGGGGCCGTGGGCCCGACCGCGTGCGCAAGAGAGAGCGGGCGGCGCGGCGCTTGTCGCCGCTCCCCGCATCCGACCCTGCTGCCGGCAGGGACCTCTCGGGTCCTGGGCTTTACTGGCCGGCTTGGGGCTCCTGCAGCATGGTGGATGACCGGCTCTCGGGCCGGGTTCCACGCTAGGGGCTGCAAGGAGCGTTCCTTAGGCAGTCCCCAGGACGCATCGCGTCATAACCGATTGTGAATACATGGGCGGTCCGGCACAACCAGTTTTTTCGCCGATACGTGCCCCGGGCAACCCCGCACCACCCGTCGCGCAGAACGCCCACTTCGTGACCGGGCCCCGGTCAGCTAGCCAGCATCTGATTGTCCCGCATCAGCTTGTGCGGCTGTAAAAATCACGCTCGACGACCCCTTGCGCCACGCCAGCACGGCGGAAAGCAGTGCCAGTACCGCAAGAGCCATGAACGCCTCGCGCGTGGCGAGCACGAACGCCTGGTGGTCCACGCCCCCATGCGAGCCGAGCCGAAGCGCCGCTCCCGAATGCGCGTGATAACGCGCGGTCACGAGCGCTCCGGTGAACGCGACCCCGGCCGAGATCCCGAGGTTGCGCGTGGTGCCCTGGAGCCCGGAGGCGAGCCCCAGCCGCTCGGCCGGCACGAGCGAGAGGAGGGCGCTGGCATTGGGGACGGCGAAGAGCCCCTGGCCGACGCCCACGAGCGCCAGCCCCGCGGCGAGCTGGGCGCCCGCGGGCAGGGCGCCGAGGCTCGAGAGGAGCCAGAGGCCGACCGCGGTGAGCAGCATGCCGGCCGTGGTGAGCGCGCGCGCGCCGATCTTGTCGGCGAGCCGGCCGGCGACCGGCGCGCACACGAGCGCCGCGAGCGGCAGAACCGAGAGCCACGCCCCCGAGCGGGCAGGCGAGAAGCCGCCGGTCTCCTCGAGCACGAGCGGCATGTGGAAGCCGACGCTCACGCTCAGGATCTGGCCGAGGAACGTGAGCGAGACCGCTGCGCCGAGCGGCCCGGTCACGAGGTCGAGCGGCAGGAGCGGCTCGATGCCGCGCTTGCGCGCGGCGGCCCCGCGCTGGGAGGCGATGAACAGCGCGAGCAGGGCCGCGCCGCCCGAGGCGGAAGCGAGCACCAGCGGGTCGCGCCAGCCCGACTCGGGCGCGCGCGTGAGCGCGAGCGAGAGCGCAGCTAGCGCCGTGGCCCACGCGAACGGCGCCACGCCGAAACCCATACCGCCCGCGGCGGCGGCGCTCGCGCGCGGCTCGTCGGGCGGCACGCGGCGGCGGAGCATCTGCAGCGTGAGCGCGCCGAGCGGCAGGTTGACGAGGAAGATCCAGCGCCACGACGCATGCCCCACCACGAACCCGCCGAGCGGCGGGCCCACGGCGAGCCCGACGCCGACCATGGCGCCGAACGCCCCGAGCGCACGCCCGCGCTCGGCCTTCGGGAATGCCTGGACGAGCAGGGCCGAGCCGTTCCCCGAGACGAGCGCGGCGCCCACGCCCTGCAGCACCCGCAGCGCGATCAGCGCCTCGATCGTGGGCGCGGCGCCGCAGAGCCCGGAGGCGACCGTGAACAGCACGAGGCCCGTGCCGTAGACGCCGCGGCGCCCGCGCGCGTCGGCGAGTCGGCCGCCGGCCAGCAGCAGGCCGGTCACCGTGAGCGAGTAGGCGAGCGCCACCCACTCCACGGTCGAGAGCCCGGCGCCGAACGCGCGCTGCAGCGTGGGGAGCGCGATGTTCACAACGCTCGCGTCGAGCGTGGCCATGATCACGCCGAGCGCGACGGGCGGGAACACGCGCCAGCGCGGGAACGCCGACGCGGAAACGGGAACGGCGGGCGGCGGAGCCTGCGCTCCGCGACCCGCCGTCCCGGTGGAGCCTACGCTCACGGCTGCCGCAGGATGCGCATGATCTCCGGCAGGTTGGGGGTCTTCCCGTAGAGCAGCATGCCCAGCCGGAAGAGCTTGGAGCCCAGCATCAGCGTGAGGGCCGCGCTCACCGCGAGGAGACTGAGCGACGTCGCGATCTGCCACGGCGGGATGACGGCGCCCGAGACGGTGGCGGCGCTCAAGCGGAGGATCATGCTCGTGGGCGCCGAGGGCGGGAACAGCGACAGCACGACCGCCGTGGTGGAATTGGGATTGGTCAGGAACACGCCCATCAACCACAGCGGGAACACGTTGAGCAGCGTGAGGTAGCCCGAGAACTGCGTCGCCTCGCGCAGGTTCGAGGTCATGGCGCCGACGCCCATCATGACGCTCGCGTAGAACAGGTAGCCGAACACGAAGTAGAGGAACCCGATGGCGACCAGTGACGCAGGGATGCTGACGTGCACCGCCGACAGCGCGCCGGCGGAGCTGTAAGCCCCCGCCAGGATCCACACGCCGACCAGCGTCAGGCCCGCGCCGCCCAGGCCCAGCAGCTTGCCGGCCAGCAGCTCGGACGGCGTCACCGAGCACAGCATCGACTCCAGGATGCGCGACTCCTTCTCCTCGCTCACGCCCTGCAGCAGGTACTGGCCGCCGGTGATGATGCTCATCATGAGCAGGAACGTCATCGCGAACGGCAGCAGGAAGCCCGCGAGCTCCTTGGCGTCGTCATGGAGGGCCCAGTGCCCCTCGCGGTCCTTCGTGTAGTAGTCGAGCGAGCGCCCCATCCACATCGTGCGCTCGATCCGCAACGAATCCGTGCCGCCGGTGAGCAGGTTCCGCGACAGCCAGTTCGTGATCGGCCTCTGGTCGCCGCTGTTCGTGAACGTGCGCGTGTCCTTCTCGTACAGGCGCAGCCGGCCCGATCCGAGGAAGTCCTTTGACACGATGAGGACCGACTTCACGTTGCCGGCCTCGAGCGAATCGAGCGCGACCTTCTGGTCGGGGTAGATGCGCATGATGACCGGCACGTGCTTCGGCGCCGGCGCTGGCTTTTTCGCCTGGCGAGGGTCCAGCGTCGGCAGGACCGGGGCGGTGTAGTCGAAGGTGAGCGGCGCGTGCCCGTAGAGGCCCGACGAGTCCACGACCGCGACGATCCGCCCCTCGGCCGCCTTCGCGACGGCAGCGCTGATCTGCAGCCGGGCCGACACGACACCGGCGATGAAGAAGATCGCCGGCGTCAGGAGCAGCGTGACCACGAACGCCTTCCGGCGCACGGTCGTGAGGTACTCGCGCTTCGCGATGATGAGCACCTTGTTCAGGCTCATCGCGCACCTCCAGGCACGTACAGCTCGTCCATCGTGGGCGGCCCGCTCTTGCCCTGGTCCAGCCCGATGCCGGTCTGGACCACGTGCACGAAGATGTCCTCGAGCGGCGGCACCACGGGCACGAATGCGCGCACCGCGAGGCCCTGGTCGAGCAGGCCCTTCAGCACGCTCGCGGGATGCGCGGCCTTCTCGAGCGCCACGCGCCAGTGGCCGTTCTCCGCCACCAGCGTCTTCATGCCGGCGACGCTCTTCGGCGTGCCGTCCGCGGTCAGCAGGAACTCGTTCGCCGCATGCTGGCGGCGGATCTCGCCCACCTCGCCGTAGAGCACCATGTGGCCGCGATTGATCATGAGCGCGCGGTCGCACTGCTGCTCCACCTTGTTCATCTGGTGCGTGGACAGGAGCACGGTGGTGCCCTCGCCCCGACGGCGGCGCAGCACGTCCTCGAGCACCTGCACGTTGATGGGGTCCAGGCCGGTGAACGGCTCGTCCAGGATGAGCAGCTCCGGCCGGCCGATCAGCGCCGAGCAGAGCTGGAGCTTCTGCTGCATGCCCTTGGAGAGCGCGTTGACCTGCTTCTTGGTCCACGCCGCGAGCCCGAACTCCTCGAGCAGCTCGATCGATTCGCGGCGCGCATCGGCGGCGGTCAGGCCCTTCAGCTCGCCGAAGTAGGCGAGTGCGTCCATGACCGGCACCTTCTTGTAGAGCCCGCGCTCCTCTGGCAGGTACGCCATGCGTGGGCGCTGCGGTCCGGCCAACGACCGGCCTCCGAACTCGATCGTGCCGCCGTCGGGGCGGACGATGTCGGTGATCATGCGGATGAGCGTTGTCTTGCCGGCGCCGTTCGGCCCGAGCAGGGCGAAGATCTCGCCCGCGCCCACGTCGAAGTTGACGTCGTTCACGACGGTGCGGCCGTCGTAGACCTTGCGAACATTACGGACCTGGAGCATGACGACCTCTGGGGTCGAGGGTCCGGCCTGGCCGCGCTGGAGGCCTTGGGGCCGGGAAGGTGAACGCGCGCAGGGCGCGCGAACCGACACAGTAGGATGGCGTGAGTGGCGGGACAAGGGGGTCATGCCGGAGCCCGGGGTGGCCGATAACCATGGGGATGGCCGTCTAGGCGCCGGACCCGGAC
>Ga0306920_100007649_pt1 | contig 14242 bp, 11 predicted proteins | sample flu12Cox44000170_FD_204666 | JGI IMG/M metagenome (GOLD analysis project Ga0306920, IMG submission 204666) | Lab enrichment of tropical soil microbial communities from Luquillo Experimental Forest, Puerto Rico - flux4day.12C.oxic.44.000.170 (v2)... | ecosystem: Environmental > Terrestrial >...
AAGTTCACCGAGGGCGCCTGGGTGATCGTGATCCTGTTCCCCCTGCTGGTATACGGGCTGATCCAGGTCAACCGCAGGTACCGGATGGAGGCCGAGGTCCTGGAGAACATCAGCGGGCGCAAGGCCCCGGACCCGCCGAACTACACCCGGCGGACCGTGCTGGTGTTCGTCGACGAGTTCAACCTGGCGACGATCGCCGCGCTGCGCTACGCCCGCGGGCTGCGGCCCACCGGGCTGCGGGCGGTGCACTTCGTCATCGACCAGGAGCGGGCCCACGAACTGCGCGACGCCTGGCTGCGCGCGGACCGCGGCATCCCGCTCGACCTGGTGGACTGCCCCGACCGGCGGCTGCCACGGGCCGCCGGCGAACTGGTCACCAGGGAGGCAGCCGACCCGGGCACGCACGTGACCGTCGTGCTGCCGCGGCGGAGCTATCCGGCGCTGCTCGGCCGGCTGCTGCACGACCAGACCGCCGACAAGATCGCCCGGGTGGTGAGCCGGATCCCGCGCTGCGCGGCCACCATCATCCCGTTCGACGTGGAGGCCCGCATCGAGGTGCTGCACGAGCGGCAGGCCGGCCAGGGGGCCAAGCCCGCCAAGCCGGCGGCGAAGATCGATGAGCATTACCTGCCCGCCATGCGCCCGGGCGTTACCCCCATCGCGTCGCTGACCAGGAACGGCCGGGCCACCGTCGAGGGCCGGGTACACAGCCTGGAGATCCGGCCGGTGGAGCACAGCTGCGTGCTTGCCTGCCAGGTCGCCGACGCCACCGGCGAGATCACCGCGCTCTTCTACGGGCGCCGCCAAATCCCGGGCCTGGAACCCGGGACCATGATCCAGCTCCGCGGCCGAGTGGGGGTGAAGGGCACCGGCACCGTAATGATTAACCCCGCGTACGAGCTCCTGTCGTAAGACACGCTCGGTCAACGGCGGCAGCGTCACGCCGCAGCCGTCTCCCGAGGCCGGGAAGGCCCCGGGCCACCGCCGCAGGGAGGCAGTGAAACAGTTCTGGCTTGCCCATGGACAAATCGCGGGCGAACGATGGTATGAAGGCCACGAGAGCTCTTGCGATCGACGGGACAGTGGGACGTGGCCATTCGCAACGCGGTCGATTTCCTGGGCGGCGGCGGTGACCTGCCCGAGGGCTTCTGGTATTCGGTAAAACGCCGGCTGCTCGGGCCGCCCATGGTCAACGAGCAGCTACGTCACCAGCGCCTCTCGAACTTCCTCGCGCTGGGCGTGCTATCCCCCGATGGAATCTCCTCCTCCGCGTACGGCACGGAGGAAATTCTCATCGCGCTGCTGCCGCTGTTCGGGCTCGCGGCCTTCAACATCATCCTGCCGATGACCCTCGTCATCCTCATGGTGATGACGCTCGTGGTGCTGTCCTACCGCGAGGTGGTGATGGTCTACATCAGGCCCGGCGGGTCGTATGTCGTGGCCCGGGAGAACTTCGGGCCTAAGATCGCCCAGGTTGCCGCGGTCGCGCTGCTCATCGACTACGTCGTCACGGTCGCCGTGCAGACCGCCGCGGGCACCGCCGCGGTGGTGTCCGCCGTCCCGGAGCTCGGCAAGTTCAGCCTGGGCATCACCATCGGCGTCATCCTCGTCATGTGTTACGGCAACCTGCGCGGGATCAAGGAGGCGGGAAAGGCCTTCGCGGTGCCCACGTACCTGTTCGCCGGCTCGGTCATCTTGATGATCGTCGTCGGCGTCATCCGCGAGCTCTTCGGCGACCTGCCGAAGTACAACCCGCACGCCCTGCCCGGCACCTACACCATCGGCAGCGGCACCGCGGGCCTGATCAGCTTCGCGATGATCTTGACGTTGCTGCGCGCTTTCGCCAACGGTGGCGCGTCGCTGACCGGGATCGAGGCGGTCTCCGACGCGGTGGGCGCGTTCCGCCCCCCGGAAGGGATCAATGCCCGCCGGGTGCTAGTCGCGGAAGGCCTCATCCTCGGCTTCCTGGTGGCCGGGATCTCCTGGCTTGCCCACTCCACGTTGGCGACCCCCCGGAAGAGCGGCTATCCCACCGTACTGGCGCAGGAGGCGCAAAAGGTCTTCGGGCCCAGCTGGTACGGGCACGCGCTGTTCCTGCTGGTGCAGGCCGCGACCGCGCTGATCCTGTATACCGGCGGTAACACCAGCTTCAATGGGTTCCCGTTCCTGGCCAGTTATGTCGCCGGGGATGCCTTCCTGCCGCGCTGGCTGCTCAAGCGCGGCCACCGGCTGGTGTTCTCCAACGCGATCATCGGGCTGACCGTCGTGTCCATCGCTCTGCTGATCGTCCGGGGGGCGAACGTCAACAACCTGGTCCCGCTGTACGCGATCGGCGTGTTCACCGCGTTCACCATGGCCGGGTTCGGGATGGCCCGCTACCACAAGCGGCTCAAGGAGCCCGGCTGGCGGCACAAGCGGGCCATCAACCTTGCGGCGGGCGCCCTCTCGGCCGTCGTGGTCGCGATCTTCGCCGTGGTGAAGTTCACCGAGGGCGCATGGCTGGTGGTCGTGCTCTTCCCGATCCTGGTGTTCGCCTTGATCCGGCTGAACCAGGAGTACCGGATGGAGGCCGAGGTACTGGAGCGGATCGGCGAGCGGAAGAAGCCGCCGGAGCAGCCCAACTACCCGCGCCGCACGGTGTTCTTGCTGGTGGACAGCTTCGACCTGGCGACGCTGGCGGCCATGCGCTACGCGCGGAGCCTGCGGCCGACCACGCTGCGCGCGGTGCACTTCGTCATCGACAGCGCCGAGGCGGACACGCTCCGTGAGGAGTGGACCCGCGGTGACCGGGGCATCGTGCTCGACTTCATCGACTGCCCGGACCGCCGGCTGTCCCGGGCGGCAGCCGAACTGGTGAGCGCCGAGGCCGCGACACCCGGCACCCACGTCACCGCGGTGCTGCCCAGGCGCAGCTACTCGCCGCTGCTCGGGCGGCTGCTGCACGACCGCACCGCCGACAAGATCGCGGCCGTGGTGAGCCGCATCCCGCATTGCTCGGCCACGATCGTGCCCTTCGACGTGCGGAACCGCCTGGAGGTGCTGCGTGCCCGGGCGAACGGCGGGCCGAACGGAAAGGCCGCGGTCGCGGCGGGGAGGCCGGCCGCAGGCGGTAAGGCCGCGACGCCCGCGACGCCCGCGACGGGCGAGCGGGCCGCGGTGGGCCAGCAGGCAGCGGACGCCGCAACGGGCACGATCGGCGACGGCCAGGCTGCTCCGGCGGGTAACCCGCCGGGAGCCGTGGCCACCGGAGCGGGCCAGGCCGGACGGGAGGACGGCCGGCCGGCCGCGCCGTCCCCGCCGCCCTCGGCCATGCGCGGGCTGCTGCCGGGCCGCCGGCTGCAGCGGCGCCGCGGCGCAGGCGTACCGGAGACAACCAAGGCGGGCCAGGACAGTTACGAACGGCCCGCCCCCTCCCCAGGGGTCAGGCCGATCGGTTCGATCCAGGCGCCCGGCCGGGCCACCGTCGAGGGGCGGGTCCGCGCGGTGGAGATCCGCCCCGTGGAAAAGAGTTCCGTGCTGGCCTGCGAGATCTCCGACTCGACCGGGGACCTGACCGCGCTGTTCTACGGGCGGTCGCACATCCCGGGCATCATCTGCGGATCACGGGTCCGGTTCCGCGGGTCCGTCGGGATCCGGGCGAGCGGCCCCATCATGATCAACCCCGCCTACGAGCTGCTCGCCCCCGGCGAGTCCCCGCCCGGCCCCGAAGGCTAACAGTCCTCCTCACCCACCTACATCACGCACTTGCGCGGAGCCGGGACTGCCCCGGGATGGCTTTGGCGCACCGGGGCCATCCCCGGCCGCCACCCGGGCAAGAACGTGCCCGGCCGGGAAGGATCCAGGGCGGGAACTCCCGCTCGAAGCGGGCCTTAGCCTGGCAATGGCAGGCAGGCACCGGTGGAAAGGAACGCTAGCTATGGGACCCGGGCACGAGCACGTGCTCACCGCGACGGGACGGCACCGGGGGCGGCTGGCCACCGTGCTGGCGATCACCATCGGGATCGCCGTCGCGGAGGTGTGCGGCGCCGTGGTCAGCGGCTCCCTGGTCCTGCTCGCCGACGCCGCCCACCTGGCCGCCGACGCGGCAGGCATTGGCCTGTCGTTGCTCGCCGCCTACGTGGCCACCCGGCCCGCCACCGACCGCGCGACGTTCGGGTACGCCCGCGCGGAGATCCTCGCCGCGACGGTCAACGCGCTGCTGCTGCTCGGCATGGCCGTGTTCATCATCGTCCAGGCCGCCCGCAGGCTCGCCGCCCCGACCCCGGTCTCGCCGGGGCTGGTGATCGTCTTCGGGGTGGTCGCGCTGGCCGGGAACGGCGCGTCCCTGTTCCTGCTGCGGCGCGGGCAGGCGGAGAGCATGAACGTCCGCGGCGCCTTCCTGGAGGTCGCCTCGGACACCTTCGGCGCGCTCGCGGTGATCGTCACCGGGATCGTGGTGGCGGCGACCGGCTTCACCCGGGCGGACCCGATCGCCTCGCTGGCGGTGGCCGCGCTTATCCTGCCGCGCACCTGGCGGCTGCTGCGGGACGCCGTCGATGTGCTGCTGGAGGCCAGCCCCCGGGGCATCGACCTGACCGAGGTCCGCACGCACCTGACCGCGCTGGACGGCGTCGTGGGCGTGCACGACCTGCATGCCTGGACCATCACCTCGGGGCTGCCCGTGCTGTCCGCGCACGTGGTGGTCGATCCCGGCGTGCTGGCCAACGGCCGCAGCGCGGCCATGCTCGACGCGCTCCAGGCGTGCCTGGCTGGCCACTTCGACGTGGGTCACTCCACGTTCCAGTTGGAGCCGGCCAGCCACGCCGGACATGAGCCCTCGGTATGCCTGTGACCCGGGGTTTTCGTTATGCATCGGATCAGGGCGCAGGCGGGGTGAGCCGGCCGCCGCGCGCGAGCGGTGGCGGTGATTCAGGGCTGGAGCGCCTTTGTACCAACCAGTAATATATGGGCGAGACGCCACCCAGGGAGCCCGCCGTGAGCACGTATGACGCATACACGATCCCCGTCGAGCCCGGCACCTGGGATGTTCCCGCCGCCGGTGCCACCCGCTTCAGCTGGGAGTACGACGACGGCCGGCAGCGCCTCCTTGACCTGTACCAGCGCGGCAAGGACAAGCAATGGGACGCGACCAAGCGGATCGACTGGGATCTGCCGGTGAACCCGTGCAACATCATGGAGACCCCGGATGAGCTCGTGCCGATCTACGGCACGCGCCAGTGGGAGATCCTCACTGAGTCCGAGCGCGAGGAACTGGGGCATCACCAGGGCGCCTGGCTGTTCAGCCAGTTCCTGCACGGTGAGCAGGGCGCGCTGACCGTGGCCGCCCGGATCGTGGAGTCCGTGCCCGACATGGATTCCAAGTTCTACGCCGCCACCCAGACCATGGACGAGGCGCGGCACGTCGAGCTGTACTCGCGGTTCCTCCGCGAGAAGGTCGGCCTCTACTACCCGATCAACAGCGACCTGTCCAAGCTCCTGGCCGAGGCGCTGGAGGACTCCCGCTGGGATCTCCCGTACCTGGGCATGCAGGTCCTCATCGAAGGGCTGGCGCTCGCCGCGTTCGGCGTGTACCGGGACATGGCCCAGAACGAGCTGGTCAAGCAACTGCTCGCCTACGTGATGCAGGACGAGGCGCGGCACGTCGCATTCGGGCGGCTCGCGCTGCGCGACTACTACCGCGAGCTGACCGCGGGCGAGCGGGCCGACCGCGAGGAGTTCGTCGTCGAGGGCTGTTACCTCATGCGCAACCGGTTCCAGGGGCAGGAGGTGTGGGAGCGGCTGGGCTTCAACGTGGCGGAGTGCCTGGAGTACACCGAGCACTCGCCCATCATGCAGGCGTTCCGCACGCTGCTGTTCAGCCGGATCGTGCCGTGTGTCAAGGACATCGGGCTGTGGGGGCCCAAGGTCCAGCGGGCCTACGCCGACATGGGCGTCGTGGCCGCGGCGAACACCGACCTTGATGCACTGATGGCCGACGACGAGCGCATCGCCGAGGATGTCGACCGGCGCAAGTACGAGGCCGAGCTGGCCGCCCGCCATGACGAGGTGCACACGGCCATCGCCGAGGGCGGCGACCAGCCGTAGCGTCCCTTCGCGGGGAATTTCACGACTGACCGCGCCCATCGCGGGCAGGGGTAGTGAAGGCAGCCGGGGACTGGTGGAATCCCCGGCTGCCCTTGTTCTGGGCGTAACGCGGATCAGGTGGCCTGCCCCGGGAGCGGAGAGCCGGCCGGCCAGGCAGCCAGGGCCGCCGCCGGCCCGGCGGAGTGACCGGCCGCCACCGCCACCCCGGCCTCGTCCTGGCCGGCCACCGCGGCGCCGCCGGCCGGTGCGGTGGCGCTGCGGCCCACGCCGCGCGGCCAGGCCAGCATCAGCAGGAACGCCAGGAAGAACACGCCGACCTGGAACCACAGGGTGCGGACGAGCGATGCGGCGAAATCGGCGCGGACCGCGCTGACCCCGGCCCGGGCGAGAACGGGATGCAAGGCCGCGGGCAGCACTTCGCCCGGCCGCGGCTTGCAGGACGCCGGGGTGACCGTCGGGTCGGCCGCCACCAGCCGGTCGTGCAGGCAGGTGCGGAACTGGGCCTCGAGCCCTCCCACGTCCCTGGCCGGAATACCGGCGGCCACCGCGCCGGAGCGCAATGCCGGTGCGACCGTGTTCGCTGCCGCGCCGGACTGGATGCCGAGCATCGCGAAGAAGATCACGCCGATCACCGCGATGCCAATCGAGTTGCCGAGCTGGAGGCCGGTGTTGAACACCCCGGAGGCGGAGCCGGCGTCCTGGTGCGGCACCCGGTCCAGCACGATGTCGGCCAGCGGCGCGATCACGGCGCCGAGGCCGAGGCCCGCGGCAACCAGGCCGGGCACCAGTTCCCAGGTGGTTACGGCTGCCCCGTAGCGGTGCGCGGCCGCGATCAGGCCGATCATCCCGGCGGCGATGATCAGCGCGCCGACCATGGTGACGCCACGGCCGAACCGGGGCGCGAGCCGGGCGGCGGCGCCCGAGGAGACCAGCAGGCCCAGGGAGAACGGGAGGAAGGTCAGCCCGGCGTGCAGCGGGGTGAAGCCCAGGCCTATCTGCAGGAACAGGGTCAGCACCAGCCCGAACGAGGCGATTCCGAGGAAGAACGTCATCGCGATGGCCATGCCGACGCTGAACTGGCGCTGGCCGAACAGCCGCAGCGGCACCAGCGGGGAGCCGTCCCGGCGGTCCTTGACCTGCTCCCACCAGACGAACAGGGCGAACACCGGCACCGACGCGGCCATGGACACAAACGTCCAGCCAGGCCAGCCGAGCTGGCGCCCTTCCACCAGGGGGTACAGCAGGAGCAGCAGCGCGGCGCTGATCAGCCCGACGCCGACCGGGTCGAGCTTCGGCGGGCGGGGTGACCGGGATTCGCGGACCAGCGCCGCGGACGCGATCACGGCGAAGATGCCGACCGGCACGTTGATCAGGAAGATGGGCCGCCAGCCCAGGCCAAACAGGTTGTGCTGGATGAGCAGCCCGCCGAGCAGCGGCCCGCTCACCGTGCCGAGGCCCGCGGTCACCCCGAAGCCGGCCAGCGCCTTGATCCGCTCGGCGGGCGGGAAGATGACCTGGATGACGGCCAGCACCTGCGGGACCATGATCGCGCCCATGGCGCCCTGGACAACCCGGAAGGCAATGAGCTGGCCTGGGCTTTGCGCGGCCCCGCACAGCGCCGACATGATGGTGAAGCCGGACACGCCGATAAGGAACATCCGCTTGCGGCCGAAGGTGTCACCGAGCCGGCCGCCGGTGATCAGGACGAGGGCGTAGGCCAGCGTGTATCCGGCCAGCGCCCACTGCACGTCCGCGTAGCTGGCGTGCAGGTCCCGCTGGATGGACGGGATCGCGATGTTCACGATCGAGACGTCGAGCAGGTTCATGAACGCGGCCAGCAGCAGGATGATGAGGGTCACCCAGCGGCGCGGGTCGACGCCCTCGCCCGCGGCCGCGGAAGGTGCCAGGATCTGAGCGTCCGAAGTCATCGTTGTCTCCGCTCGTCAGGAGGTATCTCAACTACACTTAGGGAAGCTATCATCTTGTCAGCCATATATCTAGTTTAATTAGATAATAAGAAGGTGAAGCATGTCTGGAGACTCCGCCGGGGCGGACCCCGGGCAGTCGGCGCCCGCGCAGCCGGTACCCGCGCAGCAGGGCTCCGGGCACGACGGCACGCGGCACGAGGACGCCGGGCGGAGGGACGCCGGGCCCGGGGGAGACGCGGGGCAGGGCAACACGGCGCAGGGCGACGCCGGGCAGGCGGGCGCCGAGACGGTGGAGGCCGTGCACAATCGGGCCTGGCAGGCAGGCGGGGGGGAGCCCGGCAGGGCCGGGTGGGACGTACCCTGGGCCGAGTCGCCGGCGGCGGGGGCGGGAACGCCCGCGCGGGAAGAACTCGAGGTGGCGTTCGCCACGGCGATGCGCCGGACCGGCGCGCTGATGCAGCTCACCGGCCAGGCGGCCGCCGACCGGATCGGCATCAACGCCACCGACCTGAACTGCCTGAACATCCTCAGCTTCAGCGGGCGCATGACGGCCGGCGAGCTGGCCCGGGCCACCGGCCTGACCACCGCCTCGATTACCGGGGTGATCGACCGGCTGGAGGAGGCCGGCTTCGTGAGCCGGGAGCGGGATCCGCACGACCGTCGCCGCGTAGTGGTGACCATCGCCCTGGACCGCGCGGTGCGGGACGTGGCGAGCGTGTTCCTGCCGTTGATGCGGGACTGGCGGGAGATGTCGGCCCGGTACTCCGACGACGAGCTGCGGCTGATCGTGGACTTCTACAGCCGGATGGAGCAGGTGTTCCGCGCCCACCTGATCCGGCTGCGGGACGGATGACCGGGGATGCTGGGGGCATGGGCGCCGATGAATCGCTGGAGCGGCGGATCGAGTTCCTGCTCGAGGCCGACCGGCTGAAGACCGTGGCCCGGCAGAGCCGGATCACCGACGGATCCCGGCACGAAAACTCCGCCGAGCACTCCTGGCACCTGGCGCTGATGGCCCTGGTGCTGGCCGGGCATGCCCCGCCGGGCACGGACCTGGCCCGGGTGCTGGCCATGCTGCTGGTGCACGACCTGGTGGAGATCGACGCGGGCGACCTGTTCGTATACGCCGACGGCGCGGCCCTGGCCCGGCAGGAGGTGGCCGAGCGCGCCGCCGCCGACAGGATCTTCGCCCTCCTGCCCGATCCGCAGGCTGCGGAGATACGCGGACTGTGGGATGAGTTCGAAGAACGGCGCACCCGCGAGGCGCGGTTCGCCCGCGCTCTGGACCGGTTGCAGCCGATGCTGCTGAACATGCGGACTGGCGGCGGCACCTGGGTGGCCCACGGCGTCACGCTGGACCGGGTGCTCGCCAAGGTGGAGCTGATCGAGGACGGCTCGCCATCGCTGGGCAGCTACGCCAGGGCGATGATCGCCGCGGCGGTGGAACTCGGGTTTCTCAAGCCAGCCCCGCCGGGCACCGGCGCGGCGGCACTTGGGCCGCCCGCCGGGTAGGGCGGTACCCGGGTAGGGCGGTACCCGGATAGGGCGGTAGGCGGCCTCGCTACCCTGACGGCGGACGGCGCGGTCGGGCTCGGGCCTGCCACCGCGCGCCAGCCCGCCTTCGGCGCCAGAATCGGGGAAGGCGGCATCGTCCAGGTCAGGCCGACGCGTCCTGGCGCCTGACCCGGATCGTTCAGCGGGGCCGGTGGGCCGCGGCGTCAAGCACTTCGGGATGCTCCCGGCGGTAGTGCTCCGTCATCACGGCACTCGCCTGGCCGGGCCTGGACGCCAGGGTGCGGCGGCAGAGCTGGCAGCGAATGACCGGAAGGCGGCTGACTGTCACGGGGTAACGGCGGGTCCTGGGGGGGCTCATCGCCTTCGATCATGCCAGACGCGCGGCAGTGGGTCACCACCGATGGCGGCGGCCGGCGCCGCGGGCGTCCCGGTGGCAACGGATCATTGCCGGCGGCGGCGGCCGGCGGCGGCGGCCGGCCACGGCCCGCGGCCCAGGCGCCATGGTGCCGTAGGCCAGGCGCCACCCAGTCCGGACGCCACGGTACCCGGAGGGGGCCCTCGCCCGGTGCTACGGCGCGGCGTCGGCCCCGGGGAGCAGGACATAGCCGAGGATGCGGCGGGTGCGGCCGGGCCGGGGCGGGTTGGCGGCGCGCGGCTGGAGCACCCGGGTCAGCTCCTGCAGCAGTTCCCGGTACTCGGCATCATCGAGCCAGAGCGCGGCCATCCGGTAGCCTGCCCCGTCCCGCAGGAAGTCGCGGTCGTCCCGGGCGAGGTAGCGGTCGAAGTCGCCGAGCAGCCCGGCGACGAAGGCCATGAACGCCTGCCGGTGGTCCTCGGCGCTCATCGCGCTGACCTCATCCAGCCCGATGCTCGCGGCGGTCACCCGGAGCACGTACGTGCGCTCCAGGGCGCCGCGCACCCGCCGCTCGGCGACCACCGAGAGGACGCCGGCGTCGACCAGGCGGGCCACGTGGCGGTACAGGCTGGCCGCCGGGACATCGGCCAGCTCGGCGGCCAGCGCGCTGGTGGTCAGGTGCCGGTCACCGAGGAACGCCTGCACGATCCGCAGGCGGACGGGATGGAGCAGGAGATCCGCGCTTGCCATGAGCCCACGGTAGCGTTTTGCTCTCAGTACTGCTAACGTTCCCAATCTTGGGATTGCTGCTGTGGCGGGGCGCGGAGCTGGTCAGTCGGGCGAGCCGTTCCCGACGCGCAGCTGGTCAGTCGGGCGAGCCGTTGCCGGACGCGCAGCCGGTCACTCCGGAGAACCGTTCCCGGATACGCGCAGCCGGTCACTCCGGAGAACCGTTCCCGGATGCGCGCAGCCGGTCAGTCCGGAGAACCGTTCCCGGATGCGCGCAGCCGGTCAGTCCGGAGAACCGTTCCCGGATGCGCGCAGCCGGAACGGCTCGGGGCGCCTCGGCGCGGGATGCTCGACCAGGGCGACCACCCGGCTTGACATGAAGCGGGCCGTCCGGACCACCACGCCGCTGCGGGTGACCTCGTTGACCTCCACGACGCCGCGCCGGGTGACCACCTCGACCCGGCGGCCGGCCCGGGTGGCGGTGATCTCATAGGTCTTCGTGCCTCTGCCCCCGGCATCGATGACGATCTCGACCCGGTCACCCTTCATCGCTGCCTCCCGGACGCGGGCGGGCTCAGCTGACGGCCCATACGGCGCATACTCCTCTTCTGCCCCGGGCATGCCCCCCGCACTCCCTTCTGCCGTGCGCCCGACCCCGGTACGCGGCGCGGGCTACAGAAGGGTGCGGGCGGACCAACGGGAGTTGCGGTGCTCCACGGCCAGCGGCACGCCGAAGCACTTGGACAGGTTCCCCTCGGTGAACACCCGCTCCACCCGTCCCGCCGCGAGCACCGAACCGCGGCGCATCAGCATCGCGTGGGTGAACCCGGCCGGCACCTCTTCGACGTGGTGGGTCACCATCACCATGGTGGGCGCGGTACCGTCGGCGGCCAGGCGGGCGATCCTGCGCACCAGATCCTCCCGGCCGCCGAGGTCCAGGCCCGCAGCGGGCTCGTCGAGGAACAGCAGTTCCGGGTCGGGCATCAGCGCGCGGGCTATCTGGACCCGCTTGCGCTCCCCCTCCGACAGCGTCCCGAACCGGCGGCGGATCAGGTGGGCGCAGCCGAGCGCGTCGAGCAGTTCCACCGCGCGGGTGACGTCGGTCGAATCGTAATCCTCCTTCCACCGGCCGACGATCGCGTACGCGGCGGTCAGGACCAGGTCGATCACCTTTTCCCGGGGCGGCACCTGGTCCGCGAGAGCGGCGCTGGCCAGGCCGATCCGCGGCCGCAGCTCGAACACATCGGTCATGCCGAGCCGCTCACCGAGTATCCGGGCGGTGCCCTCGGTGGGGTACAGCTGCGCCGCCGCGACCTGGAGCAGCGTCGTCTTGCCCGCACCGTTCGGGCCGATGATCACCCAGCGCTCGTCGGCGCGGACGGTCCAGGTGATGTCGCGCAGCAGCATCGAGCCGCCGCGCCGGACACCGACGCCACGCAGCCGCACCACCTCGTCGGACATCCGGCTCCCTCCAGCGGCACCTGTCAGGACGAACCTACGTCATGCGGTATGCCGCCAACGCGCTCTGCGCGGCCGGCGTTTCCACGCCGTCGGGGGGCGGGCGTCAGGACGGCGAATTGCGCACCGCGTGCAGCGCCGCCTGGGTGCGATCGGCCACCCCGAGCTTGGCCAGCACCGAGCTGACGTGGGTCTTCACCGTCTTCTCCGACATGTGCAGCAGGCGGGCGATCTCCCGGTTGGACCGGCCCTCGGCGATCTGTGCGAGCACCTCCCGCTCGCGCGCGGTCAGCGCGTCGAGGCCGCGGACCGCCGCGGACCGGCCCCTGGACTGCACCAGCGTGCCCGCCGCCTCCGGGGCCAGGACGGTGTGCCCGTCGTGCACCGAGCGGACCGCGCGAACCAGGGCATCCGGGTCCACATCCTTGTAGAGGAACCCCGCCGCGCCGGCCCGCATCGCCACGGTCACTGACGCAGGGTCAGCCACGCTGGTGAGCACCAGCACCCTGGCCGGGAGGTTCCGGTCCCGCAGTTCGGCCAGCACGCCGAGCCCGTCCAGGCCGGGCAGCTTCAGGTCGAGCAGGATCACGTCTGGTGCCACCGTGGCGGCCAGTTCCACGGCCTCCGCACCGTCGCTGGCCTCGCCCACCACTTCGATGTCGGCATGCAGGCTGAGCAGGACCCGGAGGCCTTGCCGCACCACCGGATGGTCATCGGCGATCAAGACGGTGATCTTCCCGGCCTCGGCCGCGCTCACTGGGGCCGCCTGGTCTGGGCCGCGCTCACCGGGGCCGCCCGTTTCCGGGGCGACCCACCGGCATGACCACCCGGACCGTCGTCCCCTCCCCCGGCGCGGACCGGATCACCAGCGTGGCGCCGGCCCCGGCGGCCCGCTCCCGCAGCGACGGCAGGCCGCGGCCGCCGGTGGCAAGTTCGGGGACGAAGCCCTTGCCCCGGTCGCTCACCTCCAGGGTGACCCGCCGGGCCGTCGCGGACGCCGACACGCAGACCTCGGCCGCACCGGAGTGGCGCAGCGCGTTATGCAGCGCCTCCTGGGCGATCCGGTACAGCGCCGCTTCGCGGTCCGAGCCCAGCGGCGGCAGGTCGCCGGCGGTGAACCGGACCCGCACCCCGTGCGCCTTGCCCGCCAGCAGCGCATACCTCCGCAGCGACCCAGCCAGGCCGCCCTCAGAGATTTCCGGCGGCGCCAGCCCGTCGATTACCGCGCGCAATTCGGCCTGCGCATCACCGGCCAGCGCGGCCACGCTCGCCATCTCGGCCGCCGCCCGGTCGGTGTCGCCGCTGGCCGGGTCCCGGCTCGCCAGCACCGACGCGGCGCGCGCCTTGACCCGGATGCTGAACAGCTTCTGCGAGACTGCGTCGTGCAGGTCCCTGGCCAGCCGGGCCCGTTCCTCCAGCACGGAAAGCTGGCGGGCGCGCTCGTACAGGCGGGCGTTGGTGAGCGCGATCGCGGCATGCCCAGCGAACAGCCCGAGCATCTCCTCGTCGCGCTCGGTGAACCCGCCGCCGACCATCTTGTTGGCGGCAAAGATGCAGCCGAGCACCCGGTCGCCGTCCTTGATCGGCACGGCCAGGATGTCGGCAAGCTCGGGGTGGGCCGACGGCCAGCCCTCGAAGCGGGGATCGGCGCGGATGTCGGCCAGCCGCAGCGGCTGCCCCTCGCGGAGGATGACGGCCAGCATGCCGTGCTGGCGGGGCAGCGGGCCGATCGCCTTGCGCCACCGCTCGGAGATGCCGTCCACCACGAACTCTGCGAACGACCCGTGATCGTCGGGCACGCCCAGCGCCGCGTACCTGGCACCGGAGAGGGAGCGCACCGAACGCACGATCACCTGGAGCACGTCACCGACCGACAGCTCCCGGGTGACGGCCAGCACCGCCGCGCTGACCCGGCGGAGCACCTCATCCTGGCCGGGGGCGGCACCGGAGCCCGCCGGCACCGCGGAACCAGCACCCGTAGCCGAGCTAGCGCCCGCCGCGGAACCAGCGCCCGCCGCGGAACCAGCGCCCGCCGCCGAACCGGCGCCCGCCGCCGAACCGCCCTTGCCCATAACACGACGTTACCGGCGCCGGCCGCCCGGCGGGATCGGGCACCGGTCCTACGACCAACGTCCCAGGCGGGCCGGCCCGCGCGGCCGATGCCGCTCCCGGC
>Ga0306920_100007652_pt1 | contig 14241 bp, 16 predicted proteins | sample flu12Cox44000170_FD_204666 | JGI IMG/M metagenome (GOLD analysis project Ga0306920, IMG submission 204666) | Lab enrichment of tropical soil microbial communities from Luquillo Experimental Forest, Puerto Rico - flux4day.12C.oxic.44.000.170 (v2)... | ecosystem: Environmental > Terrestrial >...
GGCAGGGTTCGCTGTCGCGGGTATGGCAGCCCTGTTTGCCGGGGTCGTGCGCGCACCCATCACCGGTATCGTGTTGGTCACTGAGATCACTGACAGCGTAACCATGCTCCTACCGATGCTCGGCGCATGCTTCACCGCTATGCTCGTGCCGACGCTGATGCGCGAGGAGCCCATTTACGAGGCGTTGCGCAAACATATGCTGCGCGGCAACCGGGTCAGGTAGGGGAAGTTGTTTTTTCTTCGTAACCTTGTGGACGCACTGTCAGTACCGCCGGCCAAGACCGATGAGAAGTCGAAGCGCCCCGCCGCAGCAACCAGGGAACTGGAATGCAGCGATCGCAAGCGGTTGCTCTTGCATCGGCGTTGACCACGATCTGGGGGACGACCGCTGAAAGAGCCGGAACCGATGGACGACCTGCCCGAGGGCCACAGTTTTTTTCGTGCCTGTCAGGTGTCCGCCAGCTCGACGCTGGCGGACACGAATGTGATTTGTTGGAACCGCGTTCTTATGAGTCGAGTTTCTGGCCTAGAAATTCTTTGGCTTTGGCCACTTCGTTGTCCCATTTTCCAAGCTGCTCGGAATCTAGAAACTTAGCAATGCGCTGATGAATCTCGCCACGATGCTCCTTCACCTTGGCAACAATCTCTGCTTTGGTCGTGTTGGGATGCGTCTTCAAATATTCCCCAACCTTCTCTCGCCCCTCAGCAAGAGCGGCACGAAGTTTTTCCTTTTGCTCATCGCTTAGCTTGAGGTCGGCGGCGAAACGCTTAAGCTCCGCTGCAACCTGCTCACGTTGCTCAGCTGGCATATTCATACCGAGTCTCCTAATGATCTCGTTCGTGCAACACATTTACATAATACGTGCACCTCAACGCGCGCGTGTTACAGCCACGCCCCCGTCGAAACTTCGCGCCGCGATTAGGGCCGAGATAATTCCGCATACCACAATCACAAGGCGGGTGAGTGGCTTAACGGCGAGCTGGACTATCGCGTACGCGTGCCGCTGGAGGTCTCGGTTGCTGATTTCCGGGGCCTCAGGTCTATGACATTGAACCTGGCGCCAGGCGAAGCGCCGCAGGATGTTGCCAAGATCAACTGCAACGTTCGCAAGCTTACGCTTCAACGGCGACGGCTCCTGCCCGCAGCGAAAGCGCTGCATCACCTCTAGTCTCGACCAGCCAGGCTCCAGTCGCAGAACGAACGCCGGTTTCATGGTGCGCAGCGTGCGGCTGACAGCCTACACCACAGCTGATCTCGCGCGGGCAACGTGCCACGCTGATGGGTTGTCGATGGGGCAATACCCTACCTCCCAGACAACAGTTGTCGATGCCACTGCTAACCAACATCTTCGCAGCCATTGCGTGTTGCACTGACGTGGGCACGCGGGGCTCGTTCCCGTGCAGTTACAGGGGCAGTCCTCCTATTGACGAGCCGGTGGACAAGGTCTAGTTTTTCTTACCGCGGGTAAGAAATGCACAGTCCGAGCCCGCGGCGGCGTTCAACATCTTTCAAAGACACACACGCGTGCCTTCATCGGCAGTGAAGACGGGGGGAAACATGAATTCGCGTTTGCATGCTCTCGTCGACGTAACGGCGCCAGTCAGCCTTCTCGTTGCGATAGTCGTCATGGCTTGCGCGCCGGCGAAGGAGGTGGTGTTGACGCCGCTCGCGGTCGAGGCGCCTGATAGCCCGGTCGCGCCGAATGCGACCCCCGCTTGCACCTCGCCGGCGCCAGTCCATACGTCGGGCTCATTTCACTGCTATACGCCGGCCCAGATCGCTGCTGCGTACGGTGTGGACAAGCTCCACGGGGCCGGCCTGATGGGCCAGGGTCAGACCATCGTGCTCGTCGACTCATACGGGGATCCGACAGCCGCTCAGGACCTGCAGTTCTTCCACGACACGTTCTTCCCACACCTGCCGAATCCGAAATTCACTCAGTGGACGCCGCTCGGCGACCCCGCAGCGCACTACACCTGCACGAGGTCGAATGGCATCTCGGGTCCGTGCTCGGCCGCGGGGTGGTCGGTGGAAGCGACGCTCGATGTCCAGTGGGCATACGCCATGGCGCCGCTCGCGCACATCGTGCTGCTCGCCACTCCGCCAGCGGAAACGCTGGGTGTCCAGGGCCTGCCCAACCTGTTCAAGGCAATGCAGATGGCGATCGACGCCTACCCCGCCGGCACCGTATTCTCCCAGAGCTTTGGGCTCGCTGAGCAGACGTTCGGCGGCGCGGCGCTGACACAGATGCAGGCGTTCGGCGAGACATACCAGAACGGAATCAACAAGGGAGATACGTTCCTCGCATCGTCCGGCGACGAGGGGAACGGTGGCGCGGCCAAGCAACACAAGGAAAGCGCCATCCTGTCGACGACCGCGGTTGGCTTCCCCGCGGTCAGCCCGCTCGTCACGGCGGTGGGCGGCACACAATTGATGCTCGGATGGAAGCTGGCGCCAACGAGTTCGAACCCGGTGAATTTCGTGGCCTCGAACGCCAATACCGAAGCGCTGTGGAATGAGTGCTACCTCGGCGGCGGCAACTGCGTGACCGGCGGTGGAATCAGCAGTTTCTTTGGCGCGCCCTCCTGGCAGTTCGGCCAGTCCTCGGTCAACGGCGGCATGCGTTCGATCCCCGACCTTTCGTGGAACGCGGCCGTCAACGGGGGCGTGCTGATCTACACCACGCAATATCCGGCGGTACTGCGCCAGGGTTGGCACATCGAGGGCGGCACGAGTGCAGCCAGCCCGCAGATGGCGGGTATCATCGCGCTCGCCAACCAGGCGCGTGCCGCCGCGGGTAAGGCGCCGCTCGGCCTTCTCGGGCCGCACATCTATGCGCTAGGTAATGCCGACGCCTCGGCGCCGGACGCGAGCTTCGAGGGTAACGGCGCCAGTTTCTTCCGCGACATCGTACCCCAGACGTTCACCGGACCGGACGGGACAAAGCTCGTTCTGGACAACAACCAGTGGACCGACCCGGCCCCGCCATATTTCGCGACCCCTGGCTACGACCTGACGACTGGCTTTGGCTCACCGCGTGCCGATCGCTTCGTCGCTGCGCTAGCGGCGCAGCCCTGAGCTGCGGTTCCACCGACGCGGACTTCGCACGGATAACGGGCCCTGTCATCCGAAGGGTCCGCGCGCTCTTCATCGAGCTTTGTCGAGAGATGAAGCTCTTCAGGGAATCGCCGTAGGCATTGACTGCAGCAAGTTCAACGCGGTGATCATTCGCGACCGTGATCCGGACGCACGTTCCATGAATAGTGCCGGCAACGGCGTTGGGACCGTGGGCTACAACGTGCAGCCCGGGGGGGGTGGACACCAAGAATCACTTGATCGTGGCCCATCAGGTAACAAACCTCGGGCACCACGCACTCATCTACCCGAGATGCCGAGGTTGTGGCGCGGCTGTGGGCTCCGATCAGTTCTTACGTCTGCGCGAGCGCACCGCGGCGGCAACAATGTTTACCGCGGCCAAGATGCGCGACTGCACGCACTCACGCTCGCAATAGTTGATGGCTCACCTTTCGATGGCGAACTTGTCGCACTTGAACTTCACAGTGCTGTTCGCCTTCGCAGTCATACCGTCGCGGATCTGCACGCACATCGCTTCGGTCTTGAAACCTGCGATGGGCGTCGCTTGTCCGCTCATGTGCATGAACAAAAGCCACACAAAGAAGTGTGACGGCAATGCACCCATGATCGTGCTCCCCTTCTCCGGCAGATGCTGACAACAACCGGAAACGCTACCTCGCTTCGGGTACAGTGAGCCGGCGGCTATTTCTTGCTGTCAAAATTGGCCGCGCGGAGCCCAAAGAGCGCTTCAAACTCGGGCGTCTTTTCTCGCCCAGCTGCGAGAGCCACGTAACGCGCCTTTTCGAGCATGCGGGCCTTCGCTTCGGTGATAGCTCGCGCCAGAGCGTCAGCAGCTCACGGGTTTCACTGTCCATCCCCATTTGACAGGCACCTCTGGCAGCTACTGTGCGCCAAGACGGGCGACAGGTGGCCCGCAGCCGACGTAATGTGCTAAAAATCTCCAGACTGACCCCTATTTCTTGGCCGACAAGCCGCCGCAGTAGGAACTCGGTGGCGTGCGAGCCAGCGTGACCACGCCAAAAAGGGCTACTCCCAGGATTGAACTTATCGTTCCGGGATCACTGGAACACGAGAGCGACGTCGCGCGGGGCTTACCTCGACAGCCCTGTGAAAGGTCGGTGGGCGGTTCATGTATCAGTCGCTCACCGGGCCAACTGTAGACATTCGCGGACCGAGCAAGGCAGGTCCGCCGTTGCAACCTATACCTGGAGTCCGTCCCATGACCAGTGTGGGATGCTGAGCCCACTGGGCACGTCATCAGCAGACTGATGGTAACGTGCCATCGTTGTCGTGGTCACCCAGGCGAAGTAGTCGTGCAGCACTTGTCCCAGAGCAGCGTCATCGGTTAGTCCGGCGTCAACAAGAGCCTGGTCGAAGCAAGCAATCGCACGGCGATCCATTTCGTCGTGCTTCCCGTTGCCGCTGTGCATCTTGACGACAGTGGTTTCGTCACCACACGAATCGGAGTATGTGCTGGGGCCACCCAGTGCCTCCGCCCAGTACGCGGCGAGGCGCTCGACATGCTGAGGGTGGAAGCCGTGGCTGAAGGCATGGCTGACCACGTCGTCGGCCATTACCCGGTGGTGCCAAGCCTCGGCAAGACGGCGTAAACCACTGATTCCACCCGCCGCCTCGAAGACAGTACGCATATTTGCATAATCACAAAGCGTCCCACATCAATGCAAGACGAGGCAGGCGGAAAGTTCGGGTCCTTGCAGGCGTGAGACCACGACCGCGAACTTGAAGCCGGCCGAGTGCGGCCAAAATCCGCCACTAGTGGCCTGTAACAACTGAATTTGTACCGAGGTGTCGGCTGGGATCGGCGTATTTCCACTTCACGGTTCGAGGCGCTTTGTTGTAGTGGCGGATGTAACGCATGAGCTTTCTCTTAAGGTCAGCGAGCGAGGTGAAGATGCCGCGCGCAATCACATCGCGCTCGATTTTGGCGAACCACAACTCCACCTGGTTGAGCCAGGAAGAGTAGGTCGGAGTGAAGTGCAGATGTACGTTCGGATGCGCGGCGAGAAACGCCTGCACATGCTCGGTCTTGTGGGTGGAGAGGTTGTCCGCGATCACGTGGATTTCTTTGCCCCGAGATTGGTTGAGCACGATGTCGGTGAGAAAGGCGACGAACTCCGCCGAGGTGTGCCGCGCGGCGGTCCGTCCCAACACTTCCCCGGTCTTGGTATTGAAAGCCGCATAGAGCAAGAGCGTGCCGTGCCGGTAGTACTCAAAGCCATGTCGCTCCAGGCGCCCAGGCGAGAGCGGCAGCACCGGGTCCTTGCGGTCAAGTGCTTGAATGGCCGTCTTTTCGTCAACGCAGAAGATCGCCGCATGCGCCGGAGGATTGATATACAGCCCGATGATGTCGGCGGCCTTCTTCTCAAAGTCCGGATCGTTCGAGGCCATGTAGCGCTCGATGCGATGCGGCTTGAGGCCGTGCTTGCTCCACACCCGCGCCACCATCATATGACTCACCCCAAGAAGCTCACCCAGCCTGCGCGTACTCCAATGCGTAGTGCCATCCTTTGGGCCGCGGCGGGTGGCCTCAAGAATGCGTGCCTCAAGCTGCGGAGTCAGCACCGTTGCGAGCTGGCCCAGGTGCCGACTGTAGAGCCCGGCGAGCCGCTGCTCTTCAAAGCGCTTCGTCCAGCTCGCTACAAAACCGCGGCTGCACGGCACACGCTCGCAGGCTTCATCCCACGTATGGCCCTCGGCCAGCAGCAGAATCAGTCGAGCGCGCCGCGCATATTCCGCGCGACCCGTCCGGCTGGCTGCTCGTCGCTCGAGTTCCATACGCTCCACGTTCGACAGTCGAATGGCGTCGCTCATGAACGCCATCATATCAGTCTACAAATGGTTGTTACAGTCCACTAGGACTCCGACGGAGCTTTCCCGCCGCCATTCGGATGCACACTGAGCCCTCGCGCCCGCCGGGGCGTAGCCACCAGCCTCTCACGGTCCGCTGCCGCGATTGTCATGGACCACGATCCAGCGGGTGGTGTACGCCGTCAAGTGCCGGTACCTGTCCAAGATCAAACGGATTTACCCTTTCAAGACAACCTACGTTGTAGCCACACTCGTTGGGATTAATCCGCCGTTGATGATGTGTGTAAATGCCGCAGTTTGAACAGAAGTAGTGCTTGGCGGTCATGGTGTTGAACTGGTAGAGCTTCAGCTTCCCGCCCTTTGATAATGCGCAGGCCTGACAGCGCAACAAACGCGAATATGGCGCCTTTTCTGCGGCAGATGCAGCAGTCGCAGCGCCGTGGCTCGACAACACCGTCAGGAAGAGACAGCTCCAACACTACCGCCCCGCAGTGGCATGACGCTCGGTGCTTCTCCAAGATAGGCGTGGGCCCGATCTTCTTGACCATGGCGCTCACCTCCATCACTACATTCAGGGACGCTACAAACGGCTCACTAGCACCGAAAGCTCTGTTGGCTGTTAGCGGGTTGGGGGCTCAAGGGCTCAACGACGCCGCATAGGCGGCAAGTGAAATCATGTCGTCCATAGAGAGTCTCTCAACAATGGGCTTCATGAGTGCGCTCCCGGCGCCGGCCCGTACGCCGGCCCGAAAGTCGTAGAGCTGCCGGATGAGGTAACTCGGTGAGCGCCCAGCGATGCCGGGAATCGGACCGAGACCCTTCAAGTCTGGGCCGTGGCAGGTGCCGCAGGGGACCGCTTTGCCGCCTCCCGAAGTCACCAGCTCGTGCCCTCGTTGAACGCTTCCCAGTGGAACATGGGCGACCCAGCGCGAGCGTCCATCGCGCCTCTCGAACTGCTCGAGGTTTCTCGGGAACCTCGATAATGCGCTGGCCAAGCGGTGCGTTCGCCGCCTCAACGATTTTGATCGCGGATCTGGGCGTCAGAGCCGAGAAGTAAGTGGCAGCTGCTTCGATTTCCTCGTTGGTGATAGCCCTCGCAGTGTCCACCATCCGCTCTGGATTTCTCCCCTGTACCGACGTCTTCCTCGCCTCACTTTTGAAATCAGCCATCTGCTGCGCGATGTATGCAGCTGGAAGACGAGCAAGTCTTGCGTTTTCAGGACCACCGGACCCGTCGGCCCGATGGCAGCAACCGCAAGCAAGCACGGCTGGCTTCCTTCCCCGAGCTACGACTTCCGGCATTGTCGGGTGATCGCCCGGGTGCCAATCCGGTGAGAAGTTCAGATCACGGATCTGGGTTAGCGTGAACGCCGCGTCGCTATCCGGTACGTGCAAGGGAATCCCGTTATCTGCCGGCACCGTCAAATTCGGCGGATTGACGGGATAGGCCCATGTGGGTGGGGTGTCTCCCGGTGGCCGGTCTCCGCCGGCCAGCGCCGATGAAAGGACAAGACTCAGAAGCACGAGACTTCTGTGCACTTTTGTTATATGCCGACGGGCCCCGAAGCCCGCCCCCAATCTCTATGATCTCATGGGTGCCAGCCGATTCCACGCTGCGCTGCCGTAACCCCGCAAGGACAAACGCGCATTCAGGAATGTTCCCGGCGTCGCAGTGTCGCGCACCGGTCGGGGCGAGGCGCGGCATCGGTGGTCACCACGGCGTCGAAGGCCGATGTCGGCGCGGCGGGGTCACCACGTTCGAGAAATGCCACCGCGAACACTCGCGCGAGTGTGGGCGGGTCGAACCAAGTCGGTACGCCGATGTCCCGCCGCGCGTGCCCATCTCCGGCGAGCAGTACCACGCCCCGTGCGGCGTGCTCGCGCAGTACTCCCGCCATAACTGCGTCGCGGGCGAGCTGAGCTCGTGCCATGGCAGGTAGCTGCTCCTTGGGCAGGGCATGGCAGTGCCCGACATCGATTTCGTTCTCTTGAACTGCCAGCAGCGACGGCCGCTCGCGATCGAGCCCCAACAGATGCTCCATAGAAGCGTCGAACACAACGGAATAGCCGTGCTCAACGATCTTCTGGGCGTCGTTACGGGAGAGATTGGCTGCGAGCAACGGCACGTCATACTGCAGCGCCAAGGCGATGTACGGACGGTAATACTCCCAGTCCCAACCGTTGACCGACTTACCGTGCTCCGTTGCCGCCTTCTCAATCAGGTAGTTCGCATCCAGCGGGCGCTCCATGCGAGCCCGCTCGATATCGACCTGGTGCTCGCGATCGAACTGCTCCATCCCGATGGCCGGACGCCAGCCTGCTTCGAACGCACGTTTTAGCACCTCGAGCCGTAGGCTGTGGTGCACGGGATTGTCGTGCACTTCCCCGAGCAACACGATGGCATCGGCGCGGAGCCGGTCTTCCCATGGAAAGGGCGCCGATTCGCTGGCCACAGCACCGCAAGGCGCTGCGAGCGCTGTCGCAAGCGCCAATAACAAAGCTCCGCGAGCGATCGAACGCCTCATCCCGGACACAGGTTACTTTAGGTGCCAGGATAACGCGAAAGCTCGGGTCCCCAATGTCCTGGCGCAATTGCTTTCCGAAAAGTGGGACAACGCGTTAGTGCCAATCGCCCGACAAGAACTCTTGGAGCGCTCGGCTCCGCTGAGATCGGAATCTTCAGCGCCTGCTCGATCGCCCCGGACGCAGCGCCGCTGCGCGTGAGTTCTCCGGGACCCCGCAGTGCACCGCGTCGGGAGGTCCGGCAACGCAACCAGAAACCGGCCACCTTCAACCTCGCCCAGGTCATGGCGAAGATGGAAGAGGCTAGCACGAAGAACCGGTAGATCTTCGGGTTATACGCGGGGCCCGCGAGCGTTCCTGTCCGGGATGCTCGCGGGCCTAGTTCCAGGTCACGCGAGTGGCTGAGATCGGCCAACTGCGGTCGCTCGCCGTGGGATTTAGAAATCCCCAAAGCCGCCGTTCGCTGTGTCCCAGTCAGAATCGCCGTAACACGTAAAGGTTGTTGCCATCCGGGTCCTTGAGCCCAAACATACGTGCGCCCCAGGACTGATCCTCCGGCCTGCTCCCGCAAGTCACGCCAGCCTGCATGAGATTCCCATACAGCCCGTCCACGTCCGCTACAGAGAAACTGATGTGGTCGATGCCGGGCGGATTGCCGAACAGACCGAGTTCGCGGCTAACGGGCGTTGGATTGGAGCGCCGCGTCTGGAACAGGAAGAGCTGCACCCTCCCCGCCGCCATCATGACGCCGCGCTCGTTGCGGTAGGCTTCCGCAAAGCCCAGTCGGCGGTAGAACCGCACCGATCTCTCGAGGTCAGTCGCGCAAATGCCAATGTTGTCGATGCCCTGCACCATACGTCACCTCCTTGCAACCTATAGGAAGAATGGAATTTGACAGCGTGTTGGACGCCACAGCAACTACTACATTTACTTCCGGTACGGCCAGGAGCAGGCGTTGAGTACCGGTGCAGGAAATTCCAGATACCGGACACTTGCAGCGGTGCAGTCCGAAGTCCGGGCACCCGAGGTGGTGGAAGCCTGGTTTAGGCCAGGCGAGAAGCTTTCAGCCTCATTGACATCACGAGCAGCGCAACACCCATGACCGGAAGTACGAGCAGGCTCGCCTCTGGGCCAGTACTACCACCGCTCCACATGGCACTGCCGACCGGATGGGTCAAGGCAAGGCGGTTGGCAACTAGGATTCCGCTGTCCGGCACACCGAACAAGAAGGACTGAGACCAATCCCAGGCCGTGTGAAATCCGATTCCCCACCACAACGAACCTGTGCGCCACAGTGCCAAGCTGAAGAATGCACCCCCAAGTGCCACCACGGCGATTCCAAACAACACTTCACTGCTGTTTCGCAAATGAACGAGGCCGAACAGTGCCGAAAGCGCGATCGCTGCAGGCCAGAATCCGATTAGCCGCGACAGTGCAGTCTGCAGATAACCGCGGAACAGCATCTCTTCAGCCAGCGCGACCACGAAAAAGCACCCAACCCAGGCTAGTCCGTACCCGACCGCCGAACGGCCCGACAGCAGTCTACGGTCAAAGACCAAATGTCCGCTCGCTATCAGGCACAGGATCAGGAGCGCAGCGAACGTCAGTCCCCAACCGAGGCCCAACGCGAAGTACCTCAGGCGATGCTCTCCGCTTAGCCCGTACGCCAACGGACTGCGCCGCTCCGCGAGCGCCAACAGAAACGTCGGGATCAGCACGGCGGCGAGAACAAGACCTTCTCGAGCAATGGCAAACTGCGGGCTGATCTGGGCTGCAGTATCCGAAAACCCAGGAAAGTACCGCTCAAGCAGGAGGATTTGCAACACGACAAGAACGGCGAAAGCAACGACCCCAGACGCCGAGCGACGTCGTGTCTGAACAGGTGGCTCGATGGGAGCAAAAGCGGTCACGCGTGCCAGTCCATACGTCTCCCGATGGGCAATTGGCAGACACCCATGCCGGCTCCGGACCGAGTGAGTATGACCAAGTTCCGCCAATTCCAGACGGTCGCGTGCATGCTCCAATTGACCGTATAGCGGTCATTGATGGCTGGTCTCGAGGGCGTCCGCGGATTCTTGTCAGGATCATCTTGACGCGTTCGCCAGCCGGGCGTACTGTCAAGATTCTCTTGACAGCGGCGAGCATCAAAGGATGATTCTGCGGCAAAGGAACCGGAAGCTGCGCTGCTCCTTCTGCGGCAAGACTGACGCGCAGGTGTCGCGGCTGATCGCCGGCTCGAAGGGATATATTTGCGATACCTGCATCGGTGTATGCAACAAGATCTTAGAGGCGACGCCTTCGCCTTTCGCCGGATGGCAAGCAATGACCGATGAGCAACTGCTGGATTGCCTCGGACCCTGTTTGGCCACAGTCGAGGCGACACGGCACGTACTACAGGTGCAGATCGATACGCTTCGTCAACGTGGCGTTAGCTGGGATGCAATTGGAAAATCTTTGGGAGTGTCGCGACAGGCGGCGTGGGAACGGTTTTCGTAAGGGCGCAATCGGCCCACATCCGGCTACCCAGCTCGACCGCGAAAATTTCCAGTTAGCGGACACTCACTACTCAATCGGGAAACTTCAATTCACGCTCAATTGCCTGAAAGCGCGGCTCCTTTCGCAGCGAGTCGAGGAGTGGGTCGGCAATTGAGGTAACTGCTTCTCCGGAGTACTTTCAATAGATGAGCTTAAACGCTCGGCTGACTACCGTAGCGAAGTTCCGGCGCTACTTATGGACGCTGCTGCTTGGATCTTGCGCCGTTGCGGTTCATGGTCAGGGGGCGAACTCTGCAGCCGGCACGCAGCAAGTCCTCGAGCATCATGGAAATGCGGCACGTTCGGGGCTGTATGTGGTGCCGGATCTTACTTGGGAGGCTGCAGGGCACCTGCAGCGTGATCCGAAATTTCGTGCCGATGTCGCTGGACCTGTGTATGCCCAGCCGCTTTATTGGCGCTCGCCGGAAAGCGATCACGCCCTGCTGTTGGTAGCGACCGAACAGAATCTCGTGTACGCGCTTGACTCGCGCACCGGGGCCACGACGTGGAGGACCTCGCTGGGATCCCCGGTGGCGCGCTCCTCCTTGCCTTGCGGCAACATCGATCCCCTTGGCATCACGGGCACCCCAGTTATCGATGACAGTATGAAGACTGTCTATCTCGACGCAATGATCAGTGATAAAGCGTCTAACGTCCCAAAGCACATGATCTTCGCGCTTTCACTCAGGGACGGGTCAGTCTTGCCCGGCTGGCCGATTGACGTGGAGGCAGTGCTGAAGGCGAACGGTCAGACTTTCCGTTCGGCAGTTCAGAACCAGCGCGGCGCGCTCACCATCGCTGCGGATTCGCTTTACGTGCCGTACGGTGGACATTTCGGTGATTGCGGCGATTACCGCGGGTGGGTCGTGAGTGTGTCGCTACACTCTCTACATGCCGTGCGCAGCTGGTCCACCCGCGCGCGTGGCGGCGGCGTCTGGGCGCCGGGAGGTGTCAGCTCGGATGGAACCGCGGTCTACGTCGCAACGGGCAACACCATGGCAGCATGGCGCTGGAGCGATGGCGAGGCAGTGATTCGCCTCGGTATGGGCCTAACATTCTCGGGGCAGTCGCCCGATTTCTTTGCGCCCTCCAATTGGCGGTGGCTGGACCTGACTGATACCGATCTCGGTGGCACGAACCCGCTACTGGTGCAGCTGCAGGGTGCTACACCCCAGGAGCTGGTGCTGGCACTCGGTAAAGACGGCAGAGCGTATTTGCTCGACCGTCGGAATCTCGGAGGCGTCGGTGGCAACCTGTTGAGCAGGAGGGTATCGTCCGACGCGATCCGAACATCCCCGGCCTACGTCTCGTCGGGGAAGGAAGCGTGGGTTGCATTTCAGGGCGCGGGGGTCGATTGCCCGCACGGGACGGGCGGTGATCTCGTGGTCTTGCAAATTGCCTCCGGCTCACCGCCATCGCTCAATACTATCTGGTGTGGCTCGGCGAACGGATGGGGCTCACCCGTCATCACTACCACGGACGGTCGCGCCAGTCCGATTGTCTGGATCATCGGCGCCGAAGACAGCAACCGCCTAAGGGGGTTTCGCGCTGACACGGGGGCTGTTGTTTTTGCCGGCGGCGGATCCGCGGAAGCTATGAGCCAGGTGCGTAGGTTTCAAGCACCTATCGCCGTCGGCCGACACCTTTACGTCGCAGCGGATCAGCAGGTTTATGCCTTTATGTTCTGACAATCCACGCGGCTGAACGCGTGAGGGACGCAAGCTCGGCGCTAAACCCTCTCGGTAGAGGCGAGGCGGCTTAGCAGGAACCCCGTTTGCGCGCCCACACCACATTGCGGGCATTCGTCTCTCACCGGCCAAGAGGCGTCATTCCGTGAGGTAATCGTGCTTCCACAAAGCGGCCACTCGATAGCCGTAGCCAGGGGCAGCTCCTGTAGTTCTGTCGAGAAGGATCAGTTCGAATGCCTGGAGGCACGCGAGCGCCTTCTTTCCACTGGTCTCGCTTGTGCCGGGATCTGGGAATGAAGCGGTGCGGTCTCAGGTTTTGCGGCAAGAGCAAGAGGTAAGCCAGCCCACTAATTTTCAGGAGGTGGCTGCGTTCTTCTGCCGTGACGTGGCGATATCTCTCAAAATCTAAGGAAATATATATCAGACGTGGGTCACACTGGCGCGCTTCTGTGACGGTCTAATTTCGTGCACATTTCGTGCAGTAGTTTACTCGCTGTCACTCACATAGTAGGGAGCACACATGGCCGGACGTCTACCGAGCGTACATAGGTGCGATTTCATGAAAACCATCACTATCGCTACCGCCGCTGCACTTGCCGGCTGCGCAACTGTGGTACCGACTCCACCGCCAGACCCTTCAGTACTCGCGGCGGGCTGCCTAGGTGCGGACGTCCACGCATGCGCAAAAGTCGTTCGATATTACATTAGTCCGGCGAATCTGCCCGGCATGAGTGTTGACGAGCAGCTGACGCGTAATGACAGGACCGATGTGAACGGTAAGCAGATCGGCGCCAACATTGTCACGGTTGTTGTCACTCTCAAATACGTGACTGGCTATACTTCTACAGAAGGGGTGGATCTGTTCTATGACCCTTCCTATCGCGTGACCAAAGTCTCGGTGCCGCTGGCCTTAGATCCGATTGTCGCGCACACCGCAGCGGACTACGCCTCGACTGGAAGTTGGCACGCGGCGCTTATCGCCGGCGGCAGCAGATGTGCGCCCGTCGGTTAACTTGAAATGTATAAGCTGTTTGAGAATAAGGTCAAACCATCGATGACCTGGGGTAAGAAGGAATACAACATTACGGACACGAAGGCCGAAACGAGCACGATGTCCTACTCGAAAGATTTCCAAGTGTGCGGGGACCTAAAGATGTCCTACGCCACGAGTCACGGTGTAGACACCAGCACAATCACATCCGACAACCCGAACGGTGTGTACGTAAATCAAATTCTCACGTTTAGCCGCTGGCCTATGGCGGCCAGCAGGCCATAGAGGCGCGGCGCACTGGTTGATGCAAATCCTTGCAATCGGCGAGCCGCGCCGTGCGAAGCACGACGAAGCCCCGCACGCCAGGCTCGAGCCCCAGTTAGCTTTGACACGTGCACAAGTCAAGGCGAAGCCCGGCGGAGATGCCAAATAGCCGTCACTCGCGAACGACCGCGGTGGGTCTATTCTGTTGAAAAACACAAAATCGACGGCGACCTGATTTTTCTGCCGCGTGCGCTCTCGACTCTCGATCCGCACCCGGCATGCCCCTCGGCCGACGCACGAGCTCCGACAGACGT
>Ga0306920_100007653_pt1 | contig 14241 bp, 17 predicted proteins | sample flu12Cox44000170_FD_204666 | JGI IMG/M metagenome (GOLD analysis project Ga0306920, IMG submission 204666) | Lab enrichment of tropical soil microbial communities from Luquillo Experimental Forest, Puerto Rico - flux4day.12C.oxic.44.000.170 (v2)... | ecosystem: Environmental > Terrestrial >...
TCACGAGACTCGCATCGTTCCGATAGACCCGCTCGACAATCCGCAGCCGCACCTACCGGCAGGGATTCGGACGTATATGGGCGACCCGCGCGGGCACTGGGAAGGCAATACGCTTGTGGTCGAAACAACGAATTTCATAGGCGGGCGGGTTGGCATCGGAGCCAACGGAGATGGCGTCAGGTACAGCGATGATCTGCGCCTGGTCGAGCGACTCACGCGTACCAGTGACAATGCCATCCAGTACGAAGTGACGGTGCATGATCCAAAGACCTTCACGGCTCCCTGGACCGTCGCGTTCCCCTTAACCCGCGAGCCTGGTTACCAGATTTTCGAATACGCCTGCCACGAGGGCAACTACGCGATGGCGAACATTCTGAGCGAGGCACGCGCCGCAGAAAAGGCCAACGACACGCCAAAATGAGCTTTGGCGGGATAACACCCTGCATCATTTCTTTTTGTACTGGCCGTAAATCAGCTCTTCAGCAAATTCCACGCACTTGAATTCCAAAAGCCGTGCGTTATTTTCAATGCGGCGGTAAAGTGGCATGCTGATCTTCCACGGACGGCTGAAGACCGAGGTATCTTCGATGGTGGCTTGGTATTGCAGGTGGTCGCGGTCGATGCGCGTGAAGCGCTCGACAACGTGGAGTTTGTCGCTGGCGAAGTTTCCGGCGCGGTCAAACCACGCCAAACCGTTCAGCCCGGTCACGTCCACCACCAGCGTGTCCCCCTCCCAGCGCCCGTTGTTAGTGCCCATCCAGCTATCGGACACGGCCTCGACCCGCTTTCTCATGTTGACGAAGCGATTCGCGCTCGCGAATTCATAGACAAACAATATGCCTCTCGGCGACTGCACGATCTGAAAAGGGTAGGGCATGTAGTTCGCACGCGGGATACCGGGCATATAGCATCTGGCTTCCGGATCGTTGGTGCGGCGGTTGGCGAAGTTTGTCTTCTTCGTTTGGAGCGCCGCCGGGAGATAAGGAATCGCCCCTCCTTCGACGACCCCCAGGCCAGCTGGTTCGGCCCCGATCGCACCCGTTTCCCACGTTGGGCCGGGGCGCGCCGAGTGGTCCTCTAGATCCCAATTGGCCGTGTTCAGGGCCTGCCAGATACCGCTCAGGTCGGCATGGCCATCGGCACTGTGCGGCGCGCGCCGGGCGTCGGGCTCGCTGGCAGACAACGCAAGGGCGAGCACCGCTCCAACAAACAAGAACAAAAACCCATTTTGCATCGAATACTCTTTCAGCATCCGGACATGGGAACGAGTCCGCCCGGCGCACGGTCAAAATGTGAGTCAGGCCTGACAATCACGAAAACCCGATCCATCTTCCGGCCGCGCCCACAAGGAACCAGAGCAGCAGGGATACCAGACCGACTGTGCGACTCCGCAACGGCGTCACCTGGTCCGGATCCGCCAAGGCAGTCCGGCGCTCTACCGTGGCCGTGAATATGAGCGACAGGAGCAGCGCACTCATCTTCACCCAAAAGGCCTCGTGGTAGTAAAGCTTCACCGCTTCCGACGTGAACAGTAGGAAGCCCGAGCCAAGCATCATCGCCAGGCTGCCTATGAACCAAGGCCAGCAGTCGTGCCAAAGCCGCGCTGCCGACCGTCGCCCGAGGCCCAGACCGAGAAGGCTCAGGTTCACGGCGAGCACCGACCCGCCTATGACCGCGAGTCCCAAAAGGTGCACGGACTCGATTGCTGGGAAAAGCCAACGGGATTCGCGAATGCCTTCGCCGATCCAGGAGTTTTGGAACCAGGTGAAGAGCGTGAGGACGGACATAGGTTTCACCGGGCGATCACAGCAGGAGCCTTGTCGAACCAGTTATAGGCGATCATGCGTCCGCAGACGGCGATGGCCGCCCACAGGGCCAGCGACACACCACCCGCTAGGCGCGCGCGGATGGGCGGTCTTATATCGAGGTCCCATTGCTGCATAGTACGCGAGATGGTGAACTGAAAGACGCCGACGTTGAGTCCGGCCATCAGCAGGAAAGTCATCTTCAGGCGGAAGAAGATGTTGAAATAGGTCCTGACTGGAGCAGCGTAAAATAGGAGGGCTCCGCTCAGCACCATGATAGCGAAACCGGCGACCATCCATGGCCCCAAGCGTCGGATGACCTGCGAAACAGGCGTCGTCGATAAGCTCGCACCCATCAGTCGTAAGTCGAGCAGGACTGCGAGTCCAAGAAACAGGCTTAGCGCGAGGACGTGTACCGATTCGACGATTGGGTACACCCAGATAGATTCGTGAAGCGCGACGCTTCCGGGGGTACGTTCGAGCCAGCGGCACACTTCCAGCGGGCTCATCTTTGCGGCGATCCCCCTACTTGCGTGGATGCTTCCATTTTATGCCCGGGCACGGCTGGTGATATTTACACATCAGATCGACGCGACTCCTTCTAGGTGATGCAGCGGGCTCTTTACCCCGGGTTATGCTCCTTCTCCTGTCGTATGGGACGTTTTCGGCGGCGAGTTTGTTGCAGACCAACCAAAGCGAGCACTGCGACGGTACCGAGCGGGGCGATATTCGCCACTGGCTCGTCGTAGGGGGCACCAGTTCCGGAAGAGCCGAGGAACAGCTTGCGCCCGTCGGGCAACGTGATATCGCGGCCATTGGCGCGCAATGAGCCGTCCTTTGCCTGATAGCCGTCCACCACCACCCGCGTGCCGGTCGCCACTGTGTTCTTCGTGAATCCGCGTCGAAGAAGCACATTGGGGCTGCCGGCTTCGATCATCCACGAGCTTACCTTGCCGTCCGGGCCCTGGACGTCAATGTGGATCCACGCGTGCGGATTGATGAATTCCAGCTTGCTGACAACACCTTCCAGATGAACCGGTTTCTTGGCGTCGAATTCCGCGGAGAACGCGTGATGCGCCAGCACAGGCATGTCGCACATCGTCAAGACGAGGGCGGCAGCCAGTGTTACCGGCGCGTTTGTCAACCAGCCTTTGATTCCCAGTTCTCCTGCGCGACCTCGCTTGCGAGACAGGTACCATAGCGAGTCGGACGAGTCAAGCATCGAAGGCAATCAGACGGCCCGGACGATTCGGCCAGCCTGGCTCGTGATGCGAGTCCCGCATCCAGAGCCTTTGCGTTTTCGTAAACCCCGTTGCGGAGGACCAGCGTATGAACGCCTAAGATGCCACCAGCGCCATCTTGACCCAGAAGGGGGCTCCGATAGAGCTTAAGCGGTTCGGCCCTTGCCAGCAGCAGACCGCTCGAGGCCACTAACGCGAAACCGGCGCGTTTCCAGATGCGAAATTGGTCGAGGATATCGGAAACCGTGCGCCGCATGGCGCAGCCCAAAAGACGCAGGTCCGTCATCGAACAGCCCGATAGCCAGGAGGCGAAAGCCACCGATGACCGGATATAACAGCGCACCTTCCCGAATGGCGGTGCTAAGTTGCGTGTTTTCCACAAATTGCAGTGCAGACATGATGTTCATGCGGTGATCACACGAACGCAATCATTCTCCACCCGCCATGACGCAGTTTCAGAGGGCAATCGACACTGCGCCGGCAAGTCTCGCTTGAAGCGACGGCGTCGAGGGGCGGATCGCACGGCGGTGCATCGTTAAGTGGAACACCAGCGCAAGGAAGAGACACCCCATGGGAGAGCCGGGCGGCGTGCGGGGCGGCTAGAATCGCGGCGTGGACTACGGCGGAGCGACCGGGGCTAATCGATCAAACCAAAACTGCTTTTCTTTCTCGAACGCTTTCCGATCTTCGCTCGTAATCTTTCGTACCTGACCTACCCCCTCCTCGACGGTGACTACTTTCCGCAGCGCGCCTTCCTTTGAGGTCAAATAGAGGGTTTGGTTGTTCGTCGTTTCGTTCGCAACAAAAAGAACAACGTCATTTTTGTTCGTCGTCGAGACATCAAATCCCTGCACGAGCCTCCCGGTCCGGACCACGCCTTGCATAACGAGACATTCTTTTTCGTTTGATAAGCCCAGCAGAGTGGAAAGATGCGGCGGCAACTTCGCATGCAGGCCTTCTTGCAGCGTTTTGTCCACGGCCCGAACCATCCTCTTTCGCTCCTGCAGACTGGGTGACGGTCCTGACTGTGCCTGCGCGGCCGATATAAACATCACCACGGTTAAAGGGCAGACGGCAACAGCCAATGCAAACTGCCAGTCTCCACAGAATTTCGACACTCACCCCTCCAATGCAAATTGCCCTGAATCCCAATTCTCGGAGTTGCCAAACGACCCGATGCCTGCCGGGTCGTTCACGCACTCGGCTATGATACTCGCACCAGGATACCCAAGTGATGGCACAACAGCTTCGGCTCCCCGACCCGAGTAAGCTTTAGTCTTAATTGCTGCCGTTCTTGTGGTATCAATTCACAGCCTCAGGCCGTTGGTATGATGCATCGATCTCCAGCGGCCCAGAGGGTTATGCAAGTTCGAAACTCGTCCTACGCTTGTTTGAGCCCTTGCGACGGTATCGCAAGGCAAATTGGTTTGCCCTGATTGGCGCCATTGCCCCAGCAACATCAACCATGTTCGTGATTAGTGACAATTCACAGCAGACAATGCCCGAAGACGGCATGTTGCTCTGTTTCGCCAACGACGTGCCGTTCATGTATTGGAATAATTCGGGCTGGATACAATTGACTGTTACCCGAGTTAATTGAATTAGATTTTGGACGACGAGATTACTGAAGTAGCTTCTTGCAGTTGGGCTCTCGAAGACATGCACAATCCATGTTTCCCGGCAGTTTCTTCGCTTGTTCGTTGCCGTCGAACTTTTCCGGGAATGCCGTTCATTAGGAGCTGTCAGGGCACGTCGTCGGGGAACGTTGGTCCAACTTCGACTCGTATTCTATAGGTCAGACTTGTCAAGATACTTAATCAGCAAGACTTCATTCCCCTGCTGGTTGTAGAGCAAATCATCCACAAGTTCCTTCGCCATCAAAATACCATAGCCGCCCGGGCGTATGCCCTGGGCTTCCCGCTCCGCAATGTGGCGAAACGGTTCATCAGGAGGATTGGCGAGTGCGCTATGTTTGAGCTCTTCAAGCGAAAAACCAGTGCCTGGGTCTCTCACTTTGCAAAGGACCGCACGGCGCGTGCGAACGTAGGAGACCTCAGCGTGCTGCGAAGCGTCGAATTTGGCGCCATGTTCTATGGCGTTTAACAGAATTTCGCGGAACGCCGTAGCTACTTGCTCAGTTTCATTCTCCAGCAGGTCGGATGCTTCTCGGTAGAACTGAATGAGCCGATCGGCGGTCGCCAGATCGCAGCGTACGGCAAGACGCACCCAGTCAGGCGTTGCCGAGAGAATCTCGATGCCGTCATCCCAGAAAGGTGTGGTCATAGCCAAACGGACGATTTCTGCAAGTTGTTCGGTCGAAAACGGTCGGGCAAAATAACTAAAGGCCCGTTCGCGGATCGAGTTCAGCACGTCGCCAGGAGTAAATTCATCCGTCAGAATGATCAGGCGGGTGTGAGGCCGAACGAGGCGCAGTCGGCGGAGCAACTCAATATCTTGCTGACTGGAAGTACGCTCGCCTGTGATGATCAAGTCGAAGCGATGCGATTGGGAGAGTTCCAGGGCCTCCTGATTATCCTTGGCATCCAGAATGTCCCAATCGTGCTGATCACACAAATCGTTAAGCATACGGTTAAGTTCCGGGCTGGAATCAATGAGGAGCGCCTGGCGGGGTTTGTTGCTTGCAGGAGCCGGTCTTGAGAGCGCGGACATCAGTTTCCCTGCCCCGGTTTCAGGACGGAGAGATAAAGGTCAGACGGAAGCAGATTGCAACAAAGAAGAGGCGTATGCAAGGGCGCCGCCCTTCACTGTCCCCGGCGGGTTTGCGTGCATCGACGCGGTCATTGTGATTTCCTTTCAACAGGGTATTTCCGCGCGGATCGCAGACCACCGCTCGTGTGGCATGCGGCAGAAGCAGATCGTGTAGCCAGGCGGCCCAAGTTCCTTCTTCCAAAGTCACGTGCAAGCTACCGCGGACGCTACGCAGAAACGGGAGAATGGTCTCCGCCTTCGTCTCCAGAGCAGCTTCCATTACCAGCTTGCCGGCAGAATCTCTGACTCTACCGAGATCGTGCCTGGTGAACATCCAGCCTATACTTGGCATCATTCATGAGGGGGCTCCTTGTTGTAGGTAATGATGCGACGATCAAAACCTACTCCAATGGACGCCCTGCGTTAATCGGGCGCTATTTCAAATTTTCGACGATTGCCCCTCAATGCGCGTTTTTCGCCTGCTGTTGTTGCTGCCTTTGTTTTTCCCGTTCCGCCGCGACCCTCTCGGACTCCTCGAATACCTTTTTCAACTCCGCTACCGCTGCCATTTCCGGACCCTTCAACGCATCCTTCCGGGAATACATCCATACCGGCGCATAATCCGGCGGATACTCCACGGCACCACCAATGAACAGCCGCAACACATCCTCCGAACCCCCTGCTTGCGTGCCCGTCTGTGCCCGGGCGTTCAGGTTGGGGTCGTTCGTCGAAATCGAAGTCGTGTCCGGATGCCCCTTCTGGCCCATAATGCGGATTTGACTGGCGTCGCCTTCGACGTCCACGGGACGGGAATCCACCGGACCACCGCTGATTGTTGGCGACATCGCCTTTCCTATTCCCTTCTGTACCGAAATGACAATGTCGGCCGTGGCGGTGTCCAGAGCCAGTCGGAACTTCCCCCACTTCATCAGCGCTTCTTCCACCGCCTTTTGTGCCTTCAAATTCGCATTCGGCTCCGTCAGCGGCTCCTTCGCATCCGGCTGTATCACGACGAACACGGTCTTCGCTCTCAGAACGGCGTCCGGCAGAACCTGCTTTTCCTTCTTCTTCGCAACCACGCAGTTCGCCAGCAACACACCCGCGAACAGTGCCAATACTCTTACTCGCATATGCCCTCCTATGTCAGCTGGCTCCCGGTTTCACTTTTCACAATGCACATTGCACTGTCTATCTTGTACGTTTCGCCCGAATGCTCACGCCGCTTCGAAGCACAAATTTCCCTTACCTACGTCGATGCAATCCAAAGACAACTGGTTTCACTGCACCGGCGAGATTCAGAGTCATAGTTTTGAACTCTAACATCGACCGGCCGTAGTGGATACGGGAGCCGACACACTGGCTAGACGAGAATCCAAAATGGCGTTCAAGTCGAACTAGATCGCGTGTCTAAGCACCCGACAAAGTCGCCTAACCGGTAGAGGCTGCGATCCGAACTTACTGCGTTTATAACACTGCGGCGTTCCTGAATATTCACAAGTCCTGACAACACCTCCTTTCGAGAGCTGACTTACATCAGATGGTGTTGCATCGACCTATCGAATGCATCCGGCAAAGCGGACATGTGGCTCATGACTTCACGGCGCTTGGCCTCTTCAGCGAAGTATCAAGGTGTTGATGCGTTTCGGGACTTCTCCCACAGGGATAACGGCCACGATCTGGCGAGTTCTTGCGTCGACGGCGGATACCGAGCGAGCGCCCGAATTGGACACATAGACAAGCTTGCTGTCGGGAGTAAACGCAATCCACTCAGGCACCGACCCCATGGGAGCGCTGTTGGGCGGATAGACATTCGGCAGAGAGCAATAGCCCATCAACTTCAAATCGGGCAGCGAATACTCAAAGACGGCGTTAGCAACCGTGCTGGCGACCCAAAGAGATTTTCCATCGGGAGCGACACCAATCCCATGGGAGGGAGTGTTTAAGCGCACTTCGGCGACGCCGTAGCCGCCAGGCTGATCAGGAAACCGAACGCGGGCGACCTCGGCGTGCTTGGCAAAATCCACAACCGCAAATCCGTTGAGGCCGGAAAGCTGGACGAAGATACGACGCGTCGTGCCGTCGGGATTGGTGTCGAAGGCCATTGGGCGCACACCGTTGTCGAATTTGACCTCCCACGAGATCTGCTCGGTCTGGAGATCGATTACGGAAGCCGACTTAGACTCGACGGAGCCTGCCACAGCAAATCGGCTGTCGGGCGTGACGTAAATGTTGTGAATGGTCCTCTGAATGGCTAGGGTCTTTGCCAGCGTGAGAGAGGACGTGTCCACCATATCGACCGCACCAGGTGCCGAGCGGATGCCCACCAAAACGCGGCCACCGTCCTTGCTGATGGCAATATTGTTGGGACGTCCACTCAGCGGAATCTTTTTCAGGATTTCCCCGTTCTCGCGGTTGACGACGTCGAGCACACTCTCCGACTCATTGCTGATGTAAACGCGCGTGCCATCCGGGGAAAAGCTGATGCCGTGGGGCAATTCGATGCCGCGAATGACTTGCACCACAGTGTTCGTTGTGGGATCGACGACGTCGATGGTGTTGCCGGCACTGTTGGTGACGTAAATAAGCGCACTAGCCTTGCTCACGGGTTCGACCGGAACATGCGCACCGCGGACCCATTCAGCGAGAGTGAGCCAATCTGGATCATTCTGGGTTTCAAACTGCCTTCCCCCGGAATGAAAGCCATCTCCTCCGGCTTCGACCGCTAGAGGATGGATCAACAGCAAACTGGTGTAAGGATTACCGGGTGTCACGAGCCTGCAAACCGTCTGAAAGTTCCGGCGCGATTGCTCTCCCGTCCAAGCTATGGAGCCCGCGGAGAGTCTCTCAAGATGGAAAATGCGACCTGGCTCCGAGTGACAACGGTAGCAGCGAGCATGCCCAGGCCGCTCTTTTACAAATATCGCCTCCACCCTGGATTTGAAAAAATCGAAATCCAAAGCGTTTTCTGGAGGACTGGAAGCCGTGTTGCTCGACTGTCCGGAGTCCGCCGACGGCTCGCGGTGGGCTTCACTCGGCATGCGAGGAGCAATGATGACGGGATAGAGGGTTGCCGCCGCACCCAGAAGGAAGATGCCGAATCCAGTTTTGGGAAGAAATGACATTTCCGGAGCCCCGCTTTCGTGGTGGACCGAATCCTAACCCAAAAGCGTGGCGGTGAGAACGCTTAGGTTTTGCACCAAGGTCGGGGATTCATTCGGAGACTCGATCCGTGGATCGAGAAATTGGATAAGGCAGTGATCCGGGTGGCCGAACGCCATCCGCAAGCGTCTGTTTGATGCAACAGGCCGGCGTGGGGCCAGTGACGGCATTAGCGTTTGTGCTGAACATCGGGCCGGTGGGTCGCTTTGCGAATAGTAAAAAGGTAGTGAGTTATCTGTGGCTGCGTGGAGCAGGGCAGCCCGTGCCGTCAGCTTGCATGCTGGGTAGCCCGGCAAGTCCTGTGGTAGGTGAAAGCCCACCGCCTAATTGATTGAGCGCCCTGCCTCCCTTAAAAGAGGGAGTTCGGAGAAAGAATCATGTCATTGTTGAAGATCGCATACATGGTTAGTGCAAGTAGCCTCACCGTTGGATTCGAGGGAGACGAGCCTTGGTCGAGACCCGTAAAGGGATGTCTTTCATCGTTCCTTCCCTTGCGAACCTCGGTCATGCTTTCGCTTTTGCGTCGGGCTTTCGGAAGGCGGCTTCTCCAGCCTCGGACACCTCGACCCACTTCAGGTCAGGCGAGGCCTCGACGTCGTAGTTGTCGTGCCAGTTCCACCACTTGTACCGCGGCGTCTGGGGATAACCCTCTGGCGAGTCCTCCCACTCCTCCTGGCGCCCGAGCGCTGTTATATCAAGATAACTCCAGGTGGTCCCCATCGCTTCGTCGCCGCGGTTGTTGATGAAGTACGTACGAAAAACACGCTCGCCGTCGCGGATGAATGCATTATGGCCGTGCCATTCGTTCACGCCGAAGTCGATGTCGAAGCTGTCCGTGATGGTGTACCACGGCATCTTCCAACCCATTCGTGCCTTCAGGCGCTCGACGTCCTTCTGTGGCGCGCGCGAGGCGTACGCGAGCGTGGTGTCGCGGGCGTTCAGATGAGCCAGGTGGGCGACCTGATCGGCGCCCAGCGAGCAGCCGCGGCAGGCATGGTCGGGCCAGCCGAAGACGCCGGGTTCGAAGAAGGCGCGGTAGATAATCAATTGGCGGCGGCCCTCGAACAAATCGAGCAGGCGTACCTTGCCCTTGGCCCCGTCGAACTCGTACTTCTTCCCCACTGCCATCCACGGCATCCGCCGGCGTTCAGCGGCCAGCGCATCGCGGGAGCGCGTCAAGGCCTTCTCCTTTACCAGGAGCTGCTGGCGCGCAGCCTCCCACTTCTGCGGCGATACGATCGGGGGTGTGTTCATGAGAAGATGTCCTTTCCCGTGTTCCTTGTCTCTCTCCTTGCTTGTTGCCATCTTATTTCTCCTTTGTTTTCTGAGGCGAGCTGGGAGTTTCTTTCGCGTTGTTTTTCTTGCGAGACAATTTCATGGCCAGTACCGTCAGTCCTCCGGCGGAAGTTGCGCCCGTCGCGATCAGCGCCATGCTTGCTAAGCAGAATGGGCACATCGCATCACCTCTCAGTTCGGGTGGCGGAGCGTGACCGCTAAGCCGCCTCTGTAGGGATGACGGGCGGGATGGGGCCATTTCTACACTGATGGGAAAAACGGAAAGCTGACGCTTCCGAGCCTGAAGTGCGCGGATAATGCAGAACTTACCTTCCTACAACCCGGGTAAAATGTAGTAGTCAGGACTAACAAGCATTGACAGAGTGGGCGATGAAAGACGCAACCCCATATCCTGCGACCAATACAATGCTGGCTGAGTGGGTAGAGGGACTAAGGCGCTTACTCGGCAAAAACATTGTCGGGCTGTATTTATCCGGCTCGCTGGCCTGTGGAGATTTCGTGCCGGAAAGAAGCGATATAGATTTGCAGGCGGTCGTTCGGAGCCCTCTGACACAAGATGAACTCAGATCGGTTGAACAGTTGCACAGAGAGATAGAGCGACGCTGTCCGCAATGGGCAAACCGGATTGAGTGCTCCTACGTTCCTGTTCAACTCATGCTCGAATTGAGGCCTCCTGCAACACCGCGACCGTGGTGGGGATTCGGCACTCTGTATGCCGAGGCACCAGCTGGCAATGAATGGATCATCAATCATTACCTTCTGTCTCGGCTTGGGATTGCGCTTGAGGGGCCTGCCTTCAACGAGCTGATACCGCCGATTGACATACATGACGTGCGGCAAGCTAGCGCGAGAGATTTGTTCCAAGAATGGGTGCCGAAAATTGATAATGCCGCGTGGCTCTCGAATAGCCATTATCAGTCCTATCTAGTTTTGAATTTGTGCCGCATCCTGCACACAGTTATTCAGGGCGAGCCGCCTTCTAAAAAAGTTGCTGGTCAGTGGGCTAAAGCAGCGTACCCACAGTGGCAAAACTTGATCGAAGAAGCAGAAAAGTGGGCGTATGGCGACGAGATGAAGCGGCAAGCTGATGCGGCGGCGTTTTTGCAGTTTGCGGTCGACCGCGTGAATGAAATGAAATTGTTGCTGTAAGCGCCCGTGTGTAACTCGCGCCTGTTTGGCCGAAATTAGCCGCGCTTCTGGAGCAGGAACTCTCTCACTGCGGGGTCTTCGGACAGGCCGATCGCTCGGTCGTAGGCTTCTGCGGCCTCACGAATTTTCCCAAGACGCTGCAGGAGGTGAGCGCGAACAGCCCAGTACGGCTGATAATGCGACACAGCCTCCGGATCAATCGATTCCAGAGCGGCGATCCCTGCTTCCAGCCCTTTAGTTTCCGCAACGGCAGCGGCGTATCCGGCTCGCGTGCCGAGCGCGGTCGATATTCTTAGCAGTTGTTCGTAGAACAGCGCGATGGCCGCCCAGTCGGTCCGGCCGCTGCGGGCACGTTCGGCATGTACGGACTGAACGGCGGCTTCAAGCTGAAATCGTCCGACGCGGCCCTGCTTGAAAGCCTCGGCCAAATGGCGTTCCGCTTCCTCTATTAAGGAAAGCGACCATTGGTTCGGGTTTTGCTCAGAGAGCGGAACGTAGCGTCCGTTGGCGTCTCTTCGCGCAACGCGGCGCGCTTCGCAATACAGCATGAGAGCTAACAGACCTTGCGCTTCGGGTTCGCCGGGCACCAATTGCAAGAGCACCCGCGCGAGCCACATCGCTTCCTCGGCCAGGTCGCGCCCGCGCTGGTCGGTGCCCGCCATGTCGTCCCAGCCCAGCCCGAAAGCCGCGTAGATCGCTTCCAGCACGGCTTCAAGCCGTTCCGCCAAGTCGCGCTCTTGTGGGATTTCGAACGGAATGCCGCCACCGCGGATTTTTGTCTTCGCGCGGAACAACCGCTGCCCCATGGTCTTCGGCGCGATAAGAAAGGCCTGGGAGATGCGTGCCGCATCCAGGCCCAAGACCGTCTGCAGCATAAGCGGCGTGTGCATTGCCGGATCTATGGCAGGGTGAGCGCAGACAAAGAGCAATTTGAGGCGTTCATCGGGAAACTGGGTGGACGTCGAGAAGGTAGCTTCCGTGGGACTTTCCGTGAGGAACTTCAGCGTTGGCTCGCTGTTCAATACCACTCTCTCATGGCGAATAACGTCAATCAGCGAATGGCGCGCCGCTGTAAGCAGCCAGGCCTCCGGGTTTTTCGGCACGCCTTCTTGCGGCCAATGTTTGAGCGCCGACACTAACGCGTTGCTGAGAGCATCCTCCGCGCTGGCCACGTCGTGGGTGTGCACGGAAAGATAGGCGACTAGGCGCCCGTAAGACTCGCGCGCTACACGCTCGATGGTCCGGTGAGCGTCCTCCTGATTGATTTCATTCACCCGTGAATCCTCGCCGCATGGCTTCAGGCGCCAGAGGCCGGACTTCAACTGCGCCAAGCGAGGCTCCCGGGCATCGCGCAGCCCATTCGAGGGCAGCGTCAACGGAAGGAAGCTCGAGGATGATGAATCCTGCGAGTTGCTCCTTTGTGTCCGCATAGGGGCCATCCTGCACGCGGCGCTTTCCTTCCTTAACGCGCAGCGTCGTTCCTGTCTCGGGCACTTCCAGCGCGTTGGCACTGACGTAGATGCCGGCCGCGACGAGTGCTTTGTAGTAAGCCCGCCAGGCTCCGAGATGAGGATCGCTATAGTCGTTCTTCCGCATGTCGAACTCTTCCGGTGTATGGTAGATCATCAGGGCAAACTGCATCCGTTTTTTTCTCCTTTGGCGCGACTCTTGTCAGCTTCAGTGGCGCCTAATCGTATGACGGGCGGGAAGCGGTCCATTCTACAGCCCTCACGAAATCTGTTGCGATTCCAACTGAAGTAGGAAGACTCTCGCCGTTCTTAGTGGATGACGGGCAAACCTTCCCCAATGCGCTTACGGAAATGTTGCCGATAAACCGCGAGTTATTGATGTTGATGCGGCCTTTCGTTCAAGATGCATCCATACAGCTCCATTTGGCAAACCGGAGAAAAAGCCATGCAACTAGGATTCATCGGAACCGGCGAGATTACAGCGTCAATCGTCACGGTCTGCATTCGTTTGGGGCCACGCCGCACACCATCCAACTGTCCCCGCGGAACCCTGCTATCGCTAATAAGCCTGCCGGTCGCTTCGGGGGTATTGGCATTGCTTCATGCAATCAGGAGGTTCTCGACAATTCAGATATCATCGTGATCGCTGTGAGGCCGCCCGATGCCCGAAGTGCCCTTTCAGAGTTGCGCTTCCGTGCCGACCATCAGGTAATCAGTCTTGTCTCCGGGCTCTTGCGGCGGAGCCTATCTGAACTGGTCGCACCTGCTACGCGAATCACCAGGGCTGTCCCACTGCCATCAAGCGCTAAAGGATTGAGCCCCACGGCCATAGTTCCGCCTGATCGAGTGGCCTATGACCTCTTCGCTATCCTTGGAACTGTGTTTGAGGTTGAAAGCGAGAAGGAGTTCGATGCAATGTGTGCGACGACTGCGACGATTGCATCCTATCTGGCATTCATAGAACGGATTGCGTCTTGGCTGACGCAACAAGGAGTCCGAGAATCGCAGGCCAGAGAGTACATTGCACGATTGTTTTTGGGGGTTACCACTACGCCCGTCGACACAGCGCAGTGCAGTTTCCAATCATTAGCCGCTAATCACACCACTGCCGGTGGCATAAACGAACAATTTCTCAAGCACCTGGTTGAACATGGCTTGCTGACGAGCATTTCCGAAGCCCTCGACGCAATTCTGCACCGAATCAGCACGGAATCACTAAAGGCCTAACGTCGGGGCTCGGGTTTGATATGCTGCGCTGAGTGACGAACGCGGATTAATCTGGGAATGCAAACCGGTAATCTCTAAGAGCGTCGGCTCTGTCAAGTTCTTTTTCGAGTTTTTTCCGCCCCTTTTTTCATTTTCTTCCGTTTTTTGGGCGCACTACCCCATTCACTCCGAAGAGTGGTCTTATTC
>Ga0306920_100007655_pt1 | contig 14240 bp, 12 predicted proteins | sample flu12Cox44000170_FD_204666 | JGI IMG/M metagenome (GOLD analysis project Ga0306920, IMG submission 204666) | Lab enrichment of tropical soil microbial communities from Luquillo Experimental Forest, Puerto Rico - flux4day.12C.oxic.44.000.170 (v2)... | ecosystem: Environmental > Terrestrial >...
GCAACCCACCCTCCTTCAGATACAGCGCCGCGAGATACAACCCGGCCGCCCATCCCTCGGTCTGCCGGTGCAGCTCGGACACTGCATTGCCATCCAAGATGAGGTTCACATCGCGCAGCAAAGCTGTTGCCTCGGCCAGACTGAGCGACAGATCGGCGGGGCCGATCTCCACGATCTTGCCCTCGGCGCGCAGCCGCGCCACCGGCAACGGCGGCTTGGTCCGGCCCGCCAGCGCCAGCCGCGACCCTCCGGGCACATGATCGGCCAGCACCGACAGGGCTGCCTGGCATTCGCGGTTGCGCAAGAGGTGCACATCGTCCAGGACCAGCGCGACCGGCGAGGTCATCGACCAGAACGCCGAGCTGAGCCGGGGTATGACCGAGCCCGGTACCGAACTCGTCGGCGAGGCCAGCGCGTCAAACACTCGCTCATCGATCGGCTCGACCGCGTCGAGCGCCTCCGCGACATAGGTCAGCAAGACCTTCGGATCGTTGTCTCCCTCATCGACCGACACCCACGCGAACGCCTGGCCATTGGCCTCGGCCCACTGTGCCAGCAGCGTCGTCTTCCCGTAGCCGCCCGGTGCCACCACCGAGACGATCGGAGAGGAACTGCCCTGCGCCAGCCGCTCGATCAGCGACGAACGGGGCACCGTCCCCGGCCGCAGCACGGGGCGATGCAGCTTCGCCGCGATTAGGTCGAACACCGGCCCGCTTCGACGATGCGCCCCGGCAGCCTGGTCATGTACGTCACTGTCAACCATGGCCTTCAGCAGTCCCCCGGCCCTGGAAAGATCTGCTCTCAAATGCTGATACGAGTGGTTGGAAAAGGTCAACGGACACTTGTGCGGGAGAAGGACATAAGTGTACGGCCCGTGATCTGGCGTCCCGGACGATGCGAGACATGCAGTGCGCGAGGTGTCACGCGGAATCAAGGCCCTGGCCCTTACGCCATCTTCCTGATTGCTGCCAAGGCCCGGTGTCAGCGGCTGCCGCGACCTGGACACATCGGCGGGTGAGAAACGGCGCGTCACCGGACCTACGCCGAAAGGCCGTCTGCGATCAGCCGAATGACGCGGCTGGGACGGCGCGGACGCGCCGGGCGGGCCTCCCAAGGCAGAGCCCGGCGCGGGGAGCGCCGGACCCGGCGCCGTGCAGCGGCGCCGCTTGATCTAACTGCGGCTCAACTCGGCAGCGGATCGCTGCTCGGTGGCGGTTGGCCAATGCTGAGCATCTGGATGCAAACCAGATCCGTGGAGGTCGATGAGGGTCGTTCAGGCAGGTCAAAGCCATAGAACAGGTCAGCCAGGGTCAAGCGCAGGTCGGTCTGGTTGCTGCACTTTGGTGCTGCACTGCCTCCCGCCCTTTCGAGCACGCGACGTGCGCTGACCATCAGATCCGTAGAATGGTGAACGGCGTCCGGTCAGTGCGCCAGAATCCGTATCGGCAGGTTAGCGGACGTCTCGCTCGGAAAGACTCAAAACCCAGCCTTCTGATCCGTAGGAGCGGGCACATCGTCCATGACCGTCCGTCATCATTCGTGGGCTGGGCCGATATCCCAGAGTTGTCCACCTGGGTCGGGCGTCGTCCAACGGCTTGGCTACAGTCGGGATCTCACAGATTCGTAGATATTCGGTGTGGCCGTCCGGGTCGTTCAGAACCGTTCGTGACCCCGGCCGTGTTCCTGCCGGTTGTTATGGAAGTCCGCAGGAGCGGGAAGTCGTTCGTCTGTGTGGCTCCCAACGAGGCGCGTTCACGGTTCCGGAGGCCGCCGACACTTCTGGCTTCCTCGTGCTGTGCTGCCAGATGCCGATCGCGTTGCCTGGTGGTCGTGCTGGCTGGCTTGTGAACCAGGCTTGGCTGCGGCCGTGGCTGGTGACCGCGAGAGAAGGCCCTGCCTGGTCGTCAGCATGCCGGGTCCGGGTCGGCCGTCTCATCCAACTCCGGGTTGTCGATGACAGGCACCGGGTCCAGGCCGATCTTCGCGGCGATCCGGCTCAGCAACTCGTCCTGCGCAGCGAGATGCCCCTGCACGTGCGCCACCTCGTGAAGGGTGGCGCTCGCATCATAGAAGGTAGCCTCCGCTCGCTTGTCCGCGGCGGCGGCTTGCACGTTCTGCCCGACCATGATGATCGACAGCAGCACCAGCTGCAGGAACGTCTGCGCCACCCAGGAGACAATCGTCGACGGGCCGCCGCGGATTGCGGCCGGTAGGCTGATCAGGTCAAACAGCGCGAAGGCGTAGGCACACCACATGCTGCCGACTATCTGCGTGATCACAATAGCGACCTTCGTGTTGAACCGGTTGACCGCCGAGTCCCTGGGGAGCTGATCAGCCACCTTCACCGGGCGGTCGGCCCGCCGCGCGGCGATGTGCGGATGGCGTATGTGCTGGTAGATCGTCATAGCCAGGCCCTTCATCAACTAGCTGAATGCCGCCTGGCTGGGAAACCCCGCCAGGGCAGCGCCCCGCCCGTCAGCCGGAGAGCGCCCGGCACCACCACCGATGCCGGCAAGCCGGGGCATGTGGTCAATTTTGGGCCGTATTCAACGCCCAGGGCAGCGCCCGCTAGAGAGCCGACGGTTTCAGGAGCGTACGTGATTCAGTCTCTGCCGTTGCTCCGACCCGGGTTTCAGCGTGCCCGCCCGTCGCGTCATCCAAGATCATCTCGCGTATACCCGGTGTAGTCAGCGATGGCTTCTTCGTCCCGAACCAGCGGCGCCGCTGGGCGTTTGGCCGTCGTCCCAGCTAGCTCGGTGTGCTGACGGTCGTGGCCGTAAGCGGCTGGAAGGGGGCGTTGCTGTACTTCCGTGCTGTACGGCCTGCCGCATTAGCAGCTCGGGTCGCAGCGGTTCGGATCGGCTCAGGCTGGACCAACGCACCCGATCGGTCCTTCGTGCACGACGCCGCACGGCGTTGAACCGCAACCCAGATTGCAACCATGCCGCCGATGAGGCGCCCCGTCGCCTGTTGGAGGATGAGCTGTGCCGCGCCTGTCTCCGCCGGTCTCGAACGGTCTCTGATCGCCGCCTTGACCTCCGCAGACCTGCGCGTAAGGATGATCTCTTACCTGTGCCTTCACCCGGTCCGCTAGCCTCTTGCATCCGGTCTTCACAGTGGTGAGCCCTGGCTGTCTCACGGTGACGGCTAGCAGGGAGAAGGACTGGAGCCATCGACACCGGAGGGGGTCACGATGGCGGCTCTAGTTCGCATGAGCCTCGATTCACCTGAAGAGACCCGGCCGTTCGAAAGCGGCACGGGCCAGCTCCAGCTGGTGAACATGAAAGAAGGCGGCGTTGGCCGGGCCACTTTCCTGCCGGGCTGGAAGTGTCAGAGCACGTGAAGTCGGTCGCCCAGACCGCCAGCTGCCAGGCTGACCATAGGGCCTACTTTATTTCCGGCCGGATGAAGGTCGTCATGGACGACGGGGAAGAGATGGAGTACGGCCCGGGGGACTTCGCCATCATGCCACCCGGCCACGACGCGTGGGTCATCGGTGACGAGCCCTGTGTCTTGATCGCCTGGCAGGGCTTCGCTGACTACGCTAAGCGGTGACCGCCAGGCGGCGGACCAGGCCTCACACGAACGCCTATGCCCAGCTGCCCCTGGAATTTGCCCCCGTGACCGCCGCCCCGTGCAGGGGATGGCCCCGTACCCTGGTCAGGCTCGCTGCCTGGCCCTTGGTTCCTGGCCAGAGTGCTTCCGGAGGCTCAATGTCAAGGGTGGCCGCAGGCCATTTCCGGAGGAAACGCGAAGCGCCCTTAATATTGAGGGGAAGCACGTCACAATTCAGGGGCCATCCCCGGACCTGAGCCCAGCCGGAAATTTGCACCCAATGCCGCCACTGCAGTCTTCCGTCTTGCGCTTCCAGCTTGGGAATCTGCGCGCCAGGTCTTTCATGCACCCTGAACTGCGGCGCGAGATGTCCCCAAGTGGCCGTGGCGGCTCCGTGCAGCCTCGGCCGTGTGCCGCGTATCGTGACTGGTCTGCGGGGCCGGTCTGGCCGAGTCGGCTGATGCCAGGCGCTGAGGTGCCTTTCCGCTCAGGTCGGCTGGCGGACCCTGCGAAGGCCGCCTGCTGGAGCCCTTCTCGAGGACCCAGGAAAGAAGCGTCAGCAGCCCGGCGAGCAACACGGCTATAACGGTGCCCACCACGGGTACGACGATCAAAGCTACAGCGGGGTTTCCCCCAACCATTACCAGCGCCGCGGTAAATGCCATGCTCGCGCCCGCGCCCACGGCGGTCCCGCGTTGAATCACCTTCCTGTTATGTGACTCCCGCGCGAGCTCGGGGAGCTGGGATTCTGTCGGCCCAGCGGGGATATCGGCGATCAGGGCAGCTAGCTCCGCATAGGTAGCGAGCACCCGGCCGACCCGCTGGTCAAACTCGTCCTTAGTCAGCCGTCCTTGGACGAACGCGGCCTTGAGGGCGTCGAGTACCTGCTCGCGGTCGGCCTGCGACGCGATGAGGCGGCTGCCGCCGTCCGCGCCTGCTGCTATCTCGTCTCCCGGTTCGACCATCTCGGTGCCTCCCATGGGGACGATTTACGGGAAAGCGTAGCGCGCCTGGCCCCCCGGCCCGGCGTCCCTGCGCGACCAGCTCTCGTACCAGATCGCGGCAGCCGCTGCGGCAAGCCGGGCCGTCCGACAATCCAGCGGCCAGAGCATGCATCCGGTGTGCGCGACGAGTGAGCCGTGCTGATCCTGCGAGCCTTGCGTGTGGGCCGGCGTGCGGCGGGCGGGCCGCCAAGGCAGAGCCAGCCGCTGACGCCGGGCCCGGCGCCGCTTGATCCAATACGGCTAAATTCGGGAACGCAGCGGAGTTGCCTGATGCCGCAGGGCCCGGCGCAGGGCCTGGCAACCGGGCATCGCTCGCGGCAAATGGCAGCTGAACAGTCGGCCTTCCGCTTTTCAGCTGGCAGGACTGGCCTTGCTGCGGTTAAGTGTTGCCCGGAGCCGTCGATGTCACGTCCGCCGCAACCGACCCAGGCCTTCACTGGCGCGGTGCCGGGGTTGATGGTTCACTCTGGGCGGATGATGCAGGCGGGCCGCGGCGGGGGGAAAGTGGGCGTGAATCACCGTCGGTGACAGGGGAGATCATGAGCGCTCGCTGGCTCGCCCGGGCCGCTTTCGTGCTGATGTTTGCCTCGGCAGCGGTCCTGATCGGCTTCCCGGAACGGCATGCCCGCGGCGCCCTGGCCACAGTGGCCATCGGGGCGGTTGCCGCCTGCCTGATACTGGCGGGCGGGTACTGGTACCTCGCCCACCGCGGGGTGCTGCGGCAGCTGGCGCTGGGCCTGGTGGTCCTGGTCCCGATCGCAGTACTGGTGGTGTTCGCCCTGCGTCACGTGATCTGGATCGCGGTCGTGGCGGTCGTGCTGCTGGCGCTGGCCGTCGGCGCCGCCCGGCTGGCACTGACCCCGGCTGCTACCCCCAGCATGCCATTTCGGGAAGTCCCGCCGCCCGCGCGCGCGTTCCTGATCATGAACCCGCGGTCGGGTGGCGGGAAGGTCGCCAAGTTCGGCCTGAAGGACAAGGCTGAGGCGCTGGGCGCCGAAGTGGCGCTGCTGGAAGGCCCCGGCGAGGTGGATGTGGCGGCCCTGGCCCGGCAGGCGGTGGCTGACGGCGCGGATCTGCTCGGGGTGGCGGGGGGTGACGGGACGCAGGCGCTGGTGGCCGGGATCGCGGCCGAGCACGGCCTGCCGTTCCTGGTGATCAGCGCGGGCACCCGCAACCACTTCGCGATGGACCTGGGGCTAGATCGCGAGGACCCAGCGGCCTGCCTGGACGCCCTCACCAGCGACGGCGTGGAACAGCGGATCGACCTAGGGATCATCGGCGGGCGCACGTTCGTGAACAACGCCTCGTTCGGCGCCTACGCCGAGGTGGTGGAGAGCCCCGCCTACCGGGATGACAAGCGGGGCACCACGCTGCAGATGCTGCCCGACATCCTGACCGGCCACCGCGGCGCCAGGCTAACCGCCCGCGCCGGTGCGACCACGGTCACCGGCCCGCAGGCCCTGCTGGTGAGCAACAACCCGTATGAGGGGGGCGACATCGCCGGGCTCAGCCGCCGGGCGCGGCTGGACTCCGGGATGCTTGGTGTCGTGGCGGTCACGGTGAACAATGCGCTGCAGGCTGCCATGCTGCTGCGCGGCGCGCGCGGCCAGGGGCTGAGCACGCTCACCGCCGGGGAAGTGGTGGTGGACGCCGACGTGCCGGAGATCCCGGTCGGTATCGACGGCGAGACGGTCATGATGCCGACGCCGGTGCGCTGCACCATCCAGCCCCGGGCGCTGCGGGTCCGGGTGCCACGGGACCGCCCCGGGACCCGGCCATCCAAGCCCGCCCTCGATTGGCACACCCTGCGGCAACTGGCCTCATTTCGCTCCACCCCAGCCTCCACCTGACACCTGGGCCAGTCACACGCCACGCCTGCCTGCTAAGCCGAGGGTGGCCAGGCGACGACGCCAGTTCGATCGCCCTTCTGACACGCATTGACCAGGTCTAGTTGACCAGGTCTAGCATTCCTCCCGGCGGGCGCGGCGCTAGGACCACGAGCGTGGCCTGCACACCCAGTGAACTAAAGGTCACCCAGAGCACGCCGAACGGCGTCGAGGCAGGCCCGTGGCTGGGTCAGTCCGGGGGCAGCCGGCGGACTTCGAGCAGTTCGAGCCCGAGCGCCTCGATCTCAGCGAGCACGCCGTAAAGCGTGGCCTGATCGGCCAGCGCGCCAGTCAGCGTGGTGTCGTCGCCGCGCGTGCGGGCCTGGAGGGCCGGAAACGCGCCGCGCATCGTCTGGCCCAGGCGGCCGCGGACGCTGATCTGGTAGCGCTGGGGCGGCGGATCCTGGCGCGCGCTGGTGGCTTGCTTACCGCGCATCGGCGAACCCGGCGGATGTTCCGCGAATGACCAGCTTGATGATAATCCCCTCCGTTGTGGAGAACCGTGCTGCGAGTTTCGGTGCCAGCAGGATGAGCGGTCATCGACCGACCCGGGCGAATCCCGCGATGGCCAGCGCCGCGATGCAGGCGAGGCCAGGCCGACCGCAGTGCCCGGCCGACAGGCCGGGCGAGCAGCCAGGCGAACAGCACCGAGTCGCCGCGGGCGGACACATCCAGGTGCGGCGTTGCGCCGCTGGAGAAGGTCATGCGGTAGCCTTCGGGCCACACGCCGCCTGATGTCACAGTGGCGGCAGCAGACGCCTCCGAACAGACCACGGCAGCGAAGGCCGGGTCAGCCATTCAGGCCATGTACAGGGGTGCCGGTAAGGACCGTGCCGCCTTGTACACCGGAACTATCGGGAAGGCGCTGCGCACCTGCGCGTCTGGCTGACCGCTAATCCCGAGCCCGGTTACCTGGCCGTTGTCACCGAGACCGGCCTCGGAAACTCCGTCACTGAGTCTGCCGGTCGGATCTGGGCCGCCCTCGCTCGCAGGTACGGGCGTTCCGTCGTACTGCTCGAGCACCATCGCGCACCTGAACTCAGTGAGGGCGTCGAGACCCTTGATCTGGTCCGTGCAGGCGCTCACGGCAGCCCGCACTGGTCCCGGATCTGGCCGGTCTCGAAGGAGCATCCCCGGCACGCCGGGCTCGAGCTCTGGATGGCCAGCTACGGGCATCAGATCGTCAGCTGGCCCGCGAGTTACTTCAACCGATGCGAGGATGAGGACGACTGATCGGGGAGGGCGCCGGGCGTGATGGCCGGGGGATGAGGTCACAGCGGCCAGAAGATGGCCAGGAGCACGGCGACCACGAGCACTGCCGTGATCATGTCGAGGACGTGGATGCGGTAACCGCCGATCCGGGTCCCGGGGAGGCGCGGGGCGGTGCGGGGGGTTTCGCGGATGGTGACCTGGGCGCGGCGTGGTGTCAGGGGCGCCGGGCCTAGATGCGACGGGGGCTGGAGGAGTGAGCTGGCGGGGCCGTCGCGTTGGGGGAGGGGGTCGTGGCGGCCCCGCCAACGTGGGGAAGGGCGGCTGGCGTAGGGGTCTGCTCGGTGCATGTCGGGCTCCTTCCTCCTTCGGGTAGCCGATGGGGGCTGCGGCTGCCCGGGTTCGTCGTCATGTCCACGTCTCGCGTCGCATGCGCTGCTCCTCTCTGAGGGCCGCATCGTTGCCGATCGATATCAGGTCCATTGGGCGATACGCTTGAGCCGTCTCCCTCCGGCGCGCGGGAACACGTCCTATTCCAACCCCGGGGTGTTGCTCTGTTTATGCACCCGGAAGAGAATAGTCACCAAGATGGCCCGGAGTAAGTTATGGTGACTATCCGTGTCTAATCCTGGAGGGTCCTCGCCGGGCTATGCGCCTGGCACTCCTGGGATCGCCCGGAAGGGCGGGGATTCTCACGCGCGGACGCGCAAAGCTCGGCCGGCGGGTGACCGGGGCTCTAGGGGCACCTCAGGCCGACTCAGCGCCCGTGGCAGTCTGAGCAGGTCGCGAAGCTCCGCCTTCCCGGCAGTGGTCACAGAGCGGGCTCCCGGCCGGGCCGTAGCGGGTCGTGGGCGAGCCGCAGCGGGCGCAGGGTCCGGTGCCGGGCAGCGGGGCCCTGGCGTTCGGGTAGGTGGCGATGACCTTCGCGCCGAGTGCATGTCTCAGGAGGTCAAGGGCGTGGGTGTCGTCCGTGTCCGTGTGGTGTCCGTTCCCCGGCAGGGCCTCGCCCATGTCTGGCTGCCGTGGCCGGCTCCGGCCGGAGTCACCGGACTGTCGGTAGCCGGGGTTACTGTGCCCGCATGGACGAACAGCTGATCCTGGACACCGCCGAGGCCGCGGCTCCCGCACTGAGAGCTCTCGCCCGCGAGATCCTCGAGGTCGAGGCCGCGCACCTGGGCGTGTCGCTAGCTACCGCTGACGTTCTCGCGCGCCGGGCCGAAGGCATGCCCGCCCTGCACCTCATCGCGGCTGACCAACTGCTCGAGCACCTGGCCGCGGTCGAGGGGACCACCCTGCCGGACCAGGGCATCATCGCGGTCCTTGCGCGTGCCGGGGCGCAGCTGCTCGTGAGCGGGATCGAACTGGACGGGATTGCCGCCGGCACTTGACGTCCTCACTCGCGGGCAAGCGTCAGCCGGATGACCGCGGCTATCAGGTGATGGTCCGGCGTGGATGCTTCGCTTCCGGTGCAGCTCCGGATCGCTCAAGATGCTGCCAAAGGGCTGTCTGCGAGAGACGATCACAGTAACTTAGGTCACCAGCCTGGAAGTGCCGCTACTACCACCATCGAGCACCGTTGAGGAATCCCGGCGGCGTCGGGCCTGGCCTTCGTGAGGCAGGCCCTGGGGCCGCATCACCCCCCGTGTTCCCCGGGCCTGCCGTTCAGCGAGCTGACCCGCTACTAACGGCGCTCTCCTCAGTATCTGCTCGTGCGCCGCTAATTGAGCGGGTGCGCCGGGTCTGCAGGCTCGCAGCCTAGGCCGCGGCTAGCGGGCCTGCTGCGACTGGGCCTGCGGCACGCTTGCCGTTTGCGGAACGGCCAGCGGTTACGGACTGTATCTTCGCTCACGCGTCGGTCTCCGACAGGGTGTGCAGGCTAACTCTGGCGCCGTGGGTGCTGTCGTCTCGGAGTGGGACGGGCAGCATGCCAGCTATGCCGTCGCCGGGCTCTCGGACCTGTGCCGGGACTCATGCGGCGGCCACCCGGTCACGGTTTCCGTCGATGGCGGATCCACTTCCGGGGAATCGGGCTAACGGTGCCAGCGTGTGATTGATCCGGACACGCGGGGGCGTTCCGGAGGAGGGGGTCGTGGGGCGATGAATCCGCTTGACTGGTCGCTGCTTGCGGGGCCGCTGCCGGTGATCTTGCTGGCCGGGGCGCTGCTGGCGTTGGGGTGGCTCGTTGCCGGGGGTAACGCGCCAGGGCGCGGCTGGCTGCGGCGCGGCGCGCGGGGGGGAGGTGCCGGCGGGGCGCCGTCGGTGCGCTGGCTCGCGGTGTGGGTGCCGCTGATCGTGGTGGCGGCTGCCGGGATCATCGCGCTGGTGACGTGGCTGATCAACAATGTCTGGCGGCCGTTTCCCGACTTGCTGCCGTTCCCTGTCGTGCTGTGGTCGTGGGTGGCCCTGGCCGGCCTGCTGCTGGCGTTCGCCCGGCAGCTTCTGCTGCGGACGTGGCCGCGGCGGGCCGCCGCGGTCGCCGCTGCCGTCCTGGTGCTGGCCGCCGCCGCCAACCAGGTCAACGGCTACTTCCAGGCGGATCCGTCGCTGCGGGTGGTGCTGGGGCCCTGGCTGGACCAGAAGCCGGTATTCACCGGGACCGTGCACGAGAAGCAGGTCGTCGCCGGGCGGGGGCGGGCGCTGGAAGGCATCTGGGATCCGCCGCGCGGGATGCCGGCGGCCGGTGCGGTGTACCAGGCGGATATTCCCGGGGTCACGTCCGGGTTCAGGGCACGGCCGGGCTACATTTACCTGCCGCCCGCCTACCTGACCGCGCCGCGGCCGCAGCTTCCGGTGCTGGTGCTTCTGGCCGGGCAGCCGGGGGATCCGCGCAACTGGGTCGACTGGGGCCAGGTCCAGGCGATCATGGACGGTTTCGCGAGGGCCCACGACGGCCTGGCCCCGGTCGTGGTGATGCCTGATGACCTGGGCAGTTATTTCGGCAACACGCTGTGCCTGGACTCGCGGCTGGGCGACGCGCAGACGTACCTGACCGTCGACGTGCCGAACTGGGTCACCAGCCACCTGCAGGTCCGCCCGCCCGGGCAGGGCTGGGCGGTCGCCGGCGTGTCGGAGGGCGGCACCTGCGCGATCCAGCTCGCCACCCAGGCGCCGAGGCTGTATCGGTTCTTCGTGGACATCTCCGGTCAGATCGAGCCGACACTGGGCAGCCGCCAGCTGACGGTCAGCCGGGCGTTCGGGGGGGACGCCGCCGCGTTCGCCCGGGTCAACCCGATCGTCGTGCTGGCGCGCACCCGGTTCCCGCGTAGCGCCGGGGTTTTCGTGGCCGGCACCGGTGACCGGCTGTACACCCCGCAGCAGCAGAGCATGTACCGGGCGGCGCGGCACGCGGGGATGAGCGTGACGCTGGTGTACCTTCCCGGCGGGCACGGCTGGGGGGTCGGGCGCAGCGGGCTGCAGGCCAACGTGGCCTGGCTCGCCGATCGGCTGGGCATGACCGGGGGTGCGCGGTGAGCGCCGTGGTGGACCGCCCGGACCGGATCGAAGCCCAGGGCCGCGAGGCCGCCCAGGTCATGCCGGAGCGGCCGGCCAGCCCGTTCCCGCCGGCCCGGCCGCGGCGCCGGGTAACGCTGGCCGGCCTGGCCTGGCAGCTGTTCCGGCGGGCCCCGACGACGGTATGCTTCCTGGCCGCGGTCTGGGCCGCGGGGCTAGTCACCGGCAGCATCGCACATGGGCCGCCGCGCTGGCTGTCCGGCCAGGTCAGCGCCGGCCTGCCGTCGCTGGGGCATGGCTACTGGTGGACCCCGCTCAGCGCGGGGCTGTGGGCGTCCGGCCCCGGCGGCTACCTGGCCGTGACCGTGCTGGGGCTGCTGATCCTGGTCCCGGCCGAGCGCCGGATGGGTGTCACCCGCACCCTCACCGTGCTGCTGGCCAGCCAGGCCGCCGGCGCGCTGCTGGCCGCAGGGCTGCTCACGGCGGCCGGGCTGGCCGGCGAGCCGTGGCTCAGCGGTATGACCGGCGAGACGACCGTCGCCGCGCTGCCTGGCGTGCTCGGCACCGGGTTCGCGCTGAGCTGCACGCTGACCCCGCTGTGGCGGCTGCGGCTGCGGCTGCTGCTGACCGCCGCCGTCATGATCAGCGTCCTGTACCTCGGGCACCTGGAGCAGGTGGCTCAGGCGTGCGGCGCGGCGGCCGGCCTGCTGACCATGGCGGTGCTGACCGGTCGCGCCCGGCCCTGGGCGGGACGGCGCGCGTCCGCGCGCGAGGTACGGGTGCTGGTCGCCATGCTGGTGGCGGTGTCGGCGCTCGGCGGCATGCTGGCCGCGCTGACCGCCGACCCGGACGGCCCGATGTCTCTGTTCTCGTTCCTGTCCGCCACGCCGGGACCTGATCCGCACGCCCTGGCCATCTGCTCGAACTCCGGGCTGGCCGTCGCCTGCCGCGGCCTGCGCGAGCAGCAGCTCTACGCCCAGTGGCCGGGCATGCTGGTGCAGGCCGCCCCGGGGCTGCTCCTGCTGCTGGCCGCTGACGGGCTGCGCCGCGGGCGCCGCCTGGCCTGGTGGCTCGCGGTGGTCATCAACCTGACCGTGCTCGGCGCCAGCATCCGGGCCGCCTGCGCGGCCGGGCCCGGCGCCCCGCCGGTCGCAGCGGCCGGGGAGGCGATGCTGCTGCCCGTCGTGACGCTGACGGTGCTGGCAGTCACCCGGCGCCGCTTCGACCAGACCGCCGACCGCCGGGCGATGCGGAAGCTGACCGCGACCCTGGCCGCCACGGCGAGCGTGAGCTGCGCGGCGTTCCTGCTGCTCGGTTACCTGCTCCGGGACCACTTCAGCCCGCGCCCGGGACTCGGTGCGCTGGCCCGGGATCTGCCGTTGCGGTTCCTGGCCGGTCGGCTGCCCGGTAGCAGCTTCCTGCCGGCGGACCTGGCCGGCAGCGTGGTCTACGTGTGGGTTTTCCTGCTGTTCTGGATCGTGGCGCTCGGCGCGCTCACCACGTTCTTCCTGCACACCCGCGCCTACCGCGACCCCGGCGCGGCCGGCCGGGCCCGCGCCATCCTCACCCGCGGCGGCTCGACGCTGTCCTACATGTCGACCTGGCAGGGAAACCAGTACTGGTTCAGCCCGGACGGGCGAGCCGCCGTCGCCTACCGGGCCATCGGCGCGGTCGCGGTGACCGTGGGCGGACCATACGGCGACCCGGCCGCCCTCGATTCCGCGATCACCGGGTTCGCCGCCTACTGCGAGCACCGGGGCCTGCAGCCGTGCCTGTACAGCGTCACCGCGCAGGCCCGCGCCGTCACCCAGCGGCTGGGCTGGAAGTCGGTGCAGATCGCCGAGGACACCCTGCTCCCGCTGGAACACCTGCAATTCACCGGCAAGAAGTGGCAGGACGTGCGGACCGCCCTGAACAAGGCGGCCAAAGAAGGCATCACCGCTCAGTGGCAGTCCTACCCGCAGGCGCCGCCGGACCTGGCCGCCCAGATCCGCCAGATCTCCCAGACATGGATGGCCGACAAGGGCCTGCCCGAGATGGGGTTCACCCTCGGCGGGCTGGACGAGCTCAACGACCCGGACATCCGCTGCCTCATCGCCGTGGGCGCGGACGGCACGGTGCACGGCATCACCAGCTGGATGCCCGTCTACGCCAGCGGCCGCCCGGTCGGCTGGACGCTCGACTTCATGCGCCGCAACACCGAGCCGGGCGCATTGCGCGGCGTGATGGAATTCCTGATCGCGACCGCGGCGACGGCCTTCCGCGAGGAGGGGGCGCACTTCGTCAGCCTGTCCGGCGCGCCGCTGGCCCGCCTCGACCGCGGCGAGCGGCCCACCGTGCCGCAGCGGCTGCTCGACAAGATCGCCAACACGATGGAACCCGTCTACGGCTTCCGGTCGCTGCTGCACTTCAAGGCCAAGTTCCAGCCCCTCTACCAGCCGCTCTATCTCGCCTACCCGGACCCGGCCGCGCTCGGCTCCATCGCCGCCGCCATCGGCCGCGCCTACCTCCCGCACCTCACGTCACGCCAAGCCCTCCACCTGCTCACCAAACTCCTCCGGCCGCACCCCAACCTCGGCCGATTGGCTGCACCGTGACATTACGGGCCGGTCAACTGTGGCGATCGAGCCGCCTAATCCCATGTATGGCAGGACAACATAATGACTTACCTCGCCGTTTCTACCCCTGCTCCGGCCCGGCGGCGCTGGTTCGTGTCTTGGGTGAAGGGCTCAACGATGACAAGGGCTACGGCTTCATCGCGGTCGTGGGCGGCCCGGACGTGTTTATGCACGCGCTAGCACAAGATCACCTACTGTGCGCGCCACAACGGCAGGGAGCCCGCGCCCAGTTGCCGCGCCGAACGGCGGCTCTTCGTGCGTCTGCCACCGGACTGCCGATCACGCTCCGCGATCGGTTCGGGGCGGGGCGCGGATGCATCAAGCCGCAGCAGGTGACCGCGACGATGGGTGCTTGGCCTTCATTACGCGCTACCTGGGCCCGCAGCGCCAGTGGCGCGACGTATCTCAACACGGCAGTTGCACGCGGATGAGCCCGCGCCCGCCCACTCCAACGGCGGCTGGCTGGAGGCGCTGCGCCGTCCTACTGGCCCGCGGTCCTGGGCCGCGTACCCGACAGG
>Ga0306920_100007656_pt1 | contig 14238 bp, 14 predicted proteins | sample flu12Cox44000170_FD_204666 | JGI IMG/M metagenome (GOLD analysis project Ga0306920, IMG submission 204666) | Lab enrichment of tropical soil microbial communities from Luquillo Experimental Forest, Puerto Rico - flux4day.12C.oxic.44.000.170 (v2)... | ecosystem: Environmental > Terrestrial >...
GCCCGCCACGACGGTGATCAGGCCAAAGATCGTCATGCCGACATCGGGACTTTGATTCCGATAACGCAGATAAGCTGACGCCCAAAAACCCAGGCCGCCTGTTACAAATGTCATCAATGTTTGGGCGACACAGTTAATAAGATACGAGCGTGTACGAAAGAGTCTCACATAATCTCGCAGGCCGCGCCTCGGCGATTGCTGCACCGAGTGACGCGCATCGATTCGTGGCTCGCGTTGGAAGAAACACAAAAAGCCAAGCAACAATCCCGGCGGGGTAACGAGATAGAATGCCCAGCGCCAGCCCAGATGAGCGCCCACTAATCCTCCGATTACATAGCCGAGGGCACTGCCAACAGGAATCGCTGCGTAAAAAATCGCCATGATCCGGCCGCGTGTCTCGATCGGGAAGAGATCAGCCAAGATCGTCGGGGCCGCCGGTCCGTAGCCGCCTTCGCCAATCCCGACGCAAATTCGAGTCGCAAAGAGAATGGCGAACGTCGCCGCCAACCCAGAGCCACCGCTGGCCAGGCTCCACAAAACCACAGCGGAGCCAACGATCAACCAGCGCGAGAGTCGATCGGCAAGCAAACCGAGAATCGGTGCGCTGAGCATGTACGTGACAAAGAACGCATCGCCAAGCAGGCCGGTCTTCGTCATGGCGTTCACGTCGCCAGCCGCAAAAAAGCTCGCACGAATATCAGGCTCGAGCGCCGCCAGAATTTGGCGGTCGATGTAATTGAAAAGGTTAATGGCCAGGAGCAGAAAGAGAGCGCTCCGCGCGCCGGTTAGCGGTCTTGTCCCTACCGGTTCCATCACAATTGCCGATTGCAGTTTGCCATACGCCGAATGTAAATCATAAACGATGTCTTCGATGTCACGCACCGAGCGCGCCCTCTATTTCATTGGCCGACCACTCGTGCGTACCTTTTATCGGGTGACCGCGCTCGGTCTGGAAAATTTGCCGGGCGGCGGATTTCTTCTTGTGCCCAACCACATCACTTGGGTGGACGCTCTCGTTCTGCAGCTCGCCTGCCCGCGTCCAGTTCGCTACGTCATCGACCAGGAGCATTATCACAACCCGATTCTGCACCCGATCTTGCGCGCGCTCGGTTGCATCCCGATCAGTGTCCGGCATTCGCACGCTGCCGTTCGTTCGGCTGCCGAAAAAATCGCCGACGGGGAGATCGTGTGTGTTTTCCCCGAGGGCCAATTGGAACGCACGGGAACGTTGTTGCGATTGCAGCGCGGTTACCAATTGATCGCGCGGCACGCTAACGCGCAGGTCGTTCCGGTTTGGCTCGATCTACTCTGGGGTTCAATCTTCTCGTTCCAAGGCGGAAGATTTTTCACAAAACTTCCCAAGCGAATCCCCTACCCTGTAACCATCGCTTTCGGCAAAGCACTTGAGGCAAAGACCGCCGACGTTGCGACCGTGCGCGAAGAATTACTCAAGCTCGGCGAATTCTGCTTCAGTCGCCGGCCATCATTGGATCGACATCTTGCCGAAGAATGCGTGCGCGGTTTGAAGCGCAGTCCGTTTTCTACAGCAGTGATCGACGGAACCGATCACAGTGAACTGGGCCGGGCAAAATTACTTGGCGCTGCGGCAGCTTTCAGTCGCTATCTTCGGAAGCAATTTTCCGATGAGCGAATAGCCATCGTTTTGCCCGCCAGCAAAGGATCGATGCTGGCGAACCTCGCTGTCACGCTCGCAGACAAAGTTCCCGTCGATCTCAATTTCACAATGGGACGCGCGGCAAATGAATCCTGCTGCAGGCGCGCCAACCTGCGAGTTGCAATTTCAGCCACGCCATTCATGGAACGAATCAAAGATTTTCCGTGGCCGGAACGCATTCTGAAGTTGGATGAACTGCTACCGCGTATGAAACGCCAAATCATTTTGTGGTGGATAATATCGCTGCTGACTCCGGCGCGGTTGCTCTTGCGGCTTTTGCAGATTCCCAAAAAAGGTGGTCGCGCCGAGGCCATCTTGCTCTTTACAAGCGGAACCACCGGAGAACCGAAAGGCGTGGTGGTAAGTCACCGCAACGTGGTCGGAAACGTGTCGCAATTCCGACAACTGCTCGACGCAAAAAAAACCGACGCCATCCTCGGCTCGCTGCCGTTCTTCCACACATTCGGATCGACTGTCACACTTTGGTATCCGCTCATCGAGGGTGTGCGCATCGTCACATTTCCCAATCCATTGGAGGCCGCAAGGTGCGCGGCGCTCATCGAACAGTACGAACTGACGTTCCTGCTCGCGACGCCCACGTTCCTGCGGTTGTATTTGCGTAAAGCCGAGCCGGAACAGCTCCGCAGTTTGCGCCTCATTATTGCCGGCGCAGAAAAGATGCCTCTCGATCTTGCCAGGCATTTCGAGGAGCGCTTCCACAAAAAAGTTTTTGAAGGCTACGGGCTTACTGAGACTGCGCCAGTGGTCAGCGTCAATTTGCCCGACCAGCAGCCGAAAAAGCCCGGGCAACACGTGCAATCGTCCAGTCGTTTGGGATCGGTCGGCAGACTTGCGCCTGGAATCGCTGCGGAAATACGCGAACCAGAAACAAACCGGAAACTCTCGCTTTATGAAACCGGTATGCTGTGGCTGCGCGGTGCAAATATTTTTGAAGGTTATCTGCACGACCCGCAGCGAACGGACGAGGTACTGCGCGACGGCTGGTTGAAAACGGGCGACATCGCTCGATTCGACGAAGACGGATTTCTTTACATCGAAGGCCGTTTGTCGCGCTTTTCAAAAATCGGCGGTGAAATGGTGCCGCACGAAGTGATCGAACAAAAAATCGTCGATCTCCTTGGGTTATCCGGAAGAGACGAACGCCCCATAGCCGTCATCGGTGTACAGGACGAGGCAAAAGGCGAAGCGCTCGTATTGCTCAGCGCAGTCGATATCGATCTTGCGGAGCTGCGCAAAAAACTTCAGGACGCCGGAGTCCCAAACTTGTGGATTCCAAAGCACGTCCAGCGCATCGACGCGATCCCTGTGCTCGCTTCCGGCAAACTCGATTTAAAAAAGTGCCAGGAACGCGCCAATGAAAAATAGTCGGCCAATCTAGTATCGATCATGAGCGTTGAGCATTAAGTTTCTCTGCAATGAAAAACACGTTTGTAACAATTTCTTCGGCCGGTCCGAATGCCGATCGGTCGAAGCACACGCGAGAGCAGCCTTTTTGGGACGATCACGCCACGTTTATCGATCAGCTCGTCGCCGAAGGTTTCATTATGATGGGCGGTCCTTTGGTCGATGAAGGCGGTGCGCTTCTGATCGTCAACGCTAACGATGAAAACGAAGTGCGAGAAAAATTGAAGAACGACCCATGGTTTGAGAAAGGCATCCTCAAGCTCGAGAGCGTAAAGCGCTGGCAAATCTTTATCGATTCGAAGAAGTAACAGCTCCGATCACTGATCAGTCGCCATTCTCTCCTTGTCGATCTTCAGATAATCGTCGCGCGGCGGGCTGAAGGTATCCAGGACGCGGGTCGGTAAAATGGTCTCCACGCCGTGTGGAACGTTGCTGGCGAGATAGAAAGAATCGCCTGTTGAAAGCTCATGCGGGACGCCGTCAACGATGAGCCGCATTTTCCCTTCGAGAATGTGAACGATCTGTTCCTGCGGATGCGAGTGCGGTGGCATGATACTCCCGCCCGCCAGCGTGGCCATCATCTGATACATGTTCTTGCCGTGCGCTACAGTCCGTCGTGTGATGCCGGAACAAATTTCAATTGTCGGATTTTCTCGTTTCATCTTTAGAATTCCTCCCGCTATTCCTGAGTGCCGACGCGAGTTTAACAAGGCTTTCCCGAATCTGCGTTGGCGTCCAGGCCGCAAAACCAAACACGAACGCAGGCTTCAACTTCGCGTGGGTGCAAAAAAATGAGAGCGCGGACGGTCTCACACCGATATCGATTGTGATACGTCTGATCCTCGGGAAGTCTTCCTCGTGCTTCAGCCAGGCCACGATGTTCAATCCGGCTTCCGGAACCTGCAAGGTAAAATGATCACTCAGTAACCTGTTGAAGTGCTCGATGAAAAAATCTCGTCGCTCGGAATATATTTTTCGCATCCGTTTGATGTGACTGAGGAAAAAACCCTCGGTGATGAATCGCGCCAGCGTTGCCTGGTCGATCGGAGAGGAGTGTTGGTCCATCGCGCTACGGATCTTGACCAGCGAATCGACCAGCGGCTCTGGGGCAACGATGTAGCCCAGACGCAAAGCGGGGCAAAGTATCTTGCTTATCGTTCCCGCGTAGATCACCCGGCCGGAGTTGTCGATCCCCTGCAACGACGGCAGTGGTGGTCCGACAAAGCGGAACTCCGCGTCGTAGTCGTCTTCGAAAACAAACGAGTCAGTCGTACGCGCAAAATCGAGCAGGGCAGTCCGGCGCTGCAAACTCATCGTAACGCCGAGGGGAAATTGATGGGAAGGCGTGACGTATATGATCCTCGGCACTGACTCTTTTGGTGATCGCGCAATTACGATTCCCTGGTCGTCGAGTGGCTTCGGAACGATCCTGGCGCCAGCCAAAGTAAGGACCCGTCGGGTTTGCTGGTAACAAGGATCTTCAATCCACGCAGGCTCGCCCGGATTGAGCGCTGCAATGGCGCTGATTAACATCGCCTGTTGCATTCCAGCCACAATCACGATCTGGTCCGCATGACAGCGCGCTGCTCTGAAATCGCACAAATAAGCCGCAATTGCCTCGCGCAATTCGGCGTCGCCGCGATTCGACGCATACCGCAACAGGTGAGCTCCTTTCTTTGCGAGAACCTGCGTTCTGAGGCGTTCCCATACAGCAATCGGAAATTCATCCACTGCAGGAATGCTCGCGATCAGAGAGACGCCTGCTCCTGCGCCCGTAGCCCCGAGATCAAACTCATCTCCCACGCGTTCATCCGGAATTGCTTTCACCCGCTCGGAGATGCGAATTGGACGTTGGATTGGGTGGTAGGTCTCCGGGTGGCCCGCAGTCAAAAATGTTTCGGGAAGCAGGGTCGAAACGAATGTTCCGGACGCACGCTTTGAGCGAAGATAGCCTTCGGCATGAAGTTTTGAAAATGCCAGTGTAACTGTCGATCGTGCGATTCCCAGGTCCATAGCCAGAGCCCGGGAAGAGGGAAGTCGAGATGCGCCGTCGCCGAATCTGCCCGATTTTAGCTCGTCCCGAATTTGGCGATAAAGCTGCAGGTGGAGCGGTTCCTTGGCCGCTCGGTCAAGCCGAATCATCTCAAACGCTATGATCGAACGCCGGTGCCGTTTCTGAAGCCGTGATTTTTTCTTGGACATCCCAGCTGCACTCGTTTCGTGCAAATTACTCTTCCACCGGCGGGCGTATTCTCAAGCGGCCGGGGCAATGACCGCTGGCTGTGGACAAGCTGAACTGGACTGTGGCAAAGGGACGAACTGGCTCTTGTTCGATCCAAGCGCGCTCCACAGATTTGCTCATCAAAAAAGGAGGCATTATGAAAAAAATAATAATCACGCTCGCCTGCTCGGTGGTTGCACAACTGGCATTTGGGCAGCCGAACTCGACGGATAAGAGACAAACAACTGCGGAACCAGTAACGGTTACGGGAACGATCATCACAACGATTGAACAAGGATCGGCAGCAATGTATCAGCCGTCCAAAACTCTCATTGTGAACAAGGATACTCCAGGCAGATACGTTCTCGACGGGCCGGGTCACGTTCTCACCAAGAACGGTCAGGTCATCCGAACCGCGATCAAACCTGGCGCTCACGTACAAATCTATTACGCGAACCAGGGGAGTTTGCGTGGGATTGATCACGTCGTTGTCGACTGAGCCAGCACGGCCCTGACATCACCAAGAAGAGCCGCACGGTTTCCATTAAACCGTGCGGCTTTTTGTCCGTCGATAGCGACAGCGCGCTTCAGGTTGCGTATTCGAATTCGTCGCCGGCTCGCATCCAATTCATCTGTTTTCCAAATCTTACTTCGGACGATTGGTCGCCCGAACGTCTGCTTCCTTGTTTCGAACTTGTCACTCGTCACTAATCACTGGCAAGATGTAGCCATGAAAACATTGATATCATTAATCACAATTTTGTTCGCGGCATTGATCGCGACTTCATCGTTGGCACAAAGCCCAGCCACATCGCCAGCGACTGCAGCGGCTCCGGCTGCCGTCCAACCAGCGCCTGTAGCCGGCCAACCGAATCCGCAGGAGATGATGAAACAGATGACCGAGCTGTCGAAGCTCAATGAGAACCACAAGCTTCTCTCCAGCCTCGACGGCAATTGGAATTTCACCATCAAGACGTGGATGAATCCCGATCCGAACGCCAAGCCGCAGGAATCCAAAGGCACCGCCACGCGCAAGGCCGTCATGGGCGGTCGTTTTGTCATGATGGATGTGACCGGCAGAATGCAGATGCCGGGTGAAGACGGCAAAATGAAAGACATGCAGTTCAAAGGCATGGGCTTGGAAGGCTACGACAACGTAAAGAAAAAGTTCGTTGCCTCGTGGGTCGACAACATGGGCACCGGAATTGAGTTTTCCGAAGGCACGTACGATCCAGCGACAAAGACATTAACTTACACGAGCGAAATTGAGCCCATACCCGGAATGAAATCGCAAGTTCGCGAAGAGATTAAGATCGCCGACAACAACCACATGATGCTTGACATGTACGAAAACCATGGCGGTCAGGAAAAGAAGACGATGGAGATCAACTACACGCGCGCCGGCAAGAAATAGAGCACTGTAGCGCCGGTCTGTGACCGCCGAAATTCGCTGGCCGAAGAGATTCTTCTCTAGAGACAGGCTCCGTGTCGCGCCGTTGCTGCGCGAAGCCGGATCACCGCGGAAAGCTGTAGCGGTGACCGTACCAGCCGCAAAACGATTTGCGCCGCACGCTACGCGCTTTGCTGCTTTTGAATTTGTCGCGCGATTAGAAAATGTGCGACGAACCCGAGCAGAAATGCGGCGAGACCGATCCAAGGATTCAAAGTGACTGCGATCAACAACTCGGCGACACCGAACAACCAGACAAAGCTCTCTCCAGCGAAAGCCTGTCCCCATTGTGGTTCAAGATTCCCAGAAGGAACTCGCGAGCGCAGCGACGCCCAGAAGCGCGGAACGGATCGACAATAAGTGAGGTACGATTCGCCTTGCCTTTGCCGCAGCGCTTCTTCCTCGCGAAAGATCAGGCGATAAACAAAAATCCAATTGGCGAGGATCAGGAAAACAAATCCCGAACGGCTGGCGAGAACGCCGATTCCCGCAGCTATCGTCAGCGTCGCCAGATAAAGAGGATTCCGAGTGTATCGAAATGGACCGTCCGCGACTAGTGCTTCGGAATGTTGGGCTGTGTCGTGCACCACGTCCGTCCGCAGATACGCCGCGCCCCAGGTCCGGATTGCTGCAGCTACGAACACGAGCAGCGCCCCGATGAAAATGACAATTCTCGCAAAGCTCGCGGTTTCTGCGCTACCGCGAGCAATTGATGGCGCGACCAGGTGTCGGATCCAGACGATGAACGGCGTATGATCGAAGATCGACAACGCGAAGCCGACCCCGTAGATCGCCATTAAGATCCAGAATCGATGGTGGAACTCGAACTGCCTCGCGCGCACGCGCGAAGATTATCGTCGCGCGAAGTTTGATGCCAACGCTTAACACTCCTCCTCCCATTTTGCGGTCGCTGCCTGCACGCCAGATTCAGCCTGATCTACGCCTGCGCGGAACTCAGTAACGATCTTGCCACCCGTCGCAAATCCTCCAGCAGGATCTCCATATCGCGCAACGTCGTTCGATAATTCAGCACGCAACCGCGCAATGCGAAGCGACCGCTGAGCGTGGCGTTGGACAGATACGAGCTGCCATCCCGTTGCAGAGCAACCAGGAGGCGTTCATTGAAGGCATCGATCGCTTCGGGCGATTTGTTTTTCAAATGCACTGGCATATGACGAAAGCAGAAGATCGACAGCTCCACCGGCGCGGCCATCTCGAAGTCATCGCTGTGTTGGACCATCGATTCGAGGTAGCGCGCACAGGCAAGATTGCTTTCGATCGCCTGGCTCAACGCATCGAGCCCGACCCCTTTTAACAACATCCACACTTTAAGAGCTCGGAAACGCCGTGAGAGTTCCGGTCCGTAGTCCCAAAATGCGAACGTCTCGTCTCCGTGCTCTCCGATGATGCGAGTATACTCGGCCTCGTGAGCAAACGCCGCCCGCGCTTTCTCTGGGTCGCGATAAATCACGCATCCAACGTCCACTGGAAGATAAAGCCATTTGTGAGGATCAAGCGCGATTGAATCCGCACGCTCCATGCCCGCGAACAATTTTCTGGCCAATTCTGCGAGGATCGCGAAGGCACCATAACTTCCATCGACATGCATCCAAAGTTGAAAGCGGTCGGCAATGTCCCGAATCGCGGCTAACGGATCGACCGCGCCCGTGTTCACAGTTCCGGCATTCGCTACGACGCAGAACGGAACGTAGCCAGCCTCCAGATCAGTCGTGATTTTTGCGACGAGATCGTCCGTCCGAATTTTTAAATGCTTATCCACGGGAACCTGCCGCACATTCTCCCGCCCGATGCCTAACAGCGCTGCTGCCTTGGCGATGGAAAAATGCGTCTCGCTCGACGCATAGATGCGCAACCGGCCTAACGAATCAGCTTTCACCTGTCGCGCCGCAGCGAGCGCAGCGAGATTTGCCATCGACCCACCGCTGACAAATAGCCCGCCAGCTTCGGCATTGAATCCAAGAATTTGCCGGATCCAATCGATCGTCAGGCGTTCGAGTTCCACGGGCGCTGGCGCGGACCGCCACACGGTGAGATTCGCGTTCAAAGTCGAGGCGAGCAGGTCGGCGAAGGCTGCGAGCGGAATCCCGGGCGATTGCACATAGCCAAACATGCGCGGATGTGCGTTCTGCCGGCTAAACGGAATGATGTCCTCGCGAAAAATCTTCAGCAGACCGTCGAAATCGCTTCCCTTGGTCGGAAGCGCGGGGTCGAGTCGGTCGCGAATCCGGCGTGAAGACATGTGACGATACACTCCGCGATCACGAAGTTCGCCGAGATAATCGACCATAAATTGGACGGCAGAATTGCACCAATCTCGTATTTCGTCGGCAGAAGGTTCAAGCATTTCGAAATAGTATGCGTCGCGCCGTTGGGATTGTCAGCCTTCGCAGTACACCCGCCGATCTGCTGCCGCGTCAGAAGAAATCGAGATCCACGATGAACGATGGAAGCCGCTACATTCGAAGTTATTCGCCAAGCTGTGCGTGCGCGGGATCTTCTTTCTGTCGCCACGGCGAAATCCGTGTAAACAAATCGCGGGTCGCTCCTGCAAGGTTTTCGACTTTGGAAACGCCGGTGTCGCGCGCCGCTTCCCAGATCTTCCTCACAACCAGCGCGCCGTTTTCTCTCACGATCCGGCCCAGATGATGCACCGCTGCCGCCGTAGCGGATTTGCGGATAGCGTCCCGAGAGGAGTGTGAAGTGAGCGCGCAGTATCGCCGCGCGACTTCACCAACTCTTAGCGTTAGAAACGTGTTCGCAGCGCCATTTGAAATACACCTGACGAGAAGCGCTGAAATACCGCTGAGCCCCGGAATTCCACCTTTGATGGCGGGCACAACGGATGTGGCGAGCGGCGCGATCATTTCACCGAGGTCTAGCGATTCGAGGCCGCTTGCGATCAACGCCGTGCCGGCCACGTTCGCGTACAAGCGCATCAATTCCCGGGGCGACGGGCGCTGCACGTAAATGCGCGCGACCCGGTTCACCATTTGAATTTGTGTGAACAGGACCACGAGTCCGTCGAGCCGGCCGTTTTGCATCAGTGCCGTGCTCAGGAAAACCGTGCTCGCCGTTCGACGCACAACTTTGTCTGCTTGGTTTGATAAATGGCTGACCGCGTCCTCGATCTCCTCCGGCGTCGCGAGCGGCAAATCGCGTGTGCGCGGATTAGTTGCCAGCCGTGCGCGCAAGGCTCGCAGGTACGCGTCGTGTTTGGGCCCCGACATTTCCGCCGGCGGAATGAGCGCCGCTGGCAACCGCGCGTACGCGATCACGCAATAGAGCGCAAAAAATCCAGCCGCGAGCACAATGGTCCAAAAGACAATGCTTCCCGCCACCGGATGAATTCTGTCAGCCAACGAAATCAAACTGGTAACGCCGGCGATGATCAGTGATAAAACGCACAGCGTCGTCAGCACGACGAGAGTGATCACGATCCTCCGCGCACCTGACTTCTCCGAAGCAGATTTCATGTCGTTCTCGATAGTCTCTCTCCGTCCAGATGTTGTTCAACTAAGTTGTAGAGGCGCTTTTATAGAGGCGCTCGCCGCGGCGAGCGCCTGTCCCAGATAGAAGGTCCAGCTGCGACGCAGCGACGAGGAAGGGAGCTAACGACTGTTCTCGTCACTCGTCGCCTGCTTGCCGAGCCGTAGCCCAGGCGTAGGTTGGTCACTCGTCACTCATTCAGATCCAACGGCGCACTTCGCGTTTGTATTGCAAATAAGGCTCACCGAATTTCGCGGCGAGATATTTCTCTTCGCGAAGGACGACGCCGTAATGCAGGATCAAGGCGAGCGGGACGACAAACAGCAACGTGATCCAGTCGTTAAGGAAGAAACCGAGCGCGATTTGCACTAAACAGAGCGCCAGATACATCGGATTACGCGTGAAACGAAACGGCCCATCGCGCACAATCGTCAGCGCAGGTTTGGCTGGATCAACGTTTGTTCCGGCCGCTTGCATTGTTCTCAAGGCAGAGAGCGCCAGCGTCGGCGCCAAAATGATAAGGACGATACCGCAGACGAGGCAAATGCCATAGCTCATGATCGGCAGCCGTATGACTAGATGCACCAAAACGCTGATCACCGCGTTCACCAGCCAGATCAATGGCGGGAACGCGATGACCCCGGGATTATCCGGTGGTTGATCCGTGTTCAATGCAGCGACAATTTATGCAAATGCGTCATGCCTGCTTCGCATTTTTGAGCGTCGCGATTTTCACTCTTTGTCACGCTGCGCTCGCCGACGAAAAGCCGATGATGAAAGCAGTAGTAGCGCATGAGTATGGCGGACCTGACGTGCTGAAATTTGAACGCGTGCCGCGGCCTGAGCCGAGTGAGGATGAAGCGCTCGTGCGCGTGATCGCGAGTAGCGTCAACCCAGCCGACCCGCTCACGCTCAGCGGGAAATACGCAAAGGAATTCGGCACGCATTTGCCGTTGATCCCCGGTTACGACATCGCCGGGATCGTGGAAAAAACCGGCGCAAACGTCACGAAACTAAAAGCAGGCGACGCAGTTTACGGTTATCCAACGTTCGGCGGCGGTTGGGCGGATTATGTCACGGTCAAGGAATGGGAGGTGGCAGCGAAACCAAAGTCGCTCAACTTTGTCGAAGCCGCAGCGGTGCCGATGGGCGCTTTGACCGCATGGCAGGCTCTAGTGGACGTGGCGAAGCTGCAGCCGGGGCAAACCATTCTCATTCACGGCGGCTCAGGCGGTGTCGGTGCTTTCGCGGTCCAGATCGCCAAAGCGCGCGGCGCGCGCGTCATCGCGACCGCCTCGACGGCAAACCAGGATCTTCTCGAGCAACTCGGCGCGGATGTCCCAGTCGATTACACAAAGACCAGGTTCGAAGACGTCGCGAAGGAGGTGGACGCCGTGCTCGATCCCGTAGGAAAAGAAACGCTCGCCCGTTCTTATGGCGTAGTTAAGAAAGGCGGTATTGTCATGTGTTTGGTCGCGCTTCCCGATCGGGCCGAGCTCCAGAAACGCGGGATTCATGGAGCAGCGATCTCCGTTCACCCGGATGCAGCAGACCTCACGGAGATCGCGCACCTGATCGACGCGGGAAAAATCAAGCCAATCGTGACACAGGTTCTGCCGCTGACTGAAGCCATCGCGGCGCAACAGCAGGCCGCGACGCATCACACGCGTGGGAAAGTCGTGCTTCGAATTGCAGATGACCCGAAAAGCTAGCGTCAAAACACACGGCTCAAGCATTTCCAGTTAGTACGCGTTGTGCCGGCAGCGTTGTCAGCCTTCGCCAATCAACCAAGTATCTCATCAATGGATAATGTTTCGGTGTTCTTCCTCTCTGAACGCGAACAATCCGCCGATAAGGTGATGGCACGACTGACGGCGTTCATCAACGGCGCGACACAGACTCTCGACTTTGCGATTTACGACATGCGCCTCGGCGACCCGCTGCGCGCCCAATTACAGGCGGCATTGCGCGACCGCGCTCAGGCAGGTGTGGAAATTCGTTTTTGCTACGACGCCGATAAACCGCCTCAGCCAAATCTCGCCGCTGGTCAGGACCCCGCTCCTGGGGGTACCGGCGCATTTGTGCAATCATTAGGTTATCCGTGGCGTCGCATCGCTGGAATGAAACTGATGCACAGCAAATACATCGTGCGCGACGGACAATCCGTCTGGACAGGCTCGGCCAACATAACGGATGACGCGTTCACTTTAATGGAAAACAACATCGTCGAGGTCGACTCGCCACCACTGGCCAGTTACTACGCGCGAGATTTCGAAGAGCTTTGGGAGAAGCAAAACTTCGACCACACCGGCGACATTCATACTGAGCCAGTGCCGCTCACGTTTTCCAATCAATCAGCCAATGCGCGTGTGATGTTTTCGCCAGGCTGCGGTTTGGAAATCGATTCGGAGATCGCCAGGCGCGTGCGCGCGGCGCAGCGGCGTGTTCGCGTCTGCAGCTTGCTGATAAACTCCGGCACGCTGATCGGCGAGCTGGGCAACTTGTTGCGTCACGGGCGCGTGGTGCTGGATGGAATCTACGACCATACCCAGATGGAACAGGTTTATTTGCAGTGGCAGGAAGTGCCGCAAAACCGATGGAAAATCAGCGCACTAAAAGAGATCATCGCGCGCGCGGGTCTGGTCGGGAAAAACTCAGCGCCTTACACGCCGACCGGGCCACACAATTTCATGCACAACAAAGTTCTGGTCATCAACGACACCGTGATCACCGGTTCATACAATTTTTCGCGAAGCGCTCAATTCAATGCCGAGAACATTCTATTCATTGAAAGCGCGCCACTTGCCGAAATCTACAGCGCGTACATAGACCATCTCCTGAGAAAGTATCACTGATGTTGCGCTGATTTTGCCATCAATCGCGCTGCTGTTCGCGTTGACGAACGACTCGAGCATTACGCTACTCCTGGCGCAGTGTCCGATACTTTGATGAGCGCAGACGCGGTACCAATCGCGAATCATTTGCGGAGGCTGCACTGGAAATCAACGTTCACTATAACCGAAAGCTAACAAGCTTATGTTTCATCTCATCTGGTATATCCTGGTCGGCTTAATCGCCGCAGTCATAGCAAAGGCGGTGATGCACGTGCATATGACCATCTTCTGGACCATCGTGCTCGGTATCATCGGCTCCATCATCGGCGGATTCGTATCTCACATATTCGCGGCGCCGGTAGGCCGACGCTTTCACCCTGCCGGCTTCATCCTCTCAACGCTGGGTGCAATTCTTGTTCTGTACCTTTGCATCAAATTCCACATCAATTTCCCGCGCGTTGGATAGGGACTTCAGGGCATACCTGACCATTTTCCTGCGTTTCGTGTTCGTGTCTTAAACTTTCCCGTTTCCGGTTGGAAAGCCTGGCTGTCGCTCCGCGTCCGTTCCTAGCTGACTTCCGACTTAGCCGGGTTGAAACTCAGTCGCTGCCCTCACTCCTTCGCTGCTACCGTCGCAGCCTTACCTTGATCACTCGGTCGCCGCGGCGACCTTGTGCCAGCTACCTAGCTGCGTTGCCGTCTACCCGCGCGATTCCCGCGCGACGTGTTCTATCTCGGAAATCCCTTTCCTCGGTTGTCGCTTCGGCTTCGTCGCAGATCTTTTCCGAGTGCGTGGCTGCTTTTGCGAACGCTGTTTAGCCACGACTTGTTTGCGTGACTCCTTATCGCGCAAGTAGGCCCTGAACTTCTTGTACGCCATTCCGCCGCCGAACCCGGCAGCGGCGATGGCGACCGCAGCCGCAATTTTCACCGGTCCACGCCCCGGCGCCAGATGCCACGGACATTTCGCTAACGGATATTTATCGGGCAGCGAGATTGCGCAGCCGGGTGACGAACACTTGCGGGCCATAGGTTGTTGTGATTTCTAACGAACTCTAATTACTACAGAATATCGTCTCTGGGGCCACCCTCGGTTCCCTGAACTGCGAATTCAGGATTGGCATCG
>Ga0306920_100007657_pt1 | contig 14238 bp, 16 predicted proteins | sample flu12Cox44000170_FD_204666 | JGI IMG/M metagenome (GOLD analysis project Ga0306920, IMG submission 204666) | Lab enrichment of tropical soil microbial communities from Luquillo Experimental Forest, Puerto Rico - flux4day.12C.oxic.44.000.170 (v2)... | ecosystem: Environmental > Terrestrial >...
CGAAGCCGAAGAACTGCGCCGCCCACATCTGATGCTGGCCGACCTCGGTCGTGATGTAGACGTCCTTGCCGCGCGTCATATCGAACAGGCGCTGGATCGCATATTGCGGCAGGATGATATCGTTGCTCTTCTTGTAATAGAGCGAGTTGCGCGCGCGCCATTTGGCGATCTCGGCCCACCAGGCCTTGATGTCGGGCTTCTTCGCCTCCGCCCTGAACACCTGCAACAGGTCGCCCAGCACGTTGGCGGCATCGCCGATGATAGGCACGTCGACGCGGATGTTCTTATTGATCGAGGAAGGGTCGATATCGATGTGGATCTTCTTCGAGCCTGGCGAGAACGCATCGGTCCGCCCGGTGATGCGGTCGTCGAAGCGCGCGCCGGCGCACAGCATGACGTCGCAATCGTGCATCGCCATGTTGGCCTCGTAGGTGCCGTGCATGCCGAGCATGCCGAGCCAGTTCTTGCCCGAAGCCGGATAGGCCCCTAACCCCATCAGGGTCGAGGTGATCGGGAAACCGGTGACGTCGACCAGCTCGCGCAGCAGCTTCGAGGCCTCGCGGCCGGAATTGATCACGCCGCCACCGGAATAGATCACCGGCCGCCTGGCATTGGCGAGCAGCGAAACGGCCCGGCGGATCAGCGTGGCATCGCCCTTCAGCCGCGGCGCGTAGGAAACGTGCACGTCAGACTTGCGCGGCGCGTGATAGGTGCCGGTCGCGAACTGCACGTCCTTTGGCACGTCGACCACGACCGGCCCGGGGCGGCCGCTGGTTGCGACGTAAAACGCCTCGTGCAGCACCTTGGCGAGGTCGTTGACGTCGCGCACCAGCCAGTTGTGCTTGGTGCAGGGCCGCGTGATGCCGACGGTGTCGCATTCCTGGAACGCGTCGTTGCCGATCAGATGGGTCGGCACCTGGCCGGTGATGCAGACCAGCGGGATCGAGTCCATCAGCGCATCGGTCAGCGGCGTCACCATGTTGGTGGCGCCCGGCCCCGAGGTCACCAGCACCACTCCGGGCTTGCCGGTCGAGCGCGCATAGCCCTCCGCCGCGTGGCCCGCGCCCTGCTCGTGGCGAACCAGGATGTGCTCGACATCCTCTTGCTGGAAAATCTCGTCATAGATCGGCAGCACGGCGCCGCCCGGGTAGCCAAAAATGTGCTTGACGCCATGATCGATAAGGGCGCGCACGATCATGGCGGCGCCGGTCATCTGGTTCGGATCGTGGCTTGTCTTGCTCATGGTCTTTGTCCTGATCGCGCTGTTGCCAGCGGCTTTTTGCTCACGGTTTGGTCTGGGTCTTGGAAGCGACGTCTTGGAAGCGAAGTCTTAGAAATAAAAAAGGGCCCGAAGAGGCCCCATGCGCACCGCCCGTAACTTGAGATGGCATCAGCCATCCCCGGCGGTGCGCCTGGCTACGACGACGATAAGAATCTTGGTAATAATATTACGCATAGGTCCGGTCAGACTTCCCAAAGGTTGCGCGAACCATAGCGGCCAAAGCCCGAATGTCAAGGCAGGGCACCGTGTTCGCGTGATTTTCGCAGCTTAGCGAGGTTCGCGGCGAAGGGCGAGTGGGAATTTGCTGGCGGGATTGAAATCAGCCCTCATCGCGAGGTCCGAGCTTGTAGCCAGCCGCCAGCGGCCTCCGGCGTGACCCACTCGAAGTCGGGCAATTGGTGCCGAAACCAGGTGAACTGCCGTTTGGCGTAGTGGCGGGTATCAGCGCGGCCGATTTCCGCCGCCTCTGCAAGCGTGATCTCGCCTTTGAGATGTCGAATCAAGGCCGGCACGCCATGCGCCTTCATCGCCGGCAGCAGCGGATCGAGCTGGCGCGCCGCGAGGTGAGCGACCTCCTCTAACGCGCCTTGCTTCAGCATCGCATCGAACCTGATATCGATGCGCGCATAGAGCGCATCGCGCTCGGGATTGAGAAACAGCGCGCGAAACGCGCCCTGCGGCAACAGCGGCGGCAGGCCGTCGCGATGCCAGTCGGTCAGCGAGCGCCCGGTCGCCTCCACCACTTCAAGCGCGCGGGCGATGCGGATGCGGTCGCGCGGCTTCAGCCGTTCGGCCGACGCGGGATCGCGGCGCGCAAGCTCGGCATGCAGCGCCTCGACGCCGTTACGTTCCAGGCTTGCACGCACGCTCTCGCGGATGTCAGGCGGGATCGCCGGCACCGCCGACAATCCGCGGGTCAGCGCCTTGAAATAGAGCCCGGTGCCGCCGACAAAGATCGGCACTTGCTTCAGCGGACGCGCTTCCTCCAGTACTTTTGCGGCATCCGCGACCCAGGCGCCGGCGGAGAAATTGACGCTGGCATCGACATAGCCATAGAGCCGGTGCGGAACCGCCGCCTCGTCCTCCGCCGTGGGGCGCGCGGTGAGGATGCCCAAGTCACGATAGACCTGCATGGAATCGGTGTTGACGATGAGGCCGCCGACCTTTTCGGCGAGGCTCAGCGCCAGCGCCGACTTGCCGCTCGCGGTCGGCCCTGCGATAAGCACGGCCCTAGGTCTGTCGCCCAGCGAAATCACTTCAAGATCACCTGATGTCTCTCGTCGCCACGCTCATCTGCAACCCCGCCAATCCGGCGCTCGATTCGACCATCGTCGACGGGGCCCGCGCCGTCCTGCCTTCGGCCGGACCTGCGCGATGGCTGTTCGACGAGGTCGCGGTCGACATTCCCTTCGACAGCACGGACGACCTCCGCACCATCGAAGGACGCCTGCGTCAGGCGCGCGGCGACCTGCCGATCGATATTGTGGTGCAGCCTATCGCCACGCGGCGCAAGAAGCTTTTTCTCGCCGACATGGATTCCACCATGATCGGCCAGGAATGCATCGACGAGCTCGCCGATTTCGTCGGGCTCAAGGACCATGTGGCTAAGATCACCGAGCGCGCGATGCGCGGTGAGATCGCCTTCGAGCCGGCGTTGCGCGAGCGCGTCGCGCTGCTGAAGGGTCTGCCCGTCAGCGTCGTCGACGAGGTGCTGGCAAAGCGCATCACGCTTACGCCAGGCGGGCGCGAGCTGGTCATGACCATGCGCGCGCACGGCGCCTACACCTGCCTGATCTCGGGCGGCTTTACGCTGTTCACCAACGCGGTTGCCGCAAAGATCGGCTTTCAGGAGAACCGCGCCAACGAGCTGGTGGTGCACGACGGCAAGTTCACCGGCGAGGTGCAGGAGCCGATCCTGGGCCGAGAGAAAAAGCTCGCCACCTTGATCGAGCTGCTCGAATCCTTCGACCTCGACGACATCGACACCATGGTCACCGGCGACGGCGCCAACGACCTCGACATGATCCAGCATGCGGGGTTAGGGGTCGCCTATCATGCCAAGCCCGCCGTGGCCGCCGCGGCCGCGGCACGGATCGACCATGGCGACCTCACCGCGCTGCTCTATGCGCAGGGTTATCGAAGAGAGGAGTTTGTCGAGAGCTGACACTCCCTCGCCCGTCTTACCCGGACTTGATCCGGGCATCCGCTTCTTGAAAAACTTTTGTAATGATGGGTGACAGGCGGCGCGAAAGCGACGCCGTCCTTCGGTGACTTCGTTGATGGACTACTGCACGCTCAGCGCGACGAAGCGGAGCTGGCCCTCGCCGTTGGAGACCATCAGCAGCACGGATTTCTTGCCGTCCTTCTTGAGCTGCTCGACGCGCTTCTTGACGTCGGTCGCATTCGAGACCGCCTCCTGCGCCACCTCGACGATGACGTCGCCGGCGGACAGGTTCTTGTCGGCGGCATCCGAGGTCGAGTCGACGCCGGTAATGAGCACGCCCTTGACGCTGTCCTTGATCTTGAAGCGGGTGCGCAGATCCTTGCTCAGCGCGGCGAGATCGAGCCCGAGCGCCTTCTGCGTCACCGGCTTCTCCACCGGCTCGTCCTTCTTGATCGAGGCCTGCACTTTCTCGTCGGGATCTTCCATCCGTCCGAGCGTGACCTTGTGCGCCTCCTCCTGGCCCTTGCGGATGACGACGACGTCGACGTCCTTGCCGACGGCGGTGTCGGCCACCATGCGCTGGAGGTCCTTGGTGTCTTTCACGTCCTTGCCGTCGAACTTGATGATGACGTCGCCGGGCTCGATGCCGGCCGGTTTCGCCGGGCCCTTGTCCTCGACGCCGGCAACCAGCGCGCCGCGCGGCGGCTTGATATTGAGGGTTTCGGCGATCTCGTCGGTCACGGTCTGGATATGGACGCCAAGCCAGCCGCGGCGCAGCTCGCCGAACTGTTGCAACTGGGAGACGACGCTTGCCACCGTCTTCGACGGCACGGCAAAGCCAATGCCGATCGAGCCGCCGGTCGGCGAAATGATCAGCGTGTTGACGCCGATCACCTCGCCGTCGAGGTTGAACAGCGGGCCGCCGGAATTGCCGCGGTTGATGGCGGCATCGGTCTGGATGTAGTTGTCATAGGGATTGGCGGAGATGTCGCGGTTCTTGGCCGAGACGATGCCCGCGGTCACCGTGCCACCCAGGCTGAACGGGTTGCCGATCGCAATCACCCAGTCGCCCAGCCGCAGCTTGTCCGAATCGCCGAACTTGACCGCGGTCAGTTGCCGCAGCGGCTTGAACTTCAACACCGCAAGATCGGTCTTCTTGTCGATGCCGACGATGTCGGCCCTGATCTTGGTGCCGTCATTCATGATGACGTTGATCTCGTCGGCATCGGCTATGACGTGATTGTTGGTTACCACGATGCCCGAGGTGTCGATGATGAAGCCCGATCCGAGCGAGTTGGTCTTGTGCGGCTGCACGTCGCCGCGGTCGCCACCCTTGCCGCCTTTGCGGTTCTTGAAGAAGTCGTCGAAGAATTCCTCGAACGGCGACCCTTGCGGCAGCTGCGGAATCGCGCCGCGACCATCGCCGCTCTTCGCCTCGACCGTCTGCGAGGTCGAGATATTGACCACCGCATCGATCACCTTCTCGGCGACATCGGCAATCCCCTCCGGCCCGCGCGCGAACGCAGGCGCTGAGACCAGCGTACCGGCCGCGCCAAGGCAGATCGCGACCACAAGCGGGCGCAAGCGATGGCTCAAGGCTGTTGTCGCAGCGGTCATATCAGCGTGTCTCCTAGAAAGGGGCGGGTGTCGTCAAATCCACAGTGCGCCCGAACAGGGTCAAGGCGCAAGCGGTCCGGTGGCTTCCGATTCCGCCGTCATCAATGCTACTTAATACGGCAAAATGCCGACGTTAAGGCCTCACGATCGCGTTGTTTTTTCAGATCGGCCGGCGAACAAGCCAGATCAGGATCAGCCCCGCCACCGCCGAGCCGATGCCGACGGCACGCAGGATGTTGTCGGGGGTCGCCAGCGCGCTTTTCATGGCCCGCCGCATCCAGGTCGGGCTTGCCGCGAACATCAGCCCTTCCAGCACGAACAGGATACCGAGACCGATGAGGAAATCGGCAAACGCAATGTGCCTCATCGGACTGGAACCTCCCCCTGATTCTTATGTCTTTAAACTCGAACGAAGCAATCTCGTCGCCTCGTCCCTGTCAATGGAGTCCTTCGTCTCGGAAGGGCTCTTAAGGTTTTGCAGGTGCAGGCGAAGCCGACGCACCCTCGGCGCCCGCCTTGCCGGACGGATTGCCGAAATAGCGGAAGAAGTCGGAATCTGGCCGCAGCAGGAAACGCGTGTCGGAACTCTTGAGCCCGTTCTCATAGGCCGTCATCGAACGGTAGAAGGCGAAGAAATCGGGGTCCTTGCCATAGGCTTCGGCGAAGATGCGGTTGCGCTCGGCGTCGCCCTCGCCGCGGGTCTGCTCGGCCTTCGAATTGGCCTCGGCGACGATCACGGTCGCCTCACGATCGGCGTTGGCGCGGATGGCCTGTGCCTTCTGGCCGCCTTGGGCGCGGAACTCGGCGGCCTCCCGCTCGCGTTCGGTCTTCATGCGCTGGTACACCGCCTGGCTGTTCTGCTCGGGCAGGTCGGCGCGGCGGATCCGCACGTCGACCACCTGGATGCCGTAGCTTTCGGCCTCCTTGTCGAGCTGTTCGCGGATGCGCGCCATCAAGGCTTCGCGCTCGTCACGCACGACCTGAATCAGGGTGACTTCGCCGAGCACGCGCCGCAGCGCCGCGGTTAACAGCGTGGTGAGCTGGAGGTTGGTGGCCTGGACGGAGCCGACGCTCTGGTAGAACCGCAGCGCGTCCTTGATGCGATAGCGCGCGAACGCGTCGACCACGAGACGCTTCTGGTCCGAGGCGATCACCTCCTGCGAGGGATTTTCCAGATCGAGGATGCGCTTGTCGATGGGGATCACGGTGTCGATAAAGGGCGCCTTGAAATGCAGCCCGGGGTCGGTGGCGATATCGACCGGCTTGCCGAACCGCACCACCAGTGCCTGTTCCGTCTGCAGCACGGTGAAGACCGAGCTATAGGCGGCGACCGCCACGACGAACAGCACGATCAAGACGACGATGCCTGTGACAGGGTTTCTCATCGGGTGGCCCCGCCTTGCTGCGGGTTCTGCCCGGTGGTCGCCGGCGGCTGCTTGCGCGGCGTCAGTTCGCCGAGCGGCAGATAAGGCACGACGCCCTGTCCCGGTCCGGAGCCGCCGTCATAGACCAGTTTTTCCGAGCCCCCGAGGATGCGCTCCATGGTCTCCAGATAGATGCGTTCGCGCGTCACGTCCTTGGCCTTGGCATATTCGTCATAGACTTTCAGGAAGCGCGCGCCCTGGCCCCTGGCCTCGGCAATCGCCTGCTGCCTGTAGCCTTCGGCGACCTGCGTGATCTGCGCCGCGCGGCCTCGCGCATCGGGAACGACACGGTTGGCGTAGGTCTGCGCCTCGTTCTGCAGCCGCTCGAAGTCGATCTTGGCATTCTGCACGTCGTTGAATGCTTCGACCACCTGCGCCGGCGGGTTGACCGGCGCCAGCTGCACCTGCTGGATCACGATGCCGGAGCCATAGCGGTCGAGCGTCTTCTGCATCAATTCCTGCACAGCCGTCTGGACCTCGTCCCGGGCAGTGGTGAGGATCGGCTGGATCTCCCGATGGCCGATGACCTCGCGCATTGCGCTTTCGGCCACCGCCTTCACGGTGCCTTCGGGATTCTGGATGTTGAACAGGAAGTCGGCGGCGCCATTGGGCTTGATCCGCCAGAACACCGTGAATTCGACATCGACGATGTTCTCGTCGCCGGTGAGCATCAGGCTCTCCTCCGGCACATCGCGCGGGTTGCGGTCGCGCCTCGCCGAACTGTCGGTCGGCATCCAGCCGATATTGATCGTGCTGACGCGCAGCGCCTTGGGCAGCAGCACTGTCTCGATCGGATAGGGCAAGTGGTAGCGCAGGCCGGGTTGCGTGTCGTACACGTATTTGCCGAAGCGCAGCACGACGCCAAGCTCCTCGGACTGCACGCGATAGAAGCCGGACGCGAGCCAGATCGCGATCACGCCCGCGATGATGACCGCAATGCCGAGCCCGGAGAAATAGCCGCCGGGGAGAAGCTGCTGCAGCCGGTCCTGGCCGCGGCGCAGAAGGTCTTCCAGATCCGGCGGCCTGGGCCCGACCGGTTGCGGGCCGGAGCCCCACGGCCCCTTCGGACCCGACCCCCATGGACCTCCGCCCTGATTCTTCCACGGCATCGACGCTCTCCTCCGCGAGACCTCTGAAGCACGAACGCCGGCCTCGCCATACCGGCAGGCTTTATAAGGGACCGTCCTGGACCTTACAACGCGGCTGGCCGAAACGAGCTATGCCCGCGCCGGAATTTGTCAATGCAAACATTTGGCGAATGCGGTTAACGCGGCATACGGCGGCGATAGGTCACATAGGAGAATTCGACGTTGTCGTCCGGCCCCGCGGGCTGGCGCTCGCGGAGAGCCTCCTGCCAGGCGGCACTCTCGATCGGCGCAAAGTGCGTGTCGCCGGGAGGACTCGCGTGCACTTCCGTGATCTCGAGACGGGTGGCGATGTCCATCCATTGCGCATAGATCTCGCTGCCGCCGATCACGGCAATTTCGTTTGTCCCGCGGCGCAGCGCGTCGCCATAGGCGACCGCAAAGGCCGCCTCGAACGAGGTCGCGACAACGGCGCCATCAGCACGAAAATCCTGGTCGCGCGTGAGCACGATATTGGTGCGACCCGAAAGCGGCCGCTTCAGCGAGACGAAGGTTTTGCGGCCCATCACCACCGGTTTGCCCATGGTGATCACCCTCAGGCGCTGCTGATCGCTCTTCAAGCGCCAAGGGATTGCGCCACCGGCGCCGATTACGCCGTTGTCGGCGACCGCGACGATGAGCACGATCTCCATCACGGCGCCCGCTCGGCGAGCGCCGTCAGCGCCGGTCCGTTGACGCGGCACACCGTCCACTCGTCCATCAACACTGCGCCGAGCGATTTGTAGAAGGCAATCGACGGCGCGTTCCAGTCAAGCACTGACCATTGCAGGCGCGACCAGCCTTTCTCGACGCATGTCCTCGCAAGATAGGCGAGCAGCGCCTTGCCGATGCCCTTGCCGCGAAAGGCCGGCCGCACGAACAGGTCTTCGAGATAGATGCCGTGGCGGCCGCTGAATGTCGAGAAATTCAGGAACCAGACGGCAAAACCGACGCCCTCGCCATTCCATTCGGCGATCTCGCAGAACAGCCGTGGATTGTCGGAGAACAGCGTGGCGGCGATGGCAGCCTCGGTCGCCTCGACTTCGTTCAGCAGCTTTTCGTACTCGGCGAGCTCGCGGATCAGGGAGAAGATCAAGCTGCCATGTTCGGGACGCGCGTTGACAATTCGAAGCGACATCGGCTCACACCGCGACCTCGGCCTTGATATGCGGATGCGGGTCATAGCCTTCGAGCACGAAGTCCTCATAGCGGAAGGAAAAGATGTCCTTCACGTCCGGATTGATCCTCATGTCAGGCAGCGGACGGGTCGGCCGCGTCAGTTGCAGGCGCGCCTGCTCAATATGGTTGGTGTAGAGGTGCGCATCGCCGAGCGAGTGCACGAAGTCGCCTGGCTTCAGCCCCGTCACCTGCGCGACCATCATGGTGAGTAGCGCATAGGAGGCCATATTGAAGGGCACACCGAGGAAGACGTCGGCCGAGCGCTGATAGAGTTGGCACGACAGCTTTCCGTCGGCGACATAGAACTGGAACAGGCAGTGGCAGGGCGGCAGCGCCATCTTGTCGACTTCGGCCGGATTCCAGGCGGTGACGATCAGACGCCGCGAGTCCGGATTGCGTTTGATCATGCCGATCACGTCTGAAATCTGATCGATCTGGCGCCCGTCCGGCGCCGGCCAGGAACGCCACTGCGAGCCGTAGACCGGGCCGAGATCGCCATTGGCGTCGGCCCACTCGTCCCAGATGGTAACGCCGTGATCGTGCAGATATTTGATGTTGGTGTCGCCTTTGAGGAACCACAGGAGCTCATGCACGATCGCCTTCAGCGGCAGGCGCTTCGTCGTCAGCATCGGGAAGCCAGCCGACAGGTTGAAGCGCATCTGGTGGCCGAAGATCGACCACGTGCCGGTGCCCGTGCGGTCAGCCTTCTTGGCGCCATCGGCGAGAATGCGTTCAAGCAGGTCATGGTACTGGTTCATGGCAACGTCTAAAGCCTTTGGTGCGAAGGCATACTTGAAGGCATATTTAAGGGTCGGTCGGGCCGGCCGACAGCGTCGATTCGCGAATTATACCCGGAAAAATGCGTTTATCCGGCTTGAACGGAAAGGCGCGGAACCCGATGGCTGAAACGGCTCAGATCAGGCCGGCAAAACCCAGAAATCCCCCGGCCAGCAGGATCCAGAGCGGGTTGAGTTTGGTCGCGAAAGCGAGCCCTGCGGCCGCAAATGTCACCAGGATCGCGACAAAAGTCCGGTCGGCGGCCTGCGCCACCACCAGCGCGCTTGCCCCCATCAGGCCGATCGACAGCGGCACCAGCGCAGCCTGGATGATGGTCGGCCAGCGCGAGCCGCCGGATCGCTTCAAGACGCCGTTCACATAGTAGGCGAAGGCGACGGTGGGCACGCACATGGCCAAGGTCGCGGCGACCGCGCCGGATATCCCGGCAACGGCATAGCCGATCAACGTCACGATCAGCACATTCGGACCCGGCGACAATTGCGCGATCGCGAACACGTCGGCGAATTGCTTGTCCGTGAGCCAATGCCTGACATCGACGGCAATGCGGTGGATTTCGGGGACCGCGGCGTTGGCGCCACCGACAGCGAACAGTGACATCATGCCGAAGGTGACGACCAGCGCCCAGACCGGATTGTGTTCGAAATTCATGCCTGGGCCCGCTGCCGCAAGAGATACGTGATGCCGATACTGACCGGGATCGCCGGCAACAGCACTGCCTGGAGCGGCAGCCGCAAGAGTCCGATCGCGGCGAACACCACGAGCATCACCACGAAGCTTGCGACATCTCGCCTTCTGATCAGCGGCATCATCATCTTGAAGATGGCTGCGATCAAAAGACCCACGGCCGCGCAGGAGACGCCCGCCAGAATCCGCCGCAAGGCATCGATCTCACCGAAACGCGCATAGAGGGCTCCGAGGATCATCACCACAGCCATCGGCGGGCCGAGCAGGCCACAGAAGGCGGCGATGCCGCCGGGAATCCCGCGAAGGCGCGAGCCGAACACCATCGACAGGTTGACGATGTTCGGACCCGGCAGGAAATGGCACAGCGCATAGGTCTCGTTGAACTCGTCGGCGGTCATCCAGCGGTGTTCTTCGACCAGGCCATGCCGGGCAAAGGCCAGCACGCCGCCAAAGCCCGCAAGCGAGATCTTGGCGAAGGCGAGAAACAGCGCGATCACGCTTGGCGGGTCTTTTGGCGGGTCTGATGTCGGGATGTCCGGCGCTGCGACGTCGGCCGGCGGCGAATCCGAGGGCATGCGCAAAATCTAGAACGACGGTTTGGTCGAGGCCAACCCAATTCGGCGCATTTTGACCCATCGAACCGGCTTATCAGCCATGAATCGACGTGGAATCGGCCCTGTTTTTCTTAAGGCTTGCGGCCTATATTGAGTGTGCCGGTTCGCCGGCTATGGAAATAAATCGCCGTCGCAATAAACCATTCGGACCCGGGGGCGGTACCCGGCGCCTCCACCCAAGCCCGAAGGCAAGTGTCGGGCTTCGGCGGGGGCGAAATAGGATCGACGAGGGCGTAAAGGGCGTGCTTTTTCCCGGTATTGTTCCGCCGTTATCGGGCTACTGCAATAGTTGCCAACGACAACTTTGCTCCGGTTGCTCGGGCTGCGTAACGCAGTCTGAAAGACCAATCTAAAGTCCTAGTGGGTTAAGCTCCGCTAGGCGGGGTTCGGAGGCACCTGGCAACAGAAGCCTCCACTCAATTTGCTCACTTGCCGAGCCCTTGATCCGCTGCAACTTCCGCTGACGACAGCTGCTGACCTGAGGACGCGGGCGGAGTAGCATGGACGGGACAGGGTGCGAGTCGGGCACGCAATTTGCGCGCCGATGGCCGGGCAGGATTGAAAGCAACAACCATGGCGACCGATCATATCCGATACGATGTGCTGGCGCGCGACGCGCTTCGCGGCGTGCTGCGGCGCGTGCTGAACGACGCCGCCGCGCACGGGTTGCCGGGCGAGCATCACTTCTTCATCACCTTTCTCTCGTCGGCCGAGGGCGTAAAGCTTTCTCCGCGGTTGCTCGCGCAATATCCGGAAGAGATGACCATCATCCTGCAGCACCAGTTCTGGGATCTGGTGGTGACTGAAGACCGCTTCGAAGTCGGCCTGTCGTTTGGCGGCATTCCCGAGCGCCTGGTCGTGCCATTCTCCGCGATCAAGAGCTTCTTTGATCCTTCGGTGCAGTTCGGGCTTCAGTTCGAGCCGTCGGAGACCGCAGCCGAGACGCAGGCGCCGAATCTGCCTTCGGCACCCGCTGCGGCGTCGCTGACAGCGCCGCCCGCGCCGGCGCAGAGCGCTGACGATCCCGAGCCGCTGGACAAGCCGATCGAAGGCGCGGAAGTGGTCCGGCTCGATCGCTTCCGAAAGAAATAAGCGCCGCCAGATTTTGCGATACACACGGCGTAAGCTGCCCGTAAGCTTTGACGACACGCGTCGATGCGCTGGCATATTGTATGATGCATCCCATCCAACGGGGACGTCGCCAAAGGCGCGTTCTTTGTCAGTCCCGGAAACGAGTTTGTTTTTCCCACCGGACAAAATGACACATCCCGGTCGATGAGAATGGACGGCAAGCTTACCCGGTAAACTACGGACGGAGTTACGATTTACCGGCGGGCAATATAATTATAGAGGATACGAGCCGAAGACCGACGGCGTTTGACTACCGTCAATGCTCTTGGCCGTGCTAGTCACGAGAATATTTCGTTTCCGCAAAGTGAAACACAATAAAGTTGTTGACACTATCTGTAAGCAATTGATGGGGATTTCCTGCAATGACGACCTTGCCGGCGAGCGCGCATTCCGCGACAGCGGATACTGGTTCTGCGTATCCATCGCGCGTTCGCAAATCCACCGCGCCTTTCCAATCTCGGTTCTGACGGGGGCGGCGATGGGTGACCTGGTCAACCTCAAGCGGTTCAAGAAGCGTCGCGAACGCGAGCACTCGGAACGGCAGGGCGACACCAATCGCGCGCTGCACGGACGCACGAAAATGCAACGCGCAGCCGACGAGATGCGTGCCACGCGCGAACGCGCCTTGCTCGACCAACACCGGATCGATGGCGAGGACGCGTCATGAAATCGCCAGTCGTCAAACGCTCGATCGTCGTCGCCGGTCACAAGACCAGCGTGAGCCTCGAAGAAGCATTCTGGAACGGCATGAAGGAAATCTCGGGCCTTCGCAACATGACCTTGTCCGAGCTGGTCGGCGAGATCGACAGCAATCGCCAGCAGGGCAATCTGTCGTCCGCGATCCGTCTCTTCGTGCTGGATTACTTCAAGTCCCGCGCCACGTCCGCGCCGCCTGAAGTGAAAGCCGCCGATCTGGGTCAGGATCGCAAGCCACACGCCTGAAATAGCAGAGCCCCGGCTCGAAGCCGGGGCTCGAACGCCTCTCCATTGAAGCTGAGCTCAGTAGACGAGACCTGTTCCCGGCGGGAGCTCGAGCGCGGCCGCGAGGGTGCGATATTCCTCGCAATCGGTACCGCAGATCGCTTCGATCCGGCTCAGATGATACAGCGCCTGATCGCGGTTACCCTGCTCGATCTGCCAGAGGCCGTAGTAATTCCAGGTCAGCACATGCTCGGGATCTGACTTGAGCGCGCGCTCGTACCAGATCTGCGACTCCTTGTAGTCGCCGAGCTTGCGATAGGAATAGCCGATCAAGTTGGCGACGTTGGCGAAGTCGTCATGTTCGAGCGCCCTGAGCTGCTCGATCGCGCTCGTATAGTCGTGACGGTCGTAGATCGTGTCGTAGGCGACGCGATATGCTTTTGCGAACGTGGGATCGTCGAACAGCGACTGTTTCTTCGCCTTCTTGGGCTTTGGGGCGCTCGTGGATTGCGTGTCCGATGAGCCCCTCGGATGCATGATATCCTGGTCGGGCGGACCGCCACCACCACCACCGCCGCCGCCGGCGGCAAAGGCCGGAATCGTCGCCGGAGTTGCGATGAGCGCCACGACAAACGTGGTCAGGACCACCAGCCTGGCCGTAAATCTATTCATGCTTCCCTCCTGCTTAAGGTGTTGGCATTTCTGCCAGCCGCCAACATTAACCCCATTCCCCTCCACGGCATTCCCGGAACGCAAACACAAGGCCGCGATCATCCCGTGTTGCGGGAATATCCACGGCTGGCTCGGCTCGTGTTGGCGTCGCAACAAGGCCGTAGCTCCTTATAATTTCTCTAAAGGCACGGGCATTTGGGTCACTGCGCTTGACCTGTCGGCCGGCGGTTGAAAATACAGGGCATGAGCGAAGATAAAAATGCACGTCCGCACCAGCCGCTGGGATTGGCCAAGCGCGGCTATTCGGGCGTGATTCAAAGCCTCTCGGCGGGCGGTGCCGCCTCCACGCTGAATGACGTCGAGCTTGAAAGCCGACTGATGGAACTCGGCTTCGTCGAAGGCGCGAGGGTCGAGGTTCTGCACGAAGGCATCGTCGGACGCGATCCAATCGCGGTTCGCGTGGAGAACGTGACGATTGCGGTGCGCCGCCGCGAGGCCATGGCCATCATCGTCGCCTGAGGCGACCGGATCGAACACCGATGGAAGCCCCTCTGATGCATCTTGCCCTGGTCGGCACGCCGAACAGCGGCAAGACCTCGCTGTTCAACGCGCTGACCGGCAGCCGGCA
>Ga0306920_100007658_pt1 | contig 14236 bp, 12 predicted proteins | sample flu12Cox44000170_FD_204666 | JGI IMG/M metagenome (GOLD analysis project Ga0306920, IMG submission 204666) | Lab enrichment of tropical soil microbial communities from Luquillo Experimental Forest, Puerto Rico - flux4day.12C.oxic.44.000.170 (v2)... | ecosystem: Environmental > Terrestrial >...
GTCAGTGCCGAACTCTTTCTTGCCGTTCTGTACCAGCCAAGCGGCAGCAGCCTCGCAATCGTCCGGGCCCGCTGGATAAGGGTGTTCCGGCGCCAGCCGATATTCGACGCCGACAATGGCCTGACCCGTATCGTCGGCGATCCGCTCCAGCATCGGATCCTGCATGTCCGCGCCGCCCAGCACCCAGCCGCCGCCGTGGAGATGCAGATAAATCCCGCGCGGCTGCGCTGGTGCGATTACCCGCAGGGGAATTTCGTTGCCGTCCTTGCCGGGGATCGCCAGAGTTCGCGCCCGGCTCGACATCACCGGGGCCGGGAATGGGCCTTCGCCGCGCCGGCGCGCGGCACGGAAAGCCTCGGCACCGATGATCCATCAGTCCGGCTGGTCGGCCAGCAACTCGACCATTTGAGCATTCAGTTTGGCCGTTTCGGCATCGATCGCCGCTTCGCCGAACAGAGCTGGATCGAACGGGCGCGTGTGTGTCATGGCAGTCTCCTCGACGCGCAAGGCCGGTACGATATCGTAAGCGGAATCGCCGGCGATCGGCTGTTTTCGCATCAGTGATCGGGGAGGAGGGATCGATGGCACGGCTCACAGGCAAGATCGCCTTCATCACCGGCGCCGGCACCGGGATCGGCCGCGCCACTGCCATTCTGTTCGCGCGCGAAGGCGCCAAAGTGGCTATTGCGGAGATCGATGCCCCGGCCGGCGAGGAAACCGCGCATCTCGCCGGCAATGAGGCGATCGCGATCCGCACCGACGTGACCAACCCCGACAGCCTGCAATCGGCGATCCGCGCTACCGTCGACAAGTTCGGTCGCCTCGACGTGCTCCACAACAATGCCGGCGGCTCGACCGCGCAGGACGACACCGCGGTCAACGCGCCACTCGATGAATTCTGGCGGGCGATCAAGCTCGACCTCTACGGCACATTTCTCGGCTGCCGGTTCGGGATCCCGGAACTGATCAAGGCGGGCGGCGGCTCGGTCATCAACATGAGCTCGAACGTCGCGCTGATGGGGGTCGCCGGCCGCGATTGCTACACCGCGGCCAAAGGCGGGATCGCCGCCATCACTCGCTCGCTTGCCGTCGCCTATGCGCCGCAAAAGGTCCGCGTCAACGCGATTGCGCCGTCGGCGACAATGACCGAGCGGGTCAAGAAGCTGGTCGCTGGCAACGCCGCGTTGACTCGGCTTGCCGATTCGCACCTGCTTGGCCTGATCGAGCCGGACGACATTGCGAGCACCGCGCTATACCTCGCCAGCGACGAATCCCGCATGGTCACCGGCCAAGTCCTGTCAGTGGACAGCGGCGTGACAATCTCTTGACAAGGACGCGGACCGATAAGCTGCGCTTTGGCGAAGTGCTCTGCACAGGCTACGTTCCCGGCGCCTACCAGCGGGACGGAAGATGACGGCGGCCCGCAACCGCTAAACGCAAATAGGCGACGCCGGCGCCGAAAATCGCAGCGCTCGTGAATATTACCAAGACAACGGCGAACCTGTGTGCAGTGGCCTGGGCCGAAGCCTCCCGGAGACGCCAAAACGAGCCTCACATCAACGAGTCGGAGAGAGTGAGCGCAGCGCTAAGGCACTTGCCCGGCGACCGCGAGAACCCGCAAAACGCGGGGCCCTGCCAGCCTGGTCGCTGGTCGGGCTCTAGCCGCCCGGCGCCCGGCGTGTGACACCGCGATCGTCGGGCACCGCAATTTCGCCATCGAGCACGATCTGGCGGGCTTGCCCGGCCCATGCAGAGGCGCGATTCATCAAGACAGCGCTGCTCAGCAGCACCAGGCCGCCACGGTCGGGCTCAATCGCGGGCCGGTGCTGGCAACGCGAATGTCCACAGGCTCACCGGTGGGGTGTCAAAAACCCCGCCGGTAACTGCCGGTCGACGCCCCCAAAAGCGAACCGCTAAAAACCACGCTGCCGACCCCGGCCGAGGCCGGATCGATAAGAACCTCGCCAGGCAAAAACCGCCGTTTCGCGCGACGCCGGCCGAGCGGTTTCGCCGGCGCCGGCGTGCAGATCGACCGGAAACTGGGCCAAAACGCACATTTTTACACCGGCGCCGCCATAAGCCGGCGGCGACCACCGCCCCGAAAGCCGCGGAAACCCTGGCTTTTTTCTCGCGCGCGCGCACACGCCCGCGCGAGGCGCCAAAATTCGCCATGCTTGGTAATACCGTTCGGGGCCTTTGATTTCGGACAATCACTGCCCCTTGACCAAATCTCGGAGCACCCGGAGAGATTCGCGCCAATCAAGGGTACAGCGCGTCATCGTCAGGTCACTTTCGATGGTTTTCTAACGGCTTCGACAGCGGGCGGCTTATCGGAGCCGCAACGCGCATATGTCCAGGTCTTTCGCACTGGCGTCGTTGAGGCTGTCACATCGTCGATTGTCCGAGGCAAAGAAAACAATTTCATAGTTCTTCCGTTCCTACAGTCGCGGATTATAGAATATGCGCGTGGTTATGCATCGTCTCTTCAAAGCTGTGGAGCCGAGCCACCATTGCAATTATGGCGAGTCTGATAGACGTAAAGGGTAAAATTCTTTTAAGAGACTACCTTGAAAACGCTATTCTGGAGGATTTGCCCTCTGTAGTACTCAATCGTGACCAGCTTCATTTTGTGGAATCGATCTTCGAAAATGTGCCTCTGACTCAATCTCTGGGTTGCCCCCGTTGATCGGATCGATGAAGCGCGCCCTGTAACGGCGGTCGGCGACCGCAATCTTGGCCCTTGGATCGTCTGGATGCATGACAACCGGCATGTCGTGTTTTTCCGCGAGGCGGCCGGCGACGAGAATTGGCGCGAGCCGGCCTAGTCAACCCTTCAAATACTGGAATAAGGGCCCCGGCTTGGGGCCCTTTTTCCAGGTAAAAGTATCGTAAAGGCTTGTTTCAGGGTTTTCGGCGGCGATCGGCAATCCCTGTGTGCACACCCCATTGCCTTGAGACAATGGGGTATGCGCCGTTCTACTCAGTTAGATGGCGCCGCCGGGTCGTCTCGTCCGTAGATGGTAATGCACCCTGTCAAGCAGTTGGGGACCGCATTGTTTGCGGCAATCGGGACGAACACATGGTTGGTTCCCGAATAGGCCGCCACCGAATGCGCGGTCCCAGCGGGGTGTGAACCTGCGGGGTCTGCCGGTACGTTAAACGTCGGCACCCGTTGGTCCAGGGTTTCGCTCAACGCGTCGATCACATCGAGAGTGGCGGCGCCTTGCGAAACATTGACGGGTGCTGTCGTAGCTGTCCCGACCGGAGGCCGCGCCGGGAAGATGGCATTGGGGGCGAGATTGCTGCCTGACGCCGCGGCGTAATAGTGATTATCGCCCGCGTTAAACCAGACCTCGTCCCCGACGCCTGCACCTAGCACGTTTGCTTCGATCAGGCCCGTTGCCGCGTTTAGGATTACTAATTGCGGCGCCGCGGTTTCAGTATTCTTGTCCGCATTGTTGGTCCATAAGCTGCCGTCCGTAGCCCAGATCGTATTGCAGCCGACGAGCAGAGTTTCATTGGGACCGAGGGCGAGGCCGGCCGGCGAGCAAAACGGTATCGTGAACGTCGCCTCCACCGTGCCCGTGATCGAGATGCGTAGGACTCCTCCCACCGTGGGGTTCGGCCCGATTTGAGGAATAGAGAGATAGAATTTTTGCGTGCCCGGATCCCACACAGGTTGTTCGGCGCCATTCCGCGCATCAACGCCATGCGCCGCATCCAAAAAAATGTTCGTGACGACGGAGAGGTTGCCGACCCCGTCGACCTGGATCAAAGTGCCAAACGGCGGTGCTGAGGCGTTGTTGATCGCGAGGATCAGCCTGTCCTTCGGATCAAAGGCGAGTTCATCTGCACGCGTGGGTTCACCCGCCAGCGTGGTGACTTCGCTGACCGTCGTGGGCGGGTTGGTTAGAAGGTTGAAACTCAGCACCCGGCTCGGGGCATCGGTCACGAAGAGCAACGGGAAAGCGGCCACGACGCCGTTAGGGCCGGCACAATCGTTAGCCCCAGCGGGTTGAACTGCGCACGGTGTGAACCCCGCGAACGGGGCGTGGCCGGGGCTCGGCACAATCTGTTTGACAATCGACTCGGCAAAGAGCGCGTCGACGGCGAAGTTGAAACGATCGGCGAGGTAGTAGGTGCCGTCCGACTGGTCGACGAAACTGATATCAAATGAGTACGTGCCAGCCCCAAGTTGGCCAGTCAGGGGGTTCATGGCACTGACTGGAATCGGAACCGAGGAGAGCAACCGGAGCGCCGACTGACCGGCCGACGCACTCCCGATCACCAGCAGAGACGCTGTTGCCAACGCCGAGGATACAACGTATTTCTTGAGTAACGCACGAAAGGTACGGCGCGCTTGAAGCATTTTGTCCTCCCATTTCACCTGATGTTTTAACGAGTACCGATCGAGATAGCGTTCGACGTGCAAGACTATCCGATACCGACAAAACTCCGTCGAGCGATTTTGTAAAAATATGTAACGGTATTATACTGCATCGAAAGGGTTGCGAATTTGCCCATCGAGGTCCCTTGAGGTTAGGAATGGGGATGGCAAGCCGCGGGGAGACGAATTAGCGGCTTCCGAGCTGGTACCTCGGGTGATCCGGGGGTGATCTGCTAATTCGGCGGATTGGCCTGTCCTTGCGCGATTTGCACCGGAAGCCCCGGCGCGGTTCCTTGCAGCAGGAAGTTGACCTTTGGCGTCCGTCCAAAAATCAGAACGTATCGCGATGGGGTGACCGGCCGGAAACAATTCGCCGCCGTCAAGATTTTAGAATTAATCTGCTCAGTTTAGATTTACTTTCACTCGTCATAGTATATCCTGTGCCACGCACGTTCTCAATATCTATTCCATAAGGTTTTAATTGCTTCCTAATAACACGAAGCATTTCACGGATAACATGCGGATCAGGCATGTAACCTTCCCTAGAGCGGTAAAGCGCGGCATATAAACTTTCGCTAGTACAAATTCCATTCGTCGTCAAAATCATATCAACAATCGCCCGCTGGTTATTGGTCAACTTCACCCTTTTATAGAGATAGAGATTTTTACCTTTTGCTTGCAAAAGCTGCTGCTTAAGCTGAAGAATTGTTTGTTGCGCTTGTTCAAGCTGATCTTGTAGCTTCGCAATTCGCCTTTCATAGCTACTGGAAGACAGTGGCCCGCGGTTTCTGATCGAACGCGTCCTTATGGTGCCCCGATGGTTGCGCAAGGCGATCCTCTCTAAACTCCTGCCCGGCGCACCGCAACCGGTAAACCTGCTTCGCCGACCGTGGCGCCAGCCTGACCACGTCAACCAACTTGATCACCAAATCCATCTCGCCGCCGACGTTGGGGTCACCCCACGATTTGTTAAAAATCGTACGTTAAGGGGTCAGCAGGCGGGGTGGCAGCCGCGACTTTGGTCCGCCATTCCACGGCTTCTGGCGTGTTTTTCCAAGTTATAATTACGTGTGGTCCACTGCCAAGCCCGAGCTCAGCAGCTCGTCACGCAGCCGAAGCTGCGAGGGCTCCCATAAGGACGGTGCGGTGGGAAAGCATGGCAAAATCTCCTTGAGACGGTGGTTGTGCCCTATATCCTAAGGGATACCTCCGCCCCATTAAAATCCGCAAAGATCAATAACCGAGATCTCGATCGTGACATTGGAGTTGGAGAGGCCTTCCGCAGTCTGGACGGCCACCGGCAGGAACTCCCCGGACTGCTCCGGCGCGATCACACTAATCAAGGTATTCAAGGTCTTGAGGAGCTCGCGCGCCTCCGCCGCAAAGGGATGCTCGCTGCTGTTGCGGGCACCGTGAATCCACCAAATCGCTCTCCGAGCTTGCTCGGCGGCCAGTGCGTGCAGCATAGCCAGGACCGGGGTCGCGCCGATACCGGCGCTGACAAGGACCACGGGACGCTCGCCCTGGCGCAGCGTAAAGCTGCCGCGCGGGGCGCTCACCTCGAGAACATCGCCGGCTTGAACCCGCGCATCGATGTAAGCCCCGGCCGCACCTTGCGGCTCGCGCTTGACGCTGATGCGATAGCGATCCTCGCTCGGCGCGCCCGACAGCGAATAGCTGCGGAGGAGAGCGCTCTCATCGGGCCGTGGCCTGAGCCGCACCACGATAAACTGCCCCGCCAGGGCAGCCGACAGCGGCTCACCATCGGCCGGCTCCAGGACGAGCGAGGTGACATTGCTGCTTTCGTGCAGCTTGCGCGACACCCGCAATGAGCGGAAGCCTGGCCACGCGGGGGGCGGACCCATTTGTGGGCCTAGCCCGGGGTTGCCGGTTGTTCCGCGGCCTTTCCGTTCCCGCGACTGCTTGTGGGTTTGCCGCTACTGGTACTTGGATCGGCCCGGTCGCCGAATTTTCGCCGAGCCACGACCACCAGGCAGCGGTCCAGATGCCAACCGTTACGGCCATGCCGGCCGCGATGACGACACTTCGCGGGCTGATCCAACGCTGTCCCCGAGCGGGAGGTGGTTTCGCGATGACGCTCGGCGCCGATGTCACCGTATCCGCGCTCATCGCGTAGGCCCGCACGGGCACGGCCAAGTTCTCGACGCTGTGCTCTCCGATATCCTCAAACGTGTACGGGAGCTTATCGTGGACAAGCTCGCGGACGGCGCGCGAGATGCAAACGCCCCCCGGTTCGGCCAGTGCCCGCAACCGCGCACTGATCGTGATGGCTTCATCCTCGGCGAGATTGCCGAGACTGACCGAGATGCGGAACCCAATGCGATTGTCTGCAACTGTCTTAGCGTTGCGCTCGATCATGGTCTGCTGCATCTCTACAGCACAGCACACAGCCTCGACCGGTCCGGGGAACCCGACGAGCATACCGTCGTCGGAGGCTTTCAGAATCCGACCGTGATGCTCGGCAATCTTGGGATCGATGACCTCGCGGCGATGCGCCTTCAGGCGTTCGACCCTGCCCTCCCTGCCAGCTGTTATCAGGCCGGAATAGCCCGATCCACCTCCCGGTTCTCAGGTGTGCCCGTGTGCCCGAACGCCATTGGCGAATGAGCGAATTGACGGAGCGATTCTACTGCCGCTCGGAGTCGAGCCAGCGCTCTTATTTATTCCGGTGTCAGACCACGGCGCGCTGCACCGTCTCCGTCGACTGCGTGGCGTAGAGCTTCCCGTCGCGCTCCTCAATGCGGCCAGCCCGCTTGTGCCGGGCAATGACGACGCCGACATGGTTCGGGCGAGCCCCCTTGCATGCAGCGGCGATTTCCTGCTGCGTCTTGCCGGTTGCCAAGGCAAGCACCTGATCGCCGAGGGTCGGCGAGGTGCGCTTGCCGCCAGCTGGTTTTGCGGTCGCAGTGCGACGGCGCCCGCGTGGCGGCGCTGCATCGGCCGCCTTAGTTGCCATGGTCGGCGTCTTGGCGGAGGACGTCCTTTTTGCCGGCGTGCCCTTGCTGTAGCGCGCGAGCACACGCTCGGTCGCCGCCAGTTCGCCGATCTGGCCAGTGAGCTTCTCGCGCTGCGCATCGACGCGCGCGAGCGCCTCGCTGACCCGCTGCTTCTCTCTGGTGATCTCATCCAATGTCGACATTCTTTACCTTCAGGACAGAGTATAGGTTGACCAGGATTGATCAATCTTTTTGGCGTCTATCACTACGATGCACACAGTGCAACAGCAGAATGCCGTAATTGATTGGATCAACAATCTGTCGTCGGGAAGGACACCTCCCAGAGTGCGGTCGGTTCTAACCCGTGAAGTCGTGTTTGATACCGTCGGTCTGGTTTGCTTCGATGTCCGCCTGTGCCCAACAAGGGCCGGTTGCTGCTCGTTACTCCGTCCCGCCGACGCGGAGAGATCCGTTCGCTCCATTCGCAGACACGCATCGGCCAAGACCCACATTTGCAGACGGCACCGATCGGACTACTGTTCTCCCTCGGTCGGCTCATAGGTCTCGCAGGGCTGGCAGAGACCGGCGAAACCGGTACCGGATCAATTTGGTGCAGACTGCATAGCACGGCGATGCCTCCCTCGTGTGATAGCGTGCAGCAGCGAAAGCACAGACACCGCCGAGGCCCTTTCAGCGGAGCTCTACCGGGCTGATACCGAATATTCACCTATCGCGGATCGCGCGGTTTCGGCCGAGTAATTCAATGCTCGGATCCGGCCAAACAACGCCACAAGATTATCCGGAAAGGAGTGGCCTTGCGGCGCGACGAGAGCGTGAGTGGGTCACCGTCGGCACTGCGCCGGCGCCAACAGGAGACCCACCCATGCGCGTCTACATCATCGGCAATGACGGAATCACGCTGTGCCGCAAGGCGCCGGCGACAGTCAATGACGGCGAGGTTGCCGTTGCATCGAATGCGGACCTGCACGCGGCCCCGCTCAGCGCCAAGCGCTTGCTGGCGCTGTGGAACGCTCTGCCTGGCGTCCCAAAGCGGAGGAAGGTTGGCGACCGCAATGCGCTGATCGATCAGCTGTGGTCGGCAATCGAAAGGTTGCCGGACCCGGAGCCGCAACCCGACCCGAAGCGCCCCTCGAAGCAGGATGTGGTGATAGCCATGCTGCGTCAGCCCGAGGGGACAACGGTCGACGAGGTGGCGAGCGTGACCGGCTGGCAGCGTCATACCGTTCGCGGCGTCTTCTCGGGAAGCTTGAAGAAAAAGCTCGGGCTCACTCTCGCCTCGGCCAAAGAGGAGCGTGGCCGGGTCTACCGCATCGCCAAGCCGGCGAGCCTGTGAAACCCCCTGTCCACGATGCTTCGGCTCGCCAGCACTCTGGCGAGCCGTCCTCCGGTCTCGGACCAAACGGTGGCCGGAAGGAGCGACTGTGACACCCGGATCTGGCCGCGCTTGATGGCGAAATTGCCGGATTGGTGGATCGGTCGACACAGGAGCTGCGGCGCGCCTGGCGGACATTGCATCACACTGGACCGCCGCTGGGCCTCAGTCGCGATCTGATGATCCGGGGGCTGGCTGATGAGCTGCAACAGCGCGCCCATGGCGGCCCGGGCCGCGCGTTGCAGCGCCGCCTGCAGATTCTGGCAGGAGAATTCGAGAAAGGCGCTCGTTCTTTCGATCCCAACGTAGTGCTGAAGACCGGCGCGACCTTGGTGCGGCAGTGGCGCGGACGCACCCATACCGTCCTCGTGCGTGAGGACGGGTTCGAATACGAGGGACAGCGCTATCGGTCGCTGACGGTGATTGCCGGGCAGATCACCGGAGCGCATTGGTCGGGTCCCCGGTTCTTTGGCGTGAGCAAGCGGGCGCGTGCCTCCTAGTCCCCGAGACCGCCAATGAAGAAACCAGTAACCACAACGCGGCGGCACGGAACCGTCCGCTGTGCGATCTACACCCGCAAGTCGTCCGAGGAGGGGCTCGAGCAGGAGTTCAATTCGCTGCAGGCGCAGCGCGAAGCCTGTGAGGCCTTCATCAACAGTCAGCGGCATGAAGGCTGGGTGTGCCTGCGCGCGGCTTATGATGATGGCGGGTTTTCCGGCGCGACGATGGATCGGCCGGCTCTGCAGCAGCTGCTCGCTGACCTCACAGCGGGGCGGGTCGATACCGTCGTCGTCTACAAGATCGACCGGCTGACCCGCTCACTCGCCGATTTTGCCAAGATCGTCGAGATCCTCGACGCCAAGGGCGCGTCCTTTGTTTCGGTGACGCAGCAGTTCAACACGACGACCTCGATGGGGCGCTTGACCCTCAACGTGCTGTTGTCCTTTGCGCAGTTCGAGCGCGAGGTCATCGGCGAGCGCATCCGCAACAAGATCGCCGCCTCGAAACGGAAGGGGATGTGGATGGGCGGCGTGCCGCCGCTCGGGTATCGGGCACAGGACCGCAAGCTCGTCATCGTCGACAGCGAGGCGGAAATCGTGCGCTTCATTTTTCGCCGCTATGCCGAAATCGGGTCGGTCCGGTTGTTGAAGGACGAGCTGGAGGCCCGGAGCATCCAGGGCAAATTGCGGACCAGCGCCTCGGGTCGCCTGCGAGGCGGCAAGCCATTCGCCCGCGGCGCGCTCTATCTGATGCTGCAGAACCGCATCTATCGCGGCGAGATCGTCCACAGGGAACAATCCTACGTCGGCGAGCACACGCCGATCATCGATCAGCCGCTCTGGGACGCGGTTCAGGCACAGCTTGCTAGCAACGCCGCCGAGCGGAACTCGGGCGGAAAAACTCGGCAGCCGAGCCTGCTCGCCGGCATGCTGTTTGATGGCGACGGGAACCGGATGACGCCGAGCTACGCAGTCAAAAAGGGGACGCGCTATTGCTACTATGTCTCCCGCCCGCTGATCACCAAAGATCAGACGGAGGGGTTCGCGGCACTGCGCGTGCCAGCCGGGGAGATCGAACAACTCGTGACGAGCCGAGTGCGCCAATGGCTTCTCGATCCCGGCAGCATCTACAAATCGCCTTCGGCACGGCTCCCGGACCCATCGATGCAGCAGCGGCTTGTCGCGCGCGCCGCAGACATCGGCAAGCGCTGGCCCGAGTTGCCCGTGGCCCGCAAGCGTACTGTCCTCACTGCCCTGATCGAACGGATCGAGGTGAGCGTCGACCAGATCGACATCCGTCTCCGCCCGCCTCGGCTGGGCGCGCCACTCGATCAGCGGACCGCGCTCGGTTTTGCCTGAGCCCGATCCGAACTCAAAAATCACCCACCGGCGGTGCGGTACTGGAATATAGCCCGACAGAGATATTACCGCCCGTAGGCCCGATGTTGCCGTGTCCTGCGCGTCTCTGCCGACCGCGCCGCTCGCTCCGGCCCGCACACCCGCGGAAAACCGCGGCTTCTCGACGTAGGAAGGCGAATTCCCGCGAGAGACAGGTTCGCACCTGACTCTCCGCTGGAGAGAGATGGATTCGAACCGTCGGTCCCCCGTAAGAGAGACATCGATTTTCGCGCTCAGTGGAAAATGTGCTGTCAATCTGCGTGATCCCAACGACGGTCATCGCAGAGCCATCGCGTAGCGCGATTAACGGGGCGAACTTCATGCGCGTGGCATTCAGCGGCCAAACCCTAGTCGGCCGATTGCCGGCAGTTTTAGCGCCGGCGCGGCGGCGTCGATGCCGATATTGAGCCCGAGGACGTTCAGCTCGAATCCCTCGTCGACAGCGAGCAGGAAGCCGACAACGCCATAGAGCGAGAACTGAAACCCGGAGCCACTGGGCGCCGTGGCAAACAGCTCACCCCCGGGTAGGAAATCCTTACCGACAGCATTCGACGGCAGCTCGAGGCCGAGCTCGGGGACCTGGCGGGCAATATACGCAGTGAAGGTGTTGCTGTTGGGGCCCGGCCAGGCGCGATACTTCTGCGGATAGGGATAGCGGACGACCGCGGCACGGATATCCTCGATCATCGCGTCGACATCCGGCCCGCGCCGGTCGAGGACGATCTGTGGTCGGGCACCGAACCAGTAATTGTCGGGGCCCATTCGGTCGACGCGAACCGCCGGGGCACCATCGGCGACGCCGAAGCCGAGCACCTCGTATCGCATATACCGCTGAGCCCCGGTCGGCTTTACCGCGATCCAGGTGTGCACTGAAAACACCCCGCGCCATGAGACGGCACGGGCGGCATAGACTTGAACCACCGCCTCCTGCGTGGTCGCCGGGTCGGGTGCCAAGCCAGTGGGGTCGCGGCGCGCCTCGTACCACCGCACCCCACTGCGCCCATCTGGCAGGCAACCGCTAACCAGCACCGGCAGCACGAACAGCCCGAGCAGCATTAGACTGATCGTGGCCGCAAAATGCATATCCGCTCTGGCAGGCTAGCGCGTCATGCCTGTCGCCCCGGCCGGCACGTCGTAAAAGGCCAGCGTCATCGAGACGCTGGTGTAGTAGCCCATCAACGTGATCACGTCGGTTATGCCGACATGGCCGAGCGTTTTGACCGCGCGTTCGTAAAGCCCCTGTGGGACCCAGCGCGAATTGGCGAGCGCCATCGCCATCTCGTAGACGACCTGCTCGCGCTCGTCTGAGAATGAAGTGTGCAGGCCAGCGATCAGCGCCTCGACCTTATCGTCCGCCAGCCCGACTTCCTTGCCGCGCCGCTCATGCGCGCTGGTCGGGTAGGCCGAATGCCATTTGCTGTTGATGATGCAGACGGCGATCTCGCGCTCCCGTTCGGTAAGCGAGTAATGGCCGGGATGAAAATGAGCCCCGAGCGGAGCCGCGGCCTTCGCCAGTTTGGGGTTGTGTACCCAGATCTTACTCGGCCCGCCAACCTGACCGCGGATCTCTTTCAGAACGCGATAGCCCTCCTGCTGCTCGGGCGTCATTTCGTCATACGGGATCTCGGCGTAACGGCCAAAGGTCGGTGTGTCGGGCATTTCCGGATTTCCTTTCGAGGGTTATTTGGTTGCTGCGGGGTGCTAACTTCGCCGCGGCGGCTCTATTGGCATGATCGCGATCTCGGTCCACGCAACCGCGGCGCCGGCTTTTGCGGCGGCTTCTTCGGGCGGCAGGCTCGGGTCCCAATGCACCGCGAGAAAGCGCCGCCCGGTTACGCCGGCGGCTGCATCCGACACCAGCCAGTTGAGCGGCGGCGCCATCACCGCGGGCTGGATCATCTCGGTGCGGTCGTAGCCGGCCTCGAGCGGCACCATGGGGGTATTGGTGACCCCGCCCGGCACCAGCACGTTGACCGTGACGCCGGTGCCGGCGAGGTCTTTCGCCATGATCGCCGAAAAGGCTTCTAATGCCGCCTTTGACGGGCCGTAGGTCGGGGCGCCCTCTCGGATCATCGTGCCGAGGCTTGTCGTGACGTTGACGATGCGGCCCCATTTTTGGCGCATCATGTCGTGGACGAGTGCTCGCGACAGCGCCATCGGCGCATTGTTGTGGACGGTGACGAAGAGCTCCCACTGCTCGGATGTCACCTCCCAGAATTTGATCGGGCGCTGCCGGTTATCGCCGCGGACCGTCGCCTGGCCGACACCGGCGTTGTTGACGAGAATGTCGATCACCCCGAAACGGCCGCGCGCCTTCGACACGATCTCATCGATCGACCCGTTGCGGGCGAGGTCGGCCTCGATCGTCATCAGGTTGGCCCCCTGCTGCCGCTGCTGCGCCGCTTGGGCGAGCTCGGCGAGACCTTGTGCGGCGCGGTCGACCGCGGCGACCTTGAACCCCTTGCCGAGCAGGCCCAGTACCAGCTCCCGGCCGATGCCGCCGGCAGCACCCGTCACGATCGCTGTGCGCTGCTGTTCGCTCATCATCTCCTCCCTCGCGTTGGCCACGACGTTGCGTCATAGGGCTATGCGGCGCAAGGCGATTGCACCGTAAGCGAGTGGATGCGGGCCTGCCAGCGCGTGCCGGTCACTGCGATACTGCGAGCGTGCCATTGCCACGAAACGCCGCGATCCGTCGGAAATCAGGCTGTTGATCGACGGCACCGATCCGTTCATCGGGGCGATGGCGCCGCGCGTCGAGGCGGGCGCCCTCGACCCGCTTTGCCAGCGTTGCGTTGAGGCGCTCTGCGGGATCGCTTTGGTGCCGACCCCGGCAACGGGCGCCAGGCGGCCAAGGAAACGCTCGGGAAATGCGCTGACTCCCAGTTCGACCTGAGGTGATATGCCAACACCGATCTCGCGACGGGGGCTCGTAGCATCGGCGTTTCTCGCGGCCGGGGCGGCGGATCCCGCCGCCCTCGCCTCCGGAGCGGAAATGACCGTAACGCTCGCCTCCGGTGGCTAGTGTAAGGTTGACGCTTGCGCCCAGGCTCACGAGTATCTTAGATGCTCTTAGTGGCAAGCTGTGTTCTTCTTTTGGAACCTCGCCGCCGTCGACGCATCGATGAAATCCTTGCTCTGGCATACGCCGGTCATGTTGAAGTAAATGATTCGCTTGGCCGCTTTTATTCTCGTCGGGTGCGTGGTCTGCGCAGGGCTGATCCCTATCGAATTCGGTTCCGTCAGTAGTCACCGCCCTTTACCCGAGGCCCGCCTGCCACCGGCGGAAGCCGAACCCGCAGCGCCGGAAATTCGCAAGCTCGACAAGGAAACCCCGTCCTCGGCTAATGATGCTGATTCACCATTGCGCGATGTGAGGCTGACTGGTGTCGTGATCGGACCGGATTTGCGCATGGCGATCTTCGCTGTGACCGGCACTAACTCGCGCGTGCTGTCGGAGGGCGAAACGCTGAAAGGCTGGCGACTCGAGAGCATCTCACCGAAAGCGGTCATGCTCAGCGGTCCGGCCGGTAACATAGTGCTCAAGCCTCAGCCGGATGCGAATCTGGTTCGACCGCCTCCGCCTGTTGCTGTCCAGTCC
>Ga0306920_100007659_pt1 | contig 14236 bp, 9 predicted proteins | sample flu12Cox44000170_FD_204666 | JGI IMG/M metagenome (GOLD analysis project Ga0306920, IMG submission 204666) | Lab enrichment of tropical soil microbial communities from Luquillo Experimental Forest, Puerto Rico - flux4day.12C.oxic.44.000.170 (v2)... | ecosystem: Environmental > Terrestrial >...
ACTCCATGGACCAGTAAACTGGTAGCCGAACTGGATGGACTTCTGAGGGCCCCGGTATGAATGGATGCCCCCAGACCGTAATCCAGGGGTATCCGATGTTTGCCATGCCCAGCCCCACCTTGCCACGCCTTGCCTGGACGAGCCTTGCCGAACCAAGCCCTGCCGGGGCCTACCTAGCCGCGCCTAGACTTCTTTAATACGGAGGATCCGATGCTAGCTTTAGTACTTCAAGTGATTCCCGAGGAAATTCCTGCCGCTGAGGAACTTATAAACCTCATCACCGACATCGAACCCGTGCCGCGCAAAGACTGCGAGTTCATCCTTTTCACCCGGCGGGATGTGGAAAGCGTCGATGCACGCCGGTTAGTGAGCCGGCTCCAGACCAAGTTTCCTCGGGCCAAGCAGGTGGAATGCTGGGACTTTGCCACCGGCTGGCCGCATGGGCCCAACACCATGTGGTGCAGCCTGATCAGGCAGATGTATCACATGCACCGCATGGATGAGACGGCCAGCGACGGCTTCTTATCCTTCGAGGCGGACTGTATCCCCATCAAAACTAACTGGATTAGTGCGCTTTCGCGGGCCTGGGACGAGGCCCGTAAAGAAGGCAAGGAGGCCTGCGGCCACTTTCACGGGCCAGACCACCAAGCTCCAAGTCACATGAATGGCAACGCTATTTTCGATACTGACTTTTGGCATAAACACGAGGAGCTGACCGGATGCCACGGGATGCAGCCATGGGACGTGGCTTTTGCCCCAACCATATTGAAGGTGGCTGTCGACACACCCGCTATCAACCAGTGGTATCGGATGGGCAGCTTTACTGACGCCGACTGGGACTACATCTCCAAGACCGCCTGTGCTCTTTTCCATGGGGTCAAAGTTCCAGATGGACGCCGGATCGCACGTGAACAATTAGTCTTAAAACAGTCATGGCCGACAACCCCAGTTCAAACGCCGGAAACCGGGATCCGTACTTCGCACAAGCGATCCAAACGCTCCAAAGCCAAGTTGCCCAGCTCCAGCAGCAAGTAGCCGCTCTTCAGGCAAAGGTGAAATAAGAGATTGCGCCAGAGCGCGTAATGTCTTAAGAAGACCATTGCGGTTCCTCCCATCAGCTCCGCTAGAATAGCTGATCTCGGGGCCCTGTCACCGGGGGCCAGATCAATCGGGTGTTTTGTTCGAATTAGAAACACCGGCTTCGTGTGTCCACGAAGCGAAAGGATCCAAGCACTATAGGCGACTGCCTAGTTACGCCCCGCCAAGCGCAGGACTTCGGCAACAAAGACATTTCACGCATCACCGGGAACGTGCTCCGACTGCTCGTTCGCCGGTCTCCCTACATCGATATCCTCGATGGAGGTACGTTCCCTAACGGCGTCTCAATCGATCAGCGTGCGATCATCATGGAGAGACCCGTGATGAACATCTCTCTGGTCCAGCCAGCCTTCACGGACGATATCTTGATGTGCGGCAACACTGGCACCCAGGCTTCGGTCGGCTCAACTGAGTATACGACCCGCCTCCAATCCATAAGAGGCGTCGGACCAAAGCTTTGTGTGAAGCAAATGCGTGAAAATTTTCAAGAATCGTACATCGCTACCCAGGATGCCTTGCAAAAGCAGATCCTCTACATCATGAATGTAGACGTTCGGTCTACATTACTATTGCGTAGTGGTGTTAAGTGCAATGTTTCAAGCACTCAACCATTCGAGAACATGGTCAGCGGCGATGCTCAACGCATCGATACCGTATTCCGTGACTATTGGTATCCGGATTCTCCCCTGTCCTTTAAACTCCTCAAATATGCTGCGAATTACATGCACGAGGATCTGCTCGCCGAGCCGTTCGACAGCGACAAAGGTGTTGTGGCGAAATGGATAGGTTCGCTACAATCCATCGAGAACATGCGCGATGAGCTGGGCGTTCACCAGGACTTGCAATACCTAACAACCGGCAGATACGAGATTGGAACTGAGGGCGTTTCGGCCTATGCCTGGGAAGGGCCCTATAGAGGATTAGTATTCGGAATAGATCAGCAGCCTTTGCGCTTCAATACCTGGGGGCCTAACCTGCTTCCGCAGTTCATAGAGCCTGAGATTAGTGTCCCGACTACTATCGGTGTAGGAGCTAGGGCTAATCCCGCCTATAGAAGCGCACTATACGAAGTGGGATTCCTTGTATTCGCTAATTCCTTCATGAGGCAGGTGCCCGATAACTATACTGGAGTTGGTGATATGCAGTTCCCCACTAAGTACGCGCAAGGGGAACTTGAATTCGTGGTCCTCCGGGACAACGACTGCAACACCTGGGGCGATTATGGCTACCACATCTATGAGATCACCAGGGCTTACCGACCTCAGCGGCCTCATGCGGTGATGCCAATCGCTTACAAGCGTTGCGCGATGAACTTCAATCTGACGCCTTGCACCGGGTACACCCCGTACAGCGTCACCGATTCTCTGTAATCGGCTAGCAGCCATGCAAAGAGGGGCTCCGGATCCGCTACCGGAGTCCCAAAACTTGAGAAGGAGCCCAAAAGCATGCAGCAAGCCGACTCAGCCGATCCGTATGCGGACCCGTTTCACATCAAAGAGACGATTCGGCAGGGCGATTCGCTTCTTTACCTCATGCAGTTCCAAAATGGCACTGGCGGACTCGACATCACCGATTATCAGTTCGTTTGCACGGTCAAAAAGAGTAAACTCGACTCCGATTCGCTCGCCGTAAGCCAAAGCTTCCTCAAAACCGTCCCAGGAACCCAAACCACGAACGGAATCCTGCCTTTTGAGGCTATTCCGGCCTATAACAGCGGCAATATCCCTCCGGACGCCACTTATGTCATCGATGTGCGCTATGTGACGCCCGGTGGACAGGTGGCGACCATTATCGAGGGCGACATCACTGTTTTAAGGCCTGTTTCCCAGAATCTGACACCCCCGTAGGGCGCTCCAAATTGGAGCGCGCAATGTGAATAAGTAGCCCTTTCTGTGAATAACTAATGGCTGATACCTCAACTCAGGTCGTTCGGGTGGTCAACGTGGGCAATATGGCCCGTGGACTGCCGATCATGTTCAATGCGTTACCTGGGATCGTGGGAACGCCCGGTCCAGAGGGTCCGCCGGGGCCTGGGAGCTATACCACCCTCGAAAACCCCTTCACGGTGCCTAATCCGGGCGCTTCGGTCAACGTCACGGTCCTGGACACCTCCTGGATGGTCGGCGGGGCCACCGTTTACATCCAGAACGCCGGCTATTACACGGTCCAGAGCGTCTTTGACAAGACCCATGCCACCCTAGTCAACGCTGGAGCGCCCGGAAACGCTTCTCCGGGCACCATCATCGCTTCTCCGCAGGGGATATCCGCCGCCGGAAGCCAGGGCGCACAGGGTCCAGTGGGCCCGACCGGCCCCGTGGGCCCGCAAGGAGCCACCGGGCCGATGGGCACGGGAGTTGTCTACAAGGGCACCTGGAGCGCGAGTGCCAACTACAACGTCAATGACTCTGTTACCTATGGCGGGAGCTCCTACATAGCCCTTAAGACCAGCGTGAACGTCATTCCAGGCACCGATCCATCGACCTGGGGCATCTTTGCCGCCCAGGGGGCGACCGGAGCCCAGGGCGCACCTGGGATTCAGGGGCCTACGGGTGCTCAGGGAGCCCAGGGCTTGCCAGGGCCGGCCTCGACCGCGCTAACCACCGCTCAGTTCACCCAGCCAGCGGTCAACGCCTCGGTCACCATCGCGGTCAACCAGACCCAGTGGTGTCCGCCAGGGAGCGTAGTCTTCGTGGTGGGAGGAGGTTACTATGAAGTTGAAAGCGTCCCAGACGCCACCCACTTGGTACTTAATAATCCTGGCTGGACCGACGCCGCCGCACCTGGGACGGTCATTCCTTCTGGGTCACTGGTTACGGCAGGCGGCGTGGAAGGAGCCACAGGTAATGACGGAGCACCGGGTCCAGTTGGTCCTCAAGGCCCATCTGGAACTCCTGGCGCAAGAGCGTACTCAATAACCAGTGCCGCCTTCACCGTCCCGGTGCCCGGCTCAATTGTCAGTATCACGGTTGATTCCACGGCCTGGATGACCGTGGGAGCCAACCTCTATATCTCCGGAGCCGGCTACTATCAAATCGCCAGCGTTGGCGGGGCTAATCTGCTCACCGCCCAGAACCTGGGCTATCTGGGCAACGCTTCACCGGCCACCAGCATCCCCAGCGGGTCATACTGTTACGCCGGAGGTGCGCCCCAGGCGCTCAACCGCGAATACTACTACACCGACTTCGAGAACGGACGCACCGACTGGACTCTGACCAGCGGTACAATTACCCCAGGCGGACAGGTTGACCCCGAATCGCAGGGGATCCAGATCCTGCAGGGCAACGCCGGGAGTGGCCAGACCTACGGCCTGCAGTTAGGCACCAGTTCGTCAACGGTCCAGGTGGGCAATAGAACGACCTACTTCCACGCCAAGTTGGCCCTGCCCTATCTAGCCACTGCCGGCGACAGTTTCACCGCTTACTTCGGCTGGCTGGATAACCTGCCCACCAACGCTTTCCAGAACGGCATCTTCTTCTACTACTCAATCGCCGGGAACACGCCGAACAACTGGGGCTGCTATTGCCGGCGCGGCGGCTCCCAGGTCTTCAGTGATTCGGGTGTCGCCCTGCAGGCTAACACGTGGTACGACCTGGAAGTCACGGTCGACAACGTTTATGCCACGTTCTCGATTGCCACTTACGCCTTTAACGCGGTGCCGACTGCACCGGTCATGGTGGCGCAGATCGCGATCAGCCAGTGCCCGGCTCCCGGCACCGGTTTAGGACCCTCCTTTGGCGGAAACAAACTCTCCGGATCCTCAACCGCACCCACTCTTTACCTGGATTCCTACGAGCACGAGATCCAGTATAAGGGTGCCGCCAAGTTTCGTCAGCCTGCCATGGTTGGTCCGGCGGGCAAAAGCTCCTACACCGGCACCACGGCCAGCTTTATCACCCCGCCAGTCAGCCAGTCGGTGCTGATCTCGGTGGCCGACACCAGCTTCATGGCTCCCGGCATGCAACTTTACATCCAGGGAGCCGGAACCTATCAGGTCGGCACGGTTCAGAGCCCGACCCAGGTCAACGTGATGAACACGGGAGCCACCGGTAACGCCGCCTCCTCAACCCTGGTCGCCTCCGGGTCCAGCGTGACAGTGAGCGGAGTATCCGGTCCTCAAGGCATCCAGGGTCCGCAGGGTCCGCTGGGACCGGTTGGCCAGGGCGCTTACACCACCTTAACCAGCTCCTTTATCCAGCCGGTGATTAACGGTGCGGTCAACGTGGCCGTGGGCAACTCCAACTGGATGGCCGTGGGGATGATGCTCTACATCCAGAGCGGCGGCTATTACACGGTGACCGCCGTCCCGAACCCGCAGAACATCACGGTGGTTAACCCTGGCTACAGCGGCAACGTTGCGCCGGGATCGACGGTCCTGAACAACTCTCAGGTCAGCTCCGCAGGGCTGGTGGGGCCGGCGGGAGTGGATCCGGCCATAGTCGGTTCGATCATGCAGTGGGCGTGCGCCGGGATCCCGCAGAGCTGGCTGATGGCCGATGGCAGCGCGGTCAGTCGAACGACCTACGCACAGCTTTACAATGTCCTGGGAGGAGCGGCTTCACCCTGGGGTCAGGGAGATGGCGCGACGACCTTTAACCTGCCTGACCTCAGAGGCCGAGCCTTGATCGGAGCCGGTCAGGGAGGCGGGCTGACCAGCCGGGTACTGGCTCAGACCGGCGGTGCGGAGATGCACACCTTGTCCGTAGCGGAGATGCCCAATCACGCGCACGGGCTCAACTGGCAGGATAACGGGCATAATCACGTCCTGCACGATCCTACCCATGGCCACGGGCAAAGTCCGCACGGCCACGGTGTCAGCGATGGTGGGCATTCTCACACAGCGGCAGGATGGAGCTCGATCAACTACGGCACCAACACCCCTGGCTACGCGTTCTTTCAGGCCGTCCAGGCCAATACCTCGACTGCCAATGCCAACATCGGCATCCAGGGTGCCAACGCTAATATCAGCGCTGCCGGGACCGGCATCTGGATCGATGCCAGCACCAGCGGAATCAGTGCGAGCGTTCAACCCGCCGGAGGCGGGGCGGCATTCAACCTGATGAACCCGTGGGTGGCGGTCAACTACATCATTAAAGCTGCGTACAATGTGCCGGTTGGTCCGACCGTGCCGCTGGCCGATACCACTCAGCCGGGACTGGTCGTAAAGATGAGTGGCCTCAACACGGATTACGTGGGCGGCGACAACTCCCTGCATGACCTGGGTTCAATGGTCCGCACGCTCGCGCCGGTTGTCCGTTCCTATAACAGCCTTGGCAACCCGACCTTCGAAATTGATGCCCGAACGGTGTCGGCAGGAGTGAGCGCACCGGGCTTTGCTCTAGACCGCTGGCTGTACTCGCAGGTCGGCTCCAATCGGGGCACAGTCAAGCAGATGGTCGGCAACGTAATCATTGCCGGGACCAACTTCTGCCTTTCTCAAGCCTATCTTCGCTACACGCTCACTACTCAGGAAGGCACCCTGGGGGCTACTTCAGTTGTTATCCCGGCCATGCAATATATCGAGGGGGCGCGGCTGAGAGAACTGATCAGCGGCGGCACGGCGGTCTCGATTGTGGCCCGAGCCAGCGTGGCTCCCATGTCTTTCAGTGTCGCGTTACGCGATTCGGCTAACGGTTACAGCGTCAGCAACCTTTGCACCATCTCAAGCGCCAATGCCTGGGTCCTGATCCCGATTGGTAACATCCCGACCTGGGCGGCGGGGGGCAGCTTTCCTCTGGCTCCCGGAGGAGTGGGCTATAGTTTGTCGGTCTGCATCGCCAGCGGTTCCACCGGCATGGCTCCCTCGGCCAATGCGTGGGCTGCGGGCAACTTTGTTGGATGCCCAGGGATGACCAGCTTCGCCTCCAACCCAGTGAACAGCACGTTTGATGTGGGTTACATCCTCCACGAGCCTGGGATGACGCCCAATGGCCCCCTGGACCTGGAGTACCAGCGGAACGTGCGCGATTGCAAGCGCTACTACCAGAAGTCGGTTGGAGCCAATCAGTTGGCTTGCCAAGGGAACGCGATGCAGATTGGCCAACTCGTCAACAACTCCGCGAATGTGCGCCTGAACGTGCTCTTCCCTTACGAGATGGCACGGGTGCAGACCGTGCGGATGAGTGGCTCTGGCGCAGGCACTCTTGGACAGGTTTACGTGGACGGAGTCGGCAACGCGGCCATCAGCGGCTCAGTCTCGGCTCGCACAACCGGCCTTTACGGTCTTACACTGGCAGCTTCACAGACGCCTGGAATGGTCCCGGTCCTTGGGGATTGGGATGCCGATTCTGGGTGGTAACTCTTAACTCTCCCCCAACTTATGCCCGGTAAGCCTAAAGGAACCATCAAAGGAAAGAAAACCACATCCCGCCAGCAGAGCCTCATGGGGATCGCTCGCGGTATCCAAAAAGGTGAGGTGCCGAAGTCCTACAGCAAGGCGGCGGCAGGAATCGCCAAGTCAATTGAACCCGCAGACTTGCATAACATAGCCAAGAAACCGAAAGGGGGTTTCCGCAAGAAGCCCAAGAAGTAACATGCCTAACACTTGGTGGGATATTGAAGCAACGGATTCGTATGGCAAGTGCCTGGATCGAGTTATCGATAGCGGCGATTGGCAGGAGCCCATAGGTCAATATCTCGCTGAAGTATTACTGCGCTTCGGCCCATCCGCTGGGTTGGGTATCGAGGAGGCTCCGCTGGACGGGCAGATGTATGCCCGGCAAGCCGCTTCCTGGGAAGTCATCACCCCATCAGGCGGGGGCGGCGGCGGCGGTATCCCTGAAGCACCAGCCGACAATAATGTCTATGGTCGAAAGAACCTTGGTTGGACGGCGATTCCACCGTCCACTGGCGGCGGTGTTCCCGAGGCTCCCAAGGATGGGGTCATGTACGGGCGGCAGAATGGATCCTGGAACAGTGTGCCGCCGATCCTGCCGGATGCGCCGGCAGACGGCAATCAGTATGCTCGCAAGAACGGCACCTGGAGCATGGTGGTGGGTGGAGGGCCAGGAGGCGGGATCCCGGAAGCGCCAACCGATGGTCAACTCTATGGCCGCAAAAGTGCCTCGTGGTCGATAGTACCGACGCCCATCACCGGGCCTGCCGGCCCCGTGGGCCCGCAGGGCGCACAGGGTCCGCCCGGAACACCCGGCCCGCCTGGAACCCCTGCTACGACCAATGTGGGCACGACCACGACGGTTGCGCCGGGTACGCCAGCCGGTGTCAGCAATAGCGGAACCACCCAGGACGCCATCCTCAACTTTACCATTCCCCAGGGTTCAGCCGGAGCCCAGGGAGTAACCGGCAATCCCGGCCCCACGGGTCCGACCGGCCCGGCGGGGGCGACCGGCGCGACCGGTCCTGGTGGACCGGCGGCGAGCATTGCCGTAGGCACCACCTCGACGCTCAACCCTGGATCAAGCGCCACAGTCGTCAATGCCGGAACCCCCTCGGCAGCGGTGCTGAACTTCGGCATCCCAGCCGGTCAGATCGGATCCGTAGGCCCTCCCGGACCAACTGGACCAAATGGCGCGGCGGCGACAGTCAATGTGGGTACGACAACCACTGGAGCGCCTGGAACTAACGCCAGCGTCAGCAATGTTGGTACGCCAGCGGCAGCGATACTTAACTTTACGATTCCCCAGGGCGCGCTCGGAGCCACTGGCAGTCAGGGTCCGATTGGAGCCACGGGTAGTCAGGGTCCGGTGGGCAATACCGGCCCGGTGGGTCCGACCGGCCCGACCGGCAATCAAGGCCCGGTAGGTCCGACTGGTTCAGCAGCAACCCTCTCAGTGGGCACCACGGCAACGGGAGCTCCGGGTACTAATGCCAGTGTCACCAACTCAGGGACCACTCAAGCGGCAGTCTTCAACTTCACTATTCCCCAGGGACAGGCTGGGCCGACCGGCGCGACCGGCCCGACCGGACTGACCGGCAGTCAGGGTCCAATCGGCAATACGGGCGCACAGGGTCCGCAAGGCGTTGCTGGACCGACTGGTTTGACCGGTACCACGGGCGCGACTGGACCCCAAGGTCAGGGCTATAACTGGAAGGGTGCCTGGAGCAGCGCAACCGCTTACGTGCCTTACGACACGGTTTCAAGTGGCGGCTCCAGCTACGTCTGTATCGCGGCCAACACTAACCAAGCGCCCCCGAATGCGACCTATTGGAACCTGATTGCCCAGATTGGCAACACGGGTGTGACTGGCGCGACCGGGCCGACTGGTTCGACTGGACCCCAGGGTCCGCCTGGGGGTGCCAGCGCTTATACCACGCTCAGTGCCACCTACACGATGCCTGCCATAGGCTCGACAGCGGTGGCCAGCGTGGCAAGTGGAGGAGCGGGCCAGTTTAACATCGGCGGCATCGTCTATATCAGTCCGATTGGTTACTTGACGATCACCGCGATCAACACCGGCACCAATCAGTTAACCCTCCAGAATCCTGGTTACACCGTTAACCAAGCACCGGGTTCAACTGCGCCCAGCGGCAGTACGGTGACCGCCACCGGGCCGCAAGGCCCCCAGGGTTCAACTGGTGCGACGGGTGCGACTGGAGCCACTGGCAGTCAAGGGCCAATTGGCAATACGGGTGCGACCGGTCCAACCGGAGCTGCTGGCGCGGCGGCGACCATTGCTGCGGGTACTACTACCACAGGTGCTCCAGGCACCAGTGCCACCGTTACTAATGTGGGAACCGCCGCTGCCGCCGTATTCAACTTTACGATTCCGGCTGGCGTCCAGGGCGCAACCGGAGCCACTGGTAGTCAAGGTCCACAGGGCAATACCGGGGCCACCGGGAGTACCGGCGCGACCGGTGCGCAAGGCGCGGTCGGTCCTCAAGGCGTGGCGGGCCAAGGCTACACCTGGAAAGGCACCTGGAGTTCGGCCACGGCTTATGTGCCTTACGATTGCGTAGGGTACGCGGGATCTAGCTATGTCTGTATCGTCGCCAACACCAATCAGACCCCAACCGTCACCGCTTACTGGAACATCATCGCCTTAATCGGGGCCACTGGTGCCCAGGGACCGACTGGAGCCACTGGTAGCCAGGGGCCAACCGGCAATACCGGCGCTCAAGGGCCGATTGGGAATACGGGGGCAACCGGCGTCCAGGGGCCACAGGGCAATACCGGCGCAACGGGAGCAGCCGGTCAGGGTTACTCATGGAAAGGGCCCTGGAACAGTGCGACGGCTTATGTTCCGTATGACAGCGTCAGTATTGGCGGGAGCTCGTATGTCTGCATCGCGGCCAACACCAACCAGACACCCCCCAATGCCACTTACTGGTCACTCATGGCGCAGCTCGGTGCCACTGGTGCCACTGGAGCCACGGGTAGCCAGGGCCCGCAGGGGCCGACTGGATTGACCGGCAGTCAGGGGCCGATTGGCAATACCGGGGCCCAAGGCCCGATAGGTAACACGGGCGCAACCGGTGCTACCGGAGCGGCTGGGCAAGGTTACACGTGGAAAGGAGCCTGGAGTGCCGCGACGGCTTATGTTCCCTACGACACGGTCAGCATCGCTGGATCGAGCTACGTCTGCACAGTTGCCAACACCAATCAGCAGCCGCCTAATGCGAGCTACTGGAATATCATCGCCCAGATCGGTGCCACGGGTGCCACGGGCGCTACCGGCACCCAGGGGGTTCAGGGTCCAATCGGCAATACCGGACCACAGGGGGCAACCGGACCTGCCGGACCACAAGGCAATGTGGGCGCGACCGGCCCGAACGGGTTACCAGCCTATACACTCAACTCCACCAGTTTCACGATCCCGGCAGTCGGAGCCACGGTGGTGGTGACCGTCAATGATGCGAGCTGGGCAGCGGTTGGGGAATGGGTCTGGGTGGCTGGAGCGGCTGGTTCTGGACAAGCCGGGGCGTTGCAGATCACGGCCATCAGCGGCAACCAGATTACGCTCTTAAACCCGCAGCCTCAGACGGCTGTATTGCCGCCGTTGGCCAGTGTTACCGGGGCTGGGCTTCTCGCCCAAGTCAGTGGACGGACTAGCGATTACGTAGGCGGGGATAACCAGTGTCACCCTCTGCCGATTGCCAGCGCTTTCGCCACCAAGACAGCGGCGTACACGGTGCAGTCGTCTGATTCGAGCACTTACTTTATCTGTTCTGGCGGCAGTTGGACCTTAACCCTGCCTGTTCCCGCCGTGGGCATGTACTTCACTGTACGGAACGATCAGGGGATCACTGGCACCACGGGCACTATCACGATTGCGCCAACCGGCTCACAGACGATCAATGGACTTTCCAGTCTGGCATTGCTGCCGGGTCAGGAATGTACGCTCTTAACCGATGGCCTAAACTGGCGCACATTCGGGCTTAGGCGGGAGGTGATCTTTAGCCAGGACATCAGCGCTGCCACTCCTTCATCGACTATCTTGCTTCCTGCCGGGTTCCGGGTTTTCGAATTTGATTTTACTGGGATTGCTGGAACGCCCGCCGACGCCTGGATGGATTTCCAACTGAGTTCTAATGGCGGGTCCACCTGGATTGCAGCCAATTATTATCACGGGTTTGTCTATAACTCGACCGCAACGGCGGTTGTGTATTACAATCAAAATAATACAACTCAGAGCCACCTAACGGCATTCGCTTCGACTGCGGGAGTCCAATACGCGATGGCGAAGCTGACCCTCTATCCCGGCAAAGCAGGGGAGAACCCAAACTGGCTGGTAGATTCCGGTTACTGGTACGGTGGCGGCGGGATAACCCAAAAGTATAACCTATGGGGGTTTCTCGACCAGCAAGGGTTAGTAAACGCCTTTAAGTATTTTACTTCCGGTGCTGGCAACATAACTAACATGCATGTCACCGTGAGAGGACGAGTCTGATGCCTGCCCCCGCTCAACAAGCCGTGCAAGGAACCGTCATCGGGACTGGGAGCCTGATTGCGCCCGGAGGCCAGATCGGGCTGCAGGGCTATACCGGAGCGATGGGCGACGGTATGCCGGTGGGCACGGTCTACGCCTTCACCTCAGCCACGCCGCCGGTTGGCTCAATGCTCTGTGACGGCTCGGCGATCAGCCGCACCACCTATCCGGCCCTCTTCAACTTGTTCGGCACCCAGTTCGGCACCGGTGACGGGGCGACCACGTTCAACCTGCCGGACTTGCGCTCGCGCTTCATCCTGGGCCAGGGCCAGGGGAGCGGGCTGACCAACCGGATCCTGGCCGCAACCGGCGGCGAAGAAGCTCATGTCTTGATCCTGGCTGAGATCGCGTCCCATACCCATGGATTAGGTGGTCACTACCACAACATGGATCATTACCACAACTGGAACGCGCAAGGCTCGCACGCGCACGGCACCAGCGGGCTCAATCATGCCGTTATTCCTTCCGGATCAGGTGGGGGGAGTTATGATTTCATGTTTACGGGTTCCAACGGGAGCCCTTATAACCCAGCCACAAGTGCAGCCAATATCCCTGCCGGGAACACCAATTACGCCAGTTCAACTAATGGAGCCTGGGCCAACACGGGTGGTCCAAGCGGAGGCAGTGACGCGGCAGGCAGCGATACGGCACACAATAACGTGCCGCCTTATCTGGTTCTGGTCTACATGATCAAGGTGGCGGCAGGATCGGGCCCGAGCAATCAGGCACCGCTGGCTGACACCACCCAACCGGGACTGCTCACCAAAGTCTCCGGGGTGACTACGGACTACATCGGGGGCGACAACGCCACGCATCCCCTACCCGCCTTCCCGACCAGCGGCTTCATCAGCAAGACCGCCGCTTACACCCTGACTCCTGCCGACAATAACAAATATATCATCTGCAGCGGCGGCAGTTGGACCTTGAGCTTGCCCACTGCCACCCAAAGCTATGTCTGGAACGTGCGCAACGACCAGGGGCTGGTTGCCAGCGGCACGATCACCATTACGCCTGCGGCTCCAGCCACTATCGACGGGCAAACCTCGCTAGCCTTGTTGCCGGGTCAGATGTGCACGCTTTACTGCGACGGAACCAATTACCGAAGTTTCGGTCTGGACCGCATCGTGGTCTTAGGGAACCAGGATATTACCTCTTCGGTGGCTAATAGCGTAGTGCTCCTGCCGGTTGGTTACCGGACCTTCGAGCTGGAATGGACTGGGGTAAAGACTAGTGTAACAGGTCCAGCTTCGATCTGTGCGTATTTCAGCACTGACGGGGGCAGCACGTGGATTAGTACTAATTATTACTGGTCGTACATCTACACTGCCTCTGCCTCGGCAACAGGTGCTTCTGGGGCTACCGGTCCCCAAACATACGCTTATCTGGGCTGGCCGGTGGACGCTGGTACTCGCGGCCAGATCAGAACATCACTATGTCCCGGCGGGTTAAACCGAATGCCGAGCTGGGTTAGCCAAAGCCAGAGCTACGCTGGGTCCAGCGGTTATGCAGGCGAGATGACTGCTTCAGGGTGGTATAACGTTCAAACTCAAATCAACGCTCTGCAGTACTACATAAATGGAGGCAACCTCGTCCAAAGTTACCTCACCGTGAAAGGCATCGTATGATGATGTTCCAACTCCAACCCGACGACACTTTCCAAAGTGCCATCAACCGGATCCTGCAGTCGACCGATTATAATGAGCCGATCACCCGGTATCTGGTCCAGGTGATGCAGACCTTTGGGGTCGGTCCGACCGCCCCGCCGGGCGAGCCGATCAGTTCCGAGCGCGCCAACCCGGTCGAAGTCAGTTTCCCCAGTGTGTCATTCCCGGACGCGAACTGGTACACGATTGTACCCGCGACCACGATCACTCTGCCGCAAAGGCCCGGTAACTCGCTTCTGCAGGTCGCGGCTCGACTGAAACTGACCTGGACAGCCAACAGCAACACCAATGGGCTCTGCGATTGGTCAATTGACGGAGGAACGCATTTCTGGCGCACTTTGCATGTTGTCGTTAACAGGACCGATGACAGTTCCGTGAATGATGCCTTTGTCACCTTCTGGGCTGTGGTTAGCGGGACCAGCCCTTCCGTGAGCATAATCGGACGCCAATACACCGGGGGGCAATTGATGACCGTGATCGGAGCCGGTGACCCGCTTTGGCCCAATCTGGCCTCCACCGCCGTCATTTTTGATCAGGGACCAATAACATGAAAGTACTAACTGAAAACAAAGACAGCGTGACGCGCAAGAC
>Ga0306920_100007660_pt1 | contig 14236 bp, 11 predicted proteins | sample flu12Cox44000170_FD_204666 | JGI IMG/M metagenome (GOLD analysis project Ga0306920, IMG submission 204666) | Lab enrichment of tropical soil microbial communities from Luquillo Experimental Forest, Puerto Rico - flux4day.12C.oxic.44.000.170 (v2)... | ecosystem: Environmental > Terrestrial >...
GAGATGCCTTTCTTGTCCAGCTCGTCGCCGAGCGTCGTCGGATCCCAGCAGACGACTTCGTAGCTCTCCGGGATCTGACGCTGCGGGCCGACGGTTCCGATCATATCGCCCGATCCGCCCGGACAACCCCACGAGCTGTACGGATAGTTTACGGCCGATTCGGCCTGACCGGAAATGATGTACTGATGTGAGATAAAGCTGCTCGCGTCGAAGTTCGACGCGAACATCTCGTCAGCCAGCACGTACTGCTTGGCCATCGTAAAATACGGCGCGGTTTCAGATTGCGGCACAAAGGCGTATTGCGGGTGCTGGATCGGACACGGATCGCTGCTTCCCCCGCAGCCGACCCACTCGTTATTGAACCCGTTCATCTGGCAGTTCGTGCCCGGGATGCTGCCGGTACCGTTGCAGGCCGCAAAGTAACCGCTCGAATCGTGCTCGAGATCCCAAGTCGTTTCTAACCCGACGGGCAACAGCTTGATCTTCTGCCCGGAGGAAGCGTAACCGTACTTCACCGTCCTGGCGCCGGGATAGCCGTAAAACAGGTTGTTGAAGCTGCGATTCTCTTGAACGATGATAACGACGTGTTGAATCTTGCTCGAAAGGCGATGATGAATCTGCGGGGTCGGCCCCTCGAGCTGCGCCGGGTTGACGACCGGTATACCAGGCGTCGAACTCAAGCCGCTATTGACGCTGCAAGCCGAGAGCAACAACGCTGAGGCGCTGATCGTCATCGCGCGTTCGGCACCCGACAAGAATCGCATTACAATCTCCTTCTATTACTCCGAGTCGGGTATGTGGTAATCGACGGGTTGACGTTGGAAATAGTTCGCGTCGTATTTCGATCGAATTGGTACGAACTTGCGCGGCGGCTGCGAGAAGTCAAAGCAATCCGTCGCCGGTGAGTTCGCGCGCTTGTCGCTGGCCGCTAATCTGCCAAGACCGAACTGGTCCTCGGCGAAATTTAGAATGCTGCCGTGCTCGTAGTGCACGTGCGAAACGTAGCCCTTTTTGGCATAGGCTGAGATTATCAGCATCGGAAGGCGGAAGCCGAGCCCGTCGTAATCGACGTACTTCGGCGCGTCGGGGTCGTACCAGCCGCCGTAATCATCCCAAAAGATGAAGACCGCCGTTGAATTCCAATACTTCGACTTGCCGATGGCATTGACGACCGACGTGACCCACGAGGGGCCGGTATCCGAACCGCTTCCCGCATGATCTGAGTTCACCCAGATCGGAGTTACCCAGCTTACCGAGCGCAGCTTACTTTTAGAAATGTCAGTGAGGATCTGCGACGGCGGAGTGATGATGTCTTTGCCCCAATCGGGACCCTTGTAAATGTGGTCGATCGCCTGATACGCGATCCACAGGTTGCCGATGTCGGTAACCGGGGCCGCGTAAAACGCCCAGGATAACCCGGCCTTATCGAGCTCGTCGCCTAGCGTCGCGGGGTTCCAGCAGACAACCTCGTGGCCCTCGGGAACTTGGCGCTGCGGTCCGACCGTCGCGATCAAATCGCTCGGTCCGCCCGAACAGCCCCAAGAAGAATATGGATAATTGACCGACGATTCCGCTTGGCCTGAGATAATGTACTGATGCGAAACGAAGCTACTCGCGTCGAAGTTGGAAGCGAACATTTCATCGGCTAGCACGTACTGTTTGGCCATCTCAAAATATGGCGCCGTTTCGGCTTGCGGTACGTAAGCGTACTGCGGGTGTTTGATCGGACACGGAGGGTTGCTTCCGCCGCAACCCGCCCACTCCCGATCGAAACCGTTCATCCGGCACTTCGTGCCGGGGATCTTGCCGATTCCGTTACACGCTTCAATGAAGGCACTCGAACTGTGATCGATATCCCAGTACGTCTCCAATCCGACCGGCAGCAGCTTGATCTTGCGGCCATACGAATCGTAACCGTACGTAGCGGTCTTCGCTCCGGGGTAACCGTAAAACAGATTGTTGAAGCTGCGATTCTCTTGCATGACGATCACGACGTGCTTGATCTTGCCGGAGAGAGGTTGAGCCGAGTTTACCTCGGGCGGGCCCGGCACGCTGCCCACGCCGCCCCCAACATTGCAAGCCGAAAGCAGTAGAACCACTGCAGACGGCAGCATCCGGTAGGCGTCAGAATGCATCGGGTATATGGTTGTCGAGCGGTTGACGTTTGAAATAGTTCGCGTCGTACTTCGACTGAATCGGCACGAACTTGCGCGGCAGCTGCAAGAAATCGAAGGCATCCTTCGCCGGTGAGTTCGCGCGCTGGTCGCTGGCCGCCAATCTGCCCAGGCCAAACTGGTCTTCCACAAACTTCAAGATGCTGCCGTGCTCGTAGTGCACGTGCGAAACGTACCCCTGTTTGGCATAGGGCGAGATAATCAGCAGCGGCAGCCGCAGTCCCAAACCGTCATAGTCCACGTACTTCGGCGCCACCGGATCGTACCAGCCGCCGTAGTCGTCCCAGAAGATGAAGATCGCGGTCGAGTCCCAGTACTTCGACTCGCCGACCGCGTTGACGACCGATGTCACCCACGAGGGACCGGTGTTCGAGCCGCTTCCCGCATGATCGGAGTTCTGCCAAGTCGGCGTGACCCAACTTACGGTGCGCAGCTTTCCGTTCGAGATGTCGGTCAAAATCTGCGCCGGCGGCGAGATGATATCTTTGCTCCAATCCGGACCGTAGTAGATGTGCTTGATCGCCTGATAGGCGATCCAAATCCACGGTGAGTTGGAATACGAAACGCCATAGAACCCCCAGGAGATGCCGGCCTTGTCGAGCTCGTCACCCAGCGTGTTGGGATCCCAGCAGACGACTTCGTAGCTCTCCGGGATCTGACGCTGCGGACCGACGGTTCCGATCATATCGCCCGAGCCGCCTGGACAGCCCCAAGCACCATACGGATAGTTCACCGCCGATTCGGCCTGACCCGAGATGATGTACTGATGCGAGACAAAACTGCTCGCGTCGAAGTTCGAGGCAAACATTCTATCGGCCAGCACGTACTGCTTGGCCATCTCGAAATATGGCGCGGTTTCGGTTTGCGGCACGTAGGCGTACTGCGGGTGCTTGATCGGGCAGGAAGCGCCGCAGCTAACAAACTCTCGATTGAATCCGTTCATCCGGCACTTCGTGCCGGGGATGCTTCCCAGTCCGTTACACGCCGCGAAGTATGCGGTCGAGCTGTGATCGATGTCCCAGGTGGTTTCCAGGCCGATCGGCAGCAGCTTGATCTTGCGGCCGTACGAGTCATAGCCGTACTTCGCCGTTTTCGCCCCGGGATAGCCGTAGAACAGGTTGTTGAAGCTGCGATTCTCCTGAACGATGATGACAACGTGCTTGATCTTGCCGAAAGGCCGGTGATGGACGCTAGGCGACTGCGCTCCAAGCTTCGCAGAGTTCACGACCGGCAGGCCGGGCGCATTGCCGAAGCCGCCGCCGGCGTTGCACGCCGCAAGCAGCAGCGCCGCGACGGCGCCGGAGAGGAACCGCATCTACAATCTCCTTTGCTATTCCGAGTCGGGGATTCGGTCATCGATAGGCTGGTGCTTGAAGTAGTTCGCGTCGTACTTCGACTGAATCGGCACGAACTTGCGCGGCGGCAGCGTAAAGTTAAAGCAATCCTGGCCCGGCGAGTTGGCGCGTTTGTCGCTGGCCGCCAATCGCGCTAGGCCGAACGTGTTTTCCACAAACTTCAAAATGCTGCCGTGCTCGTAGTGAACGTGCGAAACGTACCCTTGCTTCGCATACGCCGAGATGACGAGCATCGGGATCCGAAAGCTCAACCCATCGTAATCGACGAATGCCGGAGGAGCCTGATCGTACCAGCCGCCGTAGTCATCCCATATAATGAAGATGGCGGTCGAGTTCCAGTACTTCGACTCGCCGATCGTGTTAACCAGCGATGTGACCCACGAGGGCCCGGTGTTCGAGCCGCAACCGGCATGATCGGAGTTTCCGCACGTCGGGGTGACCCAGCTCACCGCTCGGAGGTTACCGTTCGCGACATCGGTCAGAAACTGCGAGGGCGGACTGATGATGTCTTTGCTCCAATCCGGACCGTAGTAGATGTGCTTGATCGCCTGGTAAGCGCTCCAAATGCCGGGGCTTCCAGAGTACGAAGTAGCGTAATAGGCCCACGAGATTCCCTTGCTATCGAGCTCGTCACCCAGCGTCGTCGGATCCCAGCAGACGACTTCATAGCTGGAGGGAACTTGTCGCTGCGGACCGACGGTCGCAATTTGATCGCCCGAACCGCCTGGACAACCCCATGCGGTGTAGGGATAGTTCACCGCAGATTGGGCCTGACCCGAGATGATGTACTGATGCGAAATGAAGCTGCTCGCGTCGAAGTTGGAGGCGAACATCTCGTCGGCGAGCACGTACTGCTTGCCCATCGCAAAATACGGTGCCGTCTCGGTCTGCGGCACGTAACTATATGGCGGATTCGAGTTCGGGCACTGCGGAAAGCCTGATTTGCCGCATTGCCAGTACTCGTTGTCGAAGCCGTTCATCTGACAGTTCGTGCCCGGAATGCTCCCGATTCCGTTACACGCAGCCTCAAAGTCCCACGAATCGTGCGCAATGTCCCACGTCGTCTCTAAGCCTACGGGTTGCAGCTTGATTTTATTACCGAAGGTATCGTAGCCGTACGTCCGAGTTTTAGCCCCGGGAAATCCCATGAACAGATTGTTGAAGCTGCGATTCTCTTGAACGATGATGACGATATGCTGGATCTTGCTCGAAGGGCGTCGATGAATCTGCGCAGGCGGCGCCTCGAGATGCGCCGGGTTAACGACCGGTACGCCGGGCGTCGAACTCAAGCCGCTATTGGCGCTGCAAGCCGAAAGCAGTAGCGCGACGGCCGCGATTGGTACTGTCCGACCCGCGCCCGTAATCGGTCGCATGATACGTGCTCCTTGCAGCAGGGTGAACTCAGGTCGGAAAATACGACGCTCAAAATGGAAATCCCATAGAGTCCGCTTGCTAAATTCGCACGACAAGAATGACGTGAATCATCTTTTTGGAGATGCAGGGCCGAAGGTCATAATCACACACGTACCTCGCGAGGTGTCGATGATGGTCTTGCGCGCAACCGCACGGATAATGCGAAGACCGAAACCGCGGTCCAGGGCGGGCTTTCGCCGGATGAATGAGCCGTTATCGGAAACTTCGATCGAAAGCCGCCCGTCTGATTCAAAGCGCGCGAACAGCTGAAGATCGCAAGTGACGGATAGGCAGCCGCGCGCGTAAGCATGCTCGACGACATTAGCCAAAGCCTCGCCGGCTGCGGTGGTGGCGTCCTCGCGCAGCGTGCGGTCGCATTGGAGAGCGTCCAAGAATGCACCGAGAGCGTGCCGGATGAGCGAAACGTACCGAGCTTGCGCGGGACAGCAAAGGCGCAACTCCGATTTCTGCTTCACGCCTGGAGTCGCTCCAAAAGGTATGCGATCGCGGCGTCCCGGTCTTCGAACGTCTTGAAAGCGCGGGCGAGGCCGGCATATTGCACGATCCGCGCGAACTGCGGCGTGCAGACGAGGAGCACCACCGGAATCGCCGCTCGTTCGGCGTCAACACAGAACCGCAGCAGCTCGGTCAATGCGATGGAGTCGGCGTACGTTACCTCTGAAAGGTCGACGAGAACGGCTCGGTCGGCATTCGAATACTGCAATGCTTCGCGGATCTGCTTTTTGCGGCCAATTTCCAGCTCGCCGCTGAAGCGAATCGTTTTGATCGCGTTGCTCTGGTTCACGCCGACCTGCGCAGCGCGCTTGCGTCCGGCATCGCGGCCGCCTCCAAGAAACGAACGGTGATGATCGCGACGTCATCGGAGACGTGACGGCGCTCGAAAATCCCGTCGAGAATAGCGCTCGCCGGATCGTCGTGCGTTTGGCCCGCCGACTCCACGGTTTCAAGCAGTAGGCTCTCTCCGGCAACCACATCGCGAGAATGCTCGATCGCGCCGTCCGTGTAGAGCACGAGCATCGCACCCGGCTTGCTCCGGATTCGGTGAGTCAGATACGCGGTGCCGGCAGCGAGGCCCAGCGGGAGCGAGCCCACATCGAGGAACCTGGCTCGGTGCCCCGGCTCGAGCAACACGGGCGCCGGATGCCCGGCGGCGGCGTACCAGAAGCTGCACGTTCGAGCGTCTACCAAACCCGTCACCGCGGTAATGATCGGCGACTCATCGGCAACCAGCTGGGCATTGGCCCGCTGTAGGATGCTTCCCGGGTTTGGATCGATCAGCGCACACGAGATTAACGTTTGCCGAGCCTTATTCATCGCGACAGCCGCTTCGAAGCCGTGGCCGGTGACGTCTCCGATGGCAAGCAGTACGCGGTCGTGCGTCAACGGTAACGCATCGTACCAGTCCCCGCCGACCTTGGCTTCTTCCGTCGCGGGCACGTATGTGGCGCTCAATCGCAGCCCCGGCAGCTCGGGGAGGTCCCGCTGAGCGAACGCTCTTTGCAGAGTGTCCACAACTCGCTTCTCCGCCTCATACGCCGCGCGCATTTTGGCCGATTGGCGCCGTTGCCGCTTCGATGCGGCTCGCTCTTGCTCGAGGCTGACTCCAAGCCCGTACTGCTGCACCGCAAAAAGCGCCGCGGCCAAAACGATGGCGGCGACTGCCGCGAGCGCAAGAAGATACACTAGGACGATCGCTCGCTGCGCGCGCGCGTCTCCGGCCTGCTGTCGCTGCACCAGCGCGCGATCGACTGCTGCCATGTCGGCGCGGAAGCGATCGACGAGGACCTTTCCCCGCAGTTCGAGCACGTGGCCGCCTTTTCGGATGAGTAGGAGTGGAAACGCGACGCGCGTGAGCCAGCGCCGATTCGTTTTGGTCGCGTCGGTAACAAACGGAGGCGCTTCGCGCAAGCCGAGGTTGGTCGTCACCACACGAATCCGCTGCAAGTACCTGGGCAAATTCGCTCTGCCCCGGTGGTACGGTTCGAGAAGCACCGGGTCTCGAGCCACGGCGTATCCGCGGACGCCCGTCTCTTCGTCGATCTGCGCCCGTACAGCGTCGCCAACCAGTAACCGCGCCGCTCGAATCTGCTCGGTATCCGCGACTGATTCGGCGAGTCTCGCCCGGACGTACAGCCCGACCGCTATGAGCGAGAGCACGATGAGCAGCAGGAAGGTGAGCGTCAGAACGAGTGGTACCGGAAGCCGCCGATTCATCGAACTCCGCCGTGCCCCAGATGCCAGCCGTGTTTCGAACACGGATATGGCCGCAATCGCGTACTCGTCCGCGGAATGGCGCGCTCGGCTAGCTTCTTCGTTTCGAATGCGGCCTTGGGCGCGCCGTTGCTCTTATAGCACGATCGCGAGCCGCCCGTCCTGCGTTCGCTCATTCCTCTCCATCGAAGTAGTCGAGAGATTCGGAACGAATGTTTCGGCGTTCGGGCAATCCGACGCCCCATTTCCGGCTGTCGGGATAATACCAGCATTCGCCGATTGGATTGTCAGCGACAACGTAGAGTACGAGATCCTCTGAGCCGTCATTGAAGAATTGGTGCGCTTGGCCGGGCTCAAAGATACAGGCATCGCCCTCCTTCAGCGCGGTATTGCCTTCATCGTGTCGCACAGCTCCTTGGCCGCTAATGACATGGTAGAACTCCCACTGCGCGCTATGCGAATGAAACGGGTATGGCGTCTTGCCGGGCGGGATGCGAAGAATCTCGACATCGAAGGGATGACGCTCGCGCAGATCGGTCGAGCGCGGCTTGCGTCCTAGCGCTTCAGAAACCTCGATCCCTTCGCCGGCGAATTTGCCTTTCGGTGAGGCCCACTTAACCGGAGGAATTTCGCTGATGTTGACCTTTCGCATTAGTTCATCTAACTTCGCGGCGCTCTTCGCGGCTCTTGCAGCGAAGCATACCCCGAGTTTCAAATTACTGGAAGCTGTGGATGGTGATGGTACGGGTGATGCCCTCGTCGCTGAAGCTCCAGATTCTTTTTGCGAGGACGTCGACGCAGCCGCTCTCCTTCTGTAGCGTTCCTTCGATGATGAGCGTCGGCGAGGAGCGGATCGGCCGGCGAAACGTCTCGTAGACGTCCGGACGAACGATAACGTTAACGAGCCCCGTTTCGTCTTCGAGCGTCAAGAAAACGAAGCCCTTGGCCGTGCCGGGTCGCTGACGCGTAATGACGAGCCCGCCGACGCGGCAGGCACTGTTGCGCGGGAGCCTGCGCAGTTGCGCGGCCGGAACGACGCGCTGTGCCGCGAGAAAATCGCGAAAGTGCTCCATGACGTGACCTGCTGGAGTAACGCCGGTCGACCAAAGATCGAATGCCGTAAGTTTCTTCGACGCAACCGGTTCGAAGTCAACGGATGGTTCGTTAACATCCATGAGCGCGCCGAGCTCACCGCGAGCTTCGCGTTCGTCGATGCCGCGCAGCGCCCACATTGCCTCGCGCCGCGACGCGTACCACGGCGCAAAGGCTCCGGCAATGGCGAGATTCTCGAGCGTCTCACGCTCGAGTTGCGTTCGCTGCGCGAAGGCCAGCACGTCGGCAAACGGGCCTCGCGCGATCGCCGCTTCCAAGCGCTTGCGCTGCACTTCTCCGAGCCCGCGCACGAGATGGAACCCCAAACGCAGCGCGCCGTCGCTCTCCACGTGCGACCAATATTCACTCGCATTGACTTCGATCGGTTTCACCATTACGCTATGACGGCGCGCATCGTTGACCAGCACTTCAGTCGAGTAGAATCCCATCGGCTGGACGTTGAGAATTGCGGCGGCAAAGACGGCCGGAAGGTGGCATTTGAGATACGCCGACGCATAGGCCAAGAGCGCAAAGCTGGCCGCATGCGATTCGGGAAAGCCGTAATCGGCGAAACCTTCGAGCATATGGAAGAGCTGCTCGCCCGCGGCGCGGCCAATACCGTTTGCGAGCATGCCGTCGATCAGCCTCGCGCGGATCGCCTGCATGCGCTCGCGCGAGCGTTTGTGTCCCATTGCGCGACGCAGCTCGTCGGCTTCGCCGCCGGAGAAGCCGGCGGCTTCGATTGCCAAGCGCATCCCCTGCTCTTGAAAGAGCGGTACGCCGAGCGTTCGTTCCAATACCGGCTCGAGCTTTGGATGCGGATAGGTGACGGCTTCCAAACCCTCCCGCCGCCGCAGAAACGGATGGACCATCTCTCCCTGAATCGGGCCGGGACGAATGATCGCGACCTGCATCACGATATCGTAGAAGCACGCCGGTTTCATGCGCGGCAGCATCGATTGCTGAGCCCGCGACTCGATCTGAAAGACGCCGACCGTATCGGCACGCTGCATCATCGCATAGGTCTTTGTATCGTCGGACGGGATCGTGTGCAGCTGAAGATCGCGCGATACGGCCGCCGGCAGCCAAGGATCGCTGCGATCGACACAGCGCCGGTAGAGCGTGAAGGCCTCTCGCAATAGCGAGAGCATCCCCAAGCCGAGCAGATCGATTTTGATCAATCCAAGGTCCTGTAAATCGTCTTTGTCCCATTGAACGACGGTACGATCGCGCATCGTCGCCCATTCGACCGGCGCCACGCGTACCAGTGGATCGCGCGTGATCAGCATGCCGCCGGAATGAATTCCCAAGTGACGCGGAAAGTTCGCAATCCGGCGGCAGAGCACAAAGAGCAGATCCGGACCGTTTTCCGGCAGCGTCTCCCGCGAATCGAATTCGCGCGCGATTGCATCGACTTGCTCCAGGCTCAATCCCAGTGCCTTACCGACATCGCGGATCGCAGAACGCGTTCTATAGGTAATGACCTCGGCAACCATGGCCGCATTCGCGCGTCCGTAGCGTTCGTAAACGTACTGAATCACGCGCTCGCGATCTTGGTGCGCGAAATCGATGTCGATGTCAGGAATTTCGCGGCGCTCCTCCGACATGAAGCGCTCGAAGAGCAAGTCCATTCCGATTGGATCGACGGTAGTGATGCCCAGCGCGTAGCAGACGGCCGAGTTCGCCGCCGAGCCGCGTCCTTGGCAGAGCACGCCGAGCTCGCCGGCTTTTCGCACGATGTCCCAAACGATCAAAAAATAGCCGGCCAGATTCATCTTTGCGATCAGCCCAAGCTCGTATTCGAGCTGCCGCTCAACTCGGTTATCGAGCGGCATCGGGTAACGTCGCGCAGCACCTTCATACACGAGCTCCCGCAGATAGCTCTGTGGGGTACTGCCCTCCGGTACTTCAAAGAGCGGAAACTGCCCGGTCAAGCGCTCCAACCGAAAACAACAGCGCTGCGCGATTTGGAGGCTGCATTCGATCGCCTCCGGATATTCCGCGAAGAGCCTGCGCATCGCAGCCGGCGCTTTAACGTAAAACTCCGCATTGGGACGCAGCTGGTTGGCAGCCCGCGCAGCGCTTAGCGTCGTGCCGTCACGAACGCACGAGAGCACGTCGGCAAGGAACGCATCGTCTTTCTCAGCGTAGACGACGCCATTGGTCGCTACGTACGGCAAGCGGCACTCCCGTGCGAGCCGCACGAGCCGTACGTTACGCTGCGTCTCTTGCGGCGTAAGGTGTTGCTGGAGCTCGAGATAGAAGCGTTCTTTGAAGATAGCGCTCAAGCGCAGCGCTTCGCGGGCTGCCTCTCGGCCATCATGCACGAGCGCGCGCTCGACGCGACCGCAGCGCCCGCCGGAGAGCGCAATCAGCCCGTCGCTATGCCCGTCGAGATCCTCCATGCGCAGACGAGCGTCGCCCTTGCTGCCGCGCATCTGCGCGCGCGAAATGAGCTCGCAGAGATTCGCATAGCCGCGCTCGTCTTCGACCAATAACACGATGCGCGAACTATCTTCAAAGGTAAGCTCGCTGCCGATGATTGCAGCAACGCCGCGCTGACGCGCGTGGGTTGAGAAACGTACCGCTCCGTAGAGGCCGTCCCGATCGGTCAGCGCAATCGCAGCCAAGCCTAGCGTAGCGGCGCAGTCGATCAGATCTTCCGGATGCGAACCACCTTGGAGAAAGCTATAGTTCGACCACGCGTGCAGTTCCGCATACATCTCACTCGTAGACGCCGCGGAGATACCAGTGTGAGCCTTGACGATAGATGCGCGCAAAGGTTCCATTTTCCAATACAACATCGTACTCGTCCCGCAGTACGGGTGATGACGTGTAGGGACGATCGTCGATACGCCATGGGCCCGTGCATTGCCGAACGGTTTGACGATCGACGGCCGCCGGCTCTCCCGCACGCAGTTGCACCGAAACTTCGCGAACTTCGAGCAGCCGCAACTGCGGCACGAGTTCGTTTGACAGCGGACGAGCGGGTATGCCGCCCAAGCGATTAACCTGAGTGCTTCGACTCCGCTCAGCATGACATCGCGAGGGCGGCATATCCCGAGTCCGCTGGCACGTGAACCGCGCGTAGACGAATCGCTCTTCGAGCCGATGCGCCTCGCGAGTTGCGGCGCGCGCAACATTTTCGCCAAGCACCGCTTCGAGGCGTGCGATCGTGACCGCGACTCGCTGCGGATCGAAATCATCGGCGGCAAAGAGCGCTTGGAGTTCACCTCCCTCCTCGAGCTGGAGCGCTTGCAGACGCAATCCTACGATCGGAGCGGGGAATCTGGCGCCTTCTAGTTTGGCGCGCAGCATCTTGAACATCGTGCGTTCGTGTGCGGTCGGCAACGCAAGCGACACTTCGAAGCTGGGTGAGTCGGCATCTTCCAATTCGACTTCCAAACGCAAGGCGCCGGCACGCTTTCCGCAGCAATCCAAGTCGCTGCAGATGCGCGCAAGCAGCATGCGCAACGCGAAGAATACCTGCGCTTCATCGGTAGCACGACCCTCACCAAAGATCGAAGCCTCGATCGCCACGCTTTGGCCGCGCGGCAGAAATGGACGGCGATCGATGCCGCGCGCGAGCTCGTGCCAATCTGATGCTGCAGTTCCGAAGCGGCGCACGAAAGGGCCGTGCGGCAATCGCGCCAGCTCTCCGAGCCGCTCGATACCCAACAACCGCAGCCGCTCGATCGTCGCCGGATCGACGTCGAGCAAAGTTAACGGCAACGGCTCGAGCAGTTCGTGCTCCTTGCCCGGTTCGCAGATAGTTCCGTCGGCGACGTGCGCCGCAGCTTGCGCCGCAATCTTATTGCTCCCCGCACCGAGTCGCAGCTCACAACCAAAACGGGCGAGTACCGAGCGCGTCTGCGCCATCTGAGTCTGCGCATCGCCGCTGATGCCGCGCATCTCGAGAAAAGCGAGGCCGGGGCGAGTATCGTCGATCAGCGGCGAAACCGCATCGAGATTGTCGAGCATCTCTTCCCAGAGTTCGCGAGTTGGCATCCCTCCGCTAATGCAAAGCAGCATCGTGCACCCTTCGTCCTTCGACAAGCTCAGGATGACATCGCTCAGGGTGGCCAAAAGCCCACCCGAACGACAGCCGAACGCCCGGGAGCCATGTGTTTGTGCTTGCGCACGTCGATGCAGAGCTCGAAGCCTGCAAGGCTTCCCCAAAGCCCATGCGTGCCGCGCATGAAAATCCGCTCCGGCGCGCAGTGCAGGCGCACTCCGGCTGCAGCGCTCAGCGAGGCTCCGGCGCGTTCCACAATCACGATCAACAGCACGCCGCTGCGATGCGCAAGTTTTGCCAATCGCGACCAAACCGAGTCGCGAAGCGCGAGTGCCGGCATAAGTACGAGCCGGCAGATGCGCGCACGCAGTAAAATGTCCACCGCGCGCACGATCGCGAGCGCGGTACGGGCAGGCACGACCATGACTCGCTCGAGAGAGACCCCCGCTTCGGCTAGTGCGGGCGGATAGAGCTTGCCGTCGTCGAGAATGGCGACCAAGTTGCAGCGGGTCGTCCGGGCAATCAGCCCCGCGGCCAGACTCCAACGCCCGGTCGTCCCCTCTAGCGTCGCCACGATACCACTCGGCAGGCCGCCGCCAAGAATCGAGTCAAGTTCCGGGATCTCGGTCGGTACGACCCCTTCGAGGGGAAGGGAAGCAAGCCGGGCAGGCACACTCAGGCGAGCTTTGAGCGCCTCGAAGGTCTGCTGGCGAGCCTCCGTCATCCCTCGACGAAGCCTGTCCTGAGCGGGGTCGAAGGGCTCAGGATGACAAGCTTGGGATGCCGCCGGCGCCGCCATGGGAGATACATGCTAATCGAACATATGTTCGATTGTCAAGCCACTCCTAAAACGGGCTTAGAAGGCTAGATCTCCCTTTGACCCGGCATCAGCCTCTAGCGGCTTGACCCGGCATCAGCCTCTAGCGGCTTGAGCCTTTTCCCGCACGGGGGCGGCTGAGCCGGAACTTGACGATTCGATCAACGAGATCGAGAGGCAGCGGTTCGTCGAACGGGAATCGAGCCGAGCCTCTGGCGGTCTTATACGGGGACAATTCTTTCTTAAATGCTGCAATCGCCTCGGCGCCGGGATAGAACCCGATGTGCGATTTGAATGCCGCGTACCAGACTAATGTTTCCCCGTTCAGGGTCAGGGCCGGCACTTTGTAGCTGATCGTTTCCTTCGCTTTCGGAGCGACTCTTTTGATCGCTCGGCGCATCTTTCGTAAGAGCGTCTGCACCTTTGGCGGAAAAGCGCTGAGATAGTCGTCGAAATCCTTGGGGGTTCTCTTATCCATGTTAAGCAATCGGGTTACGGCGCCATCATGGATTTCATTCGGTAGTTCTCCTCCTCGAAGATCTGAACGATGCGTTCCGGATCGCACGGTCGCTCGAGGAGCGATTCCGGGTCCCATTCGCTGCGGTTTGCATTGAAGAAATCGCCGCCGTACACATGGAGGGCGCCGGTCAGGCGCCCGATCGGATTGGTCACCGAGTGGATGATGTCGCGTCCTAATTGCACGGAATCTTTGTCGCACAGCGACTTCGCGCCGGCAGCCTCAACTCGGTGAGAATCGTCCGGCAGCCGTCGCCAGAAGACATTGTCTTCGCGCCCCGAGTAGATGCCGATAACCGCCCACATGTCGTGGTTGTGCGGAAATATCGTCATCTTGGGGGCCCATATTACGTTCAAGATCGTCAGTTCGGGCGAGTGGTAGACTCGCTGGATCTGCCCGCGCGACGGTTCACCCAGCGCTTTGATTAGCGCGGAGGGCTCGCTAACGGCCCGCGCGACGACTTCTCGAATGGATGCGGACGATCGATCCCGCTCCAATGCGGCACGACAGTCGGCTACGAATTCCTCGATGTCGAACATGACGCAGCCCTCCCTCGGCGGAGTTAAACCTTCGGGCGCGGGGTCGTTCGGTCATCCTTCGTCCGTCGACAAGCTCAGGATG
>Ga0306920_100007661_pt1 | contig 14235 bp, 13 predicted proteins | sample flu12Cox44000170_FD_204666 | JGI IMG/M metagenome (GOLD analysis project Ga0306920, IMG submission 204666) | Lab enrichment of tropical soil microbial communities from Luquillo Experimental Forest, Puerto Rico - flux4day.12C.oxic.44.000.170 (v2)... | ecosystem: Environmental > Terrestrial >...
GTGGCTCAGGGCGAACAAGACCGTGGGGATGCCGGCCAGCGCGCCGCCGATCATGGGCAGGAAATCGACCAGGGCGACCCACAGGGCCCACAGCAGCGGGAAGGGGACCCCGAGGACGGTGAGCGTGACGAAGACGACCAGGCCGGCGATCAGCGACGTGAGGAGGTTGCCGAGCGCATAGCCGGTCACCGACTGGCTGATCTCGCCCGCGACCCGCGTGCAATACGCCGCCCGGTCCGGCGACATCAGCTCCAGCAGCCACCGGCGCATCTTGGGGCCCTCGAGCAGGAACAGCACCAGGAGTGCGAAGATCGTGCCCAGGGTGGCCAGCAGCGCCACCGCGCCCTTGCCGACGCTCAGGGCGGGCTTGGCCAGGGTCGCCCCGAGGCTCTGCAGCTTGGGGGCGTTGTGGTTCACCCAGGCCTGCAGGTGGAAACGCTGGACCAGGTGACCGATCCAGCCGCTTCCGTGCTCGGCGGACTGCACATAGCCGGGCAGCTGATGGGAGAAATGGGTCAGGCCGTTCGTCAGCGGGTAGCCGAACGCCACCAGGAGGCCGATGAAGACCAGGGTCGCCCAGACGATGACGACGGTCACGGCCCAGCCGCGGCGCCGGATACGCCACCGTTGCAGCGCCACCACCAGGGGGTTCAGGATCACGGCCAGGAACCCCGCGACCGCGATCATCAAGATGACGTCCCGCAGCCGGTAGGCGAGCTTGCCTGCCAGGTAGGTGAGGACCACCACGGCGACGGTGACGAGGATCGCGGCCAGCGGGACACCGCGCGCGGCCGCGGCGGCCCGCAGCCGGGCGCGCCGGCCGTGCGCCTCGGTCGCGGCGTCATCGGACGTCGGGGCGGGTCTGCCGGACGTGGCGCTCATTTCGGCCTCAGCCTCCTGGAGGTGGCGAACTACGGCGGGCGCCCGTTCCGGCGGCGGGACACCGGAACGGGCGCCGTGTCCTCGGATCGGCGCTCAGGCTGCTTCGTGCAGTGGCGTCAGCGGCGTCACGGCCTTGCCCAGCTGGCGGACCTGGACGCCCGCCGCGATCTGCGAGAACCCGTAGATCATGAAGTACAGGCCGAACAGCAGCGCGATCGTGACCGCGCCGACATTGGGACGGGCGAACAGCACGACGCCGAACGCGACGGACACCAGGCCGGAGATGATGAACAGCGCACGCGTGCCCGCGGTCTCCCCGCTCTGGAAACCGGCGAATATCTCGACCAAGCCGCCGACAAGCGCCCAGGCCGCGACGACGATGACCAGGACGTACGCGGTGGGACCCGGCCAGACCAGGGCGACCACGCCGGCCGCCAGGCTGATCAGGGCGAGCAGCAGGTGACCGAAAACCGGTCCGGCGCTGCGGCTGCTGAACGCCCGCGCGGCCTGCAATCCCGCGTCCATGAACGCATAGACGGCGAACAAGATGACCAGTGCGAGGATCGTGGCCTGCGGCCACGCGATGGCGATGATCCCGACGACAACGGCGAGGATGCCGAGCAGGATCATGGAGGTGGAGGTTGACTTGATTGACTTGAGCATGAAAAGGCATTCCTTCCGCTTCGGGCAGTCGCACCAGGCCATTTATCAGTCCTCGGCGCCTGTCGATACCAGGAGACGCCACGACTGCCGCTGCGGGCCAACATCTGCCGCCTATGGACGCATAGCTACCGGCTAGAGAATCTGCCCAGAGGCCATCGCAGGCCGACGAGTGGGCTCAGGTGATCGCCGCGGGAGGCGCAGTGCATCGGTCAACCGGCTGAGCTACGACCCTACGGTTTCGCTGACGGCCGCGGAGAGTGCGCGTCGGTGGCTGTGGCCGGCTTGGCCGTCGGATGCCGATGGGGCCCGTGGAGCCTGTCGTGTATCGCCGCCTGGCGCTCCAGGTGCTCACGGTGCAGCCGCTCGATCAGCTCATGATTTGGCTTCCTGCCCCGGTAATCGGGATGGTGGCGATAGCAGAGCAGGAACTGGCCGCCCGCCGCCTGATACTGCCCGATCCGCCAGCAGCCCGGCTCGTGACAGTTGTACTTCTTGATCAGCTGGTAGATGCCCGCGCCGATCGCACCGAGGACACCGAACTCCTCCAGGTCCGAACCGAACCCTGACCAGAACCCGTAGTATGGGCCGGACTCATTGATGGTGCCCGTATGCACCTGGAGCCAGTGACCGAACTGCGGCGCGTAGAGAGCCCAGAAGGCGATCGCCACCGAAGCGGCGCAGAGCAGGGCGGCCACGGCGATCAGGCGCCACCTCATCGCTGTTCACCTCCCTGACGGCCGAGCCGCAGGCCGCTGGAAGTCGATTTGAGCATGACGTGGTCCCCTTCTATTGCCGGTCGGGCTTTTCGCTTAGGCGGTGGGGTTTTCCGGTGTCCGGGGGCCGCGGCTGGTCGTGGTGGCCAGCCCGGTGGAGCCGGAGCTGGAGATAGGCGATGGCGCCGGGAATCAGCGGGAGCCAGTAGTTCACGATCCGGTAGCCGAGAACGGCCAGCACCGCCGTGGGCCGCGGCGCGCCGAAACCGACGGTGATGGCGACCATCGTGACTTCGACGACGCCAAGCCCGCCAGGCGTCACGGGGATGGCGCTGGCGATGTTCGCCGCCGCGTAGGCCACCGCCAGTGGCCCGAAGCCAGGCTGGTACCTGAGGGCGAGGAACACCAGATCGAGCGAGAGCAGGTCGAAGAGCAGGTCGGCCGAGGCGAACGCCGAGCTGGCCACAAAGGCCCGCCCGGTCAGCGCGGACCGGGCCAGCCGGGCGAGGCGGCTGGTGGTCTCGCCCACCTTGTCCGGATCGATGCTGGGCCTGAAGCGCCGCGCCACGCTCGCGGCCCAGCGTCCCGCCCGCCCGGCGATCTCGGGGTGGGCGCCCACGCCGAGCACGGCGGCGAGCACCGCCACCACCAGGCCCAGCGCGATCCCGGCGATCATGAGATACGTGTGGGCGACGTGCCGGCCGGCCGTCGCCACGAACCCGATGCCGAACATCGCGATCAGGGCGACCGTGGACACCAGGCTGGTCAGGCCGATGGCCTCGCCGGTGGTGGCCGCGTCGACGCCCTTGGCCTCCAGCGCACTCACGTTCACCACGGTGCCCGTCGCCGAACCGAACGGGGTGAGGTGGCTGACGAAGAAGCTGGCCAAGGTGACGTCCGCGGTAAGCCGGAACCGCACCCGCGCGCCGAGAGCCGCCAGAACCTGCCGGTAGAGCAGCGCGTAGCAGCCGAGCGAGATGGCCTGCGCCACGACCGCCGCGACCAGGAAGCCCGGGCGGGCATGCCGAAGGCCCGCGGCGTCGCGCGTCAGCCCGCCCAGCCGCGGCAGCACGCCGAAAATGCCCGCGGCCAGCGCCACGAACAGCACGCCGTGCACGATCCAGCGCACGGCCGGGCGTCGTCGGCCCCTTTGCTGCGGCGACGCCCGGTCCGCGCCCGTATGCGGGTCAGCCAGTGATCTGCAGCTCGTCGTGGACGTCAATGACGCCGACCGCCATCCAGGCGGCATCGATCACCGCGTCGTGCTCGGCCCAGGTGTGGACGTGGCCGGTCAGCGTGATGATGCCGCCCTTGGTGACGACGCTCACGTCGCTGTCGTCGGGAACCAGCGCGGAGCGGCCCAGCGCATCCTGGACGTGCAAGTCGACGTCGACCGGGCTTTCGACGTCGTAGCTGATCTCTATGTCGTTCCTGACGTTGCGGAGGCCGATCAGCCCGGAGACCGCCCGTTCGGCGGCGGCGCGCTCCTGGCCGTAGCTCACCGTGCCGGTCAGCGTCACGTTGCCGTCCAGCGCGGTCGCCTCGACGCTGTCCGGCACGGTGACGTTCTGCGTCAGCGCGTTGTTGGCCGCGGTCGTGAGCATGGCGTCGTCGCGGAAGTCCTCGTCAGACAGCACCACCTCCAAGTGGTTGTGCACGTTCTTCACGCCGCCGACACGCTGGGCGGCCGCGGCGGCCTCCAGGTACTGCGGGTAGCTCGGCACGGTGCCGTTCAGCGCGACGTCTCCATTGACGTTCACGACATGGATGTCCGCATCGTCTACCAGCGGGTCGAACTTGAGCTCGGCCTCAACCGCCGCGCGGATGTCTTTGGTGGTACCCATTTGCTGCCTGCCCTTCCTGATGTCAGCCGGTGATCGTGAGCTCGTCGCGGACCTTGAAGACGCCGCCGGCCATCCAGGCGGCGCCGACCACGGCGTCGTGCTCGGCGTGGGTGCGGACGTGCCCGCTCAGCGTCACCGTGTTGCCGACGGTGTCCACGGAGACGTTGCTATCGTCGGCGATCAGCCCGTTGCGGTCCAGTGCGCTCTGCACCAGCAAGGTGACGTCGACCGGGTCGGCGTCGTAGCTGAGATCGATGTCGTCCCTGATATTGCGGATGCCGGTCAGCCCGGCGACCGCCAGCTCGGCCGCCTGGCGCTGCCTGCCGTACTTCACCGTGCCGGTCAGCGTCAGGTTGCCGTCCCGCGCGCTCGCCTCCACGCCGTCCGGCACGGTGACATTCAGCGTCAGCGCGTTGTTGGCCACGGTGGTGAGCAATGCGTCGTCGCGGACGTCGGCGTCGGGCAGCACCACTTCCAGGTGGTTGTGCACGTTCTTCACGCCGCCGACGCGCCGCGCGGCCGCGGCGGCCTCCAGGTACTGCGGGTAGCTGGGCACGGTGCCGTTCAGCGCGACGTCCCCGCTGGCGTTCACAACATGGATATCCGCATCGTCGACGAGCGGATCGAACTTGAGCTCCGCGTTGACCGCGTCGCGGATGTCTTTGGTGGTGCCCATCTCCTTTGTGCCCTTCCTCAGCGGATGCGGCGGATCGGCCGCTTGACACGAGTCCACCGCGTGCCCGGGCGATGGTAAAGGGGTTGGTAGCTCTCGTGATATTGGTCCGCCCTATGGAAGAGCCTGTTCGGACTATCGACAGCCCCGATGTTGTTCGCCCGGCACATCGACAGGGCGGTCCGGCTGCGTTAGGTTGCCGTGCATTGGCTCCGACGGGAGGACCTGGTCATGACGACAACCACCACCGCGCTGGCGCAGGACATCGGGCTCGCCCGGGAGACCGATTACTTCTTGATGAAAGACCAGCTGACCGAGGATGAGCTGGGGCTGCTGTACAAGGTGCGGAGGTTCGCCGAAACCGAGGTCCTGCCGGTCGTCAACCAGTACTGGGAACGGGACGAGTTCCCGTTCGAGCTGATACCCAAGTTTGCCGGGCTGAACATCGTCGGCGACACCATGGCGGGCTACGGCACCACGCCGATGTCGGCCGTCGGCTCCGGACTGGTGACGTATGAGCTCAGCCGCATAGACGGCAGCATCGCGACCTTCTTCGGCGTGCACGTGGGGCTGGCCATGCAGTCGATCTACCTGCTGGGCTCGGAGGAGCAAAAGCAGCGCTGGCTGCCGCCGATGGCCAGACTGGAGAAGATCGGGGCGTTCGCGCTCACCGAGCCCGATCACGGGTCCGACTCGGTCGCTCTCGAGACCACCGCCGAGCGGGACGGCGGCGAGTGGGTGCTCAACGGCCGTAAGCGCTGGATCGGCAACGCCGTGTGGTGCGACCTGATCGTGGTCTACGCCCGCGACACGCAGGACGGACAGGTCAAGGCGTTCGTCGTGGAGAAGGACAACCCCGGCTACGCCGCGTCCAAGATCGAGGGCAAGGTCGCGCTGCGGATGGTGCAGAACGCGGACATCACGCTCACCGACTGCCGTGTCTCCGAAGATGCCCGGCTGCAGAACTGCACCTCCTTCGCCGGTCCCGCCCTGGTGCTCAAGGGCACCCGCAACATGGTTTCCTGGGCCTCGGCCGGACATGGGGTCGCCGCCTACGACATCGCCCTGACCTACGCCCAGCGGCGGACCCAGTTCCGTCGGCCGATCGCGAAGAACCAGATGATCCAGTCGATGCTCGTCGAGATGCTCGGCGAGGTCACCGCCATGCAGCTCTACTGCATCCGCCTCGGGCGGCTGATCGACGACGGCAAGATGAGCGACACGATGGCCTCCCTGGCCAAGTACTTCTGCACGGTCAAGGCCCGTCATGTGTGCCGGATGGCCCGCGACATCCTCGGCGGCAACGGGATCCTGCTGGATTTCCACGTGATGCGCCACATGTGCGACATGGAGGCACTCCTCACCTACGAGGGCACCGCGCAGATCCAGACGCTCCTCGTCGGCCGCGACGTCACCGGCCTCGGCGCGTTTACCTGAGCAGCGGCGGGACGGGCCCGCTCACGACTCGAACACGTAGGTACCCGGCGCCGGATCGAGCGGCGGCCGGGTCGTGCCGCCGAGGGCGCCGGGCGCGTCCCGCTCCTCGCCGCCGCGGGCGGCGAGCCACTGGGCGTAATGCGGCCACCAGCTGCCCGCCTGTTTAGCCGCCTCCTTCAGCCACTGCTCGGCGGACCCGCCGAGGACGGGCCCGCTGTGGAAGGAGGCCTTCGGGTTGCCGGGCGGGTTGACCATGGACGCGATGTGGCCGCTGGTCGACAGCACGAAATCGCGGTCGCCGCCGAGCAGCGTGGCGCTGTTGTAGCACGCCTGCCAGGCGCTGATGTGGTCGGAAATGCCGGCGATGATATAGGAGTCGGTGATGATCTTGGACAGGTCCACCGGGGACCCCAGCATCGTCGCCGCGCCGGGGGTGGCCAGCGCGTTCGACATCGCGGCCTGTACGAAATCGCGATGCAGGGCGGCGGCCATGCGGGTGGTGTCCGCGTTCCAGAACAGCACGTCGAAGGGCGGCGGCGGGCGGCCCTGCAGGTAGTTGTTGACCCAGTAGTTCCAGATCAGGTCGTTGGGCCGGAGCCAGGCGAATACCTCGGCCAGCGAGCTTCCGCTCAGGTACCCGCGCGACGCGGACATGGCGACGGCCGCGTCGGCGGTTCGCTCATCCACGATCGCGGCGACCTGTCCCGCCTGCCTCTGATCGAGGACGGTCACGGCGAGGGTGAGCGAGCAGATCCGGTCGAGTCCGCCGATGTCGGCCAGGTGCGCGAGCGTCATCGCGGCCAGGATCCCGCCCGAGCAGGTGGCCAGCAGGTTGGTGCGGGAGCTGCCGCTGACGTCCTCGACCACCGCGATCGCGTCGAGTATGGCCTGACCGTAGACGTCCATGCCCCAGTCCCGGTGCCGGGCATCGGGGTTGCGCCAGGAGACGACGAACACCTGCTGACCCTCGCGGAGCAGGTACTCGACCAGGCTCCGGCCGGGGGCCAGGTCCAGGATGTAGAACTTGTTGATGACCGGCGGGATCATGAGCAGCGGGTACTGCCTGACCCGCTCGCGCTGCGGGACGTACTGGATGACCTCGAACACCTCCGAGCGGAAGACCACGGCTCCGGGCGTGATCGCCAGGGTCTTGCCGACCTCGAACGCGTCCGGCTCGACCATGCTCGGCACCCGGGGCGCGGTGAGGCCGTCGCGAACGAAATTCCGCAGCCCGGACAGCAGGCTCCCTCCGCCGGTGTCGATCGCCGCCTTCCACGCGACCGGGCTGATCAGCGGATTGTTGCTGGGCGCGACGGCGTCGAAGACGTTCTCCAGAACGAAGCGCACGCGTTCGTTGTCCCGCCAGCCGAGTTCGGCGTCGGCAACCAGGGCCTCGGCGGTCGTCTCGGCCGCCAGGTAGGCCTGAACGGTCCGGCGCAACAGCGGATTTCCCCGCCAGGCCGCGTCGGCGAACCGGCGATCGCGCTTTTCCGGGGTAATCTTCGACTGCCCGACGGTGATCTGCGTCAGCTGCCGGGCCAGTTCCGCGCCGCGCCGGGTGACCGCCTGCGGCCGCCTGAGCAGGCCGGCGCCGAGCGCCAGCCACGACGAATTGGGCGCGAGCCGCCGTCCGAGGCCCAGCGCGGCGTCGGTCAGCATCAGGTCGAGCGGTGCGGCCAGTTCCTCGCCGTCGTTGGTGTCTGGGGTCGTCATGCCTGCTCCGCCTCTGCTGGGATCTTTACCTCGCGGCGCAGGATCTTACCCGTCGCGCCCTTGGGCAGGGAATCGGTCAGCCACACCCGGCGGGGATACTTGTAGGCGGCTAGCCGGGCCTTGACGTACGCGGAGAGCTCGGCGGGTGACACGTCAGTCTCGGGCTTGAGGACGACGGCGGCGCCGATCTCCTCGCCCAGGCTGTCGTGCGGTATGTCGACGACGGCGGCCTCGGCGACCGCCGGGTGCTCGTACAGCACCTCCTCGACCTCGCGCGGGTAGACGTTGTAGCCGCCCCGGATGATCAGGTCTTTCTTGCGATCCACGATGTAGAGGTAGCCGTCCTCGTCGGCCCGGGCCATGTCGCCGGTGGCGAGCCAGCCGTCCCGGATCGTCGCCTCGGTCGCCTCCGGGCGCTGCCAGTAGCCCTTCATCAGGTTATGGCCGCGGATCTCGATCTCGCCCACCTCGCCGGCCGGCACCTCCTGGCGGTCCTTGTCCACCAGGCGGATGTCGACCCCCTCGACCGGCGTGCCGATCGAGCCCGGCTTGCGGGGCGCGTGCGGGTGGTTGAACGACGCCACCGGAGAGGTCTCGGACAGTCCGTAACCCTCCAGCACGATGCACCCGAAGGCCTCTTCGAACTGCCTCATCACCTCCACCGGCATCGCGGCGCCACCGGAGATGCACAACCGCAGCGAGCGGACGTCCGGCCGAGAGGACGGGTCGGTCCCGAGCATGGCCGCGTACATCGTCGGCACGCCCTCGAACACCGTCACGTGGTCCCGCGCGATCACCGCCAGCGCCTTGTCCGGGCTGAAGCGCGGGATGAGGGTCAGCGTCGCGCCGCTGGCGATCGCCGCGTTGAGCCCGCAGGTCAAGCCGAAGACATGGAACAGCGGGAGGCAGCCCATGACCACGTCGTCCGGCGTGAGCAGCAGCAGGTTGCGCGCGACGACCTCCTGGTTCCGGTTCAGGCCGGCATGGGTCAGCTCCGCGCCCTTCGGCCGTCCGGTGGTCCCGGAGGTGTAGAGGATGACCGCGGTGTCGCCCGGCTCGCGCGGTGTCACCTCGGCGGCGGGCGGGTGGGAGGAATAGGACTCGCCGAACCCCGGCGTGCCCACCACGACCCGCTCGGCCCCGGCTTCCTTGGCGCCGGCCGCCGCGACGTCGGCGATGCCGTGCCAGGCGAACAGGAACCGGGCTCCGGAGTCCCCGAGGTAGTAGGCGATCTCACGCTCCTTGAGCAGCGGGTTCATCGGCACGACCACCGCACCGCAGCGCAATGCCGCGTAGAAGACCAGGCCGAACTCCGGGACGTTCGGCACCATCAGGCCGATCCGGTCGCCGGGTCCGATGCCCATGGAGATCATCAGCTGGGCCAGGCGCGCGGTGGACTCGTCCAGCCGGGCGTACGTCAGCACCTGATCGTCCATCCGCAGGGCCGTATGGTCCGGGAACGTCTGCGCGCTGGCTACCAGATTCATGCTGAGGTTCATGGCACACCTCCCCGTTCGGCGCTGAATGGGCAGTTCCAGCATGCGCCAGCGGGCGCGGGAAGTCGATGGTCTGGCGGACCAATCAGACCGGGCCCCGATGTTACGGCAGACGGGCCTTGATGTCCGCGGTGATGGAGTCGGGAGGCTGGTCACCGTCCACCTCCACCAGGATGCCCCGGTCCCGGTAGTAGTCGATGAGCGGGCCGGACGTCTCGGCGAACACGTGGAGCCGGTGCTTGATCACCTCGGCCGTGTCGTCGGCGCGTGCCCGGGCGAGCAGCCGCTGCAGCAGCACGGGGTCGGGCACGTTCAGGTAGACGGCGGCGTCCAGCGTCAGGTCCAGCCGCCTGCCGATGTCGGCAGCCTCGAGGGCCTGCGGCACGGTCCTGGGAAACCCGTCCAGGATGTATCCGCCCTGGGCGGCCGCGGCGGCCACCACCGGGGTGAGCAGGTCGAAGACGATCTCGTCCGGAACCAGGTCACCGCGCCGCTGATAGGCGGCGACCTCGCGGCCGACCGGAGTGCCCGCCTGCGCCTCGGCGCGCAGCACCTCCCCGGAGGAGACGTGCTGGATGCCGTAGTCGGCGGCCAGCCGCTCGCCCTGGGTGCCCTTGCCGCCGCCAGGGGCGGCGACCATCAGCAGCCTCATGCTCCTATCGTGCCGGCCAGGACGGCAGCCGTCCACAGTCTCTGGTATCAACACTCGGCCGGATCCTTGTGCCGGGGGACGTTTCTGCGGCGATCATTCCGCCGTAAGGTGGCGGCATGGAGTTCGATGTGGAGGTCGAGATACCGCGCGGGAGCCGCAACAAGTACGAGGCTGATCATTCCACTGGGCGGATCCGGCTCGACCGGACGCTGTTCACCGCGACCCAGTACCCGGCCGACTACGGCTTCATCGAGGACACCCTGGGCGAGGACGGCGATCCGCTGGACGCGCTGGTCCTGGTGCAGGAGCCCACCTTCCCCGGCTGCCTGATCCGCTGCCGCGCGATCGGCATGTTCCGGATGACCGACGAGAAGGGCGGCGACGACAAGGTCATCTGCGTCCCGGCCGGCGACCCGCGCCAGGAGCACATGAAGGAGCTCGAGGACATTCCCGAGTTCTACCGGCTCGAGATCCATCATTTCTTCACCGTCTACAAGGATCTGGAACCGGGCAAGGGCGTCCGCGACACCGCCTGGGCCGACCGCGTGGCCGCGGAGGCCGAGATCGAGGCGTCCCGGCAGCGGCTGCGCGACCTCGGGCACACAGCCGGCTAACCGTCCCCGGCGGCGGACGTCTTCCGGTACCGGCTGGTCAAGAGGCCGGGGCTATCTGCCCATTGGCGGTAGCTGCTGGCCAGGCCCGTTCGGCTTCCCCTTCACTGAGGATCATGCCGCGTACCGATGCCAGGCCGCAGCCGCGAGTCCCGGACCGCACCGAGACGGCGGACCTGCGCGTGGCCGTCTTCCCCGGTTCCCCGCTGGTCGTCGAGATCCGCGGGGAGATCGACATCCAGTCCGCTCCCGGGCTGCGGGATGAGCTGCTGCGAGTGATACGCCGTTGCGGTCCGCGGCTCGATCTCGACCTCGCGGGCGTGACGTTCATGGATTGCGCGGGACTCAATGTGCTGCTGGCGACGCGTCGGCGTGCGCTGCTGGAGGAGGGTTCGGTGCGGGTCGTCCGGGCCTCGCCGCGGGTGCGGCGGTTGATCTCACTGCTCGGCCTGGAGAGGGTATTCGCGCTCGGGTGATGCTCGGCGAGCTGGAGCACTACCCCGCGGTCCGCGCCCGGTATTCCACGACGATCCGGTCGTCGACCGCGGTGACGCCTGGTGCCGACCAGACGGCAGCCATCGCCTCGTCGTGTTCGGCCCACGACTTCACCGTCCCGGCCAGGATCACTATCCCGCTGGACCCGGTCTCGACCGAAAGGCCGCCCGCGTCGAGCCTGGCGTTGCGCCGGAAGGCGCTCCTGATGCCGACGTCGATGTCGTGCTCGGCTGGCACCGTGGTCAGCGTGATGTGGTTCTGGATATCCAGAACGCCGGGCACGCTCGCGGTGAGGAACTCCGCCTCATCACGCTGGTACTGCCAGTCCGCGGTGCCGGTCAGGGTGACCAGGCCGGCCCGGACCCTCGCATCCACGGTCATCGGGATAAGGCAGTCGAGCATCAGTGCCGCCAGCACGTCGCCGCGCAACTCGGTGTCGTCGCGATCGCTGCTGTCCGGCGTCTGAACGTATAGCTGGTTGCTGACCCCGGTGACCCCGTATACCCGCGCGGCAGCGTTCCCCGCCTCGCGTTTCTCTCGGAGATGGACCTGGGCTTCGCCGGCTTGCATCAGCTGCTGATCCCGTTCCTGGGCGGTGTCGACCGGCTGCCGGGACCGCAGCGCGATGCGCTCAGTGCGGCGTTCGGACTGGTGGCCGGGGCCGCGCCAGACCGGTTCCTGGTGGGCCTGGCGACGCTGACGCTGATCACCGAGGCGGCGACCGAACGGCCGGTGCTGTGCATGGTCGACGACGCGCAGTGGCTGGACCGGGTGTCGGTCGAGATAGTGGGGTTCGTGGCCCGCCGGCTGTTCGCGGACCAGGTCGGGATGTTGTTCGCTGTCCGGGAGGGAGAGCAGCGGGCGGTGGCGCTGCAGGGCCTGTCGGAGCTGACGGTCGGTGCCCTGCCGGAGGAGGCGGCCGGTGAACTGCTGGCCAGGACCGTGGGCGGGCCACTCGATCGGCAAGTTGAGTGGCGGGTAGTGGCCGAGACGTCGGGGAACCCGCTCGCGCTGGTGGAATTCGGCGGCGAGCTGACCCCCGGGGAGGCCTCGGGGGCCGTGCCGCTGGCCCAGCCGTTGCGGTTCGGGGGCCGGCTCGAGGAGCTGTACCGGTCCCGGGTCCGGGCGCTGCCGGCCGACGTGCAGATGCTCTTGCTGGTGGTGGCGGCCGATCAGCTGCGTGAGCCCGGCAAGATCTGGCGGGCGGCCGCGCATCTGGGGATCGATCCGGAGGCGGCCGAGTTGCCGGCCGTGGAGCGGCTGGTGACCTGGGCGCCAGCCGTTCAGTTCCGGCATCCGCTCATGCGGTCGGCGGTCTACTACGGAGCGTCGCTTTCGGCCCGCCAGCGGGCGCGCCAGGCGCTGGCCGCGGCCAGCGATCCGGAGCGTGATCCGGACCGGCGGGCCTGGCACCTGGCCGCGGCCGCGCCAGACCCGGATGAGCAGGTGGCCGCGGAGCTGGAACGCTCGGCCGACCGGGCGCGGAGCCGGGGCGGCTGGGCCAGCGGCGCGGTGTTCCTGGAGCGGGCGGCCGAGCTGACCCCTGACCCGGGGCGCCGGGCGCAGCGGCTGCTGGAGGCGGCCGAGGCGAGGTTCGTGGCCGGGGAGGCACCGGTGGCGAGGGCGCTGCTGGACCGCGCCGCGCCAGATCTTGAGGATCCGCTGGCCGGCGCCAAGGCCCGACGGCTGGAGGGCCTGACCCTGTACGCGGCGGGCGAACTGCCCGAGGCGACCTCGGTGCTGCTGGACGCGGCCCGGATGCTCGAGCCGCACGACCTGCGCCTGGCCCGCGACACGCTGCTCGACGCGTACGGGGCGGGGCGGTATTCCGGTCAGTTCGGCGTCCCCATGGCCGAGGTGCTGGAAGCAGTGCGTTCGGCGCCCAGGGTGGAGCAGTCACAGGAGACGGCGACCGACCTGCTGCTCGACGGCTTCGCGGCCTGGGGCGAGCAGCGCTACGAGGCCGGCGTCGAGTTCCTTCGCCGGGCCATCGTTCCGCTGACCGCCGACCGGCCGCTGCCCGACGACGTGGTGGAACGCGTCACGGCCATGTCCCTGGCGGCGTCCCGGCTGTACGACTGGCCGGCCAGGCAGGCGCTGGAGCGCCGTGGGTGGGAGAGTTGCATCGCCGGGGCGCGCTCTCGGCCATGCTGGTGGCGCTCGTTTACCAGGCGAACAACCAGCTGTTCGAAGGCCGCTTCACGGACGCCGAGGTCACCCTGGCCGAAGGGCGGGCGCTCTCGGAGGCAATGGGTTTCCGGGCGCACCTCGGCCTGTTCGCGGTGGCGGAACTGACCGTTCTGGCCTGGCGCGGGCGGGAGGCGGACGCTCGCGCGCTGGCCGCCCAGCTCCTGCGCGACTTCGCTGCCCAGGGCCACGGACTGGCGGTTACCCAGGTGCATGAGGCGCTGACCTGGCTCGAGATCGGCCTGGGCAATTACCACGAGGCGCTGCGCGGCGCGCTCGAGGCCTACGAGTACCGGTCGATCGCCGCCGTGGATGTGGTCGAGGCGGGAGTCCGATGCGGCGACCGCCAGACCGCCACCACTGCCCTGGAGTCTTTCTCGCCCCTCGCCCTAGCGACCGGGAATCACATTACCCTCGGGCTGGTGGCCCTCGGCCGGGCCCTGCTGGCCGACGACGATCACGCCGAGCCCGAGTACCTGCTGGCCATCGAGCACTTTCGGCAATGCCCGCTTGCCCCGTACCTGGCCCGGTCGTATCTGCTGTACGGCGAGTGGCTGCGCCGGCAGCGGCGCCGCCGCGACGCCCGTGAGCAGCTCCGCGCCGCCTGGCAGATGTTCGACAAGCTGGGCATGGAGGCGTTCGCCGAACGGGCCCGGGCCGAGCTGCGGGCCACCGGCGAGCACGCCCGTAGACGCAGCGTCCAGACCCAGGACGCGCTCACCTCGCAGGAGGCGCAGATCGCCCGCATGGCCGCCGACGGTGCCTCCAACACCGAGATCGCCGCCCGGCTGTTCATCAGCGCCAGCACCGTGGAGTACCACCTGCGCAAGGTCTTCCGCAAGCTCGGCATCACCAGCCGTGTCCGGCTC
>Ga0306920_100007662_pt1 | contig 14235 bp, 8 predicted proteins | sample flu12Cox44000170_FD_204666 | JGI IMG/M metagenome (GOLD analysis project Ga0306920, IMG submission 204666) | Lab enrichment of tropical soil microbial communities from Luquillo Experimental Forest, Puerto Rico - flux4day.12C.oxic.44.000.170 (v2)... | ecosystem: Environmental > Terrestrial >...
CACCGGGAACCTGCTCGCCCAGGACGCGCTCCCATTCCTGCGCGACACGCTCGCGGCCGTGACGTGCGCGCTGTCGCTCAAGCCGGGGACGACGGTGGACACGCTCGGGCAGCAGGCGGACAACGGATATCAGGCCGAGATGGCGATCGATCTCACGAAGCTCGGCTACCCGTCGAATCTCGGCGATGGCTGGGTGTGGCTCGGGATCAATCTACTCGACGGGGACTCGCTCACGCCTTTCACCGACAGCTATTCTCAGCGCACGTGGTGGTACCGCGACTACGAGAACGACTGTTGCCCGGCGAACGCGTACCTGGATCCGAATCTCGTACTGGCTGTCGACAATGTGGATCCGGGCGGAGGGCGCTTCGCGTTGCTCGGCAATTCGCCGAATCCGTTCCGCGCCACCACGATGATCCGCTTCTCGCTGGCGCGGGCGAGTGACGTGGAGCTCGAGGTCTACGACATCCAGGGGCGTCTCGTGACGTCGCGTTCGCTCGGCCTCGAGCCGCCGGGCAAGGTCGAGGCGCCGTTCACGCCCCTGGGGGTGCGCCCCGGTCTCTACCTGTACCGGATACGCACGCTGGACCCCGAAACACAGAAGGAGACGGCGAGCCTACCCGGCAAGATGTTGGTTCTGAGGTAGAGTCTCCACGGAATGATGGGTCGCGCGCGTCTGACGTGCGGCGTCCTGGCCGTGGGCGTGGCGATGCTCGCGCTCGCCACGCCCGGCTGGCCGGGGACGACCGGGAAGATCTCCGGCCGGGTCGTGGACTCGAGGAAGCAGCCGCTCCCCGGCGTGACGGTCGCGCTTCCAGCGCTCCATCTCGGCGCGATCACCGATCCCGACGGCCGCTACACCATCCTTCAGGTTCCGCCCGGGGCCTGGGATCTCAAGCTCAGCCTGATGAGCTACCGGCCGGTGACCCTCACCGGCATCCAGGTGTCGGCGGACAACACCGCGACCGCGGACGCCGAGATGACCGAGGCGCCGATCGCGATGCCGGAGCTCGTGGTGAGCGCGAAGCGGCCGGTGGTCGACCTCAAGCTCACGAGCCGGCTCGCCTCGGTTCCCTCGACCGAGATCGCGAAGCTCCCGGTCCAGGATCTCGCCGACATCGTGAACCTCCAGGCCGGCGTCGTGGACGGCCACTTCCTCGGCGGCCGGCTCGGCGAGGTGCAGTACCAGGTCGACGGCGTGAGCGTGAACAACCCGTACAACAACTCGAACAGCCTGCAGATCGACCGCTCGCTGATCGAGGAGGTGCAGGTCGTGAGCGGCACGTTCGACGCCGAGTACGGGCAGGCCATGAGCGGCGTCGTGAACGCGGTGCTGAAGCGCGGCACGGAGCAGTTCCGCTGGAACGCCGAGGTGTTCGACGGCGCGTACGTGTTTCCCGGCAGCCAGCGCATCGTCGAATACGAGCTGCACCCGTTCGGGCTGCAGAACTACCAGGCCAGCGCGACGGGACCGATGCCGTTCCCGAAGACCACCTACGTCCTGGACGTGCGCCATTACACGTCGGAGGATCCGTACTACGGCCACCGCGTCTACACCCCGTGGTTCAGGACGCCGACGTCCGACAAGACCCAGAATCCGGACGGTGACGGATCGCAGGTTCCGCTCGGCTGGTCGTATCAGTGGTCCGGGCTCGGGAAGGTCTCGAACCGGTCGATCCGCAATCTCGAGCTGAGTTACCAGGCCGTGGTGAACTGGATCGATCAGGTCAATACGAACTGGGCCTATCGCTTCGACCCCGACGGCGAGCCCTTGACCGAGACCCGCTCGATCGTGCACGGCCTGGACGCGACGCAGACGCTCTCGAAGAACTCGTTCGTGAGCGCGAGCCTGCGCCAGAACTACTTCACGTACCAATCGATGAAGTACGACAACCTCTACGATTCGCGCTACGACCAGGCCGGGCCGCCGACCACGGACCCGAACCAGCTTCCGGAGCCGGGGGCGATCGTGGAGGGCGTCGACCTCGGCCGCTTCAGCCAGACCACGAACGCGCTGGTGTTCAAGTCCACGTACACGAGCCAGCTCAGCCACGATCAGCAGATCAAGCTCGGGATCGAGTACCAGTGGCCGATCGTCGAGTTCGGCAATCCCGGCACGCTCCAGTACGTGCAGACCGGCAGCGGCAATCAACTCGTCCGCCACGTGAACGAGCCGCCGAACTTTCCCGGCGTCCAGGAATACCGCCCCTACATCACGAACGCGTACGGCCAGGACGAGCTGGAGTGGAACGACCTGCACATCCGCGCCGGGGCGCGCTTCGAGTACTTCAATCCGCGCGCCACGGTGCCGAGCGATCTCTCGAACCCCGCGAATTCGATCAGCGACGTGCCGCAGTCCCATCCGGTCGCGACCACGCGCAAGATCACGCTCGCGCCGCGCATCGGAATCTCGTATCCGGTCACCCGCAAGTCGGCGGTCTATTTCGCATACGGCCACTTCTATCAGATGCCGGAGCTGGGACAGATCTACGGCAACTCGGACTACGCCGTGCTCGACAACCTGCAGGCGGGCGGCATCACCTACGGCGTGCTCGGCAATCCCGACGTCAAGCCCGAGCTCACGGTCCAATACCAGTTCGGATACAAGCAGTCGATCACGGACGATTTCGGTGTGGACGTCAGCATGTTCTACAAGGACATCCGCGACCTGCTGGGCGTCGAGTTCATCGATCTCTACAACGGCGCCACCTATGCGCGCCTGACGAACGTGGACTTCGGCAACGTGCTCGGCGCCACGATCTCCGTGAGCCGGCGCGACGCGTGGCTCACCACCCGGCTCGACTACACGTGGCAGCTCGCGCAGGGAAACTCGAGCGATCCCTACGAGACCGCCACCCGGGCGCAGGCCGGTGAGGATCCGCGGCCGCGCACGGTGCCGTTCGCCTGGGACCAGCGGCACACGCTGAACCTGAGCGCCACGGTCGGGCACCCGGGCGTGTACTCGGCGAGCGCGATCCTGCGGGCCGTGAGCGGCCAGCCCTACACGCCCGCGCTCGCGGCGTCACCCAGCACCGGCCTCGAGACGAACTCCGGCCGGAAGCCCGGCGCGGCGGTCGTGGACTTGCGCGGCGAGCGCACGCTGCCGATCGGTTCGCCGTCGATGACCCTGTTCGGCCGCGTCTTCAATCTCTTCGATCAGCGGTTCGTCAGCGGCCCGGTGTTCTCGACCTCCGGGAGCCCCTATTACTCGCGCTTCCCGATCGCCGACGAGGTGGCGCTCGCGGACCCGACGCGCTACTTCACGCCGCGCCGGATCGAGATCGGCCTGACACTCGGACCGGGAGGGCCCGCGCGATGAAGCCGTGGCGCGGGATCGCGTGCGTCGTGCTCGCCGGCGTCGCCGGGCTCGCCGGCATCGGGCGCGCGCAGGTGCCGCCGGCGCAGCGCGGCACCGCGTCCGCCGAGCGCTCCGGCACGCACGATGCAAACAACATCCGCACCATCTTCTACAACTTCGGGATGGTCGGAGACTATCCGCCGGATCCCGCGAACGTGGATCTTTCGGTGTTCCACTCGGTGGAGGTGCCGAAGGGGAGCGGCATGGACTACAGCGACGGGATCACGCCGTTCGTCCTCACCAAGATCACCCAGTTCACCGGCCTCGATGCGTACATCATGGAGACCGGGTACCGCGAGCGGCAGGGCATCAGCGCCGCGCACAACCGCGTGATGCGCTTCGAGCCGCGCCCGGGATTCTTCCAGCCCGACCCGAACATCAACCGCGGGCGCTCCCCGGCGATCAGCAACGACCCGCGCACCTGGCCCAGGACCTGGCCCGACAAGGTGAACGATCCCGACGATCCCGGCTGGCCGGGCTCGTGGGACGGCTATTTCGGCAAGCGCGCCGCGGCCGACCAGGAAAGCTTCACGGTGATGGACGACGACTACTACGACGCGTGGGATTTCATCCCCGATTCCCGGGACTCGTCGCGCCACGGGTTCGGTCTGCGCGTCGAGGTGCGCGGCTTCCAGTGGTCGAACCCGCAGGCCGGCAACGTGATCTTCTGGCATTACGACATCACGAACGAAGGCACGACGAACTACGACAAGATGATCTTCGGGCTCTACATGGACTCCGGGGTCGGCGGCTCCGCGCTCTCATGCGACGGTGTGTTCGAGTCCGACGACGACAACGCGTTCTGGGACAAGTCGTTTCCGGGGCTGAACCTGGTCTACACCTGGGACACGTACGGACACGGAGTGGACCTGACGAGCACGTGCGCGCCAACCGGCTACCTCGGTTACGCGTATCTCGAGACCCCCGGGAATCCGTTCAACGGCATCGACGACGACGACGACGGGATCACGGACGAGCGGCGCGACAGTGGCCCCGGGACGCTGATTGTCGGGCAGGACAACATCCTCGCGTACGTGGTCGCGCATTACGACACCACGAAGTTCGTGAGGTACTACGGGCCGATCCAGCAGCGGCCGGCGTTCAAGGCGGGGCGCTGGTGGACCGGCGACGAGGACATGGACTGGACCGCCGAGCTCGACGACGTCGGGGCCGACGGGATCCCGAACACACACGACACCGGCGAGGGCGACGGCATCCCGACCGCGGGGGAGCCGAACTTCGACAAGACCGATCTCGACGAGTCGGATCAGATCGGGCTCACCGGATTCAAGATGAGCCGCATCCGCGCCGGGCTGGGCAATCCCGATCAGACCACCGACAACGTGCTGTTCTACACCGACGCGAACAACTGGCCGCAGCGGCTGTATGACAAGTTCACCGATCCGTACGTGCCGGCGCGCTTCGATTCCGCGGTCGCCGCGAACTACAACATCGCCTTCCTGTTCGCTTCCGGGCCGTTTCCGCTGCAGGCCGGCGCGCACGAGCGATTCAGCCTCGCGCTCGCCTATGGCTCGGACCTCCAGGAATTGCGCGAGACGGTTCACACCGTCCAGCTGATCTACAAGGCGAACTACCAGTTCGCGATCCCGCCGCCGCTGCCGACCGCGGGCGCGGAGTGGGGGGACGGCTACGTGCGGCTGTCGTGGGACGACGTCGCCGAGCGCGCGCTCGATCCGCTCTCGAATCTCTACGATTTCGAGGGCTATCGCATCTACCGCTCCACGGATCCAACGTTCCTCGATCCCAAGGTGATCACGAACGCGCGCGGCACCGGCACGATCGGCAATGGGAAACCGATCAAGCAATTCGATCTCAAGGACGGCATCAAGGGCTTCTCGCGGAAGACCATCCAGGGCGTGGCCTACGATCTCGGGAACGACTCCGGGATCATGCACACCTGGACCGACAGCACGGTCACGAACGGGCAGCTCTATTACTACGCGGTGTGCGCGTACGATTTCGGCTTCGACACCGGCTCGGACTCGACGTCGATCTACCCGTCCGAGAATGCCATCACGGTGTCGCGCACGCCGCGCGGCGGCACGATCCTGCCGATCAACGTCGTCGCTGTGCGGCCGGATCTGCGGGTTCCGGGATGGACGCCGGCCTCGCTCGATCCCGCCACGCACTCGGCCGGGCCCGGCGTCGGAACGGTGGGCCTTCAGATCGTGAACAACGACAGCATCCCGCAGCAGCACCTGTTCGCGGTCCATTTCGCCGTGCCGACCGTGGACAGTGTGCGGGCCACGCAGTACAGCCTGCGCGACAGCACGTTCCACCGCACGTTCTTCACGACCGGCGCCGATTTCGACGCGGCGGGGGTCGGTCCGGTCGGCGCGGGGATCCTGCCGCTCGTCCACACGCCGCTCGTCACCACAGTGAGTCCGCGCTCCGGCTACGACCCGGGCTACGCCACGAACACGCGATTGTCCACGATTTACGAGCCGGTGCTCCCGATCAATCTCCGGCGTCCCGGATTTCCGGACAGCATCACGGTGGCGTTCGACAACGTGACGGTGGACACGTCGCTCGCGCTGTTCCCGCTCACCGCGAAGCCGGCGAAGTTCCGCGTCATCGCCCACACCGACAGCGGCGACATCCGCCTCAAGTTCCGCTTCCGCGACACGGACAACGACGGGACGCTGTCGCGCCCCGACGAGTTCATCGACATCGTCACGTACGCGCGCTCGCAGCCCACGACGCCGTCGGTCACGTGGCGCGTCGCGATCGACACGGTGGGGATGGGCGCGACGCCGATCGTCCCGCCGCGCCTCGGCGACACGTACCAGCTCCGGACGAGCCGGCCGCTCGGTCCTGCCGATGAATTCGTCTTCGCGACCCACGGTACTTCGGTCGACCCGGCGGCGGCGCAGCAGGAGAGCCGGCTCGGACCGTACGTGGTGCCGAATCCCTACATCGCCTCCGCGAGCTTCGAGCCGGCGCCGTTCGCGGTCTCGGGGCGCGGCGACCGGCGCATCGAGTTCCGGAACATCGCGGTCAACGCCACGATCCGGATCTACACCGTGCGCGGCGATCTCGTGCAGACGCTGCACCAGGACGGCTCGTCGAGCGGCATCGTCGCCTGGAACCTGCGCACGAAGGACAATCTCGACGTCGCTCCAGGGCTCTACATCTTCCACGTCGAAGCGCCCGGCAACGATTCCCACATCGGCAAGTTCGCGATCATCAAATGAGACGCGCACCCGGCATCGGAATCCTGATCGGCATCGCGCTCGCGCTGGCGCCCGCGGGGCGGGCGCTGGCGCAGTCCAAGACCGGCTCCGCGGTCGGGGACTTCCTGATGATCGAGCCGAGCGCGCGCATCACCGGCATGGGGAACGCCGGCGCGGCGCTGTGCGAGAACGTGGATGCGGTCTACTACAACGCCGCCGCGATCGGCCTGCTCGAGCGCGGCAGCGCGAGCTTCATGCACAGCTCGTGGCTCGCGGGCATCTCGTACGACTACGCGGCCGCCTGCGTGCCGGTCGGCGGGCTCGGGAGCCTGTTCACGAGCGTCACGTCGCTGCGCTCCGGCGACATGGACGTGCGCACCGTGGCGCAGCCGCTCGGGACCGGCGAGAAGTTCAGCGTCAGCGACCTCGCGCTCGGGCTCGGCTACGGGCGGCTGATCACCGCGCGCTTCTCGGTCGGATTCCAGGCGAACTACATGCAGGAGACGATCTGGAACAGCTCGATGGGCGCGGTCACGTTCAACGTCGGGACGATGTACCGGGTCGCGCGGAACGGGCTCCACATCGGATCGAGCATCTCGAACTGGGGAACGCAGGCCGGGTTCGACGGGCGCGACCTGCGGATCACCTACGATCCGACCCCCGGAGTCAACGGCGACAACAGCAGCCTGCCGGGCTCGCAGTTCACCGGGACGTTCCCGCTGCCCGTGCTGTTCCGGGTCGGCGTCGGCATGCCGCACGAGCTCGGCCGTCAGACCCGTCTCGCGTGGGAAGTGGACGCGTTCCACGCCGCGGACAACACCGAGAGCGTGAGTGCGGGGACGGAGCTCCTGCTGCGCAACGCACTGGCGGTCCGCCTCGGGTATCAGAACGCGTTCGCCCAGGACTCCGAGCTCGGCTTCACATTCGGAGCCGGATTCAAGGGTCACGTGGACGATTGGGATTTCCGGCTGGATTACGCATGGGCCGACCAGGGACGACTGGGTTCGACGAATCGGCTCGGGCTCGCACTGGTATTCTGATGAGTGCGTCGACCGGCCGGGGAAATGGGGTCACACCGAGACCGGGCCATGAAAGGACAACCATGAAACGCATCGCCATCACGGTGGCCGGCCTGCTGCTCCTCGCGGCGCCCGCAGGAGCGCAAATCACGAACGATGCGCTGCTCGACTCGCTTCAGGCTTCGGGGTTCCGGTACTTCTGGTACCAGGCGAATCCGTCGAACGGCATGATCCGGGATCGCAGCACGACGACCTCGCCTTCCAGCATCGCGAGCATTGGCTTCGGGCTGAGCGCGATCTGCGTCGGCGTCGACCACGGGTGGGTTGCGCGCGCGGCGGCCGCGACCCGGGTGCTGACCACACTCCAGACGTTCTGGAACGGGCCCCAGGGCACCGCGACCTCGGGCACGATTGGATATCAGGGCCTGTTCTATCACTGGCTCGACATGAACACCGCGACCCGCACCTGGAGCAGCGAGCTCTCGACGATCGACACCGCGCTGCTGCTCGCCGGGATCATCGATTGCCGCCAGTACTTCACGACCGGCGACGCGGACGAGGTGCAGATCCGCGCGCTCGCCGACTCGATCTACAATCGCGTGAACTGGCACTTCATGGCGTTGAGCGGCAACGGTCCGATCTATATGGGCTGGACGCCGGAGAACGGGTTCGCGGGATTCGGCACCTGGAAGGGCTACAACGAGGCGAAGGTGCTGTACCTGCTCGCGATCGGCTCGCCGACGAACGCGCTGCCCGGCGGGATCTGGAAGGGCTGGTGGTGCAAGGGGTATCAATGGCAGACGCTGTACGGCTATTCGTATTATACGTTCCCGCCGCTGTTCGGCCATCAATACACGGAGTGCTGGTTCGATTTCCGGGGCGTCATGGACGACACGATGCGCGTCCGCGGCATCACCTACACCGAGAACAGCCGCCGCGCCACGCTCGCGCAGCGCAGTTACTGCGCCGCGAATCCCGGCGGCTTCCTCGCGTACTCCGACAGCGTCTGGGGCATCACCGCGAGCGATGATCCGTCCGGCTACAGCGCGCGCGGCGCGCCGCCGAACCAGGGCGACAACGGCACGCTCGTCCCGTCCGCCTGCATCAGCTCGATCGCGTTCACGCCCGACGAGTCCATTCAGGCCGCGCGCACGCTCTGGGACAATTTCCACGACGAGCTGTGGGGGCCGTATGGATTCCGCGACGCGTACAACTACGGCACCGGCTGGTGGGACACCGACTACATCGGCATCGACGAAGGTCCGATCGTGCTCCTGATCGAGAACTACCGCACGAACGCGATCTGGAACCGCTTCATGCAGAATCCGAACATCCAGAACGCGATGTCGCTGGCGGGATTCCTCCCGTTCGCGGGCGCGGACGTCGGGACCGCGGACACCCGGCTCGGGCTCTGGTTCGCGAGTCCTGCGTCCGGCCCGGCCGAGGTCCGCTTCAGCCTGCCGGCCGCAGGGCCGGCGCGCGTTGTGCTGTTCGATCTGACCGGACGGAAGATCGAGACGATCGCGGACGGCGAGTTCGCCGCCGGCGATCACCTGGCGACGATGGGCCGCGCGGTGCGGCCCGGCGTCTATCTCGTGCGGCTCGAAGCCGCGGGCGCGGCGCGCACCCGGAAGTGGGTGCGGTTGAACTAGCGGCGGGCAAGAGCCGCCGCGCACGAACCGGAAAGGACCCCGTGGCCACGATTCGAGACGTTGCCCGCGTCAGCCGGGTCTCCATCGCGACGGTTTCCCGGGTGTTCAACAACAGCTCGCGCGTCAGTGACCCGACGCGGCGCCGGGTGCTGGCCGCGGCGAAACGCGTGGCGTACTGGCCGAACGCGACCGCGCGCAGCCTCATCACGAGCCGCACGCACACGCTGGGCCTGCTGCTGCCCGATCTGCACGGGGAGTTCTTCTCCGAGATGATCCGCGGCATCGATCTCGCCGCGCGCACGGTGCGCTTCTCGCTCCTCGTCTCACGCTCCAGCTCGCGCGCGGACGAGCTCACCACTGCGGTGCGCTCGATGCGCGGGCGCGTCGACGGCATCGTCGTGATGGCTCCGGATCTCGATGATTCGAGCGTGCTCGGCCAGTGCGCCGGGCACGTGCCGGTGGTCCTCATCAATGCCGAGATCCACGTGCCCGGCTGCCATTCGCTGAAGTTCGACAATCTCGGCGGGGCGCTGGCCGTGACGCAGCATCTGATCGAGCTCGGGCACCGGCGCATCGCGACCCTGCACGGGCCGCCGCACAACATCGACGCGCGCGAGCGGCTCGAAGGCTATCGCATGGCGCTGATGCGCTCCGGGCTCACGCCCGAGCCCGCGCTCGAGATCCAGGGCACGTTCGGGGAGCGCTCCGGCTACGAGGCGGCGCAGGCGCTCGTCGCGCTGCAGCCGCGTGCGACCGCGGTGTTCGTCGCGAACGATCACATGGCGGTGGGTCTCATGAGCGCGCTCCACGACCTCGGCCTGCAGATTCCACGCGACATCGCGATGGCGGGATTCGACGACATCCCGATGGCGCGCTTCCTCACTCCGCCGCTCACCACGGTGCACCTCGACGTCGAGGAGCTCGGCCGGCGCGCGGTCCGCTTCCTGCTCGATCCCACGCGCTTGCGCGTCGCCGATGAGCAGCAGGACATGGTCCCGGTGACGCTCGTCGTGCGCAGCTCGTGCGGCGCGAGCGCGGCCGGCAGTCCCGCGAACCGCTGGTCGCCGCGCCACGCGTCCGGCAGCGGGCCGGGATCGGTGTAGCGCACTCCGGCCATGCGACGCATCCCGATCGCGGTCGCCGCACGCCGGGTCACGGCGCTGCTCGTCCTGATCGGAGCACTGGCCGCCGCGGGCGGGGGCGCCGGCCCGGCGCCGGTCACGAAGGCGCACGCGGCGCCGCGCCCGCTGCCGGCGTTCGATTCGGCGCCGGCGCGCTCGTTCCTCGATACGCTCGAGTTCAACACGTTCCACTGGTTCTGGGACCTTCAGGGCATGGACAGCATCCTCACGCCCGACCGCGAGCCCACGCGCACGTTCTCGAGCGTCGCCGCGATCGGGTTCGCGCTGAACGCCTACGCGATCGGAGCGGAGCGCAAGTGGGTGAGCCGCGAGGCGGCGGCACATCGCACGCTCGCAACGCTCGAATTCCTGTGGAGCGCGCCGCAGGATTCCTCGATCTCCGACGCGACCGGGTATCGCGGGTTCTTTTACCACTTCCTCGAGCCGGTGCGCGGCCGGCGCTTCAAGGACGTCGAGCTCTCGACCATCGACACTGCGCTGCTGCTGGCGGGCGCGCTGTTCGCGCAGAGCTATTTCGACCGCCCGGATCCGGTGGAGACGCGGGTGCGCGCGGTCGCGGAATCGCTGTACGCGCGCGCCGACTGGCGCTGGATGCAAGTCCGCGCGCCGTCGATCTGCATGGGCTGGAGTCCCGAAGGCGGTTTTCTCCCGTACGACTGGGGCGGCTACGACGAGGCGATGGTGCTTCACGTGCTCGCGCTCGGCGCCACGCGCCATGCGGTGGAAGGCGACGTGTGGGGCAAGTGGTCGGCGAGCTACAAGTGGGGAACGTTCCACGGCCGCGGGATGGTGGGATTCGCGCCGCTCTTCGGCCACCAGTACTCGCACGTGTGGATCGACTATCGCGGCATCCAGGACACGTTCATGGCGCAGCACGGGATCGACTACTTCGAGAACTCCCGCCGCGCCACGCTCTCGCAGCGCGACTACGCGATCCAGAATCCCTCCGGCTACCGCGGCTACAGCGCGCGACTGTGGGGACTCACCGCGTGCGACGGTCCGACCGACAGCACGATCGAGATCGCGGGCCGGAAGCGCGAGTTCCATACCTACGACGCGCGCGGCGCCTCGTTCGTCCGGATCGGGGACGACGGCACGATCGCGCCCTGCGCCGCGGCGGGATCGATCGCGTTCGCGCCCGAGGTCGTGATCCCGGCGCTGATGGCGATGCACGCGGACTACGGCGCGCTAGCGTTCGACCGTCATGGCTTCGTGGATGCGCTGAATCCCACGCTGAACGTGCCGGTCCACGTGAGCCAGGGGCGGATCGTGCCAGGCGTCGGCTGGTTCGACACCGACCGGCTCGGCATCGATCAGGGTCCGATCCTCGCGATGATCGAGAACTGGCGGAGCGGTCTGATCTGGAAATGCATGCGCCGCAATCCGCACATCATCCGCGGACTCGAGCGGGCCGGCTTCCGCGGCGGGTGGCTCGCCACGGCGCCGGATCCGCGATGAGGGCGACGCGGCGGGGCCGCGGCGTGCGCGCGGGCGTCGCGCTCTCCGCGCTCGCGCTCGCCTCGCTCTCGTGCGCGCACGCGTCCGCGCCGGTGCACCTGCGCTTCTGGGCGATGGGGCGCGAAGGCGAAGTCGTCACCGACCTGGTGCGCGACTTCGAGCGCGAGAACCCGGGGATCAAGGTCGAGGTCCAGCAGATCCCGTGGTCGGCCGCGCACGAGAAGCTGCTCACCGCCTACGTCGGCAGATCGATGCCCGACGTGTTCCAGCTCGGCAACACCTGGATCTCGGAATTCGCGGCGCTGCGCGCGCTCGCTCCCCTGGGTAGGAATCTCGCCGCGTCCGCGGTTCTGCACGCCTCGTCCTACTTTCCCGGCATCTGGGCCACGAACCAGATCGACGGCGTGCTGTACGGCATCCCGTGGTACGTGGACACGCGCGTGCTGTTCTATCGCCGCGATCTGCTCGCGCGCGCGGGAGTCCGCGTGATGCCGGCCACGTGGGACGCGTGGCGCGCGGCGATGGTGGCCGTGTGCCGCGACCAGGGCCCCGGCCACTACGCGATCTTCCTGCCAACGAATGAATGGCCGCAGCCCATGATCCTCGGGATGCAGGCCGGCGCTCGGATGCTGGTCGACGACGACACCCGCGCCGACTTCGAATCCCCGGAATTCCGGCGCGCGTTCCACTTCTATATCGGGCTCTTCCGCGACGGGCTCGCGCCCCCGGTCTCGAACAACCAGATCGCGAACATGTATCAGGAATTCGCGCGCGGGGGATTCGCGATGGTGATCACCGGCCCCTGGAACATCGGCGAGTTCCGCCGCCGCCTGCCGCTGGAGCTCGCCGGCGCGTGGGGCACCGCGCCGCTGCCGGGCCCCGCGGGGCCCGGCCTCTCGATGGCGGGCGGATCGAGCCTCGCGGTCCTGCGCGAGACCCGGCATCCGGCCGAAGCCTGGAAGCTCGTGGAGTACCTGTCCCGGCCGGAGCAGCAGGTGCGCTTCTACCACCTGAGCGGCGATCTGCCCGCCCGCGTGGAAGCGTGGCGGGACACGTCGTTCACGCACGATCCGCTCACGCTCGCGTTCGGAGATCAACTCCAGCGCACCGCGCCGTGGCCCAAGGTGCCGGAGTGGGAGGAGATCTCGATCCGGCTCCAGGACCAGGTGGAGCGCGCGGTGCGCGGCGCCACGACGCCGGATTCCGCGCTCGCGGCGCTCGACCGCGACGTGGATCGCATGCTCGAGAAGCGGCGCTGGCTGCGCGCGCGCGGACGGCTCGCGGCGGAAACGGCGGGGGCGCGGTGAGGGGCTCGGGCGAGCGTCAGGACGGGGCGGCGTGGGTGCTCGTTTCGCCCGCGCTGCTCCTCATCGGCGTGTTCTTCGTGCTTCCGGTGATCGCCGGATTTCTCTTGAGCCTCACCGACTTCGACATCTACGCAATCGGAGATCCGCGCGTGATGCGCGTGGTCGGGCTCGGCAATTACCACCAGATTCTGACCGACGGCGATTTCTGGATCGCGTTCCGGAACACCATGGTCTACGTGGTGCTCGGCGTCCCGCTCTCGGTCGCCGCCTCGCTCGGCGCCGCGCTGCTCGTGAACGCCCAGCGCTTGCGCGCGAAGGGGCTGTTCCGCGTGGTGTTCTTCACGCCGGTGGTCACGACGCTCGTCGCGGTCGCGATCGTGTGGCGCTACCTCTATCACCCGAAGTTCGGGCTCCTGAACTGGGGGCTGTCGCATCTCGGGCTCCCGACCGCGGACTGGCTCGGCGATCCGCACTGGGCGATGCCGGCGATCCTCCTGCTCTCGGTGTGGAAGAACTTCGGCTACAACATGCTGATCTTCGTCGCCGGCCTGCAATCGGTCCCGCAGGAGCTGTACGAGGCCGCGGACCTGGACGGCGCCGGGGCGTGGCAGCGCTTCCGCCACATCACGCTTCCCGGGCTCAGGCCCGCGATGCTGTTCGTGACCGTGATGACCGTGCTCGGGAACTTCCAGCTGTTCGCCGAGCCGTACGTGATGACGCAGGGTGGTCCACTGCGCAGCACCGTGAGCCTCGTGATGCTGATGTACGAGCAGGGCTTCCGCTGGTGGCGCATGGGGCGCGCGGCGGCGATCGCGTTCGTGCTGTTCGCGCTCATGCTCGGCGCCACTCTGCTCCAGATCCGCACCCAGCGGGAGCGCTCGACGTGAGGGGCCGCGGGGGAGTCGCTCTGCTGCACGCCGCCGTCATTGCCGCCGCGCTGCTCACGCTCACGCCGCTCGTGTGGATGGTCTCGGCGTCCCTGATGCCGGCGGGGGAATCCACGACGCTGCCGCCGCCGTTCTTCCCGCGCCACGTCACGTTCGCGCACTACGTCGAGCTGTTCACGCGCCTCGATCTTGGCCGCTCGGTGTTCAACAGCACGGCG
>Ga0306920_100007663_pt1 | contig 14227 bp, 14 predicted proteins | sample flu12Cox44000170_FD_204666 | JGI IMG/M metagenome (GOLD analysis project Ga0306920, IMG submission 204666) | Lab enrichment of tropical soil microbial communities from Luquillo Experimental Forest, Puerto Rico - flux4day.12C.oxic.44.000.170 (v2)... | ecosystem: Environmental > Terrestrial >...
ATCAGCTCGTCCGAGCCGGCGCCGCAAACGATGCGCGCCGGGTCGAGCCCATGGTGCCGGCCGAGCGCCTCGCGCAGCTCGTCAGCGCCACCGTCGGGGTAACGGTGAAACTCGCCAGCGAGGGCACGGTAGGCAGCGATGGCCTTGGTGCTCGGCCCTAGCGCGCTTTCGTTGGAGGCCAGACGGATCGGCCGCTCGATGCCGGCAATTTTTGCCTCGCCTGCGACATAGGGCACGATCTCGAGGATACCCGGCCGGGGTGCCGGTCCCGCTGCGGTCGTCATTGGCTCAGTCTTTTACCGCGTCGGCGGCGCATTTCGAGAGAGCAGCGCGGGGTTGCGCCAGCGCCGTGGCAAGCAACGGGATCGCGTAGCCGCCAAAGGGCAGCAAGCGATGAAGCGCGCCGCCAAGCTGCGCGCGAAAACTGTCAAGACGCGGGTCGGTGATCGGCACGAAGCCCTCGATTTCGATCAGACTGAGCGAGCTGCTGGCATGCTCGCAGAACGTAAAGAAGGTGCAAGCCAGCCCGAGCGACGAAAGGGTCCGAAAGATCCGGCCGCGGCCGATATCGGTCGCGGATTCGGCCGCGAGCAAGACGCGATCCCGCCCCGTTTCCTGCTGCACCCCGCGGCCGATCACAAATGCATCGGCGCCGTCGCCGCGGGCGTTGCCGCGCGCGCCGAACGGTAGACGAGCGACAACCCGCGGCGCGTCGTCATCTTTTGATAACAGGTGACGCCACCACGGGTCGGCCTCTCCCTCTTGCGGCATCGGCAGGACGCCGACCGAGGCCTGACCCTCGGTGACCGCGCGGATCACCTGGCCGACCGAGCGATACGCCGACATTGGCGTGTGGCTGCCGTAATGATCGCGCGCCAGATCCCAAAACCCTTGCGACTCGATCGGCGCAAAGACCGCAACCGCAAACGGGGATTGCAGCCGCACCGTCGCCGCGAGCATCTCGCGCCACATGCGCACGAGTGTGGCGACCGGGAACTCCCCGTGATGTCGATCGACCAGGCGGCGGATGATCTGCGCCTCGCGGCTCGGCTGGAAGGCGGGTAAATTGCCCTCTTTCTTGCTCGTCGCCACTACCGAGACGATCTCTGCTCGTTCAATCAAAAGGTCGTGCAGCTTGTCGTCGATCTCATCGAGGCGGCGGCGCAATTCCACGAGATCGGACGGAGTCGGGCGCATGATGTCTTCGCTGTAGGGGGGCATAGTACTAGAGTCGTGACCGAGCGAAATCAAAGAAAACGTTGACATGCCAGGCTTCCGATCCCTACCTAGCGCCCCCGAATCCCGAACCGGCGGCCACTCGATTGAGAGTGCCGTCGACGGCGTTGCAATCGCGTCGGTTTAGATGTCGGCTTTGATCCCATCCCGCCTCCGCTCGCGTTCAGACCCGGATTGGCCTGGTCACCGGCTGCTTGTGCGCGAGCCGCTGCGGCTCGACTGCGGGATCGATTTTGGCCCGTTCACGATCGCCTATCAGACCTATGGCAGGCTCAACCCGGATCGGTCGAATGCGATCCTTGTCTGCCACGCGCTGAGCGGGGACCAATATGTCGCCGATCCGCATCCGATTACCGGCAAGCCCGGCTGGTGGGAAACCATGGTCGGCCCCGGGTTGGTGCTCGACACCGAGCGGTTCTTCATCGTCTGTGCCAATGTGCTCGGCGGCTGCATGGGGACGACCGGCCCACAAGACATCAACCCCGAGACGGGTGAGCCCTGGGCATTGTCGTTCCCGGTCATCACCGTGCACGACATGGTCCGCGCTCAAAAGCGGCTTCTCGACCATCTCGGGATCGAGAGCTTGTTCTGCGTGACCGGCGGGTCGATGGGCGGCATGCAGGTATTGCAATGGGCTGCGAGCTATCCCGAGAGCGTGTTCGCAGCGGTGCCGATCGCCGCGGCCGCGCGCCACTCCGCCCAGAACATCGCCTTTCACGAGGTCGGGCGGCAAGCCATCATGGCCGACCCGGATTGGTCCGGCGGACGCTACCTGACCCTCGGCCGACGGCCCGTCCGCGGCCTCGCGGTCGCCCGCATGGCAGCCCACATCACCTATCTCTCGGAGGCGGCGCTGCATCGCAAGTTTGGACGCAATTTGCAGGATCGCCACGCCGTCACTTACGGCTTCGACGCCGATTTCCAGGTCGAAAGCTACCTGCGCCACCAAGGCAGCACTTTCGTCGATCGCTTCGACGCGAATTCGTATCTCTATATTACCCGGGCGATGGATTATTTCGATCTTGCCGTCGAGCACGGAGGATCGTTGGCGAGCGCCTTCAAGGGCTCTCAGTCGCGTTTCTGCATCATTTCCTTCACTAGCGACTGGCTGTTTCCGACTTCCGAGAGCCGCGAGCTGGTGCAGGCATTGAACTCCGTGGCCGCCAATGTCAGCTTTGTCGAGATCGAAACCGACAACGGCCATGACGCCTTTCTGCTGCACGAGCCTGAGCTGTTCGAAACGCTGCGCGGTTTCCTGACCGGTTGTGCCGAGCACCGCGGCCTGACCCGCTCATGGTGATGGCGGGGCCGAGCAGAAGCCCCGCGCTGAACTTTGGGCGCGCCGAGGCGCGTCCCGCAGCAGTGGATGATGCGGCAGAGGGGCTCCGCCGCGACTTGAGGCTGATCGCGGAAATGATCGACCCCGGCGCGCGCGTGCTCGATATCGGCTGCGGCGACGGCGCGCTGCTCGCCCATCTCGTGCGGCACAAGAATGTCGACGGTCGGGGCATGGAGCTCAGCCAATCGGGGGTCAACTCATGTGTTGGCCATGGGCTGCCGGTCATTCAAGGCGACGCCGATCGCGATCTCGAAGCCTACCCAACCGGTGCCTTCGACGTCGTGGTGTTGAGCCAGACCCTGCAGGCGACGCGAGAGCCGCGCAAGGTGATCGAGACTCTCGTGCGGATCGGCCGCCGCGCAATCGTCTCATTCCCGAATTTCGGCTTTTGGCGCATCCGGCTGCACCTGTTGTTTTGTGGCCGGATGCCGGTGTCGCATCTTCTCGCCCATCCTTGGTATGACACGCCCAATATCCACCTCTGCACGATCCGCGATTTTGTGGCGATGTGCGATGAGATCGGCGTCCGTGTCGACCGCAGCGTCACCCTCGACCGCCATGGGCAGCCCTATTCTCTCGATCCTCATGGGAGCCTGGCGAATTTGCTCGCCGAGCAGGGCGTGTTTGTCCTATCGGCGAACCGGGGCCACCTAAACGCCGCCGCCAAGCCGCCGGGGCGGCAGGGGTGAACCGCGCCCGCGGCGCCGGATCGGCGGGATAGTCCGTGCGGCGCCGGGGTATAGACGAGACGGCGGCGGGGCACGCGTACGACCGCCGGCTTGGCATAGATCTGTTTTGTCGCCTCGATTAGCACGACCCCGGCAAAAGTAGGGAACCAGCGCTTGCCGATCCGTTCCCAGGCCGGTGCCGAGCGCAGGATCATCCGCTTGCGCAGCGGCGGAATGAACAGTGCCGTATCGGACCCAATCGGCGTGAAAAGCTCGTCGCGCAGCAGCTGCGATAGCTGAGACATCGTGTAAGGTCGGCCGAATCCGAATGGCGTGCGGTCGAGGCGGGCCCAAATGCCGCGGCGGTTCGGCACGACAATCAACAAACGTCCGCCGCCAGCGAGGACCCGCCATATCTCCTTCAACATCGGCCTGATCTGCTCGCTCGTTTCGACAGCATGAACGATCAGAACCCGGTCGATCGAATAGTCGGCGAAAGGAAGCTCACCCTCGTCTGCGAGGGTCACTCGATTAGGTCCATCCGAAGGCCAACCGAGCACGCCGAGCGCGGCCGGCATCAGGGCCACGGTGCGCTCGGTTTCGGATGCAATTGCCGCGAGGAACGGTGTGGTGTAGCCGACCCCGAGAAGCCGCATTCCGCGTAGATCCGGCCACACGCGCTGGATCGCGCGCCGGATCATCCGCCGTGCGACTTGGCCAAGCCCAGTTCGGTAAAAATCTCTAAGGTCGATAACATCGGACGACAACATCACCCATCTTAACATGGAGATGCCGCGGCCGACGCGCGCCCGATTCAGTCGACGAGGTGCTGCGCTACTTTACCCATTCGCTCGGCCATGACGAGGCCTCTCGCCGGAGCTCGAGGTGCTCGCGCGACGCCTTCTGGTGCCCCACAAGCGTGAGCTGGTTTGTCCGGGAAGCCCGCACCACTCGGTCGCGCATGTGGGTGCCTCAGTACATGTGTTGGCCGCCATTTACGGAGAGTGTCGAGCCGGTGATGAAGTCGGCTTCGTCGGCGACCAGGAACAGCACGGTCCGGGCAATATCCTCGGCCTTGCCGAGCCGACCAACAGGAATACGGGCGATGATCTTGTCGAGCACCTCCGCCGGCACTGCGCGCACCATCTCGGTGTCGACATAGCCAGGGGCGACGGCGTTGACGGTGATGCCGCGGCTTGCGCCTTCTTGCGCCAACGCCTTGGTGAACCCGTGGATGCCGGACTTCGCGGCAGCGTAATTGACTTGCCCGTATTGCCCTGCCTGCCCGTTGATCGAGCCGATGTTGACGATGCGGCCAAAACCACACGCTCGCATCCCTTCGATGACCGCCCTCGACATGTTGAAGCACGAGGCAAGGTTGGTTTGGATCACCGCGTTCCACTGCTCAAAGCTCATACGGTGCATCGTCGCGTCACGAGTGATCCCGGCATTGTTGACGAGCACCTCGATCGGGCCGAGAGCCTTTTCGATTGCCTTCACGCCCTCGGTGCAGGCCGCAAAATCGGCGACATCGAACTTGAATACAGGTATGCCCGTCTCCTCATGGAATTGCTGGGCTGCTTTGTCATTCCCGCCATAGGTCGCTGCGACCTTGTAGCCGGCGCTCTTGAGCGCCGTTGAGATCGCGTGGCCGATACCGCGCGTCCCGCCTGTCACCACCGCTACCCTCGCCATGCGTTCCTCCCATTTTTTTGTCCAGGTCTAGTCGCGCTCGACACACATCGCGATGCCCATTCCGCCGCCGATGCACAAGGTCGCGAGGCCCTTCTTGACATTGCGCCGCTGCATTTCGTGCAACAGGGTTACGAGCACGCGGGCCCCGGACGCGCCGATCGGATGCCCGAGGGCAATGGCACCACCATTCACATTGACCTTGGCGGTATCCCAGCCCAGATCCTTGTTGACGGCGCAAGCCTGGGCGGCGAAAGCCTCGTTGGCCTCGATCAGGTCGAGATCATCGGCCAACCAACCTGCCTTTTTGAGCGCCATGCGGCTCGCCGGGATCGGTCCTGTGCCCATGATCGCCGGATCGACGCCGGCCGTCGCCCAGGAGACGATGCGGGCAAGCGGCCTCAGGCCACGCCTCTCGGCTTCCGCAGCCGCCATCAACACAATGGCCGCGGCACCGTCATTGATGCCCGAGGCGTTGCCCGCGGTGACCGTACCGTTCTTGTCGAAGGCGGGGCGGAGCTTTGCCAAAACCTCGACCGTGGTGCCATGTTTGGGATGCTCGTCGGTATCGACGACCGTTTCGCCACGACGGCTCGTGATCTTGATCGGGACGATCTCGTCCTTGAACCGGCCGGCCTTTTGCGCGGCTTCGGCCTTGGCTTGCGAGGCGGCGGCAAAGACGTCCTGCTGATCGCGGGTGATTTGCCAGCGCTGGGCGACATTCTCAGCGGTGTTGCCCATATGGTAGCCATTGAACGCGTCCCACAGCCCATCGCGGATCATCGTGTCGACAAGCTCGGCATCGCCCATCTTGACGCCGTCGCGCAGATGGATGCAGTGCGGGGCTTGGCTCATGCTCTCCTGCCCGCCGGCGACGACGATTTCGGAATCACCGTTGCGGATCGCCTGGTAGCCGAGCGCCACGGTGCGCAACCCAGAGCCGCAGAGTTGGTTGACACCGTAGGCGGTGACCTCGAATGGGATCCCGGCGGCGATGGCGGCTTGCCGGGCTGGGTTCTGGCCTTCGCCGGCGGCGAGGATTTGGCCCATAATGACTTCCGACACCTCCTTCGGCTCGACGCTCGCGCGGCGCAGCACTTCGGCGATGGCGACCTCGCCAAGCTTGTGGGCCGGCAAGCTGCTGAGCCCGCCGTTGAACGCCCCGACTGGGGTACGCGCGGCGCTCGCAATGACGATGTCGGTCATCGGGGATCTCCTGGCTGGGTTAACGTCGATCAAAAACAAGTGGTTGCGAATTTAGAGGCGAGATGGGCGCGAGTCCACTGAGCCCCCTTGTCAGCGCTCGCTCAGCCGAGTTCGTAGCCTATTCGCGCCAGGCTGAGCCTGGCGAGCGATCCAGTCGCCGGCCCTGCCCGGGTGGCTGCGGCTTAGGGCGGAACGATAGTGACACTCGGGCGGGCACGTGAAACAAGAAAGTTGCGGTCGCCTGTTCTAAGGCTTCGATCTCTGCCGACCGGGGTGTGCCCGCCTCCCGACACGCCCTACCCCTGGAGCACCGGTTATGGAAGCACGCCAGACGATGACGTCGCTTCTTTGGCGAGGCGATCTCGCTGAAACATTGTATTGTGGTCGCAGGTGGCCCTCTAAAGCGAGACACCGCGCGCATGAGCAACCGGAACAGCGATAAGTCGGGTGACGGTCGGCCGGTCGTCGTCAAAAAGTACGCCAACCGCCGCCTCTACAACACCGCAACGAGCAGTTATGTAACCCTCGACGATCTTGCAAAGATGATCAAGGACGGGGGCGATTTCGTCGCGTATGACGCAAAAACAGGTGAAGACATTACCCGTGCAGTGCTAACCCAGATTATCGTTGAGCAGGAGCAGAAGGGTCAAAACCTGCTGCCAATCAGTTTCTTGCGCCAATTGATTAGCCTATATGGCGACAGCATGCAGTTTCTGGTGCCCGGCTATCTCGAGCAAGCGATGCTCGCATTCGCTCAAAATCAGGAGCAGATGCGCAGAAGCCTGCAGGCAACTTTCGGCATCTTTCCGTTCGGTCAGTTCGAAGAGATGGGAAAGCAGAACATGGCCCTATTCGAGCGCGCCCTGCGGATGCTTGCGCCCTACCGCGGAGAGGAGAAGCCTCCTTCCACTGATAAGACGGCGTCGCGGACGAGCGACGAGGATCCCCGTCTGAAGCGGCTCGAGGCTCAAATCGACGCCCTCACCCAACAACTAAAGGCTCTGGGACGCGATCGCGGTGATTCTTAGATTGGTCACCGGGGATCATCCGCCCTTTGGACCGGCCGTGGGGAGCGCTGCGTGCCCGATTGTTGGCCGCCCGAAATGGTGACCTTGAAGATAGCCGATCCCTTCGGTGCGCAGCAGCGCCGCGTCCTCGGCGTTCTCGACGCATTCGGCCACCGTAGCCGACCCGAACCCGTTGATGAGACCGAGCAGATGACGGAGAAAAATTCGGGTTTGCGGCCGGCTCGCGAGATTGCGAACCAGCGAGCCATCGATTTTGACGATATCGACCGGCAGCATCTGAAGATGCCGCAGCGAGGTATGGCCGGCACCAAAATCGTCAAGCGCAACGCGGCATCCGGCTTGGCGCAGTGTGGCGACAAAGCGCGCCGATTCTGCGATGTCACCCAATGCTGCGGTCTCCGTGATTTCGACGACGAGGCGGCGGGCGATGTCGCGGCGGTGACGCAACAGCGAAGTCAACGACCGCAGCCACGGCCGATCGCAAGCGGTCATCCCGGAAATGTTCAAGCCGAGCCTGACTTCAGGGTCAGCGGCGAGCTCCTGGACCGTTTTTCTGAGAACGTAGCGGTCAATCAGGCCGATCCAGCCGAGTCCCTCGACGATGGTGATAAACTCGCTGCCGGAGACGACGTCGCCCTGTTCATCGCGCATCCGCAGCAGGCATTCGAAGTAATCGACCTTTCCCGTCGCTGCGCATACCACCGGCTGGAACGCAAAAAGCAGGTGGTCCTGGCGAAGTGCCGTTTCCACCGCCGCGCCAACAGCCGACCTGCGCCGATCGCGGGACCATCGGCTCGCATTGGCGCTCACGTACCGGCCGCACCCCAGCTCGCTTGCCTCTCGTGCCGCCGCGATTTTGGAGGCGGCCGCGAGCCGTTTCCGAACTGACCGCCGCCGAAATCCTCTGAACAGCGCCACTTCCGCCCAACCGCCCGCGCGCGACCCTTCAGGAGTGGCACGCCGGGGAGTAGTCTAAGCGTCATTCAGTTGAGAAAAGCCTAAGCGCGAGGCGGCGCGCACCGCAATAGCGATTAAGCCGGGGTGTGCGATACGAGAAACGGGAGAACGGCGTTGTTGAATTCCCGGGCGCGAACTTGGTTGAAGTAATGGCCGCCACGCGGGAAGATCTTGACCTCGGCGCCCGGTATGAGCCGGGCGAGTTCCTCGGAATAATAAGCAGGGGTTATGATATCATCTTCCGCACCGATCACTAGGGTGGGAGATTTGATACGCGTCAAATCACTTGTGCGATCGAACGCGAGCATGGCGTCAATCCGAGCCGAAACGATCTCGACCGGAGCGAAGGCAGCAAGGTTTTGGGCCTCGGTTTGACGCAGCCGCTCGTTGTTGCGGGCGATCCACCAGCTCGGATACATAAACAGCGTCGATGCTTGAACATAGGTGCTGGCGCCGAGACGTTGTAGAACCTCCTTGCGCAAAGCGAACAACCGGCGAAAATAAGCGTCTGTCTTGCTCCATGTCGCGGACAGCACGACGCTGGCGAGCCTGCCTGAGTATTCGATAGCCATTGTCTGGGCAATCGCTCCCCCAGTCGAGTGTCCGACGACATGGCTGCGCTTGATCCCTAGCGCGTCCATCAGCCCGACGACATCGACCGCCATCCGCTCGACCGTATAGCCGATCCGGCTCGGATCGCTCTGTCCAAACCCGCGATGGTCAAAGGTGATGACTTCGAAGCGCTTAGCAAAAGTGGCGACCTGATCCTGCCAGAAAGATCCGAAGCCGCCGAGCCCGGAGATGAACAGGACGGGGAAACCCATGCCATGCCGCTCGTAGTAGAGCGAGCAGTCACCGATGGAAATCCGGGGCATCGATTCGCAGCTCAGAACGGATTGAAGGTCGGTACCATCAGCACGGGCAGGCTGTCAACGCGCGGGCCATGCGCAGCACGCAGGTGTGAACAGCGTCGCTCCCCCCGCGGCTGCGATCCTGCCTAAGTTTTGACACATGGCAACCGTTCAATCCGTGGACACCAGCCGGTTGAACAGCGCCCGCAGATCTAGCAAGAACGGGTTTACCAGGGACGCCTTCTCCCCAAAGAGGTTCAGGTCGAAAGAGCAGCAAGAGAGCGAAGCAGAATGAAAGAGCAGGAGCAGATCACCATGGCATACCGAGCCGATGGATCCCGATCGACCAGCAGCTCCGAGACCGACGCGTCGTCGCGCGCCGGCGTATCGGTGCGTCGATCAACGAGCCGAACCCAAGATATTGATCGCCATGTCGGGGCACGCATTCGCGAGCGACGCATTATGCTCGGTCTGACACAACAGCAGCTCGCTGATTTGATTGGTGTCACCTATCAGCAGGCGCACAAATACGAGCGCGGCATCAACCGTGTCTCCGCCGGTCGATTATTTGAAGTCGCGCAGGTGCTGGGAGTTCCGGTCAGCTATTTTTTCGACGGTCTCGAACAAGGAAGCGAGCGCGGGATCAGTCCGCGTGAACGTATGTGTCTTGAGCTCGCCCGTAACTTCGCCCAGATCCCAAACGAGCGGCATCAGGAAGCTCTGAGCCAACTCGCACGGGCACTCGCCTCCGATTGACCAACTACATCGGAAAAGAGATAAGGGGCGGCCGAGCTCCGGACCAATCCTTGAACCCGGCTGTCCGAGCCTTTCCGTGTTTTGGCGGTTGCTTCAGCGTTCCGGCGAGTACCACGCGGCTGGGCAGAAACCTTCGGTCTTCACCGGCGCGTCTATCCACATTTGAAACCACAGTTCGAGCATCAAGAGTGCCCAAAGCCGGGTGTGATGATTGCGGGCAAGACCGGAATGCTCATCGAGTAGCACGCGGACGTAGTCCTGGCGGAAGAGGCCACGCTCCGTCGCTCTCTGTGAAAGCAACGTATCGTAGGCCAACTCTTTAAGCTCATCGCGAAACCATTGGTCAACTGGAAGACTAAAGCCTTTTTTTGGGCGGTAGAGCAACTGAGCGGGAAGATACGGCTCCATAGCTGATTTGAACAGTGCCTTGGTGACACCGCGAGCCATTCTGACCTCCTCCGGTATTCCCGCAGCCCACTCCATCAAGACATGATCGAGCAACGGCGAGCGAGATTCGAGGCCATGGGCCATGCTGGCGACATCGACCTTCACCATCAAATCGTCGGGAAGATAGGTATGCAGATCGGCCCAGGTAGCGCCCGCAACGAGGCTGTCGGCATCAGCAAAATAAGCTTCGAGGAAATCGATCGCAGAGCTTTCATGCGTCGCCCGCATCAGCTCACTATAGCCGTGCTCCTTATCGCAATCGGTGAAGGCAACGACCATCGGAGCATAGCGCCGACAAGGTTGCTCCGCGGGAGCTCGCAATACGCCGCGAATGCGCGAAACCTTGAACCGGCGTTGAATTGAGCGAGGGGCCAAAGCAAGCAAGCGCTCGAGCCCTATTCGGCTCCATTGCGGCAACCGGTCGAGGCGGGAGACGAGGTGCATCGCCTTGTACCGGTTATAACCTAGAAAGCACTCGTCTCCGCCATCACCATTGAGCGCCACGGTCACCTTCCGACGAGCCATCTCGGAGACGTAGTAAGTTGGGATGGCCGATGGGTCGGCGAAAGGCTCGCCGTAGTGCCAGACGAGTCGCGGCAACACCGTGACGGCATCGGGTTCGATCACCAGTTCTTGGTGTTCTGTCGCATAGCGCCGCGCTACCATGCGCGCGTAATGGGTCTCGTCGTATTGCCTTGCTGAAAACCCGATTGAGAAGGTCTTGACCGTACCGCCACCAATCCGTGCCATCATCGCTACGACGGCTGAGGAATCGACTCCGCCGGACAAGAAGGCGCCAAGCGGCACGTCCGACACCAGACGCAAGCGCACCGCATCTTCGAGCTGCGCCACGAGTTCGCGCCGCAGGTCAGTAACGCGTCGATGGCGCCGCGCGGCACGCGGCGAGGGCAAGCGCCAATAGCGAACGAGTTCGGGCTCGGAAAAGCCTCCGCCGGAGCGCGCATTTATAACAAGATAGTGAGCGGCGGGAAGCTTGCTGACCCCGGCGAAGGCGGTGTGTGGCGCTGGCACGTACCCCAAAGTCAGGTAACGGTCGATCGCCAACAGATCCGGTGCGCGCTGCACTCCCGGCCAGCTGAGCAACGCCTTTATTTCGGAGCCGAAGAGAAACGTCTCGGGAAATGCAGCGTAATAGAGCGGCTTTTTGCCGATCCGATCACGAGCAAGCACCAGACGTCGTAATCGGCGATCCCAAATCGCCAGAGCGAACATCCCGTGCAACCGAGAGAACACCCTCGGGCCCCAGGCGTGCCAACCGCTGACGATGACCTCAGTGTCGCTGCGGCTTCGAAACCGATAGCCGGCTGCTTCCAGCTCGCAGCGGATCGCCATGAAATTGTAGATCTCGCCATTAAAAGTAATCCAGACGCTTTCGTCGTCGCTCCCCATCGGTTGGTGCCCTGCGGACGACAGGTCGATGATCGACAGCCGCGCGTGTGCAAGCCCGGCGCGATCATCGGTCCAGACTCCTTCGTCATCCGGCCCGCGATGCCGTAGCATTGCAATCATCGTCCACAAACGCGATTCGAGCTCTTGGCGAGGCGATGACGTTCCGGATAGAAGGAAGCCAGCAATACCACACATTGTTGGCTGATCGCGATTTTGTTGCCGGAACCCGGCTAGCTGCTGCACAGCATTGTATGAAGGCCAGCGATCCTGTGACGGTAGGTATGCCCGTCGTGTACTAAATCGTATGTGGAGTCGGCGATCCGGCGCCGCTCCGCGGGATCGCTGAACAGCTCGATTGCCTCGCTTGCATTGCTCAGATCCGGATCGAGTGGAATGTAATGCTCGCCAGCTTTCAGAATGTCATTATAGCGTCCGCGCACCATGATCTGACAAGTGCCGGTTCCCGCTGCCTCGAAATGCCGGGATGATATGGCTTTCGAATACACCGGGCAGCGAAGGCGGTTGGAGAAGAAGCGGGCCTCTATCTCGGCAAAGCAGACCCCTGGGTCATCGAGGGCCTCGTGCTGCACCGGCAAGGATTTCACGAGTGTTCTAAGCCAAGCCTTCAATGGATAGGGGAGGTGCCGAAATGCGGCATGCAGGAAGCCGTCGGCGCGAATTGAACGCGATCGAACCCGCAGGAATTCCCGTATCGCAAGGGCTGTCTGGTCGTCGCGTTCGAGATACCATGATCCCGCCTCGGTTCCGATCGTCGCTCGACAGTTATTGAGAAACGCTGACCATCCCAAACGGTCAAGCCGTGAGTGTGTGTCGATGTCCACCCGCAACCCGCGCGCGGGCGCAATCCCGGCAAACACGTCGAAGACCCGGTTGCGCTCGTCATCGCCGATGAAGACCGGGTAGCGGGTGCTGCGACCGCCGATGTCGATCGTGCGCATCGGCTCCGGTTTGTCGCGGCGAAAGACGGCCTCGTTTAGCGCGTGGGGCACAGCGAGCACCGTTGCACCACTCTCGGCATAAAGCCACTGCCCGGCTTCGAGCAGGAGCTGGGTCCCGACATAGTCGGCCTCGGTGTCACGCAGAAAGTCGCGCTTCTCACCGATCCTTACCCAGGGAATGTTGTATTCGTTGCCGATGAACATCAAAAAACAGCCGCGTCGGAGCTTGAGCGCGCTGGTCAGAGGCTTGATGAACTCGAGCGTATCGGCCGAGCACGAGTGCAGCGCAACGACCAGCTCCGCATCTTCGACCGCTCGCATTGCGGCGCGACGCGTGTCTCGACTGAAGAGGTTGAACGTTTTGACCTCGAATAAGGGCGAATACGCGAAAGCCTCCGCCCAATCGAGGTAATATGAAGATCGGGTACTATACTGAACCGTCAAGATGACGGCTCGAATTCGGTTCTCGGTTGACACCTGAGATAATCTACAATGAGAGTCACGGCCTTTGCGGCGGCATGCCCGTCGCCAAAGGCGTCGATCTCGCGCCGCAACGTGTAATCCTGCCCTTTCCAGAGCTTATTCCAGCCCGCTTCGATGGTCTCCACCCACTCCGTTTCGCTCCGCAAAGTCACACATGGAACTCGGTGAAAGTAGGCTTCCTTTTGCAACCCACCAGAATCTGTGAACACCGCTACTGCCGATTGCAGTAACCGATGCATATCGAGATAACCGACGGGATCGCAGGTCACGATGCCGGCGAGATCGAGATTCCATTCCTTAATCCGCTGGCGTAGCCGGGGATGGATTGGCAACACCACGATGCAGTCGCGCGCTTGCTCACGCAGAAAGGCAACTATCTCACTCAGCGTCTCCCTGTCCTCGGTGCTTTCGGCACGGTGCACGGTCGCGACCGAGTAGCTCTGATCCACGATCGCCAAACGGTCAAGCACTCGCGAGCGATGAGCGGCGGCGGCGGCGAACAGCGTCGCGTCGTACATTACGTCACCGATATCGTGAACACCGCGCACGATACCCTCGAGGCTCAAATTGCCGACTGCCGTCGCGGTCGGACACAGCAGCAAGGCGCTGATGTGATCGGTCAACACCCGATTTATCTCCTCCGGCATGCGCCGATTGTACGAGCGCAATCCCGCCTCGAGGTGGGCGACCGGGACATGCAGCTTTGCGGCCGCCAAAGCGCCGGCGAGCGTCGATGTCGTGTCACCCGGCACCAGAACAAGATCCGGTCGCGTTTCGCTCATGAGTCGCTCGAGAGCGGCAAGCATTCTGCCAGTCATCTCACCGTGGCTGCCACCATGGATGCCCAGATTGACGAACGGTCTCGCGAGCCCGAACTCCTCGAAGAAAATCTGCGACATGTTGAGATCAAAATGCTGGCCCGTGTGCACGAGGATCTCGCTGATGCCATCGACCGCCGCGATAGCCCGCGACATTGCTGCCGCCTTGACGAATTGTGGCCGAGCACCGACCACGGTCAAGATGCGCAGATCAGTCACCCGATTGCCTCGCGCACCTCCGGCAAAAACTCTGCATGCTGCAGCATGCAGAGTTGAATCCGATCGCAGTTCGCGCGGGTCCAGTCGATCGTCTTCTGCAACCCATCGCGCAGAGAGGTAGCGGCGACAAAGCCCAGCTTTTGGCGCGCCTTGTCGGG
>Ga0306920_100007664_pt1 | contig 14227 bp, 12 predicted proteins | sample flu12Cox44000170_FD_204666 | JGI IMG/M metagenome (GOLD analysis project Ga0306920, IMG submission 204666) | Lab enrichment of tropical soil microbial communities from Luquillo Experimental Forest, Puerto Rico - flux4day.12C.oxic.44.000.170 (v2)... | ecosystem: Environmental > Terrestrial >...
GACAAGTGCTCGACATCACTAACCGGTTTAGGCCCGATTTCGTGATCGCCCACCTGTTTGGCCGCTCACCATCGGTCTCCATCAAGGAGTTCAAGGGCAAGGGTTATCCCTTGAGCAAGGTTGTCTCGCTGGTCTGGGGGTCTTCGGAGGCCGACATCGAGGCGGCAGGCGGTTACGCGGCGGCCGAGGGCTACCACACCATGCAGTTTGCCGGGGTCGGCTCCGACTTCCAGGTCATCAAAGACATCGACGCCATGTACCAGGCTCAGGGCAAGCCGGCGCCAAAGGAGCAGGCGACCAGCGTCTACTACAATAGAGGTCTGATGACGGCTGCCCTGCATGTGGAAGCGATCCGCAACGCCATCAAGGCCAATGGCGGCGCCAAGCCCAGCAGCAAAGACGTGAAGAAGGGCATGGAGGCGATCAAGGACTTCACGCTCGGTGGAATGGTACCTCCCATACAACTGACACCGGAAGATCACGAGGGTGGCGGCTGGGTGCAGGTGTGGACGGTGAAGGGCGGCAAGCTCGTCAAGGACGGCGACTGGTTCCAGGCCTATCGCGACGTGATCAAAAGGCATCTCGCGGCGATCAATTGACACCTGCGTACTAGAGCAGGCTAGAAGGCCGACCCGCCCGCGAGCGGTCGGCCTTCTTGGTTAATAATCCCATGTCATCGAGGGGCCCCTCTCCTTGCGGGACTTTTTTCCTAGGCAGCGCTACGCGCGAGGATTGCGATCAGCTGGCGTCATCCGCATCACAGCAGGAGCACTTGTAGGGTCCACGCGCCGGGTGGAACCGCCACGGCGAAGGCTGTCCTCGAGCGCTAGTGGCGCGCAAGGCGGCCTCTATAACGTGGGACCTCGCCAAGATTGCCCGCGATCGTGCTTGCCGTCGTCTTCTCTTGTGTGGCCAAGAGCGGACCGTGCGCGATTGGCGCGGGATGGATCGGCGAGCCAATGATTCGACCGCATCTGCTTCAGCACGAGGCCAACCAGCAGCACCACGATGGCTGGCGCCAAGCGCAACAGGGAACGCAATCTGCAACATCCCGCCCTCACGCCCCGAGGCATGCGGCATCCGCCGGCTCATCACGGCTACAACGCGATGCGCGGCAATATCAGGGAAAATGCTAACCGCCAGCCGGCAAAGCCAGCAACGGGTTGGCGACGGTGCCGGGGAAAGGCTTCTTTGCCATCCTGCGCCTCTATGATCCGCCGAAGCGGCAATCAATAAAAGCTGGAAGCCGGGCGATATCGATGAGCGCTCCGGCAGCCGCGCGCGTTCCTCTATCAACGCGGAGCTACGGCATGAAAATCGGCCGCGGCAGTACCGGCCCTAGCCGCGGCATGGTCGCGCTCGGCCTAGCGCGGCTGGCGCCTTGGATCCACGAGTGTTTAACCCGGGATAGCCCGCTCGGCATTCCCTCTCAAGTTCGAGAAACAGCGCCCGTTGCTGATCGTGTGACTAAGGCCAGCAGTGCTTGCGCAGCGCGGCTCCGGTAACGATCGCGATGACGCAGAACATTGAACTCGCGTTCCGGCAAACGCAACGCCACTTGGTGCAACAGTCCAGCTTCGATGCTTGGTGCGGCGACCGAGGAGGAAATAGCGGTCGCGCCCAGACCCGCCTCTACCGCGGCGCGCACCGCCTCATTGGACGGCAGTTCCAACTGAACGCACAACGTGCGGGGATTGATGCCAAGATGAGCCAAAGCGTCCTCGAAGACGGATCTGGTACCGGATCCAGCCTCACGTAGAACCCATTCGCTCTTCAACAGGTCGCGGGGTGCCAAGCGAGCGCGCCCGACCCAGGGATGATCGCGTCCGACAACCACGAGCAGCTGGTCGCGTGCCACTCGCGAGCAGATGCAATGCTCGCTCTCCACAGCTCCTTCGACGAAGCCCAATTCGGCCACGCCGTCGTCCACCGCCGCTGCGACCTGGGCGGTGTTGCCGATCGCGAGGCAGATCTGGATGTGCGGATAAGCCCGTCGGAAAGCGACCATGTGCCGAGGGAGCCAATACCCTGCGATCGTCTGGCTCGCCTGAATGGAGAGCGTACCCCGCTGCAAGGTGCCGTATTCGCTCATCGCAAGCCGAGCCGCTTCGGCCTGTGCCAATACGGCCCGCGCTTCTATCAGGAAGACTTGGCCGGCCTCGGTGAGCTCAATCCGCCGCCCGACCCGATTGAACAGTTTGGTGTCGTAGCGGGCCTCCAAAGCCGCGATCGCGTGGCTCGCTGCCGATTGCGCAAGGTTCAAAGCGCGGGCGGCCTTGGTGACATGCAGCCGCTCAGCGACCGCCACAAACACGCGAAGCTGCTCAAGGGTCATTGGCGCATTCCGTCCCAGACAACGGCGATCCAATCAATCTAATTTTACGATCATAACAAGATAAATGTTCTATTGGAACAATTGATTTGGCCTTTCCACGTTCAGCCTGAGCTCGCGGGGAATTGCATCGGCATCGGCCACCCTCAGGAGCTCGAATGAGCGGGCCCTCACGGCACGCATTGAGAGAAGGAAATCAGCAATGGGTATCGCCGGAGCTGCTTTGTACAGCCAAGCAATCACCGGTGCGCGTGAGCTGGCGCAGGTTCCCTCGCGCGCCAATCGCGCACTGCGGTGGGCTTGGCATGTGCTTCTCGATGGCGCTGCGCACTACGGCGCAAGCCTCTTCGCAATGCCCCACGGCAAGAGTGGGCAATTGGACAATGCGCGACAGGGAGGAGGATGGCGATGAAGCGCTCTCAGGCATCGCCCCAGAGACCAGGCTCGCCCCTCTCGCCCGTCAATCACGTCACCTCACAAGGGAGAAAACCCATGCGCACACCTGTAGAAACTGTCGTCGTCGGCGGCGGACAGGCGGGCCTTGCGGTCAGCTACTGCCTGACCCGGCAGGGCCATGCTCACGTCGTGCTCGAGCAATCGACTTTGCCCGGCGAGGCTTGGCGCAATCACCGGTGGGATTCGTTCACGCTCAACACGCCCAATTGGCAGACGAAGCTCCCCGGCGCCGCGTACAATGGCCCCGATCCCGACGGCTTCATGACCCGAAACGAGGTCATTGCCTACCTCGAGCGCTATGTCGAGGAGTTCCAATTGCCGGTTCGCTATGGCGTGCGGGTTGAGCGCGTCGAGCGCAACGAGAAGTCGGGTTTGTATTGGGTGTGGACGAGCGATGGGAGCCCGATCACCGCACGGAATGTAGTCATCGCCACCGGACTCTATCAGACGCCCAAGGTACCCGCGTTCAGTTCAGCGCTGCCGCCGAACATCCGGCAAGTTCACTCCGACGCCTATCGCAATCCGGCTGAGCTCCTGCCGGGTGCCGTACTGGTTGTGGGGAGCGCCCAATCCGGGGCGCAGATTGCCGAAGAGCTCTATGAGGCTGGCAAGAAGGTCTATCTTGCCGTTGGCCGCTCCGGTCGCGTGCCCAGGCGCTATCGCGGCAAGGACGCCAACTGGTGGTCGGAGAAGCTCGGTCTCTATGATCGGACCGTGGATCAGTTGCCTTCGCCGCGGGCCAAGTTTGCCGGCAAGCCACACATCTCCGGGACAAAAGGGGGCCACACGATCAGTCTCCATCGGTTCGCGCGCGCTGGCGTCACGCTGCTCGGGCACCTGCAAGGGGTAGAAGGCAACAAACTCCGATTGGCGCCGGACCTGTGGGATAACCTTGCGGGTGCCGACGCGCACGAAGCTGACTTTGTGAAGTCGGTCGATGACTACATTGCCAGGACTGGCATGGTCGCTGCCGATGAAACGCTCCCGGCGTTGCGAGACGGCTTTCGCACCCCGCTATCTACGGAACTCGATTTGGAGCTGACAGGTCTCACCAATATCATATGGGCGACGAGTTATGCCTTCGACTTCTCGCTCGTGAAGTTGCCGATCCTGGACAAGGATGGGTTCCCCATTCAGACAGGCGGCGTCACCGCCTATCCCGGTCTCTACTTTGTCGGTCTGCCCTGGCTGCCGACGGCGAAGTCCGGCCTTCTCTACGGGGTTGGGGATAACGCGAGTTTCATCGCCAGGAATATCCTGGAGCGCAACCGCAATTTCGGTCCGGTGGGCAGAGCCGCTTGACTTGTCAAAGCGGCTTAACCTCACCATCCGCGATCTTCACCTTGTCCCCGTTGAATTTCCTCACGATGAAACCGTCGAAGCGCTCGTTGTAGGTGCGGCTGTAGTCTCGCAAGAGCCCGAGCGCCTGCTGCTCGCCCACGAAGAGGCCGCGGATGCTGTCGGAGCGGTAGTGAACACCAGCGGCATCCCGACCGAGCGCAATGTTGTTGGCGAGCTTGTCGATCTCGTTGCCAAGGCTCAGAGCGGCGCCGCGCCACGGCGCCAGTGCTAGCCCATCTGCCGTGGCCTCGACCGGCTGCGGCAGCACGTAGTCGGCATCGAAGAACGCCTTGAGGATGGTCGCGCACGCGCCGGCGTTGCATGCATGTGCCGAGGGATAGGATGGATGTGTTGGACATCCTTCGGGGAAAGCGACAGGTAGCAGCCGCGTTCCATATAGAGACCGAACACGGGCGACGGCATCGCAATGGAGGATGTCCGTGTGCATATCGTATCGTCGTCGCGCTGTGGCGTGTGTCTCAATTCGCCCGGCAAAACACTCCGGACGAAGGCGGCGATGGACCTGCCACTTGTGGAAGTAGGCACCCTTCTGCCCGAGCAAGGCTGCTTGAGCGAGCATCGACAGAACATTCTTGCTGCCCAACGTGATGTCGCCCAACTGTGTCCGTGAGCGGCGATAGGGATTGGTCGGCGAGAGCGCATCCTTGCCAAGAGCGAGCAGGATCAGCGCCGCGTTCATATAGGATTGGAAGCTGAAGTCGCGATGAACATACTCGGCAAGTTCGCGGGCGCTGCAGATGAACCGGGGCGCTGCATCGAAATGCAAGCGCGAGCGTGGTCGGACGCCGCGTTGGCAGGCAAGCCAATCAGCATAATCGGTGAGAAAACTCTGGCCCCGAGCAGGCACAGTGTAGCGCTGCGCGAGCGTCTGGATTCCGTAGGGAATTTCGAGCCAAAGGAATTGACTGAGATAGGGGCCAATCAGGTCACCCGGCGTCTCGCCACGGAAAATTGCGGCGGACGTGAGCTTGCCTCCGTCGCCGGACTTGAGCGGTTCCGTGAGAGCATTGATATCGCTGACAGCCGCGGCAACGAGCGGATCTTGCTCGTACTCGCGAAATGGTACGTCCCGGGTTAATGCCAGCCAATAGACCTCGGCCATGTCGCTTGCCATCAGGGCGCCGGAGAATTCCGGCGCCGGATCAAGGGAGGTGGCGGCGCTATCGCGACCGACCAAGTCCAAGGCGTACGTCGCTTGCGGATCGTTCAGTTCCACCTCGGCGGTGTGGTCGCGTGGTATTTTGTCGAAGCCGCTGGCATCACCGCTAGAAACGATTGATATGAATGTCTTGAAGGCCTCGACATCAACCTCACCAGCGTCGTTGTGCGGGAGGGTCTTGGAAAAGCTTGCCCGCTTGTCAGGGTAACGCGCTTCGTCGCCGTTGGAGAGGTGCATCGGCGCTGCCTCGTCGAGATATACTTGCGCAGCGCCTTGGCGGATGTGGAAGACCGCCAACTGCCGCGCTGATCGGTCGGTCGGCGCGGGATCGGCGGCGCTGGCAGGACCTCCTCGGAGTGCGGCGCCGCAGCCAACGGCGGTGACGATACCGGCGCTCGCTCCCGTCTCAAGCAGGGCGCGGCGCGAAACAGGCACAGGACTTGCGTAATCTTGCTTCGGTGATTTCGGCATCGGGCCCATGTGGACCTCCCTGTGGGCAGCACGGCTGTCAATGACTTCTGCAGACGGCGCTCACTCACCTTATTGGCGCAGCCGGCCGAGGTCAGCAGGCCCAGCAGATCCAAGATAGTACCACCCGCACGATTGGGCCGGCCTTGGCTTGGGTCTTGGCTTGGGCAGGCCATTCGGTCTCGCCAGCATGTCCCCTGGACAGCGGCACCTCCAGGGCGCGCTTCGCCCCACACCTCCTCGAGCTCAGCCATCACCTGAGCCCGGACTGCACGATGGATCCGGCCCAAACACCGGCGGCCAGCGCTTGGCGGCTGGATCATGTTTTGGCCGTCATCCGGCAAACGCATCGATGGGGTCTTGGGTTGGCACCTATGTTCAGAGCAATGCGGGCGAGGTCCTAGGCCGCGTGCAGGAAGCGCGGGGCTGATCAAGACCTACGATCAACGGCGTTAAAGATGCCTCGTCAGTGATCTTGACCGCGTGTGGGTGCGGTTGGTGCCAGGAGGTCTTGGATGCTATGACCACGGTCCGCGCCTGTGAACTTGACGTCACATCGCGCGCCGAAATCATTGCTGCGGCCATTGTTCGGACCATTGTCACGAAGCGACCCACGCGAGATTGTGGCGTTGCGGCATTGGCTATGATGAGGATGTCCGCGGCCGTGTGAAGCGGTCTGCGTTCGGCGTGAGGGCGCCTTTGCGCATAAGTTGCCAAATGGAGCGCAGGTTCGCGAGCGCGCACGCGACGCCTTGGCGATGCCTCGCTCCACCTGGACCGATACGGCCAGGCGCGATCGCCATTTGGAGAGCTCGGTACAAGCATTGCGCCACTTGCGATTTCTAGACTGGCTGAGTGCGGGCCCGGTGGCCGTTCGTGCACGTTCCAACAAAACTTCGTCGCGGGCGGATCGCCGCGGCGATTGAGGGATAGCGGCGCCGAGCGCACCGGGTTCTCTCAGGCCTTTAAAAAGGCATCGCGTAGCCCGGCGAGGATGGGCGGACATGCTCTTGGGTGCACAAAGGCTCTGCCAACTCTCGACCTTGAATAGGGGGCAATATGGCCGGCAACAAAGCGGCAAGCCCCTTGAAGCGCCGAGTGGGCAGCCATATCGTTGGCGTGCAAGAGGAAGGCTGCGGCATCGATGCGCCGCGGCAAGCTGCTGGAGCCGCCCGTGGTGACGAAGTCGCAGATCGAGCACTACCGTGAGCTCGGCTATCTCGTCATTTCCGGCGCACTGCCACGCGACCTGCTGGCCAGCCTGCGGACCACGGTGGACGAGATCGTCGCCGGTGCCGCCAAGATGACCGCGCACACGGACGTCTACGACCTTGAGGACACGCATACTGCCGCGGCCCCGCGCGTGCGCCGCATTAAGACCCCACACAAGCACTTCCCCTTCTTTGCCGAACTGACGCGCCACCCGCGCATCACCGACATCCTTGCCCAGATCCTTGGGCCCGATATTCGTCTCCACGGCAGCAAGCTCAACATGAAGTCTGCCGGTTATGGCGCGGCCGTCGAGTGGCATCAGGATTGGGCGTTCTATCCCCACACCAATGATGACGTGCTCGCGACCGGCATCTATCTTGACGACTGCAGCATGGAAAACGGCCCGCTGCTGGTCGTGCCGGGCAGCCACAAAGGGCCAGTCTTCGACCACCATGCGAATGGCTATTTCACGGGCGCCATGGACCCCGAGGTTGAGGCCGCAGGCTATGACCGGGCCGTTGCGCTAATGGGCGAGGCGGGCTCCATGACCATCCACCATGCCCGCCTCGTGCATGGCTCGGCGCTCAATAGGTCGTCGAAGCCGCGTCGCCTGCTGCTGCATGAGTATGCCGCCGCCGATGCCTGGCCACTTGTGGGCATCGCAAGCTTCGATGAGTTCAATTCGCGCATCGTACGCGGCAAGCCAACGATCGAGCCTCGGCTCGTGCCGGTGCCCGTGCGCATGCCGCTGCCGCCCTCGCCGTTCCAGGGCTCGATCTACGAGAACCAGAAGGCCAACCCCAAACGCTTTTTTGCCAAGGCGGCTCAGTAGGGGGCACAGGGCGCCCCCGCATGTGCCGGTGGCTGCTCTCCTGCCCGGTGTGGGTGCCCTCAACCCGCTCCCACTTTGCCCCCCGAGTCGGCGGCAATGTCGCTCCTGTGTGTTTCGGGGCCGATGAGCACCGAAAGCGCGGTCAACAAGGCGAGCGCGATGATGTACCAGGCGACGCCCCAGGGCCTGCCGCCGGCCTGGGTCAAGAGATAGGCCGCCACGAATGGCGCCGGCCCGCCGGCGAGCAGGGACCCCAACTCGCGCGCGAAGGCGAAGCCGCCGAAGCGCACGCTCGGGCCGAATAATTCCGAATAGTAAGCGGCCTGCGGGCCGAACATGCCCGAGACGCCGATTGCGGTTGCGCCGATGAAGGCGATCCAGATCAGCGCCGGTTCCTTGGTCTCGCACAAGAGGAAGAACGGGAACGCCCAGGCTGCCGACCACAGGGCCGCCGCGAGATACACGGGACGTCGGCCGATGCGGTCGGACAGCGCGGAGAACAGCGGGATGGTCAACAGCGACAGGAACTGCGCAAGAATCACGCCGAATAACGCCGTACCCTTCGGCATTTGCAGCTGCTGCACGACATAGTTGAGCCCGAATACGGGGAACAGATAGCCGAGCCCGTTCTCGGCGAGCCGCGAGCCCAGAACCACGAGGAAGCTTCGTGGATGGCGCCGGACGGCATCAAGGACCGGCGCCTTGACGGTTCCGCCCTTCTGCTCGAGGTCTCTGAACACCGGCGTCTCGGCGATCCTGAGGCGGATATAGAGACCGAAGGCAACCAGTACGACCGAGAGCAGGAATGGGATGCGCCAGCCCCAGGCCAAGAGGTCCTCCTTGGGCAGCACCGTGATGAGGGCGAATACGCCGGCTGCGGCCAAGTTGCCCAGCGTGACCCCGATCGGCGCCCAGCTGCCATAAAGACCACGCTTTCCCTCCGGCGCATACTCGACCGCATAGACGACGGCGCCTCCATATTCCGCGCCCGCCGCAAAGCCCTGCACGAGCCGCAGCAGGACCAGCAGCACCGGCGCCGCGACGCCTATCTGCGCATAGGTGGGGATGAGGCCGATCAGGAAGGTGGCGACCCCGACGACGAGCAGGGTGATGACCAACATGGGCTTGCGGCCGATGCGGTCACCGAAATGGCCGAATACGAGCCCACCGATGGGGCGTGCGAAGAAGCCGACGCCGAAGGCGGCGAATGCCGCCATGGTGCCGCTCCAGGGGTCGAGCTTCGGAAAGAACAACTCGTTGAAGACGAGTGCGGCGGCCGTGCCGTAAATGAAGAAGTCATACCATTCGAGCGCCGAACCGACGGCAGAAGCGATTGCCACGCGCGTGCGGTTCATCTGTTGAGTAGCGGCAAGATCTGCGGGCATGCTGGCTTGTGACATGGGTTTCCTCCCGTCGGATCATTGTTTGTTGACGTGAACGTGCGATGTTACGCTGCGCGCGCATTGGGCAGCAAGGTGTGATGACCAGGGGGTCGAGGCGTGACGGGGCGTCTAACGCGACTGGGAATGCGACGCCAGGCATGGGTTTTCGATTGCCGAAACGGCTGCTGAACCTCTGGGATCTGACAAGTTCACGCGCGGCGTCGATGGCACCCGTCGATGAAATCCATTCCGCCAGCAAGCCGGGCTCGTCATAAATAGCCCTAGTCGGGTAGGTGAAGACAAAACGGTCCTCGTAGGAACAGAATGCTTTTCTCGCCTGTTCGAGAACCCGAAATCGAAGCTTGATGTGCCGCAACGACGGCGACACGCTTGGCCTGTGGATAGAATCTGAGCCCTAGCGCGCGAGTTGGCGCGAACTCTCGCTTCATGAGAACGCCGCGGATATGAGGAGGCAATGCGGTCGCGAAGCTCTCGTCTATCGATCCCGCAAAAGAAGACGGGAAGTCCCAGAAAAGATCGCGTCCCCATAGGGCAACAAAAAGTCAAGTGCGGGACTTATGATCGCAACTGCCACGTCGATTTTCTTGTCCGCGGATTTCGTGCGAAGAAAGTCTCGCAGGAGTATCTGGGCCGCTCACTACGGGGACAGGCATATGGCCGGATCTGGCCGATCTGACGCCGCAACGTCTCATGCGCCTTACCGCCGCGCTCCCTTGTGTTGGAAGCCCAGCCTCGTTAGGTGCTTCAAGCGTGGTCTTGGCACTTGCGGCTATACGAGCATGGGCAGGCTTAGAGTCTGCAGTCGCATCGAGGTGGAGTTAATTTGACGGGCCAAGCGTCAAATGCTGGGATCGCCCATCCACGCACGGGAGCTAACCTCTCTAACCCAATGGAATCGCTGCGCTGCCCTGCTCTTTTCCTAGGTGCCAGTCTTTCCCGCTGCAGCCCCCAAGGACGTACGCATGCAAAGATTTGTCACCAAGAGCAGCTCGCTGATCAGGGTTTCCACCGATAGTGGTGGGGGGAACCATCTGATATAGGCCTGCGCTTGGGACGGTGTGGGATTGTGGTAGTTTCGTGGAGGGAACCCATATGCCACTGACAAGTGAGCCGCACCGCAAGGTATCGGGCGCAGAGGTCCTGAAGAGAGTGCCGGTGCTCGTCGTCGAAGACGCTTGGCATGTGGCCAAGGCGTTGAATGCGATTCTGGAGCAGCTGGACATGGACGTAATAGGTCCGACGGCAACCGCTTCAGAAGCGAGGCGGTTAGTTGCCAAGCAGCGGCCTCGCATTGCGCTCGTGGACATCAACCTCAAACAGGAGATGGCGTACGATCTGATCGAGGAGCTGCACGACCAAGGTGTCCAAGTGATTATTGTGTCTGGTTACGCCGCGCCCCCGGTTTCCGTCGCCAAAACAGCAGGTTTCGTGCAAAAGCCATTCAGTGGGAGAGAATTAATCACTGCGATGTGTGCTGCTCTCGAGCGGCTCCATTAGCAACAATCGGTCGTGCGGCACGTTTCTGTTTGCGCTCTTGATCTAGCTCGCGGCGGAAGGCTTCAATCGCATGCAAGTATTCGGTAAGACCATCGCATTAGAAGCCGAGCCGGTAGAGCTTGCGGGAGCGTACGGGATTGCTGGGCTGTCGTGGTCTATCCCCTGCGCCAGCAGAGGAGGTGCAAACAGCCGATTGAAAGTTTTGGTTTGGCCCCTTTATTCGGGTGAGCCGACCAACCCTTTGGCAAGGGCTACTTCATCATCTCCTCGACAATCGCCGCGATGTGCGCGGCAGCGCAGTCGACCGCAGGGAAACCGGCGTTGGTCTCATTGAAGACGAGGTTAAGGTCGGTGCCGGCGAGCACAATCGCCTCAACGTTGTCGCGATGGCAGAGCGTTCGGGCGATCTCGTTAAGATGTGCTTCATCCTCGCGTGAGCAGCAGCCCCTCGTTGCCAGCTCGAGGTAGATGCGGTGAATCTCGTCGACCTCGCCGTCATGCGGCCTGACGACATCCATGCCCTCAAGCGCTCCGAACAGGCGGCTGTCAATCGTAAATTTCGTTCCGAACAGGGCGACGCGCGCGAGCTTGCGATTGCGAAGATGTTTCGCTGTCACGTCTAGCAAGTCAACGAGCGGCAGCGCGGCCTGGGCTTTCAGGTGGACCCTGCAGATGTGTGGCGTGATCGCGGGGACTGCGGCGAACATTGCGCCAGCGGCTTGGAGCTCGCGCACGAAGCCTGCGAGATAATCGGCAAGCCCGGTAATGCGATCTGCCTGTACGTGGGCGAGCGCGGTCGGCGCATGCGCGTGCGCTATGGTCATGCGTGGGACCACGCCCTTGGCAGCACAGGCCGCCGTGATGCCTTCGTAGTAGAGGGTGGTGGCGCCGACGCCGAGGCCGCCGATCAAACCGAAATGCCTGGTCTCACTCATAGTCGATCGCACGCGGTTTGCCGCTTCCGCGGTCAGAATAGGGGTGCCTTCCCCGACTGCAACCAGGTTCCGTCAATCGGCAACGTGCGAAGCCGCGCTCGCGGCGGCCCCGTCGATCCTGCCCTTTGCTCCACCGGCTCCGCGGCAATTTGCTGCCTGGTGTCCGGAAGGGATCATCTGAGGCCTTGGGGGGACCGACCATGCGGCAACTCTCTTCGGAGTCTGGGGTAATAGATCAGTTTTTCTGTTGAGAGCCTGCCAGCCTAGGCTGGCAGGAAAGCAAGCAACTCTTCTCGTTCGCGACAGGTTGCGAATTGGGCACTCCGTCGTGTCGGAATTTGCCCTACTTCCCAATCGTGCAGCTGTGCGACACTATGTGCGCCCTATGGCGTGTCATGGGAACATGACAAAGCCATCAGTGCGACAATGCAAGGCAGTGTGCGAGCCGAGGGAGGAAACTCATGCATCCCACACGTCGTACCGTCCTAACAACCTGCGGCGCGGCTCTAGCCACGACTCAATTCGCCGAGCGCGTATGGGGACAGTGGCGAATGAACGACCGCTACCCCGATCCGGCAGTGGAGGCACTCGATCCGAGTTTCGCGAAGTATCGGTTGGCTCTGGCAAGCGTCGAACGGCTCGCCACCGGCATGCGATGGTCCGAGGGCCCGGTGTGGTTTGGCGACGGCCGCTACCTGCTTTGGAGCGACATACCCAACAACCGTATCATGCGCTGGCAGGAGGAGACGGGAGCGGTCAGCGTTTTCAGACAGCCTTCCAATAATGCCAACGGCAACACCCGCGATCGCCAAGGCCGCCTCGTCACCTGCGAACACGATGCGCGGCGGATCACGCGTACCGAGTACGATGGTACTATCACTGTGCTGATGGACAAGTTCGAGGGCAAGCCGCTCAACTCACCCAACGACATCGTCGTCAAATCCGACGATTCGATCTGGTTCAGCGATCCACCGTTCGGCATCCTCGGCAACTACGAGGGACACGTAGCAGCGCCGGAACTCCCAACCAACGTCTATCGGTTCGATCCCAAGTCCGGACGTATCACAGTCGCCACTGGCGACGTCAACCGGCCGAACGGTCTCGCCTTCTCGCCCGATGAGTCCAAGCTCTACATCATTGAGGCCGGTGTCACGCCTCGCGTGTTCAAGGTTTTCGAGGTGACCGACAACGGTACCAAGCTCGCCAACGGTCGCACCTTCATCACGGCCGAGCCCGGTGGCACACCGGATGGCTTTCGCCTCGATGTCGACGGCAACCTCTGGTGCGGTTGGGGCATGGGTAGCGAAAAGCAGGACGGCGTCAAGATCTTCGATCCTACCGGCAAGCCGATCGGCTTCATTAGTCTCCCTGAGCGCTGTGCCAACGTCTGCTTCGGCGGCCTCAAGCGCAACCGCCTGTTCATGGCAGCCAGTCACTCGCTGTATTCGCTCTATGTCAACACGCAGGGTGTGATGGGCGGGTGAGGGGAATTGGCGACCCAACGCAGATTGCCAGGACTGTACCCTTTCAGGTCAATTGTCGAGGCCGGTGCTTTGATGGCCTTTGACTCATGGGTAACGCTTCAGGCGCGCACTAGCGCCTACGTCGACAAGATCTTGAAGGGCGCCAAGCCATCTGACCCGCCAATCGAGCAACCCACAAAGTTCGAACTGATCATGAACATGAGGACGGCCAGAACTCTTGGCCTGACCATCCCGGCATCGCTGCTTGTGCGTGCCGTCGAGGTGATCGAATAAGTACACCCGAGGTTCTGTGTGCGCAGTTTATTGCGGTTGCTCACATCCGGTATTGGCACGACTCTGAAGTTCTCGGCGGTGCAGCAACTTCGTCAGCTATCCTGGGGTAGACCGGCCGTGGCTGCAGCCAACCCGCCATGCTCGAGACGCCCTCGGTCGTTGTGACGGGATAACTCATCGAGCGTCTGGGCTAAGGGCAAATTGAGCCAAGGTTCGCGAATTGACTACGGGCACCGCGCTATCGGTGCCCGAGCCTCGAACTACCTCGGCAGAAAGCCCTCAGGGAGCCAGCTTCTCTGCGTTCCCAGGGGCGGTCTTAGTGATCTTGCAGCGCGGCTGGTTGGTCGCGACGTTGATCAGGGTAATCGTATCGCCCTGCTTATCATATCTGCTGCACGGGTTATTGGGCACCTCTTTCCAATCGGTACAAGCCGTGTTGCCTTTGACCGCCCACTTTCCATGCAACATGCCACGACTCGCGGACTTGTAAAGCGCGGTGCCATCGTCGGCGTAGTAGATTATCCCTTGCCCCTGCCCTCCAGTCGACGTCGTGCCACATTCCAAGTAGACAGTCTTGCCGGAAATGGTCGCCTTGATTTCGTCTCCGGTCAAATCTGCAGCAACCACCGTCCCAACAACTCCAACTAGCCCAGCCACAGCGAGCGCGGCTCTCATGGTCGTACGCATGCGTTTCACTCCCGCACTAACACACACTTTCGCGACGACGATCGTAGCACTCGTGGACGCCGGCGCATATCGTCTACGCATTCTTCTGTGAGTTATCACCTCCAACTTGCCCTACTTGAGGCGCTTT
>Ga0306920_100007665_pt1 | contig 14226 bp, 13 predicted proteins | sample flu12Cox44000170_FD_204666 | JGI IMG/M metagenome (GOLD analysis project Ga0306920, IMG submission 204666) | Lab enrichment of tropical soil microbial communities from Luquillo Experimental Forest, Puerto Rico - flux4day.12C.oxic.44.000.170 (v2)... | ecosystem: Environmental > Terrestrial >...
AACCGATTGTCGGAAAGGCTTCTCAGAACAATGGCAAGCTGGTCATCGGACAGCACCGTGTCGCGTGTGGACTCGGCTCGCTTGTTTGTATTTGCTACGGGATTAGTTTCGACCCCGGCGATCCCTTCTTTCATCGCCCAGCGAAACATTGCGCTTAACGACGAGCGCACGCGATTATCCGCAACCGCACCGCTTGTGTTGGCGATGTTGTTGAGCAGAGTCGCGATGGCGCTGCGATCAATGACGGTCAGCGGTCGCTCATGTAGCGGCTTTGCGTGCGTCAGCAGGTGCCGCGCAACCTCGGTATAGCTGCGCGGCCGCAGCTCGGTTTTCTGCCGCGTCAGGTATTGGTCGATAACGCCTTTGAGCGACTTTGCCGCCATTGCCCTACTGTTGGCCACATCGGCTGCAGGATCGCCGCCCAGCCGCACTCGGCTGTGCAGTTCGCCGGCAATCTGAAAGGCCTTAGCGGGCGGAATCGCTGCCACCTTGCCGATGGTGATGCGTCGATCACGGCCGGGAAGCGAATATTGAAAAATCCAAGTCGCGCCGGTGCCTCTGCGCATTCGATAGCCGAAACCAGGAAGCCGTTGATCGAACCAAATCCGTTCAGACTTATCAGGTGCCAGTTGGAGTCCGGCGACTGCTCGGGCTGTGAGCTTCATAATGCCCCTCGACTATGGGAAGGAATGGGGAAGATCCGGGCGGCGTTTCGCTGGCGTCACCCTGACGCTTCTAGACTGATGCTCTAACCGATTGGTCAGCAGATGCAAGAGTCTGGCGCCTTCCTGACGCCACAGTGCACAGGTCAAAAAGTGAATGTTTCAATCAGAACGACTGGAGCTTGTGGGGCTACGCACCATCAAGCCCCCCTGGCGCACAGCCCGCTCCGGCTTGCGATTGCCCGCGCTGCTTTTCCTTTGTGCGGCTGGCGCCTGTGCGGCTGCAATGTTCGCGCCCGGCGTCGCTCCTGCCCAGGACAAGGGAACGCTCAATCCCGAGCCGCTGCCTCCGCTTGCCCATCCGGACGATCCCAAGAACCTCGCCAAGGAGGCGTTCGGGCGCATGATGACGCCGGCGGCAATGCCACCGCGTCCCATAGGCTCCTACGCCAAGGGCTGCCTCGCCGGCGGCGCGGCTTTGCCGCTCACAGGGCCAAACTGGCAGGTGATGCGGGTTTCGCGCAACCGCAATTGGGGGCATCCGAGCCTGATCGCGTTCCTGGAGCGCTTGGCCTCCCAGGCGCCAGCGACCGGGTGGCGCGGGCTTCTGCTCGGCGACATGTCGCAACCTCGCGGCGGCCCGATGCTCGCGGGCCACGCCAGCCATCAGATCGGGCTCGATGCCGACATCTGGCTCACGCCCATGCCCGACCGCGAGCTCAGCCGTCAGGAGCGGGAGGAGATGATGGCGACCCTGGTCGTCGGTGAGAGTCGCAAGGAGGTCGAGCCCAAGGTGTGGACGCCCGCGCATGTGGCGCTGATCAAAGCTGCTGCGCAGGATCCCCTGGTGGCGCGGATCTTCATCAACGGGGCCATAAAGAAGGCGCTGTGCCGGGATGCCGGAAGCGATCGTCGATGGCTGCATAAGGTACAGCCGTGGTATGGGCACGATTGGCACTTCCATGTCCGTCTTCAATGCCCGCCCGGGGAGAAGGAATGCCACGGCCAACCTCCGCGTCCGCTGAATGAGGACTGCCAGACCAAAGATCTCGATGGGTGGATCGAGCTACCGAAACCCGGCGCCAATCCCGACGCCAAACCTGCGCCGCCACCGCGGCCGGGACCGAGGGTCTCGGAGCTGCCTGCCGCCTGCCGGCAGGTGCTCAAAGTGCCTTAAATCAGTTGCCCCAGCGATCCCGCCACATCTGCTCGCCGATGGTGCAGGAGATGCGCGGCGTGCGCCCTTGGGCGGGCAACACGATTGGGTCAGGCCGACGGCCTGCGATCTCAAGCACGAGCTTGGTGCGGGTCGCTTCCTTGAACTGATTGCGCTCCCGGATCGGGATCACGAACGAGCCCGGCCCGCCGATGACACAGTCTTCATAGTAGATGTCGAGGTTCTCGATATCCATGGTAAACGAGCTCGGCCGCTTCAGCATGATAGGAAGCCCGTTGATAGTGATGTCTGCGGCAACCGTCTCGTCGCGGGCAAGGGTAACGAGTGGGCCGCTGTTGTTGGCGCCGTCGCCGGAAATGTCGATGACCCGGCGAAATCCCTTGAAACCACTGTCGCTGAAGAGCGGCGCGCCGAAGCGAAGCGCGCCCGCGATGGAAGTGCGCGAGGCACGCCGATAGGGCGCCCGCGCGATCTCGTTGGCAAAGGCATCGGCGGCTTCGGGACCGTCGATCAGGCGCCACGGCACGATGATCTTCTGATCAAACGGACCCGCCCATTCGAAATACGTTACCGCGACCTTGCTATTGATGCCATTGCGCAACGCCTGCATGAACTCACGCGAGGTGAGGCCGGTTATGTAGCCTTCCCGCTGCAGCGCCTGCTCGTCGGGATCCATTGAATAGGAGACGTCGACGGCGAGCACGAGCTCGACGTCCACGATGGTGGCATTCGCGCTCCGGTCGGCGGATCGAAGCATCCAGCCGGGCGCCGCGAGCCCGCCTGCCAGCCCCGCCACCATCACCACAAGTGCCGCCGCGGGCACCACGAACAGCCCAGCACGCATCCGCATCCATGCCTTCCGCCGTGGCATCGCGCCAACTGAATCAATCGCGAGCGCCACGATGCTCCATTAGCTCGGTGGACGTGATCTCGATCCCGAACCCGGCGAGCCCCACATAGGTCATCTTGGTCGAGGTCAGCAGCCGGATCGAGGTGATGCCGAGGTCCTTGAGAATCTGGGCGCCAAGGCCGACCTCCCGCCATTGCCGCGAGCGCGCGACCTCGGAGCCGGTCGACCCCGCCTGCGGAATGGCGTGCGTGGGCACGCCGGCGGCACCATCTCGCAGGAACACGATGACCCCGCGACCCTCCTGCTTGAAGCGCTGCAAGGCCAAATGGACCGGATGAGCGCCGCCGAACACATCTCGAATAATGTCGGCGCGATGCAGCCGGGCCAACATGTTCTTGCCGTCACCGATGCGGCCGTAGACAAACGCCATGTGCTGAATGGCGTCGAACGGCGTCACGTACGCATAGCCCTGGAGCTTGCCAATGTTGCTGCTGACCGGGAATTCTCCGATGCGCTTGACGAGCTTGTCGCGGGCCTGCCGATAGGCGATCAGATCGGCGATCGAGATCTGCCTGAGCTTGTGGCGCTCGGCGAACGCGGCCACGGCAGGCCCGCGCATGACGCTGCCATCGTCGTTCATCAGCTCGGCCAGTACCCCGACCGGCACGAGACCGGAAAGCCTGCACAGGTCTATGCAGGCCTCAGTATGGCCCGAGCGCATCAGCACCCCACCGTCCTTGGCCACCAGCGGAAACACGTGACCAGGGCGCACGAAGTCGGCAGCACCGCTGTTGTTGTTGGCGAGCGCGCGCACCGTGTTTGTTCGTTCCTCGGCCGAGATTCCGGTTGTCAGCCCATGACGGCAGTCGACCGAGACGGTAAACGCGGTACCCAGCGGGGCATCGTTTGCCGCCACCATCGGGGCGAGGTGCAAGCGCCTGGCCAGCTCCGCCGACAACGGCGCGCAGACAATCCCCGAGGTATTGCGAATGATGAAAGCCATCTTCTCCGGCGTGCATAGACCGGCCGCGACGAACAGATCACCTTCGTTCTCGCGATCATCATCGTCGGTCACAACCACGATCTCGCCCGCGCCGAACGCGGCGAGCACGGCCTCCACGCGCTGATGACTGTCCAGCACTGCGCTAAATCTCCACGCGCGGGAAACCCGCCGAGACTGGATTACGCAGGCACACGAGCTGGAAGCGAATCATCAACCATCACTTTGTCGAGCGCGGGAGCGCGCAGCCGGCCATTCCGGAGACGCGCCGAGCTGGCCGCGATGCCGCAAGTAGTGATCGGCGAGCACGCATGCCACCATTGCCTCACCGACAGGGACCCCCCGAATTCCCACGCAAGGATCGTGCCGCCCCTTGGTGAGAATCTCGGTCTCCACTCCGTGGCGATCGACCGTACGCCGGGGAGTCAGGATCGATGACGTCGGCTTGACGGCAAATCGGCAGACGATCGGCTGCCCGGTGGATATCCCGCCGAGAATCCCGCCGGCATGATTGGACAGAAAGCGCGGCTTGCCCTCGTTGCCCATGCGCATCTCGTCGGCATTGTCCTCACCGGTGAGCGAAGCTGCCGCGAAGCCGGCGCCGATCTCGACCCCCTTGACCGCATTGATGCTCATCAGCGCCGCCGCGAGATCGGCATCGAGCTTGCCATAGATCGGCGCCCCAAGTCCGGCCGGGATACCCTCTGCAACCACTTCGATGACGGCGCCCACCGAGGACCCGCGCTTGCGGACCTCGTCAAGATAGCTCTCGAACAGGCTCGCCTGCTCGGCGTCCGGACAGAAGAATGGATTTCGCTCGACCTCATCCCAATTCCAGCGCGAGCGGTCGATCTTGTGGATCCCCATCTGAATCAGCGCGGCACGCACCCCCATTCCCGGCACGACCTTGCGAGCGATAGCGCCGGCAGCTACCCGCATCGCGGTCTCCCGCGCGGATTGCCGGCCGCCGCCGCGGTAGTCGCGGATGCCGTATTTCGCGTCATAGGTGTAGTCGGCGTGGCCGGGCCGATATTTCTCCTTGATATCGGAATAGTCTTTCGAGCGCTGATCGACATTGTCGATCGAGAGCGCAATGGGCGTGCCGGTCGTCACCTGGGCTCCGGTTGCGTCATCCACAAATACGCCCGAGAGAATCCTGACCTGATCCGGCTCGCGACGCTGGCTGGTGAAACGCGACTGGCCGGGCCGTCGCTTGTCGAGCCAGGGCTGGATGTCGCTCTCCGTCAGCATGATGCCGGGCGGGCAGCCGTCGACGACACAGCCGATCGCCGGACCATGACTCTCGCCAAAGGTCGTGACACGGAAGAGATGACCGAACGTATTAAACGACATGAGCGCGGTCGATTTGAGTGCCGCCGGGCGGCGAACGCAGGCTATGTGTATCGCGCCATATGTCTGCCGGCAAAGACATAGACCACGCCCTGATCGATCGAATAGCGCGGGGCGTCCTCTTTCGACACCAGGGCGAAATACGCGATCAATGCCCGCGCAGTCCCCCCATGGGCGGACACAACGGTGTCCTCCTGCACGGTCCCGAGCCATTCGCCAATGCGCTGTGTCAGCTGGGCATAGCTCTCGCCGGCCGGCGGCACGAAGGCCCATTTGTCCCACTCGCGCTCGACGATCACATCGCCGCCCCGCGCGCATATGTCGGCATAGGTCAGCCCCTCCCATTCGCCGAACGAAAGCTCGGCCAGTCGCTCATCGACATCGTATTGCGCGGGAGCCAGCCCGAGCGCCGAGCGCATCAGCTCCATCGTGGCGCGTGCGCGAATGAGCGGGCTCGACACGTATCTGAAGCTTGCCGGCGGACGGCTGTCGCGCAAGAACAGCTCGCGCAGGATCTCGCCGCAACGCAGCGCCTGGGCGCGGCCGCGCAGGTTGAGTGGAATGTCCCGGCGGCCCTGCAGACGCCGCTCGAGATTCCAGTCGGTAAGGCCGTGGCGCACATAGTAGATGACGGGCGCGGGCACTGGCCGATCTCAGTCCTTGCCCACCGTTATGTCGGGAGCGCCGGGATGTTTCATGCCTACGACGTGGTATCCGGCATCGACATGATGAATCTCCCCGGTCACGCCCCGTGACAGATCGGACAGGAAATACACGGCCGTGTCACCGACCTCCTCGATGGTCACGCTGCGCCTGAGCGGAGCATTGTTCTCGTTCCATTTCAGGATGTAGCGGAAATCGCCGATCCCCGCCGCCGCCAGCGTCCTGATCGGACCCGACGAGATGGCGTTGACGCGAATGTTCCTCTCGCCAAGGTCGGCAGCAAGATAGCGCACTGACGCTTCCAGCGCGGCCTTGGCGATGCCCATGACGTTGTAATGCGGCAGCCACTTCTCCGCCCCGTAGTATGTAAGGGTGAGCAACGCCCCGCCCCGCGGCATCAGCTTCTCCGACCGGCGCGCAAGCGCAGTGAACGAATAGCAGCTCACCAGCATTGTGTTCGAGAAGTTCTCGGAAGTCGTGTCGACATAGCGGCCTTGCAATTGATCCTTGTCGGAGAAAGCGATGGCATGCACGAGAAAATCAATGCTGCCCCATTTCTGCTCGACGACGGCAAACACGGCATCCATGCTGGCCGGCTCGGTGACGTCGCAATGTCCAGCGATCAGCCCACCGACCTCCTGCGCCAGCGGCTCGACACGTTTTCGAAACGCCTCACCCTGGTAGGTGAACGCAATCTCGGCCCCATGCGCGTGGCAGGCCTTGGCAATGCCCCATGCGATCGAGCGGTTGTTGGCAACGCCGAGCACCAGGCCGCGCTTGCCGTGCATCAGACCGGGTGCTGGCAGCATGCCCCCCATCTCACTCCATTGCCTTCCTCGGATGATAGGCCTTGCGCTCCCGCCATTTGCGCATCAGCTCATCGAGCTCCGCATCGCCACGCTCCGGCAGAACGATGCGCACCGTGGCGAGAAGGTCGCCCTTGCCGTCGCGAGCCGGGAAGCCTCTGCCCTTCAGGCGGAAGGTCCGCCCCGAGCTCGTGCCGGGAGGAATAGCAAGCTCGACCGCTCCGTCGAGCGTGGGTACTCGAACCTTGCCGCCCAGCACCGCCTCGTAGAGCGCGATCGGGAGCTCCAGGCGAAGGTCGGCCCCCTCGCGCGTGAACAGCGGATGCGGCGCAATGGAGACACTGATCAGGAGATCGCCCACCCGACCGGTGGGACCGGCGGTGCCCTGCCCCTTGAGCCGAATCTGCTGCCCATCGGCAAGGCCGGCTGGAATTTTCACCTCCACCTCTTTTCCTGTTGGAAGCTGCACGCGCTTCTTCACGCCCTGCGCCGCCTCTGCCAAGGTTATGGAGAGAGTTGCCGCAACGTCTCCGCCTTGAGCGCCCGCGCTGAGATCGTCCTGCGCAAAGCCGAAGCCGCCTGAGCGCGAGCGCGGGGGATTTCCCATGCCGGGGCCAAACGCCTCCTTGAGAATATCTTCGAAGGCCGCGAAGCCGCCAAATCCGCTGCCGCCCCCGCGCTGAAACCCGTCGGTCCCCCAGTTGAAGGTCTCGAATCCACCCTGGCGGCCGAAGCCCCCGGCCCGTCCGCGACCGCCGAACCCTTCAAAGCCCTGAAAACGTGGCTTGCCCTCGGCATCGATTTCGCCGCGGTCGTAGGCCTTGCGCTTGCTCTCCTCGCCCAGAATTTCGTAGGCCGCGTTCAACTCCGCAAACCGCGAGGCCGCCCGCTGATCATGCTTGTTGGCATCCGGGTGCAGCTTTTTTGCAAGCTTGCGAAAGGCGTTCTTGATCTCCGCAGCACCAGCGCTCCTCGACACCCCGAGAACGTCATAGGGGTCGCGCATCTTCAGTCCTCCAAACAGGTCTGCGCACCTCAATTTGGGTCATCGCGCCCAACCCGATTGCGATTCATGTGGGGAGCCCGGCAACAGCGCGCAACGATGCCGCGCCGGGCACCGCCTGGGGTGCCGAGCCGAGATATTCCTGCAATCGCGCGCGTTCGACTGCAAAGTGGCCCTCTCGAGCCGGTAGGAGAAGCTGCAACCGTCAGGCGAGCACGACCGCGCAGCCTGCGGGCGCCAAAGCTCGCGCGGCTGGGTGCCTTGGCAATGACATTCCATTATAACAAGCCGGGTCGGGAATGGGCGCTTGGCGCCAATGTCAGCACCTGGATCTTCCGCGGGATGTCAGATTCGGCTCCCATAGAGCAACCCAGCTGGTTAACGACTGGTGATTTCACCAAAGCCGATGAACCTCTGCGGCTGTTTGCTGGCTGGTTCGATGAGGCTTCGCGAAGCGAGCCCCGCGATCCTACCGCGATGTCGCTCGCCACCGTCGATGCCGACGGCCTGCCCAATGTGCGCATGGTGTTGATGAAAGGCTTCGACGAGCGCGGATTCGTGTTCTATACCCATGTCGACAGTCAAAAAGGGCGAGAGTTGGATGCCACCCGACAGGGTGCCCTGCTATTCCACTGGAAATCCCTGAACCGACAGGTTCGGCTGCGGGGACCGGTGACGAGGGTCGAGGACACTGAGGCCGACACCTATTTCGCAACCCGACCACGTCTTGCCCAAATCGGCGCGTGGGCGAGCAAGCAATCAGCTCCGCTCGAAAGCCGGCACGCCTTCGAGCAGGCGATTGCGCTTCACGCCGCAAAATTCATGGTGGGCGCAATTCCGCGACCGCCCAATTGGACAGGTTACCGGCTGCTCCCGCTGATCATGGAGTTCTGGCAGGACCGGCCGTTCCGGCTGCACGATCGGGTAGAGTTCCGTCGCGCGGGACCTGAGGCGCCGTGGCACAGGACACGCCTCTATCCCTGATGCACCAGTTAAGCCTGGGAGCCCGCCTGCCATGCCGACCTCGCATTCCAACCAACAGCGCCGCACCCTCCTGCTGACCGGAGCGAGCCGCGGCATCGGACATGCGACCGTCAAACGCTTCTCCGCCGCCGGCTGGCGGGTCATTACCTGCTCGCGACACCCGTTCCCGGAGAACTGCCCTTGGGAGATGGGGCCGGAGGACCATATCCAGGTGGATCTCGCAGACGTGGAGGGAACGCGCCAGGCGATCATGCAGATCAAGGAACGGCTGGATTCGGGCGAGTTGAATGCGCTCGTCAACAATGCGGCGATCTCCCCCAAGGCCGCAGGAGGCAAGCGCCTGTCCTCGATCGATACAACCATCGACGTCTGGGACCATATCTTCCGCGTGAATTTTTTTGCGCCGATCATGCTTGCGCGCGGGCTTCTCGATGAGCTCAAAACGGCGAAAGGCTCGGTCGTCAACGTGACTTCGATTGCGGGCTCGCGTGTGCACCCGTTCGCCGGCGCGGCCTATGCGACATCGAAAGCAGCGCTGGCGGCACTCACGCGCGAAATGGCGGCCGATTTCGGTCCGCTTGGCATCCGCGTCAATGCCATTGCCCCCGGCGAGATCGACACCGCAATTCTCTCCCCGGGCACCGAGGAGATTGTCGCGCATCAGATTCCAATGCACCGGCTCGGGACCCCGGACGAGGTAGCCAAGATCATCTATGTCCTGTGCACCGACACTTCATCCTACGTCAACGGCGCCGAGATCCACATCAACGGCGGGCAGCACGTTTGACAGGTATCAATAATCAGGCATCAGGCATCAGTAATCAGCAAGTGACAGAGCACATCCCTGATTCCTGATTCCTGATTGCTGATTACTGATACCTGTTACAGCCACTTCTTCCATTTGAAAAAAAAGTATGGCAGCGCTGCCGCCAGCACCATCAGGACAATGGCGACGGGGTAGCCGAAATACCAGTCTAGCTCCGGCATATGCTTGAAGTTCATGCCGTAGATGGAGGCGATCAAGGTCGGCGGCATGAGCGCTACGGCGGCCACCGAGAAGATCTTGATGATGTTGTTCTGCTCGATGGTGACGACGCCGAGCATGGCGTCGAGCAGGAACTGGATCTTGTTCGAGAGATAGGCGGCGTGGTCCGAGAGCGAATGCACGTCGCGCTGCATGCCGCGCAGCTGGGCGCGTGCCTCCTTGGCCCAGCGCATGCTGTCAGCCTCGTTGGCGAGATAGAGCAACAGGCGGCCGATCGAGACGAGGCTCTCGCGCACCTTGGTGGCGAGATCGCCCTTGCGTCCGATTACCCGCAGGATCTGGGTGTAGCTCCTGGTGCGATCGGCTCGATTGTCCTCCGGCTCGAAGATCTCGTGTGACACCTGATCGACCTCGGCGCCGACCCGCTCCAGAATATCCGCGGTGCGATCGATGACCGCATCAAGGAGCTCCATCAGCACCGATTCGCCGCTCACCCCCGGCGAGCAGGTGCGCGCCAGCTTGTTGCCGACCAGCATGAACGGGCGCGGCTCGTCGTAGCGCACCGTGATCAGGCGATGTCCGGACAGGATGAAAGTGACGGCGGTCGTCTTCGGGGCGTCTGTGTCCGACTGGCACATCAGGGTCGCGGTCATGTAGCGGGCGCCGTTCTCGACGTAGAGGCGGCTGGTGACCTCGATCTCCTGCATCTCCTCGCGGGTAGGAACGGCGACGCCGACCTTGTGCTCAACGATCTTGTCTTCCTGCAGATTCGGATTGACGAGGTCGAACCATACGCAAGTCTCCGGCACCTCTTCGTTGGAGGTGACCGGAATACGATCGAGCGCCGTGCCGCGCGGAACATGAACCCACAGCATGACCCCTCCCCGGTCAGTTCCTCACAAGCCGATGCAATGACATAGCGGCCAGAGCGCGGCAATGCTCGAAGCCCTGCTGTGTGCGTTATACTCGCCTCGCGTGGCGATTACATGAGCTTTGTTGCTTTTCCTGCGTCCCGCGCATCCGCGGCAGCACAAGGCGCGGGTGCGCACCGCCTCGCTGAACAACAGGCGATGTGGCGGCGGCGAGGCGCGCACGCGGCATGCGCGCGCCTCGCCCGCGGATCATTGCCGATAGTTTTTGGAAAGCGGCCGTCGACCGGTGCGCGGTATTCGCGGCAGCGGGTGTCGGTCAGGCTACAAGCTCGGAAAGCTGCTCCTCGGGCGACTGGGGCACCGCGGGGGCGTACGCAGGATTCTTGACCTCGGACTTGAACTGCAAGGCGGCGGCCACGGCAGATATTCCGATCGCCCCGTAGCGACTGTCGAGGCTTGCGTCCGCAGGTTGGGAGTTTTGGCTGGAGGGCTTGGCAGGCTTCTTGGTCATTCTTGGCTCCATGGAACTCGTAGACGTTTTGTTGCTTGGATGCGCTTGGATTGCACCCTTCGACGGTGGTGGGATGGCTTCCGAGTGCGGCCGAAATGCGCAGGGAATCGTCCCGTATCGTGACATTTCCGGCTGGGTTCCCGAACGCGCGCTCAAGCGGAGGCGAGGGTAAAGGCGCCGTTAAGACCTGCTCAAGAACATTGTGAGAGGAAATTCCCGCGGTTCGACGGCTCGCGGTGCTGCGGGGCCTCAAAACTGCGACATTCGCGCAACAGTTCGGACAGACAATCGAGCACAACGTGCCATCGCCCTGGAACTACCGAATTGTTTTAGCTAATGGGGACACCGTAACGAGTCCTAAGCCGGACTCGGACGCACGCCGGAAAAACTTGCAAAAAGAGGTCGTGATGTCGAGGAGGGGATTTGCGTTCGTGCTGGGCGGGCTTTTGCTCGGCGGATGCATGCAGGCGACCATAGACCCGGCGAGCGATGCCAATCTCTCGCCGCGTGACCGCAAGCTGCTGGCAAACGCGCCCTATGTGCGGGTGCAGCCGCCTCTTGAATATCAGCGCAGCATTGTTCAGTATCATCGCAAGGAGGCGCCCGGCTCGATCGTGATCGATACCGATGCGCGCTACCTCTATCTCGTGCTCAAGGACAACCAAGCCATTCGCTACGGCGTTGCGGTCGGCGAGGAGGCGCTGTCCTGGTACGGCATTGCGAAAGTGGGGCGCAAAGAAGAATGGCCGAGTTGGACGCCGACTGCGGACATCAAGCGGCGCCTCGGCAACATTCCTGATTTCATGGAAGGTGGCCCGCACAATCCCATGGGCGCGCGCGGGCTCTATCTTTATGCCGGGGGCAAGGACACCCTGTTCCGGATCCACGGCACCAACCAGCCCGAGCATATCGGCCAGGCCGTCTCGTCGGGCTGCATCCGCATGACCAACGAGGACGTCATCGACCTCTATAGCCGGGTAAAGATGGGTGCGATCGTGGTGGTGCTGGCGCCGAACCAGGGCGACTCGCCGTACAACCCGCATATGGCAACCTCAACGCCATACTCGCCATACGGCCAGAGTTTCTGAGCAGTCTCGAGGGGGCCGGGACGGCGCCGGGTGGGGGTCCGGCGCCGTTCGCTTTTGAGGAGGCGCCTCAGGAGAGCCGTTGCGCGCGCACCCATTGCGCGGTGCGATCGAACGCACGGCCAAGGCGATCGAACAGCTCGTCGATCTCCGCCGGCGTGATGATGAGTGGCGGACAGATCGATACGATGTCGCCGGCGAGGAAGCGCACGATCAGGCCCTCCTCCTGAGCAAAGCGCACGACCTGGGGCGCCACGGCGGCCTTGGGATCGAACGAGCGCTTGCTGCGCTTGTCGGCCACAATCTCGATCCCGGCCACGAGCCCGAGCCCGCGCGCCTCGCCGACCAGGGGATGATCGGCGAGCGCGGAAAGCCGCGCCTGGAATTGCGGTGCCTTGGCCGCAACCGCATCGGCAATGCGCTCGCGCGCGTAGATGTCGAGGGCCTTGAGCGCCACCGCAGCCGCGACCGGATGCCCGGAATAGGTGAAGCCGTGACCGAAGGTCCCGATCTTGCGGCTTTCGTCGAGCATCGCCTCGTACATCGACTGCGGAACAGTGACTCCGGCAAGCGGCACATAGGCCGAAGTGAGCGCTTTTGCGACCGTGATCGAATCCGGCTCGTAGCCGAGCGCACTGCAGCCGAACATGGTTCCGAGCCGGCCAAAGCCGCAGATCACCTCGTCCGAGATCATGTACACGTCGTATTTGCGGCACACTTTCGAGATTTCGCTGAAATAGGTCCTGGGGGGGACGATGACCCCCCCGGCGCCCATGACCGGCTCGGCGATGAAGGCAGCAACGGTCTGCGGGTCCTCGCGCAGAATCAGCTGCTCGAGCTCGGCGGCGAGCCGGCGGGCAAAATCGTCCTCGCTCTCCCCCGCTTGCGCATACCGATAATGGTGCGGACAGCCGGTATGCAGGATGCCCGCGATTGGCAGGTCGAAATCCCGATGATTAGCGGAAAGTCCGGTGAGCGAGGCCGCGGCGACCGTGACCCCGTGATAGCCTCTGTCCCGGCCCACGATCTTCTTTTTGCGCGGGCGTCCGAGCGCATTGTTCATGTACCAGACGAGCTTGACCTGGGTGTCGTTCGCCTCCGAGCCTGATGAGCAGAAAAAGATCTTTGATGCCGGGATCGGCAGCAGCTCTTTGAGCCGCTCGGCGAGCTCAATGGCGGGATCATGGCTTTTGCCGGTGAAGAGGTGTGCGAACGGCAGCTTGCGCATCTGCGCCGCCGCCGCCTCGACCAGCTCCTCGTTGCCGTAGCCGAGCGCCGTGCACCACAGCCCCGCCATGCCCTCGATGTAACCCCTGCCCTCCGTGTCGTAGACGAAGACGCCTTTTGCCCGCTCCAGGATCAGGGGGCCGGTTTCCCGAAGCACGGCGAGCTGCGTGTAGGGGTGAACCAGGGTCTCGACGTCGCGAACAGCAAGGTTGCTCAGTGGCGGCATAGGATTTCGCTCCGGACAGGGGAGTGACCGGGAATAGACGGACGTTCAAGCGCAGAGGCTCGAACAGCGGCTGGGTGCATACTACACGGATCACCCCTTTATGCGTCCGGGACGTGGCCTCGGTAGTGGCACCGGGCTCTCACCGCTCTGGTCTTCGGGGGGCGGCTCGCGCACCTCCCAATGGCACAACCGATGGCCGTTGCCGCGCCGCGCCAAGTCCACATGGACGTGATCTTCGTGATACCCATCGGAACCGGGGCCGAGCACCGTGGTGAACCGCCTGCACGTGCGCTCCTGCAGGCGCACGCGAAATTCCTTGGATACGCGTGGATCGGTCAACCCAACCAACTCGCCGTTGGCGAGCCGGACGGAGCGGATGTCAAGCGCGTTGGCCTTGCCGTGCTCGGACAGAATGGCTCCTGCGATGCGGTTGCGCCCACGGCAGTCGTAGGCAGCGTAATTGTCGATGCTCTTGACGGCCGACTTGAGAAGGCGCGCTGCCGGCGCAAGATCCTCGCGCACCCAGTGGACAATGGCCTCCGCAAGCTCGCAGCGCATGACGGCGGGCGGGGCGACCGCAACACGGCGGCGGTCAGGGAGCAGCACGGCTTCCAGACGGACCGCGTCCTCCGCGCCGCATGCGCCGGGGCCTTCGATGGCCGCCACAGACGGAGCGCTTGCAAGGTCGGCCGTCAATCTCAGCCGGCAGGCCGACGGCGCGGCAGGCTCAGCCGGCGTTGCGGATTCCGGAGATTGCGAGGCCGCAGGCTCAGCCTGCGCGAGAAGTGGCAATGCTTGTGCGGCGGCGCGCCCACACAGCGCCAG
>Ga0306920_100007666_pt1 | contig 14225 bp, 15 predicted proteins | sample flu12Cox44000170_FD_204666 | JGI IMG/M metagenome (GOLD analysis project Ga0306920, IMG submission 204666) | Lab enrichment of tropical soil microbial communities from Luquillo Experimental Forest, Puerto Rico - flux4day.12C.oxic.44.000.170 (v2)... | ecosystem: Environmental > Terrestrial >...
GTGGTTCCCTCTGACAAGGTCAAGCTGGTTACCGAGGCCGAGAAGGAAGTTATCGAAGTCGAGAAGCAATACCAGGACGGCGCCATCACCCACGGCGAGCGGTACAACAAAGTGATCGCTATCTGGTCGAATGTGACTGACAAGGTGGCCGACGAGATGTTTCAGGGCATGGAAAGGCAGGACAAGTCAGGCGAGATCAATCCCATTTACATTATGGCGGACTCCGGGGCGCGCGGATCCAAGCAGCAGATCCGCCAGCTTTCAGGGATGCGGGGCCTGATGGCCAAGCCTTCGGGTGAGATTATCGAGACTCCGATCACCGCGAACTTCCGCGAAGGCCTGAACGTGTTGCAGTACTTTATCTCTACCCACGGCGCCCGGAAGGGCCTGGCGGACACGGCGCTCAAGACCGCCGACTCTGGTTACCTGACCCGGCGGTTGGTGGACGTTGCTCAGGATGTGATCATCTCCGAGTTCGATTGTGGCACGGTGGATGGCATTTATGTGGAGCCCATCGTCGAGGCGGGCGAAGTCGTAGAGCCCCTGCGTGATCGTATCGTTGGTCGTGTTTCCCTGGAGCAGATCAAAGACTACGAGGGCAACGTCATCGTCGACGTAAACCAGGAAATCAACGAAGACTTGGCGGCGGCCATCCAGGCGGCGGGTATCGAACGGGTGAAGATTCGCTCGGTGTTGACCTGCGAATCCCGGCGCGGTGTCTGCGTGCGCTGCTACGGGCGGAACCTCGCCACCGGCCGCATGGTGGAGATGGGCGAGGCGGTGGGTGTCATAGCCGCTCAGTCCATCGGTGAGCCCGGCACACAGCTCACAATGCGGACCTTCCACATCGGTGGTACCGCCAGTCGGGTCAGCGAGCAGTCGGCACTGGAAGCCAGGAACAACGGCCTCCTTCGGTACCAGAACCTTCAGACGGTCAAGAACCGCGACGGACACTTCGTGGCCATGAACCGCAACGGATCGGTGGTTGTGGTTGACGAGAGAGGTCGGGAGCGCGAGCGGCATGCGGTAGTTTACGGCGCTAAGGTCAAGGTGGCGGATGGCTCGTCTGTGAAGATAGGCGACATCATCGTGGAGTGGGATCCTTATACCTTTTCGATCTTGACAGAAGTCGGCGGTACGGTTCAGTTCAAGGACCTCGAGCAGGGGGTAACACTGCGCGAAGAAGTGGACGAGGTCACCGGCCTGTCGCGCTGGGTGGTCACGGACTCGCCGGATGAGAAACTTCAACCCCAACTTGTCATCCGCAGCGAGAAGAAGGATACAAAGAAGTACTTGATGCCCTCGCGCGCCCACCTTATGGTGCAGGAGGAGGACGCGGTTAGCCCGGGGGATGTCTTGGCCAAGATACCGCGCGAGACCACGAAGACCAAGGACATTACGGGCGGATTGCCGCGCGTGCAGGAACTCTTCGAGGCTCGTAAGCCGCACGAGACCGCGGTCATTACGGAAATCGACGGACTGGTGAGGTACGGGGAAATTCTGAAAGGACAGCGCAAGATTATCGTTGTCCCCGACAAGGGCGAAGCTAAGGAATATTTGCTGCCGCGTGGCGTGCACGTCTCCGTTCAGGAAGGTGAACGCGTCAGAGCAGGCGAGCCCCTCATGGACGGGCCGCGCAATCCGCACGACATCCTGGCTGTTCTCGGCGAAAAGGAATTGCAGAAATATCTGGTGGACGAAATCCAAGAGGTCTACCGGCTGCAGGGTGTCAACATCAACGATAAGCACATTGAGGTGATCTCCCGTCAGATGATGCGCTGGGTCAAGGTGGAGGATGTCGGTGACACCGACTTCCTTCTCGACGAGCAAGTGGATAAGTTCAAGTTCCGCGAGGAAAACGAACGGGCCATCGCCAGGGGCGGGAAACCCGCCACTGGCCGGCCGTTGCTGCTGGGCATCACCAAGGCCTCGCTTTCCACGGACTCCTTCATTTCCGCCGCCTCGTTCCAGGAGACCACGCGGGTGCTAACCGAGGCTTCCATCCGCGGAGCCATCGATCATCTTCGCGGGTTGAAAGAGAACGTGATCATGGGGAGGTTGATCCCGGCAGGTACCGGCTTGGAATTCTACCGCAACTTCAGGTTGTTGACGGAAGTCGAGCCACCGCAGCCTGAGGTGGCCCCCGAAGCTGAAGGGTTCGAGGCCGGGATTCCGCCCGCTGCTCCAGGCGTCACTGCTGAGCTGGCGGATGAAGACGAAGCGCGAACACAATAAAGCAGTGACGCGTGACCAGTGACGAGTTGGGCGTGCGGGGGTTGTTACTCATCACTCGCCACTGCCGCATGTAATCGGTGACCGACCGACGGGGCAGGAGCAGACAGCTTCGTTGCCTCGTCGCTTGGCACTTGTCACTGCTTTTATGCAATTCTCGTGCTGGAAATGCGCGCAACTTATTGATCTACCGCCCGCGTCGCGGGTCGGCTCCCGCGACACCTGCCCGCGATGCGATCGAGACCTGCACTCTTGCTGCAACTGCAACTTCTACGATCCTTCCAAACACAACCAGTGCTCCGAGCCGCAGGCCGAATGGGTTCGTGACAAGGAGGCTGCCAACTACTGCGACTTTTATCGGCCTTACCCCGTCCTGAGCGCCAAGAGTTCGCCCCCTTCCAGCGACGCCAAGAAGAAGTTCGATTCGCTTTTCAAGATTTGACGGGGAATCTTGCATCCTGTCGTGGTCGGGAGCTGAAGACTCCGCCCACTTCAGGTCGGTATCGTGGCTCGACCAACGCTCCTCATGCATAAAAACATCTTATGGGCACTATCAGGAAAGTTTTCTTGCAACCCTTGGTCGGGATATATAGTCTAATGTACGAATGACAGGGTACCTCCAACGCGGCATGGTGATGTGTTGTTGTAATGACCAGCCGACGTGTGGAGGAGAAGCCTAAGACGTAAGCTAAAGAAAACGGTCTAATCCAAACCCACTGTCGGTCGAAAGAGCTGGCAGTGGGTTTTTGTTTTTGGAGCCCTTATGTTGACCGCGGAAGTGGACTCAAGGCACACACGGGAAGCGATCGAAGAGGAAATCCGCATCTTCGAAGAGCGTAGCCTGAAACTTCGTCGAGGCGAGATCACTGACGATCAGTTCCGACCTTTTCGCTTGAAGCACGGCATTTACGGACAGCGGCAACCGGGTTTCCAGATGGTACGCGTGAAGGTTCCTTCCGGCGTGCTGAGTGCGGAGCAACTTCACGTTCTTGCCCGCATCGCCGATGACTACTCAACCGGGCGAGGCCATGTGACCACACGTGAGAACTGCCAGTTCCATTTCGTAAAGCTGGAGAACGCCCCCACCATCATGCGATTGCTGGCCGAGGCCGGCCTGACTACGCGTGAGGCCTGCGGCAATACGGTGCGCAACGTGACATCCTGCCCCCTCGCCGGTATATGCCCCACGGAGGCGTTCGACGTCACTCCACATGCGCTAGCCACTACACGCTTCTTCCTCCGTCATCCCGAGTTTCATGATCTGCCCCGCAAGTTCAAGATTGCCTTCTCCGGCTGTGAAGAGGATGGCAACTGCGCCGTGGCGGGCATCCACGATGTCGGGCTTATCGCTCGCACCCGCGGTTGGAACGGCACGGGCCGTCGCGGCTTCAAGGTGTTGGTGGGGGGAGGCCTAGGTAGTCTGCCCACCGAAGCCGCAATGCTCACCGAATTCCTGCCGGAAGAGGAGCTGATTCCGACGGTTGAAGCCATCCTGCGCGTCTTTAGTGAGCACGGAAATCGCAAGAACAAGTACAAAGCGCGAATGAAGTTCGTGCTGCGGGAAAAGGGGATTGAAGAATTCCGCCGGCTGGTGGCGGAGAAGCGCAAGCAGGTGACAACGCCTGCCGAGACCTTCACTCTCTCCACTCCGGTTCGGGCGCCCCTGGTGACGCTTAACGCCTATGACCCGGGTGGTAACGGAACGTCGGCGGAATACGAACGCTGGGCGAAGCACAATCTTCAGCCCCAGCGCCAGCCGGGCTATGGTGTGGTCTGGATCAAGTTGCCGGCAGGTACTGTTTTCAGCTATCAGCTCCGCGGTCTGGCGGACCTGCTCCAATCGAACGGCCTCAGTGCCGTGCGCATCGCCGTCTCGCAGGACCTCGTCATTCCGTGGACCCCGATCGCCAAGGCCAGGGCAGTTTTCAAGGACCTTTCGGCACTCGATTTGGCAAGCCCCGGGGCGCGCACCATCGCTGACGTCACGGGTTGTCCCGGGGCCACCACTTGCAATCTTGGCATCACGCGGTCGTTGACGTTGGCGGACGTCCTGGCCAAAAAATTCGAGCACGAGACCGATCCTGACGTGCTGAAGGTCCGCATTAAGATTAGTGGCTGCCCCAATTCATGCGGGCAGCATCATATCGCCGACATCGGACTTTACGGTAACGCCCGCAAGATTGGTCAGCAGCAGGCGCCCTATTACCAGCTCATGCTGGGCGGGGAAGTCTCGGCGAGTGGTGTGCGCTTTGCGCGCCAGGTCGTTCCGATAGCCGCAAAGCGCATCCCTGAAGCGTTGCGCGAGCTCCTGCAGTTCTACCGGCAGGACCGCGATCCCAGCGAGTCCTTCCGGAGTTGGGTGCAGCGGATCTCAGACGAGGAGGTAACTCGTTGCCTTGCACCCTTCACCGACACCTCAGGCGATGTGGAAGATCTCTTTATCGACTGGGGCGACCAGGAGACTTATTCGTTGAAGCTCGGTCGCGGTGAGTGCGCCACCTAATATGGCCCCTGGTGCGTGGTCCGTTGTCCTTGGCCGAGACATAAGCACAAACTACAAGGGACAGAGGACCAAGGACGAAAGACGAACGACAAAGAATGTGAGTCTGTTTCCCGTGTTTCTGAAGCTGACTGACCGCGCCTGCCTGGTAGTGGGCGCCGGCGACGTGGGCGAAGGTAAGGTCCGCTCCTTGCTTCCCACGGGCGCCAGTCTTCGCGTGATTGCGCATCACGCCACTCCGGCGGTGGTGAAGTGGGCGGAATCAGGTCGCATCGCCTGGGAGGCGCGCGGCTTCACTCCAGCCGATTTGGAAGGGGTGTTCCTGGTTATTGCGGCTACGTCGTCAGTTGAAGTTAACGACCTTGTTTTCCGCGAGGCGCAGCAGCGTGGTGTGCTTTGCAACGCGGTGGATGACCCCGCGCGCTGCGATTTCTATTATCCAGCCGTGATTCGACGGGGAAGCTTGCAAATTGCCATCTCCACCGGAGGGCAGAGTCCGGCTCTCGCCCAGCGGTTGAGGCGTGAACTGGAGAATCAGTTCGGACCTGAGTACGCCGGCTGGGTCGAGCATCTCGGTGAGGCAAGGAAACAGCTTCTTGCCCAGGAGATGGATCACGATCATCGGCGCCGTCTGCTGCACGGGCAGGCGGGGCGGGCAGCGTTTGAACGTTTTGTGCGCGGGCTGCGACTGGAAACCCGCAGGGAGGACTTGAGGTGATCGGCAAGGTTTACTTGATCGGGGCAGGGCCCGGCGATCCGGAGCTATTGACCCGCAAGGCGTGGCGGCTGTTACAGACCGCCGACGTTATCCTGCATGATGAGCTGGTCTCGCCGGACATCCTGGCGTTGGCTCCCTTTCACGCACAGGTGTTCAATGTAGGCAAACGTTGCGGACGAAAGCTTGTCACTCAACAAGAAATCAACTTCCTGATGGTGTCGTCCGCGCAATCCGGGTTCGCCGTGGTTCGTCTCAAGAGTGGCGATCCTCAAGTATTCGCTCGCTTAGGCGAGGAAATCGAAGCCCTGCGGGCAGCGGGAATCGACTTCGAGATTGTCCCCGGCGTCACCGCTGCTTGTGCCGCCGCTGCTTCCGCGGGTATTCCTTTGACTGACCGCCGGTTGGCGTCTGACCTGGTGTTCCTCACCGGCCACCGGGCGTCCGACAGGTCGTCGGGGCAAGGGTGGGGACGATTGTCAGCCCGTGCTACTGTGGTGGTTTACATGCCCGGCAGCAACTACCAGGAGCTGGCCAAGCAACTTTGCCAGGCTGGGTTAGGTCCTGACACGCCGTGTTTGATTGTCGCCTCGGCGTCGCGCCCTGATGAGCAAAGGCATCTAACAACGATCGAGCATCTCTCTCAAGCGTCGTTGAGGCTTGCACCTTCCGTGTTGATCGTCGGTGCTGTGGCCGCTCTCGCAAGGTCCCCGGCAGACGAACCCCACTGCTTACAAAGCGAAGGGATTGAATCTGAGGTTATTTATGCCCATTAGCGCTGTCGAAATCGTTCCACAAGCCGAGAGACTGGCTGAGTCCTCTCCGCAGGAAATCCTGGCTTTTGCCATCGAGGCCTACTCTCCCAACATCGCTATGTCTTTCAGCGGGGCGGAGGATGTGGTCCTGATCGATATGGCTGCCAAGCTGAGCGAACGAGTCCGAGTCTTCACCCTTGATACGGGGCGGCTGCACGCGGAAACGTATCAATTCCTCGAACAGGTGCGCGAACGCTACCAAGTTGATCTGGAGGTACTATTCCCGCGTCCTGATGCGGTAGAGCGCCTGGTGAGAGAGAAAGGTTTCTTCAGTTTCTATCGCGATGGGCATGCCGAATGCTGCCGGGTTCGCAAGGTCGAGCCGCTCGAGCGGATGCTCGCTCCCCTGGAAGCTTGGGTCACCGGCCAGCGTCGCGACCAGAGTCCCGGGACTCGAGCTCACGTGCCAGTCGTTCAACTGGACCCGGCATTCAGTCGCCCGGACCGACCTCTGATCAAGTTCAACCCCCTGGCCAACTGGACTTCGCGTCAGGTTTGGGCATACATTACCGATAACGATGTCCCTTACAATCGCCTGCACGAGCGAGGCTACGTTTCCATTGGTTGTGAGCCCTGCACGCGGCCGATAAGCCCCGGCCAGCACGAACGCGAGGGGCGTTGGTGGTGGGAGGACGCAACCAAGAAGGAATGCGGCCTTCATACCCGGGCGTTGCCGCCCCCAGACGCCCGGACCTAAGCCTTATGTGTCTCCTCACGCGTCGCGGAAAGCCGATACGAAGTTCCCCTTTTTTCTTCCGCTTGACTCTCCGCGCGGTTCGAAGCGAATAGCCAATCGCGATCCGGTCGCTTCCGCCAGACGCTCGAGCGTCCGCATCGACGGGTGCCAGCGCCCGCTTTCGAGGCGGGCGACAACGACCGATGTCGTACCCATCTTCCGGGCCAGCTCCTCTTGCGTAAGACCAGCTCGGTTCCGCACATCGATCATGATCGAAGCCAGGACAAACTCTTCTTCAAGCGCATCGTAAGCCTTGCGGTACTCGGGCTCACTCATCCACTTATTGTGCATGTCAGAAATGCTTGCCATTGCTGCTACCCCTCCGTCGCTGAATCCGCGCCAGATAGGCCGAGTCAGTCTGGCGTTCTCTTCGCGAATAGTCGCACAATCACCACGCGATCGGGTGCTTCGGTCACATAAGCCGCTCGCGAAACTCCGCTGCGGCCTTTCAGCCGGATCTCCCACAGACGCCCTGCGACATGTTTGACATGCGGCTCGCCCACATACTCCGGACCCTTTTCCTCAATCAGCTTTACGATGTGCGCGAGCCTCGCTCGCATGTCTTCAGGCAAGGCGTCGATCTTCGCCTCAACGGCCTCATTCAGGGTTTCGACCGTCCAGCCCATAAGCTTAAAACATACCGAAAACGGTATGATTTAGGAAGGCCTTACTCCAACGTCAGTTCAACCGTAAGATGGCACTCGCAAGAAACGGGCCTGACCTTTGGCCATCGATTGCACGGCGAGCCGGGCGGGTCGCCAGAAATCTTTGTTGACAAATGGCGAATAAAAAGCGAAAATGGCGAAGTCCACTTTTCGAGAGATTCCCGGTGCAAACCGCCACGACCACTTCCAAGCAGGGCAGGGGGCTGGTTGGCATCGCGCGCTTGGCGGCCACGAGCCCACAAGTTCGCGAGCGGGCCCAGGTCGAGTTTTTTGCCCTCCCGGCGCGCTCCACGCTCAACCGCGAGTCCAGCGGCCGCATGCCCTTCGTCTGGACCATCAACCCCTACCGAGGGTGTGAGTTTGGGTGCAAGTACTGCTATGCCCGTTATACCCACGAGTTTATGGAAATGTGGGACGGCGCGGACTTTGAGCGGAAGATCTTCGCCAAGGTGGCCGCGCCAGAGCTTCTGCGGACCGAGCTTCGCGCCGCCAAGGACAAGGGATTGCCCATTGCGCTCGGTACCGCGACCGATCCTTATCAGCCAGCCGAGATGCAGTTTGGGATCACCCGCCGTATTCTCGAAGTATTCGCTGATTTCGAGGGGCTAGCTCTTTCCCTCACCACCAAGTCTGGTCTTATTCTCCGTGATCTCGACCTCCTCCAAAAGATCGCCGAGAAGCATCGTTTCAGCGTGCACATCACCATCACGACCCTGGACGCCCGCCTGGGGCGCTTGCTCGAGCCCAAGGCGCCCCCGCCCGCTAAGCGCCTCGAGGCGGTGACAGAACTGTCCTCAGCGGGAATACGAGTCGGTGTGAACGTGATGCCTATTCTGCCGGCGCTGACGGACGCGAAGGATGACCTTGAAGAACTGGCGCGCCGCTCGGCGTTGGCGGGAGCGAAATTCCTTTACGGCAATGTACTGTTCCTCATGCCCTCGGCGATGAAGCAGTTTATGCCTTTCCTGGAACGTGAGTTTCCGCATCTGGTCGAGCGCTATCGCCGTCTTTACGCCCGCTCCGCCTACTTGCGGGGAGAATACCAGGAGCAGATGGTAAAGCTCATGTCGGAGCTCCGTGCCCGCTACGGCTTCGACGGGGACCGCCGCGAGGTTCCTCCTGCCGCTCGCCATCCACAGATGACCCTGCCCTTCGGGTGAAGGTCATCCCGGCTATTTCGAAACTCTATAGTTTGGTGGCTCGTGAGCCGGCCGAGTTCCTGGCGTCCGCCTCGCGTGGTGATAGACTCTCACCGGAGACGGATGTGAACCGCGCAGCGGACTGGCTGAAACATCAATGCGAAGAGTAGCGGAGAGTTGTTAGGCTATGCCCGAACAATCTTGAACTGGTGCCGAAGTCAGATTCATTGACTACGACCAGACCATCTGAAACATCCGCAAGGGGGTGACGGAAGCCAAACCTTCACGCCCGGAAATTGTGAGAGTGTTCCTGTTTGGATCATTAGCTCAAGGCACCTGGACTGCCGACAGCGACGCGGATTTAATCGTCGTGGTGCTTAAAGAGCTGACCGATTTCTCCAGCCGCAGCCCCTTTCACATCTTTGCCGAGGGCATCGTCACTGACTCGCTGGTCTATTCAGAGAGTGAATCGGAGAAACAGGTAATCTCCTTTCGGCGATCGAGTTATAAGAATTCAGTTGCTTCCAGCCGTGGAGTCGATTGGTCTTGTACCCGGCTAAAGTGATACCTCGGGCGGGTAGGTCACTTGCCCGTGGCTGACGCGCGCGAACGGCGTAAGCTTGTGTATCTGGCGACGCGTTGCGCTGGTGATGTGCTCCACGCGAACACCCCGCACCAACAGCGCGTCAGCAATGAGAGAACGATGACAACGCCAGGGCACTGCTTCGGCGCACATCACGGCGACCTGCGCACGTGAAGCGAGCCTCATCAGTTTGGCGAGCCCGGCAGCGAACTCAGGAGTTTGCATGTAGTCGGCAAACCCTCGAAACGACGCATTGCGCCAGCCTGTGTTCAGTGAGTCGGGACGGGGGTGGCGAAGGCCGCCGAGCTCCTTTAGATGGGTGTAGCGAATCTTGGCTTGGCTCAGGGTGTTCGGCAGCGTCTCTCCATTGAACTGGGGGTTGCGCCGGGACCGAGGCACCGTCCGCACGTCGATAACGCGCTTCACGCCGTGCGCTTGCAGGAGCTGAATGAAGCTCTCGAGAGCGCGCGTCGAGTGTCCGACGGTCAGGACTACAGGGGCCTTGTCAGGGCTCTGCTTGTTCAGCGCTGATGCCGTCCTCGACGTCTCGGCTGGCGCCTCGACCTTACTCTTTACACGCATGTTCCCCGAACGTCCCCAGTTCAGCGACCTGTACGAACACGGTGGGCACGGCCATGACGCGAGTCACCCTCCTGACCCCGGTCGTCACGTCGCTCAATTCATAGGTGGTTCAAAAATGAAAACCTCACGAGGCCGAGCCGCGAGGGCGGCGGAGGGCTGCGGTAAGTCGCGAGCCTTGGCGGAGTCGTCTAACTGGGCTGTTAGAGCCGAATCCCCCTTCGATTCAATTACTCCGCCGCCGCACATAATATTGCCTAACCGTCATCGGAACGCAGTGAGCTGGGTCACGTACATCCTGTGATTGTTGCGACGCTATGGCTGTCCGGGGTTGGCGGTCACTTGTAATTGTAAGCGAGAGTTTTCAAGCGACTCCCCCAGCGGTTAGCCCCGCAGGGCCGAAGCCGGCGCGATCGGTTTCACCTAACTGCGAGACTTGCATTCACGGCTCTCGACTCCGACGCCGCTCACTTGCTGAGCAACTCGCGCACCGCTACGCTCAAAACACTCAGGATGAGGGAAGCCAGGAAAGCTGTCCCGAATCCCGCCACCTCGAAGCCAGGCACGAACCATGCCGACAGTTCCAGCATGAGAGCGTTGATCACCAGCAAAAACAAGCCCAAGGTGACGATGCTTAAAGGAATGGTCAAGAACTTCAAAAGCAGTCCCAGGGTTCCGTTGACGAACCGATCACCAGGGCGGCGAACAGTGCCGTCCCGAATCCCCGCAGCTTGAATCCCGGTATGACGTGTGCCACTAAGAGCAAGCACAGAGCGCTCAAAACCCAATGCACGAGCAGTTTGGTCATCGAACCTCCTCCGTATTCTTAGAGAAAAGTCACGCCCTCGAACAGGAAGATGGTTGAAGGCGCACGCCTTCTTCACCGGGTGTGGGGGGCGGGAATCTGCACAATCACCCGGCAGGGAGCGTGGTGACTCACGTACTGGACGGTCGAACCGAGCAGAATCTCGCCCAGACCGTGACGCCCGTGGTAGCCCATCACCAGCAGCTCCGCGTTGCGGCCTTTGGCCTCACCCACGATAGCCTCGCCCGCGTGCCGCGCCCGCACAAGCTGGGCCGCCATCTCTCGGGAGCAAGCTCCCGACGCCACCTCGCGGGCACGAGCGAGGACATGCTTGCCGGGTTCGTCGAGAACCTCGGCGTCGGCGTCGAGCGGCAATCCGGGAGTGACCTCGACCACGTGCAGGGCCACCAGTTCGGCGTCCATGCCGGTGGTGATCTGGCAGGCTAGCCTGACTAGGCCATCAACGGATTCCGAGTCACGCAAGGCTACGATTACGGTGGGCTTGCTCATGATTCCTCCTCAAAGCTTCGTCGCCGACTCTGTTTTCGAGCTGGTCTGGCGGCATTCTCTTGTCTAGCAGGCTGCTGAAAAACGGTATGCGTCATGCTGAGAGGAGCGAAGCATCTGCTGTTTCTTATCGAAAACAAAAATCACTCGCTCCGCTTAGGATGACATGGACGGAGCCTTTCTCATGAGCCTGTAGACAAGAGAGAGCGGCGCCGCCAAGGCGGATTCTATACGGATGCTCGACGGAGAGCAACTTCGTTGAAAGTGGGAATCTTCCCGGCGGCTCTGAGGAATCCCGACAGGTGAACAGCAGATACCCGTTGCACTTCGACAAGAAAGCGTCCATACTTTTGCTGTAGAAGTAAAAGGGGAATCGTATGACAAACGAACGGCTCGATCTGCCGCAGGGGACGCTCAACCTGCTGATCCTCAAGACCCTGGCTCTCGAACCCCAACACGGCTGGGCTGTTTCCGAGCGCATTCAGCAGATTTCGAGCGACGTGTTGCGCATCCAGCAGGGGTCGCTCTACCCCGCCCTCCATCGGCTGGAGCGGCGCGGCTGGATCAAGGCGAAATGGGGAGTCTCGGAAAACAACCGCCGCGCCAAGTATTACGAGCTAACAAGGAGCGGCCGAAAACAGCTTGAGGCGGAAGAAGGTGCGTGGCGAAAACTGACGGCTGCGGTTGGGCAGGTCTTAGAAACTGCGTAGGGCTGCAAAGGAATTGCCGATTTTCGATTGCACATTGTCGATTGAAGGAGCTGAGGAGGTTATGGTGATCAGCGACCTTCCGTCCCGTTTGCGGGCTTATTCCGGCGGAAGCCCATGGAAGCGGGGCTGGACGAGGATGCGCACTTCGAACGCGGGTTGGGGAAGTCAACCCGACCGGGCGCGGCAGGACGTCAGGCACGAGGACCGGTGTCCTCGGAGCGTTTAACGGCTCTTCAGAAGGACGACATGACCGCTCGACTCTCCAGCCGCCAGCTGCTTCACGCCGGAGTCGAAGGTTACGAGAAGGCCACGCCGCTCCATCGCCTGCCCGAGCAGCAGAGCATCCGTCCATTGTCGATGTCCTCTCACTTTTGCGGCCATCGGCTTCAGGACAGCCGCGACCTCACGGTTCAAGGGCCAGAACTCATGTCCCGCATGGCTTGTTGCTTCGCTCAAGACGTCAAGCGCGGTCTCCGCGCTCACCGCCGCTTGGGTTACGGCGGGATTGGTGAGCAGGCGCAGCACGCCAAGTTGCGTCAGTGCGTTGGTGGCCCAAGCCTGCTTGCCGGACTTCGCAAACCAAGCATGCGCTGCGTCATGGCTTGCGTGGCGTGGCCAGACGAGAGCTAGCAGAACGTTGACATCAGGCAGATGCCGATTCATTCCTCGTCCAGCAGTTCGCGCACCTGCTCACTGGTGATGACTGGGAAATCGTTCGGCGCGTCCAAGACGGGCAGCCCATGAACTTTTCTGGTCGCGAGTTGATAGTGAGTCCCGCGGCGGATGAGCTCCGATGCAGCCTTGCCAAGTGAGAGCCGGCGCTTCTTGGCATATGCCTGAATCGCCTCGATCGCATCATCTTCGAGCGCTAGAGTGGTTCTCATGAGAGTGATGATGTCACGGAGCGCAGCATGATGTCAAGTGCGATATCATGATGCGCCGGGCCGCAGCGGAACATCCGTCGGCCCGAGAGCGGGCACGATCCAAAACATCCCAGCTCTGTCCCTGGGGAGGGTGGTCCGGCGAAGGAGGCCGGTTGAAGGATCGGTGGGAGCTGAAAGCCGATGGCTGAGTGCTGAAGGCAGAGAGCGGAGAAACCAGTGGTCAGCGATCTACTGTTTCGGTTGCGGGCTTTGCTCACGCGCAAGTCTATGGAAGCGGAGTTGGACAAGGAACTGAGGGCGTACCTGGAACAGCAGGTGGAGAAGTACATCAAATCAGGCCTGCCAGTCAAAGAAGCAGAACGGCGAGCGAGACTGGAATTCGGAGGACTTGACGATTTGAAGGAAGAATGCCGCGGCGCTCGGGGAGTAAACTTTGTTGAGAACCTCTCCCAGGACCTCCGCTACGGTGCCCGGATACTACGCAAGAAAGCGGCGTTTACAGCGCTCACCGTCGTGACGTTGGCGCTCGGCATCGGAGCCAATACCGCTATCTTTAGTATCGTCGATGCTGTACTAGTCAGGAGACTGGCTTACCGCGACCCGGACCACCTGGTTGTGGTCTGGGGAGCTCAGATTGGGCAGGTCGGATCTTCCAAACTGTTCGATCGCTACCTCGACTTTGAGGCGTGGCAACACTCGAGCCGCAGCTTCGACCAGCTTGAAGCCTTAACCTGGGCGTTCGCCGGTCAGACGCTCTCCTGGCGTGGCAAACCGCAGCGCGTGCTGGCCATCCCTGCAACCCAGGGTATTTTTTCGCTGCTCGGAGTGCAGGCCGCACATTTGGAGTGGACGATTTGAAGGCGGGATGCACCGTGGTGCTGAGTCATCACTTTTGGCAGGACCGATTGGGCTCCCCTACCGATGCTGTGGGCGGAAGCTTAGCACTCGATGGAAGAAATTGCACGGTGATTGGTATTATGCCGAGCCGGTTCGAGTTCTACCCGAGGGACTCTGACCTTCGGACGTTGATCACGCCAAGCAGCGATTTCACTCTTCACCCACGGAATTCCTTGGTCGGCGTCTTTGGACGCCTTAGGCCTCGAGTCAGCCGGGCAACCGCCCAGGCCGAACTCACCGTTATTCATCAACGGACAGTTGAGGAGTTACCTGCCGAAAGCTGGATCAGCCAAGTCGTGCCGGCGGTGTACGATCTGCAGTCCGAGTTTACGTGGCTAGCGGGCCGCAATCTGCGCAACGGACTCCTACTCTTGTTAGCCGCTGTGGGGCTAGTGTTGCTCATCGCCTGCGTGAACGCAGCGAATCTCGCTCTCGGACGCGCCTGGGAACGGGAGAAG
>Ga0306920_100007668_pt1 | contig 14222 bp, 18 predicted proteins | sample flu12Cox44000170_FD_204666 | JGI IMG/M metagenome (GOLD analysis project Ga0306920, IMG submission 204666) | Lab enrichment of tropical soil microbial communities from Luquillo Experimental Forest, Puerto Rico - flux4day.12C.oxic.44.000.170 (v2)... | ecosystem: Environmental > Terrestrial >...
GACTTCGCCGGCTGCATTCCCGGCTGCCACGAGATCCTGCGCCGGCAGGGCCTGCTGACCTCGATCGAGTGCCTCGATCCCAACGAGAAACTGAGCCCGGGCCAGAGCGACGGCATCGACCGGCTCTACGCCACCTATCCCGAGTTGCACGACGACGCCTTCGTCGCGGCGAACCTGGCGCGCTGGCGATGCTGATTCGGTCCTAACGCACTTTCCGGGGCAAAGATTGGTCACGGCTCCCTTGCACCTACCGCCAGGGAGTCACCATGTTCGCGGAGGAAATGGATCGGATGGAGAATGTGATGCTGGGAACCAGGCGGACCGTCCCTTTGTGGCGCCAAAAGCAACGGCGTTTGCTCCAGCTCGAGCGTGCGCTCACCTCGGGAAAGCCCGACACTGAAACCCATGTCGAGCAAGCCGTGATCAGCGCCAAGGCGGCGCAACGCCGGCTCGACGAGGCAAAGCGCCGGGCGCGGTTCTCCGACTCCGACTAGACCCGGCGCATCACCATCTGCGAGCCGCCGCCCCAGATCGGCAGGTAGCTCATCTTGTAGCCGGCGCCGCCGGTGACGATGGGATGGATGGCCTCGGGCGCCTTGGCGACGCCTTCGCTGTGCTCGAAGACATAGCGCTGGACGCGGGCGATGTCCCAGCCGTCGTGCTTAGCGATCTTCTCCGCCAACTCGAGCGGTAGCAGGAAGACCTGTTCGCCGCGTTCGTTGCGGCGGCTCATGCTCGACATCACCAGCGCCGCCTTCATGCCGGCGACGATCGGCGACAGGATCGCCTCGGGCGTGGCGCCTTCGCCGTCGCCCGGCAGCACTTCGGCCGTGCCGGAGATGCCCATGACGGTGATGGCGCTCACGTCCTTGCCCAGGCCGTGGCGCTCGGTCAGCGTCGGGAAGGGGCCGTCGTTGCGCTCGGCGAAGCACAGCGTGTACTTGCCGGGCTGGCCCATGGTCGCCATGTCGCCGGTGTCGGAGCGCGCGCCGCCGATATTGCGGATGCAGAGCTGCAGAGCGCGGCCGATGCAGGCATTGGCGCGCGTCCCGGGACCGAGGCAGTTGGTGCCGGCATTGACCTCGAGCTTGCGCGCGATCGGCCCATGCACGCAGAGCGCCACACAGGCCGTGCCCGTCGTCGTGGCAATGCCGAGGAGATTGAAATTGGCTTCAAGGGTCGCTTCGGCCGCCGCCAGAACGACCGGAAGCTCGGCGGGCCGCGCCCCTGCGATCACGCACTGGTAGGCGACCGCCTCGGGTGTGATGTCGCCGAACATCGGCGGCATCAGGCCGTGTGAGCGCGTTCGATCGGCAATTCCGGCAACCATCGCGTCGAGGCGCGCCTTGGTCGGCGGCACCAGGGGCAGGCCGTCGCTGAGCTCGGCGTCGGTCAGGATTTGCTGGGCAGCTTCCCACGCCGTCGTCTCGCCGACGATCGGCCAGCCGCTCCATTCCGTCATCGCGTGATGCGCACGCAGGCGACGGTGGTGCCGCCGAACGATGGGATGAAGGCCGAGTGCTTGCCCGGGCCGCCGGCCACGGTGATGTGGATGTCCTGTGGCGAACGGCCGATGTGCAGGTAGTCGCCCTCCGGCTTGTGGCCGGTGCTGGTGTAGGTGTCGAGGTTCTCCTTCGAGATGCGCGACAGATGCACCTTAGAGCGCTTCCACAGCTCCTCGCGGATGCTGTCGATCGTGTAGCCGTCGCGCTTGAGCGTCGCGGCGTGCTCGGGGCCGATGATGATGAACATCGGGCCCTTGCCGTAGATCGTGTTGGCGCCGGGGTTCGCCATGCCGCCGGCGAAGGTGGTCAGCAAGCCATCGCCGGTGGTCGAGCCGTGGTCGTTGAGATTGTGCGGGCCTTCACCCGACATCACCGTCACCACGCTGTCGGTCGCAGCGAAGCCGCGCTGCACGTGATAGGGCGTCCAGGGATTCTCCTCCTCGTTCTCGCCGAAGCAGAAAGTGTACTTGGCGGGATTCCCCTGGGTCGAACGGTCCATCTCTCCCGGCTTGGCGCCGGCGACGTTGAGCAGCATCAGTCCGAGCGCGCGGCCGATCGTGGCATTGGCCTGCCAGCCCTGGCCGAAGCAGTTCGAACCGCAGTTGATATTGAGTTCCTTGCGGACCGGTCCGCTCACCATGACCATTGGTGCGCAGGAGTGGGTCGTGGCCAAGGTGCCGTGCAGATTGTACTCGGGGTCGAGCACGCCGCGCAGCGCGGCGGTGGCGACTGGGAAATACTCCGGCTTGCAGCCCGCCATCACCGCATTGGCCGCCAGCGCCTGCACCGTCGGGACGATCTGGCGCGGCGGTACCGGCGCATAGGGACGGTTATCGCCGCGCACCGTCTCGACGAACTTCGCCACCTTCTGCTCGGTCGGAACGAACAGCGGCATGCCGTCGCTCCAGCCTTGCTCGCGCGCGAACTCATTGAACGACTCGACATCCATGTTGTCGTCGAGGTCGATCACTTCCTGGTCGGCGATGTCCTTCATTTGGTCGTCGCCTCGGTCAGGCCCTTGGTGGCCGCTTCGATGCGCTCCCGTAATTCGTCGGCATTGAGGCCGCCAACGGGATGCTTCACCACGATGAGCCGCGGCTCGATCTTGCGGGCTTTCGCTTGGGCGAGGACCAGCGGCTTGAAAGTCTCAGTGGCGATCACGTAGGCCGTGATGCCGAGCTTCTCGAGTTCGATGCTGTCGTGGAAACTCCACGATGAGCAGCTTCCTCAATCACCTAGGGCTAGCAGCGCGGCCCGGTAGTTCGTCGCGACCTCCTGCAGCAGTTCCTTGGGGGCCGGCTGGCTCGCGCTGTTCTTGGCCAGGAACTTGATGTTCTCGACCTGGCGGTGCGCGCTGAGCTTATCGCGAATACCCCATAACAGCTCGCGGGCGTTGGGCTTGGAGTTCGAGACCAGGGCGATGGCGTCGGTCTTCCAGTTGACCGGCTTCAACGCCACTTTTTCGCCGCCGGCGGCGGAAACGCCGAACGTCGGATTGTAGATACGCATGGAGGGTCCTCCTCAACTCTTCTTCAGGGCCGCGATCGCCGCCCGGGCAGCACGCTGGCCGTCGGCGATGGCCTCGGACAGATAGTGCTTGGCTCCGGCCCGCACGTCGCCCACGGCGAACACCGTCGGCGCCGAAGTGCGGCCCTCGGCGTCGACAACGATATGCCCCGTGGCGTCGCGTGCAAGCGATTCCGGCAGGAATTCCGCAGCGGGAGACTGGCCGACATAGACGAACACCGCGCTGGCCGGAATGCTCTTCCGTGTTCCGTTCGCCTCGACAGTGATCGACTGCAGGCCGTCGCTGCCTTCGAGGGCGACGATGCGCCCGGCGATGCGTGGAACGTCGCTCGGCGATTCCGCCGCGGAGGCGTCGACCACCGTGACTTCGCCGGCAAGGCCCACCAGCGCCTGGGCTTCGAGCCCGGCCCAACCGTCAGCGCCGGCGACGACCACGGGCAGGCCGGCATAGAGCGGCCCATCGCAATGGGCGCAATGCGAGATGCCGCGGCCTTCGAAGTCTGCTTCGTTGGGCAGGCCGAGCTTGCCCTTGTTCAAGCCGGTGGCGATCACGACGGCATGCGCCGTGTGCTTCTCGCCATCCGAGGTCTCCACCGTCCACGGGCCGCTGCCTGCCAGCCCGGTGGCATCGCCGAAGCCGATCTCGACGCCCGCAACCGTCGCATCGTCGGTCATCCGGGCGGCCATGTCGGGGCCATTCCAGATCTCCTCGAAGTCGTGCAGTTCGCCGAGATTGATCAGCGCGCCGCCCGGCGCGAGTTTGTCGAGGCAGAGCGCCTTCAGGCCGGCACGGGCGATGTCGGTGGCGGCGGTGAGGCCCGCAGGCCCGGCGCCGATGACGATGACGTCGTAAGAGGGGGTATCCATGGCCGCACTAATCGTTACTCATAGCACCGAGCGCAAGCTGCTTGACTCCGTGCCCTTCTATACCTAGTATAGCTAGGTATGGAAGCCGAGATGCTCAAAGGGCACCTGGATGCCATCGTGCTGGCCGCGCTCGAAGCGGGACCGGCGCATGGCTACGCCATCATCGAGGCGATCAAACGCCGCAGCGGCAGCACGTTCGATTTGCCCGAGGGCACGGTTTATCCGGCGCTGCACCGCCTTGAGCAGGCAGGATTGCTCGCCAGCAGCTGGACGACACCGCCCGGCGGCCGCAAGCGCCGCGTCTATTCGCTGACCAAGGGCGGCGCCTCCGCGCTCGCCGAGAGGCGCAAGGCCTGGGGCCGGTTCTCGCAGGCGGTCGATGCCTCGCTGAAGGGAGGCCGCGCATGGCCGGCGTGATCGAGGACTACGTGGCGTCATTGCGCCGCCAGCTCGATTTCGATCCGGCGCTCGCCGACCGCATCGCCGACGAGGTCGAGGCACATCTCAGGGATGCCGCTGAATCCGATCCGGCGTGGCCGTCGGTGCAGGCCGAACGCCGCGCCGTCGAGCGCTTCGGGCTGGCGCGCGAAATCGCTGCACAATTCGCGGCCGACGCTGTGAACCGGCAGGCCCATCGCACCTGGATCGCGTTGTTGGCGACAGTGGCCGTGACCTTCATTGCCATGCGGCTGCGCGTCATGTGGCTCGACGACTTTGGCGACAGCCTGTCGGCGCTGGCGCCGCTGGTCGACCGCTATGCCTTCATCGCCGCGCTTGGCGTCGCTCTCGTCGGCTGGTTCGCCTTCCGCCGCTCGCTCCTGCCGCTCGCGGTCAGCCTGGCCGCACTCACCGCATCGATCGCCGCCGGCATTTTCCGCGCCGGCCTGTTCGTCGAAGGCGCACCAATGCATGTGCTGCTGTCCGCGGCGGGCGAGATAGCGTTGATCGGGCTGCTGTTGTTTCACGTGGTCGGGCTCGCCCGCCGCCTGAGGCGCACGGCGACGCTGAGGCGCGCCCGATGATGAATGGTTGGCGGTTGACCGGTGTGCTGTCGCTGCTCCTGGCGGCGATGGCCCTCTATTTCCTTAGCGTCGACGGCTGGGACGCCGACGGCATTCGTCTGGTGATCCGGGCCACGGCGCGGACCTCCCTGGTGCTGTTCGTGCTCGCCTTCACCGCCAGTGCGATGGTCGAACTGCTGCCCAGCGAGGTGACCCGCTGGCAGCGCCGCAATCGGCGCTATCTCGGCGTTTCCTTCGCCGTCTCGCATTTCATCCACCTGGCCGCGATCGTATCGCTCGCCTGGCTCGACAAGGCGCTGTTCTGGAAGCTCACGAACCTCGGCACCATCGTGCTGGCGGGCGCGGCCTATCTCTTCATCGCCGCCATGGCCGCGACCTCGTTCGATCGCACCGCCGCCTGGCTCGGCCCGCGCAAATGGCGCCTGCTGCATCTGGTGGGCGGCTGGTACATCTGGATCAGCTTCGCGGTCGCGATCGGCAAGCGGGTGCCGCTCGACCGCTTCTACTGGCCGATGGCGGCCTTGATCCTGGCCGCCGGACTCGTGCGACTGGCCGCGATGTGGCGGCGTAACCGACGGCGCATCGCTCCCGCCTGACAGGGATGATCTAGAGCACAGTCCGTCCGGCTGCTTCCAGCCGGACGGACTGTGCTTTTGGTCGAAGCGCCTGGTCCAACGCGTTTCCGATCAGGTGGAACCGCGAGCGGTTCCACCTGATCGGAAGCCGCACTGGTCAAGATGGTCCGTGATTTGCACACGGACCATCGTGAGATCATCTATTTTCATCCTCCCCACGGACGCAAGTCCCGCGATAGACTGGCGCGGCAAGCGCCACAGAGCGCGAGGCAGGGAGAAGGCAGGCGTATGGCGTATTTCTCGCAGCAGCTGATCAACGCCATCACGCTCGGCGCCATCTACGGTCTGATCGCCATCGGCTACACAATGGTTTACGGCATCATCGGCATGATCAACTTCGCGCACGGCGAAGTCTTCATGATCGGTGCGTTCATCTCGCTGATCGGATTCATGATCTGTGCGCTTCTGGGCATCGGCTCGGCGCCGGTGGCGATCATCCTGGTGCTGCTGATTTCCATGGCCTTCACCGCCGTCTACGGCTGGTCGATCGAGCGCCTGGCCTACCGGCCGCTGCGCGGCTCGTTCAAGCTCGCCCCGCTGATCTCGGCGATCGGCGTTTCCATCACCTTGCAGAACTATGTGCAGCTCGTGCAGGGCGCGCGGCCCAAGCCGGGCGGGCGTATCGTCGAGGGCGGCTTCGTGCTGTTCAGCCTCGACGGCTTCGACGTCCGCGTCACCTGGCTGCAGATCATCATCGTCATCGTCACGGTCGTGCTGATGGCGGGCTTCAGCTGGCTGATCGCGGCCACGCCGCTCGGCCGCCAGCAGCGCGCCTGCGAGCAGGACATGAAGATGGCTTCGCTGCTCGGCGTCAACGTCGACCGCACGATCTCGCTCACCTTCGTCATGGGTGCCGCACTCGCCGCCGTCGCCGGCATGCTGTTCCTGATGTATTACGGCATCATCGACTTCTTCATCGGCTTCCTCGCCGGCATCAAGGCCTTCACCGCGGCGGTCCTGGGCGGCATCGGCTCGCTGCCGGGCGCCATGCTGGGCGGCCTGCTGATTGGCGTGATCGAAGTGTTCTGGGCAGGCTACTTCTCGAGTGAATACAAGGACGTCGCTGCCTTCTCGATCCTCATCCTGGTGCTGATCTTCCGGCCGTCCGGACTGCTCGGCAAACCGGAGATCGAGAAGGTCTGAGTTCGATGGGCCCGCGTCTGCCCCACATGCTGAAGGACTCAGGCCTGACCGCGTTCGTCGCGGCCGCGCTCGGCTTCTTCATCGTCGGCTTCCGCACCTACGATGCATCGGGCAAGGGCCTGGTCTTCGACTACCAGTTCACCGATCTGGCGATCGCGATCGCCACGATCTTCGTCGGCCGCATGGGCCTGCTGCTGGCGGCCGAGGGCTTGCGCTGGCCGGCGCTCCTGCTCGGTGCCGTTCTGGGCGCAATCGGCGCCGGACCGCTCCGCCTCCCGTCCGATTTCCTGCACTGGTTCATGGCGCTCGCCGGCCTGCTGATCGTCGGCCGTACGCTGTGGCCGTGGGCCAATCAAAGCTTCTCGGCGGCGCAGCACTCGCCTGCCGGCAAGGCGCTGGGCGCGGTCGGCGCCAAGTGGTTTGGCTGGATCCTGATCGTTGCCGCTATCGCGCTGCCGTTCGCGCCGTTCTCGGACCAGAAGACGATGGACCTTGCGGTGCTGATCCTGACTTACGTCATGCTGGGCTGGGGCTTGAACATTGTCGTCGGCCTGGCCGGGCTGCTCGATCTCGGCTACGTCGCCTTCTACGCCGTCGGCGCCTACACCTATGCGCTGCTCTCCACCGAAGTCGGCCTCAGCTTCTGGGTCGTGCTGCCGGTTGCCGGCATGGTCGCGGCGAGCTTCGGGATCCTGCTGGGTTTTCCGGTGCTGCGCCTGCGCGGCGACTATCTCGCCATCGTCACTTTGGGCTTCGGCGAGATCATCCGCCTGGTGCTGATCAACTGGGTCGATCTCACGCACGGGCCCGACGGCGTGCGTTCCATCCCGGGTCCGACCTTCTTCGGCGCGGTGTTCGCCGAGACGGCGTCGGCCGGACACCAGACCTTCTCCGAGATGATGGGACTGCCGTTCAGCTCCACCCAGCGCCTGATCTTCCTCTACTACATCATCCTGGTGCTGGCGCTCGCCACCAACCTGTTCACCCAGCGCATGCGGCGCCTGCCGGTGGGCCGCGCCTGGGAGGCGCTGCGCGAGGACGAGACGGCCTGCCGCGCGCTCGGCATCAATCCGACCAGCACCAAGCTCACCGCCTTCGCGATCGGCGCCATGTTCGCGGGCTTTGCGGGCTCGTTCTTCGCCGCCAAGCAGCGCTTCGTCAGCCCGGAGAGCTTCGTCTTCATCGAATCGGCGATCATCCTGGCGATCGTCGTGCTGGGCGGCATGGGCAGCCAGATCGGCGTGGTGCTGGCGGCGGCGCTGCTGATCGGCCTGCCCGAGTGGTTCCGCGAGCTCGGCAGCTACCGCATGATCGCCTTCGGGCTCGCCATGGTGCTGATCATGGTGTTCCGCCCGCGCGGCCTGATCGCCCATCGCGAACCGTCGCTCAGGCTGCATCCGGTGCGGCGGGGCGGCGCGCCATGAACGGGGTGACACCCCTGATCGAGGTCGAGCACCTCACCATGCGCTTCGGCGGCCTGCTGGCGATCGACGACGTGTCATTCAGCGCCCGCTCGCACGAGATCACCGCCATCATCGGCCCCAACGGCGCCGGCAAGACCACCGTCTTCAACTGCATCACCGGCTTCTACAAGCCGACGATCGGCCGCCTGACCCTGCGTGGCGATCGAGAGTTCCTGCTGGAGCGCATGCTGGGCCACGAGATCGGCCAGCAGGCCAAGGTGGCGCGGACGTTCCAGAACATCCGCCTGTTTCCCGGCATGACCGTGCTGGAGAACCTGATGGTCGCGCAGCACAACAAGCTGATGCGGGCCTCGGGCATGAGCGTGTTCGGGCTGCTCGGCCTCGAACGCTACCGGGCGGCGGAAGCGGCGGCGGTCGAGAAGGCGCGCGACTGGCTGGAGCGTATCGGGCTCGTGCCCGACGCCGATCGCCCGGCGGGCGAATTGCCCTACGGCGCCCAGCGCCGGCTCGAGATCGCCCGCGCCATGTGCACCGATCCGCGGCTGCTCTGCCTCGACGAGCCGGCCGCCGGCCTCAATCCGCGCGAATCGGCCGCGCTCAATGCCTTGCTGGTGTCGATCCGCGAGCGCGACGGCATCGGCGTGCTCCTGATCGAGCATGACATGAGCGTGGTCATGCAGATCTCCGACCACGTCGTCGTGCTCGACTACGGCCGCAAGATCGCCGAGGGACCGCCGGCCGAGGTGCGGCAGGATCCGGCGGTGATCCGCGCCTATCTCGGCACCGACGAGGGCGAGGCGCCCAATGCTTGAAGTGCGCGGCGTCACCACCTTCTACGGCGCCATTCAGGCGCTGCACGGCGTCGACCTCGATGTCGGTCAGGGCGAGATCGTGACGCTGATCGGCGCCAATGGTGCGGGCAAGTCGACACTGCTGATGACGATCTGCGGCAACCCGCGCGCGCGATCGGGTTCGGTCAAGCTCGAGGGTGACGACATTACCCAGCTTCCGACGCACGAGATCGTGCAGCGCGGCGTGGCGCAGGTGCCGGAGGGGCGGCGCATCTTCCCACGCATGAGCGTGCTCGAGAACCTGCAGATGGGCGCCACCATCGCCGATCCGGCGCACTTCCAGCACGACCTCGATCGTGTGTTCGCCATGTTCCCGCGGCTGGGCGAACGCCGCGAGCAGCGCGGCGGCACCTTGTCGGGCGGCGAGCAGCAGATGCTGGCGATCGCGCGTGCGTTGATGAGCCGGCCGCGGCTCCTCTTGCTCGACGAGCCGTCGCTCGGCCTGGCGCCGATGATCGTGCGCCAGATCTTCGAGGCGATCGGCCGGATCGCGCGCGAGGAGGGGGTGACGATCTTCCTGGTCGAGCAGAACGCCTACCATGCGCTGCGGCTTGCCGACCGCGGCTACGTTCTGGTCAACGGCCGCGTCCGGCTGACCGGCACCGGCCGCGAGCTGCTGGCCAACGCCGAGATCCGCTCGGCCTACCTCGAAGGTGGCCACGGATGAGTGCGATCGACGGTTTCGCTCTCATCTGGCTGGGCGATACGCTGTTCAACGTCCTGCTGTTCAACATCGTGCTGATCGGGCCGGCATCGTTTGCCATGGGCCATGCCATGGCCATCACCTGGCGGCCGTGGCGGCGCATCATCCTCTATTCCGCCTTTCTTTCGGCGGCGCTGCGATTTCTCGACTATGCGCTGGCCGGCGGCGAGCTCTGGTCAGTGGCCGGGTTTTTGCTGGGCTGGGCCGTGCAGCTGGCGTTCTCGGCCTTTGCGTACCGACTGACCCGGGCGCGCCAGATGGCACGGCAATATCCATGGCTCTACCAGCGCAAAGGCTTGCTGGGCTGGGAGGAGCGGCACTAAGCTCAATGCCTTGCTCCACGTCCGCGTGGAGAAGGTTATAAGGGAGACTTCCATGAGAAGGATTTTGGGCACGCTTGCCGTCGCGACCGTCGCCTTGGCGGCCGTTCCGGCGTTCGCGCAGATCAAGATCGGCGCGGCCGGCCCGATGACCGGCCCCGATGCCGTGTTCGGCGAGCAGATGAAGCGCGGCGCCGAGATGGCCGTTGCCGACATCAACGCTGCCGGCGGCGTCAACGGCCAGAAGCTCGAGCTGCTGGTCGGCGACGATGCCTGCGATCCCAAGCAGGCGACCGCCGTTGCCAACAAGATGGTGACCGACAAGGTGGTCTTCGTGGCCGGCCATTACTGTTCGTCCTCGTCGATCCCGGCCTCCGAGATCTACAAGGAAGGCAAGGTCCTGCAGATCACGCCGGCTTCGACCAATCCCAAGCTCACCGATGACGCCTTCGCCAAGGGCAACACCACGGTGTTCCGCACCGTCGGCCGCGACGACATCCAGGGCCCGACCATGGCGGCCTACGTGCTCAAGAACAACAAGAACGCCAAGATCGCGATCATCCACGACAAGACGGCCTACGGTAAGGGCGTCGCCGACGAGTTCAAGAAGGCGCTCAATGCCGGCGGCGTGAAGGAGGTCATGTACGAGGCGATCAATCGCGGCGACAAGGATTTCACCGCCCTGATCAGCAAGATGAAGGCGGCCAAGATCGACCTCATGGTCCTCGGCGGCTACCACCCCGAGGGCGCCGCCATCATCAAGCAGTCGCGTGAGCAGGGCCTGTCCTCGCAGCTGGTCGGCTTCGATGCGCTCGCCACCGATGAGTTCGCCAAGCTCGGCGGCAGCGCCACCAACGGCGTGCTGATGTCGTTCCCGCCCAAGGCCGAGGACGACCCCAAGAATGCCGCCCTGGTGAAGAAGTTCCGCGACGGCAAGTACAACCCGGAGGGCTATACGCTCTTCAGTTATGCCGCAGTGAAGACATGGGCCGACGCCGCCAACAAGGCCAAGTCGACCGATCCGGCTAAGGTCGCGGCGGCGCTGCGCGGCGGTAAGTACGATTCCACCGTCGGCGCGCTCGAGTTCGACCAGAAGGGCGACGTCAAGCAGCCGGTCTACGACATCTACATCTGGAAGGACGGCAACTACTCGCCGGTCAAGAAGTAGGTCGGAGACAACGACAACGAGGGGCCCGGCCAAGTGCCGGGCCTTTTCGTTGGCCGATCAACGTCTTGTGGCGGGACTCCCACGATTTTGGGGAACCGTGACATCGCGGCCCCGGATATGGTATCCGAGGGCTCAACCGCTAGAGGGGATCGATCGTCGAGATGGCGGGGGCCACCATCGCGGTCGCGTCGGATCACGCCGGCTTCGACCTGAAGGAAATACTGAAGCGCGACCTGCAGGAAGCGGGTCTCGAGGTGCTTGATCTTGGCACCCATTCGACCGCCTCCGTCGATTATCCCGACTTCGGCCGGGCGATGGCCGAGACCATCGCCGCCGGCACGGTGGAGAAGGGCGTGATCGTCTGCGGCACCGGCATCGGCATCTCGATCGCCGCCAACCGCAATCCCAAGGTGCGGGCTGCGCTCGTGCACGACGTCACGTCGGCCCGTCTCACGCGCGAGCACAACGATGCCAACGTGATCGCTTTCGGCGGGCGCCTGATCGGCACCGAAGTGGCGCGCGAAGCGTTGAAAGTGTTCCTCAAGACGCCGTTCGAAGGCGGCCGCCACGCCAACCGCGTCGCCAAGCTTGCATAGGGTTGAATGAAATGAGCCAAACCGCCGCCAAGATCAACGACGCACCGCTGCCCATGTTCACCAAGAACCTGGCCGAGGCCGATCCCGCGGTCGACGCCGTGCTGAAGGGCGAGTTGCATCGCCAGCGCGAGCAGATCGAGCTGATCGCCTCGGAGAACATCGTGTCGCGGGCCGTGCTCGAGGCCGCCGGATCGGTGCTCACCAACAAATACGCCGAGGGCTACCCCGGCCGGCGCTACTACGGCGGCTGCGAGGAAGTCGATAAGGCCGAGCAGCTCGCCATCGACCGCGCCTGCAAGCTGTTCGACTGCAGCTTCGCCAACGTCCAGCCGCACTCCGGCGCCCAGGCCAACCAAGCGGTGTTCATGGCGCTGCTCAAGCCCGGCGACACCTTCATGGGCATGGCGCTCGACCAGGGCGGCCACCTCACGCACGGCTCGCCGGCCAACCAGTCGGGCAAGTGGTTCAAGGTCGTGTCGTACGGCGTCAAGCCCGACACGCATCTGATCGACTACGAGCAGATGGAAGCGGTCGCCCGCACGGAGAAGCCCAAGCTGATCATCGCCGGCGCCTCGGCCTACTCGCGTCACATCGACTGGGCACGCTTCCGCAAGGTGGCGGACGAGATCGGCGCCTTCTTCATGGTCGACATGGCGCACTATGCCGGGCTGGTCGCCGCCGGCGTCTATCCCAGCCCGCTGCCGCACGCCCATGTCGTGACGACCACTACGCACAAGACCCTGCGCGGCCCGCGCGGCGGCATGATCCTGTCGACCGACAGCGAGCTCGGCAAGAAGATCAACTCCGCGGTGTTCCCCGGCCTGCAAGGTGGGCCGTTGATGCACATCATTGCCGCCAAGGCGGTGGCGCTCGGCGAGGCGCTGCGGCCCGACTTCAAGGTCTATGCCCAGCGCGTGGTCGACAATGCCCGCGCGCTTGCCTCGTCGCTGACCGAGCGCGGGCTCAAGATCGTGTCGGGTGGCACCGACAGCCACGTCATGCTGGTCGATCTCAGGCCCAAGAAGGCGACCGGCATTTCCGCCGAGAAGGTGCTCGATCGCGCCGGCATCACCGTCAACAAGAACTCGATTCCGGGAGATCCGGAGAAGTACACCATCACTTCGGGCGTGCGGCTGGGCTCGCCGGCGGGAACCACACGCGGCTTCGGCGTCGCGGAGTTCCGCCAGGTCGGCCACCTGATTGCCGACGTGCTCGACGGCATTGCCAAGAACGGCCCGGACGGCGACGCCCAGGTCGAGGCGCAGGTCCGCGGCAAGGTCCGCGACCTTTGCGCCCGCTTTCCGATTTACCGCGACTGAGTGCGGCAAAGAGAAAAACAGGGGGACTAGATGCGCTGCCCATTCTGCGGTCACGAGGACACCCAGGTGAAGGACTCGCGACCGACCGACGACAATTCGGCGATCCGCCGGCGGCGCTACTGCCCGTCCTGCGGGTCGCGCTTCACCACTTTCGAGCGGGTCCAGTTGCGCGAGCTCACGGTCGTCAAGAAGAACGGCCAGCGCGTCGCCTTCGACCGCGACAAGCTCGCCCGCTCGATCTCGGTGGCGTGCCGTAAGCGCCCCGTGGATCCCGAGCGGGTCGAACGGGTGGTCAACGGCATCGTGCGGCGTCTCGAGAGCTCCGGCGAGAGCGAGATTCCCTCGACGCAGATCGGCGAGCTGGTGATGGATGCGCTGCGTGCGCTCGATCCCGTCGCCTATGTGCGCTTCGCCTCGGTCTATCGCAATTTCCGCGAGGCCAAGGACTTCGAGGAGTTCATCTCCGACCTCGCCGAGACCAACCTCAAGGATTGAGTCGATGATGCGCGCCGCGCTCGCGCTGGCGCGCCGGTCGCTCGGGCGCACCTGGCCCAATCCGGCCGTGGGCTGCGTGATCGTCAAGGATGGCAACGTGGTCGGCCGCGGCCGCACCCGCGACGGCGGCCGCCCGCACGCCGAAGTCGATGCACTCAACCAGGCCGGCGCGGCGGCGCGTGGCGCCACGGTCTATGTGACGCTCGAGCCCTGCTCGCATTTCGGCAAGTCGCCGCCCTGTGCCGACGCGCTGATCAATGCGGGCGTGGCGAAGGTCGTCTCGGCCATGGCGGATCCCAATCCCCAAGTGAACGGCCAGGGGCACGCACGCCTCCAGGAAGCGCGGATCGCGGTCGAGGTGGGCGAGGGCGCCAAGGAGGCGGCGGAGATCAATGCCGGCTTCCTCCTGCGCATCGGCCAGGGCCGGCCGCTATTCCACCTCAAGCTCGCGACCTCGATCGACGGCCATATCGCGACGGCCTCCGGCGACAGCAAATGGATCACCGGCGAGGCGGCGCGGGCCGACGGCCATCGACTGCGGTCCATCCATGACGCGGTGCTGGTCGGCATCGGCACGGCCGCGGCTGACGATCCGGACCTGACCTGCCGGCTGCCCGGGGTCGCGGCCTATTCGCCGGTCCGTATCG
>Ga0306920_100007669_pt1 | contig 14222 bp, 12 predicted proteins | sample flu12Cox44000170_FD_204666 | JGI IMG/M metagenome (GOLD analysis project Ga0306920, IMG submission 204666) | Lab enrichment of tropical soil microbial communities from Luquillo Experimental Forest, Puerto Rico - flux4day.12C.oxic.44.000.170 (v2)... | ecosystem: Environmental > Terrestrial >...
TGCAGCTCGAGCTCGGAGGTGTGCTCAAGCCAGCGATAGCTCATCGCCTAGCCGCCGTGACAGAGTGCCGACTCAGGTCAGTCGAGCAGGAACGTGACCTTTAGGTCGACCCGGTAAGCGCGGATCTCCCCGTCCTCCAGGGCGACGCTCTGCTCCTTGACCCAGGCGCCGCTCATGTTGCGTACCGTCTGCTTGGCCTTGCTGATCCCCTGTCGTATCGCGTCCTCGAAGCTCTCCGGGGACTGGGCGGTGATCTCGATGACTTTCGCTACGGACATTGTGCCTCCCATCCGCTGGAATCATGGGTCCCTCCGATCGTCCCCGACGGCATTCGCCGATTCATCAGTAACAGCGGCGGAGCGGACGCCCGCAAACTACGGAACGAGTGGATACCCGCCTTCGCCTAGGGCACGCTCGAATCTTCGGTGGGCGCCGGACCCTCGATTCGCTCGACCTCAGCAGGCGCCGATGTCGCGGCCACGAGCCCGGTGCGCTCGCGCTCGGCGATCGCCGCGAATGCGCTGACGATCATCCTCCCCGCAGGGAGAACCTCGACGATCTCGCCGCCGCGCTGCCGGGCCCGAGGGACGCTGTCTGTGGTGTAGATGCGTTGAACGCCCAGCGCGGGCAGCTCACGCCAGCGCTCCCCGGTAAAGAGCCCGTGGGTCGCGAACACGACGACCTCCCTTGCCCCTGCCCGCCGCAGCTCGGCGCAGGCCGACAACAGGGTGCCTCCGGTGTCGAGGATGTCGTCGACGATCGCGACGCGCCGTTTCACGGTCCCGAACAGGGCGCTGTGCGTGACGCCGTCGGTGTCACGCCGCTTGTGCAGGTAGGCGAGCGGCGCATGGATGCCCGCCGCGCGCGTGAGTGCCTCGCACCTCTCCAGCGCGCCCTCGTCCGGCGCCACAACGGTGAGCTCGCGCCTGTCGCCCTCCGCGAGCACCTCGGCAAACAGCTGCGCCGGCGAGAGCGAGTGCACGGGCATCGGAAAGCACGCCGCCGCCCGCCAGCTGTGCACGTCTATCGTGATGACGCGGTCCACGCCCGCGGCCCTAAGCAAATCGCCCGCCCAGGCGGCCCCCAGGCTCTGGGCATGCTCCGCGCGGTCCTGGCGCGCATAGCCGAGATAGGGAAGCAGCGCGACCACGCGCCTCGCGCCCTCGCGCCTGAGCGTGTGGGCCAGCAGCAGCACCCTCAGCGCCTGCTCGTCCGGTGGAGCCAGTGAGCCCAGCACGCCACATACTCGGTCAGCGACCGGGGCACGCAGGCGCAGGTATAGCTCTTCGTTGGCGAAACGAGCAAACGTGCAGGGTGCGGACGCGCAAGCCGACTCCTCGATCAAGCCGCGTTGCAGCAGCGGCGAGTAATCGGGGAGAGGGAAGATGACCGGCTGCAGCTGCTGCATGCCGTCTGCGACGGTTATGATGTTGGCGCGCCGTGATCGAGCGGCTCAGCTCCTCGTTGTCTACCGCTCCGTCTCGCTAGTTGCGCGCCCGCTTGCAACGCCGGGCGCTTTTCCCGGCACCGCGCTTGTGCTGCCTGCGCGTCGACATCGCTGAGAACGGTGAGCGCAGCCGCCGGGGCCTTGCCCGCTCGCGGTGCTTGCTACGGCGGGTCCGCCACGTCACCGCGAGCGCGCCGACGGTGGCGAGCATCGCGGCCACGATCTTCCTGGCGCGTCCGCGATCGGACGCGCGATCGTCAAGTGTGGTCGGGGCCGCTGTCGAGACGTGCGAGTCCTTGAGCTCCTGCGCGCGCCGCTCTGCATTGTCCCGCACACCCTCGGATGGCGGGCCATTCTTGCTTGCGCTTTGCATCACATCTGTTCGACCATCGTTCCTCCTCTGGCCGGCCAGGAACCGGGTTGATTTCCTGTCGCAAAGCTAGCCGTGCACTGCCGGCAACGCGAGGGCCGTTTGCCACACGTTGGCTTCGGCGAATTACGCCCGCCGGCGAATCTGCGAGTCCCCCCACACGACGTCGCTTGCTAGGAAGAGAGCGTGAGTGCCGTCGGCTTTGCGGCTCGAAACCGTTGGCCGATTTGGCGGTCGTTCCGTTGCGGAACACTCACGCTCTCTCGGCTGCCAATTCTTGCGCTCGGCCCATCGCGCTGCAACGGGGAGAATTTCCTAGCTGGCGTCCGTGACGAACCACATGCCATTGGCTCCAACCCTCAGAGCGACTCTTCAGCCACACGGCAAGCGCAGGGTTCGAGGCCCCGCCGCGTTACGGGGCTTCTCTTGACCGCCGAGCCTCGTTCTGCTCGACGATGAACCCGTGCGGGTCTGCTGCAGGGACCCGCAACCGGCTCCCGCTGGGCGGCCCTCGCCGGTGGGGTATGGAGCGCGGAGCTGTGACGCGCCCACGATCGACCCATCGCTAGCGACGTGGGCGTGATGAGTGCGGTGCGCCGGCACCGATCGAGGAATCGCAGCGATGCGCTTCCCGGACGCTGGTTCCGCGGCCGCTAGAATGACTCATGCGGGCAGCGTGTATTGACTGCCGAGAGGGTTTAAGCGGGGATGCCAACCCGCCCAGGCAGGGCAAAAGTTCTTGTCTGAGGGCCGCGTCGAGCTCGCTGTGCGTGCTCCGCAGGCCAACCGCTGGAGCGTCGCTGGGACCGCGAGGGTAACGGCCCGCGAAGTACCCGAGAAGTCTCAGGACGCTCGCAGTGGCCGCACGCCGTGCGCAGCCGACATACGCAAACGATGCGCCGACACGTGCGCACGTGATGATGACCTCCCGCTCCCCGCGCCGCGCCCCGGCGGGACACGGGCCGTCAGGAGGGCTGCTCGGTTTCCAGAGCGCGCTCCAGCGCCCTGACTCGCTCCCCGAGCTCGTCGAGAACGATGCCCACGGTCTGAAGGGCCTGATGCAGGTCTGTCACAGCCCCCTCCCACGTCTCGCGTTCAGCGGCGTTCTCGGTGAGCTCGTTGAGCGCGTCGCGATAGCTCATCCGGGCACCATACTGCAGGCGTGGCACATCGCCGCGGACGCTGGTGATCCGTCGCGAGCAGGCCGTCGTCTCGGCGTCGAGGCCATACGGGTCGCGACGGTGCTACGTACTTAGCGTCCTACCGAGCGCGTTCTGTGTGCGGATGCGCGGGCCAGCGATAGCCGCGAGACTTGGGGCCGTGATCGACATCGTCCCGTGATCGATTTCGCCGGGACCGTTTCTCTTCGACTGGGTCGCCAACCCCGAGAACCATTTTACCTCGCCTTCGCCTAGCCGCAGACGCGTACATCATCCCCGCCCTAGGTGCGCTCGCCGTCGGCATCTCGCGCGCAGGGAGATCGCTAGTGCCTCGTATCCGCCGCGGCTGCGTAGTTTCCGCACGGCGTCTCCGCGGCTGATCCCCGATGCCGGACTAGGGCGCCGAGGCTAGCTTGGCTGCACAGTTCGACGCGGGCGACAGTTACCGCCGCGCGAGGCGCAACCTAGGCGATGAGCTCACGCGGATCTGAACCTCCTTCGGGTAAGGCCCCGGGCGGCCGGGACCCGCGTGGCGAGCGCCACCCCGGCGGTTGGCGGATCCGCCCGGGGCCGGACGGTCGGGGCACGCCGCCGCCTGAGGCGCGGGGCTTCGGTAGGGGACTACTGCTCTTCCTGGTCACGCTGCTGTTAGTGAACTTCTTGATTGCGGCCTTGATCCAGGGACCAGCGGCGACGCGCGTGCGGATTCCCTACAGCCCAACGTTCCTCGCGCAGGTGAGCGCCGGCAACGTCAGCTCGATCTCCTCAAAGGGCACGACCGTGCAAGGCAACTTCCGTAGCGAGGTCCGCTACCCGAACGCCAAGGCCTCGCCCGCGAAGCTGTTCGTCACCGAGCTGCCCGCCTTCGCCGAAAACAAGGCGCTACTGCGGCTGCTGCAGGAAAAGGGCGTCGTGATCAACGCGAAGGCGCCGTCCTCAGGAACGCCCCTTGTGCTGACGCTGCTTTTGAGCTTCGGGCCGGCGCTCCTGATCGTGGGCCTGTTCATGTGGCTGATGAGCCGGGCCGCGGGCGGCATCGGCGGCGGCATCTCGGCGTTCGGGCGCTCGCGCGCCCAGCGCGTGGAGCCCTCACAACAGCACCTCACGTTCGAGGACGTCGCCGGGATCGATGAGGCCAAGGCGGAGCTCTCAGAGCTGGTGGACTTCCTTCGCGATCCGGAGAAGTACCGCCGTCTGGGCGGGCGCATCCCCCGTGGAGTGCTTCTGACGGGGGCGCCCGGCACGGGCAAGACGCTGTTGGCACGCGCGCTCGCGGGCGAGGCGCAGGTGCCGTTCTTCTCGATCTCGGCCTCCGAGTTCGTGGAGCTGTTCGTCGGGGTCGGTGCCTCGCGCGTGCGCGACCTCTTCACCCAGGCCAAGCAGGCGGCGCCGGCGATCATCTTCATCGACGAGCTCGACGCGATCGGACGCTCGCGCGCGGGTGCGATCGGAGGCTTCGGGGGAGGCCACGACGAGCGCGAGCAGACGCTCAATCAGATCCTCACTGAGATGGACGGCTTTGACCCCTCCGTTGGCGTAATCGTGCTATCGGCCACCAATCGCCCCGAGGTGCTGGACGCCGCCCTGCTGCGCCCGGGCCGCTTCGACCGGCGCGTGGCGCTGCAGCCGCCGGACACCGCGGGTCGGCGCAAGATCCTCGACGTGCACGTACGGTCGGTGCCGCTGGCTGACGACGTGGACCTTGATCGCCTCGCGAGCACAACAGCGGGAATGGTCGGCGCCGATCTCGCCAACGTCGTCAACGAGGGCGCGCTGATGGCCGCCCGACGCGGCCACGGCGCAGTGGCGATGGCCGATCTACACGATGCCCTGGAGAAGCTCGTACTCGGCACCGAGCGGCGCATCCTGCTCAGCCCGCTCGAGCGCCGGCGGACCGCGTACCACGAGGCGGGGCACGCGATCATCGCGATGGTCACGCCGGGCGCCGACCCCGTGCGCAAGGTCTCGATCATCCCGCGCGGCGTGGCGCTCGGGGTCACACTGTCAGCGCCGGAGGCCGACCGCTTCAGCTACGACCGCTCCTACCTGCTCGGCAAGATCAAGGTGGCCCTCGGCGGTCGCGTGGCGGAGGAGCTCGTCTTCGACGACATCACCACCGGGGCACAGAACGACCTCAAGCAGGTGACCGAGCTGGCGCGCAAGATGGTCGGCCTGTGGGGCATGAGCGACGTGATCGGACCGCTCGCCGTGATCAGCGAGAACGGCCCGGTGCCCGCCTATCCGGGCTTCGAGGAGATCTCGCCCGCGACACGGCAGCTGATCGACGAGGAGGTGCGGCATCTCGTCGAGGACGCACACGAGCAGGTCACACAACTGTTGAGCGCCAACCGCGAGCGACTCGACGCGCTCGCTCAAGCGCTGCTTGAGCAAGAGACGCTCGAGCAGGACGAAGCCTACGCGGTGGCCGGCGTGCGGCCCGCGGGCTTGAGGCCCGAGGTGGAGGACGCGGCGCCGCCGGCGTCCACGCCGGCCGGTAGGTGAGACGATCGGACAGTCCTATGACCAGCGGATCGAAAGGACGAGTAGATGACCAGTGAGCGAGCACCGACCAAGACGCTGCGCCGCGTGGTGGAGGGCTTCCGCACGCCGTTCCCCCGCGGGCGCAGCCGCAGCGGCATCTCGGGGAGCGAGCCGGAGCTCACGCGCACCGGCACGCCGGCCGACGTCACGAGCACCCGAGCCAAGAGCAGCAGGCACGGGAAGTCGACGGCTGACAAGTGGAACCAGTGAATAAGCCGAGAGCTGGAGCTGGTGCTCCGCCCTTGACGTGTCCGCCGCAGGCAAGTCACGGCTGAAGCCGTGACTCTCAAGAGTTCTTCCGCATCCGGCATGCGGATTTGACCCGTTTCGCGCGAATCAGGGCCGGGCTACGGTCCAAACATGCTCGGGCCACATTCATCCCCAACCCCGCGCGCCCGCGCTTGGTCTGTCTTGGTCTGCGCCCTCGCCGTGTCCGCGGCGTGGGCTCCGGCGGCGCGCGCAGCGTGGTCGGCACCGGTGACCGTGTCGGCCCCGCACGATGCGATCGATCACGTTCAACTGGTGACGGGTCTGTCGGGTGAAGCGCTGCTGGCCTGGCACCACTATGACCTTGTTCCTCCGGCCAGAGAAATCTTTGGCGCGCCCGGGACAAGCGAGGCCATCGCTGCCCCGGGCGGAGCGTTCGGCGCAGAGCGCTCGCTCCCCGCCAGCTATGCGAGCGGACCGCTCGTAGATCTCGGCCAGGGCCGGCTCGCGCAGCTGATCCTGCGGCGCGCCGGCCCGAGCACGAGCGCACCCGAAGTCGCGCTCGGGAGCGTCGCTGGCGTGTTCGCAGCGCCACTGCGAATCCACGCGTCAGTGTGGGGCTCCAGCGCCAGCCTCGCAGGCAACTCCCGGGGCGAGTTGCTGCTCGCCTGGATTTCGCAAACCCGCTCGGGGCGGCGGCGGGTCTGGGCGAGCCTGCGACTGGCGGGCAGGCGCTTCGGGGCGCCACAGCTGCTCTCGACCGCCGCCAACGCCGAGCAAGTCACGGCGTCGGTGGGACCGCCCTCGCATCGCACGGATGTGCCGGGCTGCTCGTGCGACATGGCCGTTGCCTTCCCCAGCAAGCGGGGACGGCTACTCGTGCGAATACGCCCCCACGGCCCCCGCTCCTGGGGTCCGGTCGAGGATGTTGGCCCGGCCGCCATCGGCCACGACAACGAGGTGGCGCTGTACATCGGCAGGAACAGCCGCGTGACCGTCGCCTGGCACCATCAGCAGCTCTCCGAGGGCGGCCCGCTCGGCCCCGGCTACACACACGTCGCGGTGCAGCCTCCGGGAGCTCACCGGTTCCTGCGTCCTCAGACCCTGGAGCGCGATCCGAACGCATCGATGCCAGCCGAACCGCTCCTCGTCGCGGACAACGGCCGGGGCCTGACGATCGCGTTCGTCGCCCGGCCCGGCTCGCCCGTCTTGGGCCTAACGCCGACGGTCCTCAAGGTCGCATACAGCAAGGGGGATCGCTTCGGCACGCCGCAGAGGATCTCCCCGCCCGGCCAGCAGGTGAGCGAACCCGCCGCCGCCGAAGGCCCAAGCGGCGACATCGTGATTTGGAGCGGTGGCCCTAACCCACCAACCAGCGCGCTGCCGCCTGGCCCTGCAATCTATGCGGCGATCAGCGGGCCGTTCTCAAACCGCCTCGGCGCGGCCCACCAGATCTCGCGGAACGAGCGCCCGACACGCGCTGAGCCCGCCTCCTATCCCGGAGCGGGCTGGGTCGTCGCCTGGGCCGGGCGTCCGGAATACAAAACGCCGATGCAACCGGCACGTATGGTCGTGCGCACATCCTCATGCCAGAACTCCTGCTAGCGCCGCGTCACGAATCTCAGGCAGGGCGCTGGTCGCGTCGCGCCCGCAGCCGCGTGAGCCTGTATCCCCGCAGGGTCGTGCTTCGGTGTCAGAAGAGCAGCGGACCTGCTGCGCTTAGCCGGCCACGCCCGCAGCGGGAGTGTCCAGCTCAGGGCGCCGGCGTATGGAAGCGCACGCAGCGGGCAGCGCTGTTGGTGCGACGAGAACTCGCAGGCCTGCCGCCCTGCTCGCGCCCGCAGGCGCATGACTTGCCCAATCCGGTCTCGGAACTTCTGTGGCTGCCACCCGTGCGCGCCGTCGCAGGGTTCTCGCTACTCCGGAGCAGGCTTGGGGCCCGGTCACTGTTTGCCCGGCTGGGGCGGGATGCCATGCTTGATGTCACGGTGTGAGCAAGCATGAACCGAGGTCCCATGTTCGAGACGATCGTTTGGGCAACTGACGGCTCCGTGAACGCCGATCAGGCGCTGCCCTATGCCAAGTCACTGGCGAATCAAGCAGCAGCGAAGCTGGTCGTGGTGCACGTCGTGGAGAGATATGCAACCCACAGCGCCGCGGGGCTTGCGGTGCACGCCGACGAGGAGATAGTGGAGGCAAGGCTCAACCGGGTGGTCGCCGGGCTTTCGGATGAGGGCTTAAACGCGAGCTTGAAGATCGTCACCCACGTTGGACCCCAGCCCGCGCATGAGATCGCGCGGATCGCTCGAGACGAAGACGCAGATCTGATCGTCGTCGGCACACGTGGTCACACCCCGGTCGGCGGACTGTTGCTCGGAAGCGTCACCATGCGGCTGCTACACGTGGCTCCATGCCCCGTCCTCGCCGTACCCACCATCCGGCGGCCCGGGCCCGAGGATCGCGAGCGCGAGCGCTCGTGACCTACCAGCACTCATGAGCCGAGGGCATTCGTCGGTGCGAAGCACGGATCACCGGCCCACGCCTGCTGACGCGTGTGCTGGGGTCCGCAGGGGCGCGGAGAGCGGGAGCGGTCGCTTGCGCACCTGCGGGAATAGGCTCGGCTCGTGATCCTGATCTGCTACGACGGCTCTGCCGACGCGCAGTCCGCGATCGACCGCGCGGGGGAACTCTTCGCAGAGCAACCGGCGACGGTCCTTACGGTGTGGGAGCCGTTCATTGCCATGATGATGCGAAGCGGCGCCGTGATTGGCCTCTTGGCGCAGACCGTCAAGGGGGATGAGATCGATGCCGCCAGCGAGCAGGCCGCGCGCGAGCGAGCCGATGAGGGTGTCGAGCGCGCGAGGCGCGCGGGCATGAACCCTCAGCCCCGAACCGTCGCTCGCGGTGCGGGGACGATTGCCGAAACGATCCTGTCGGTGGCCGACGAGGTCGAGGCCGCCGTGATCGTTCTCGGTACGCGCGGGCTCACGGGACTGAAGTCGCTATGGCTCGGCAGCGTCTCCCACGCGGTGCTCCAGCACGCCGACCGGGCCGTCATCGTGGTGCCCTCCCCGGGGATCGCGGCGGAGCGCGCAGCGCGCCGGCGCCGAGAGGCCTCGGCCTGACGACAGCCGCTCGAGACTCGGCGGTCGCGTGAGCACGTACCTGGCCGAACTCACCTTCAGGATCTGGGCGATTGAGCTCGCGGTTTCGGGCGTCAACTACTTCGTGGTCATGAAACGGATCTATGAGCCGCGCGTCGGCGAGCTGCACGCGCACCAGATCGGCATGAGCACGCGCATCGTGTACAGATTTGTCTTCGCCTACATACTGCTCGCTCGCATGGCTACACGACGAGCGAAACCTTCGTCGCTGGGACGTTCAAGCGGCGCTCGCTCCGTACTGGCCGGCGACATCCGAGCGGCCAGCCATCCCCGCGACAAGCGTCTGCGGACCCTGCCGGGCAGCCGCTGGCCGCCATCGCGGCAGCGACGGTCGACCTACCGACGCCACCCTTGCCCGTGATGATGAGCAGGCGCTTGTCGATCACCGAGGGCCGGGGACGGACGCCCATCGCGACGAGCTTCGATGACAGGAATCGACGCGCCCCTCGCTCGCGGATTTTTACGGATCGGAGCGCGGACCGGACCGCGATCCCCGCCCTACCCGCGCGCGCTACCTTGGACCCTGGCTTCAGCGGAGCAATCCAGCTACCGGTGGGAGGTACGTAATGCACGAGGCAGCGCCAGCAGGTGGGGAACCGTTTGCTGAGCTTGGCGAAGTGGGTGAGGATAGACCTGGCGGCGGCATGAGCACATCCCGAATTACAGGGGGCAGCTACCTTATCCCCCGCCTGGAAAACGCGCGCGTCGCCGACGCAATGCGCCATGGTGTGTTCAGCTGCCCCGCCGGCGCCACGTTGCGCGATGCCGCGCGAACGATGTCGTTGCACCATGTGCACACGATCGTCGTGACCGATCCCTCCGACGGTTCGCCCTGGGGGATCCTCTCAGACGGCGTGCTGCTCGCTGCGCTGCTCGACTCACCGCAGGGTGAGCGTCCACTTCGCGACGTCGCCGAGCGCGACCTGGCCATGGTCTCGAGCGCCGAACCGCTCCTTGGCGCCGCACAGTTGATGCGCGAGCGGGGGATCGCTCACCTGCTCGTTAGAGACGCGCGGAGCGGGCGGCCCATTGGCATGCTCTCGACCCTGGACGTGGCCGGGATCCTCGCGTGGGGCGAGGCCTGAGCCAGCTCGAGCCGACATGAGAATGGAGTTCACATCCGGCCGTTCGAACCCGAGGGCCTGAAAGCCTGACCCCAGCAGCAGATGACAGCCACGCCGGGGCAGCCACCGGCCAGCCGCGCGCGCGGGTGGCGATATTCGCGCCCCACCCTCTGCTCAGCGTGACCCTCGAGCGGGAGGGACCGGACCGCGAGCAGATCCATTTCCACGCCGGCGGGCAGGGCGTGTGGGTGGCGCGGATGGCGACCTCCCTGGGTGTCGAGCCGGTGCTGTGCTGCTTCCTCGGCGGCGAGAGCGGCGCTTTGCTGGGCGAGCTGCTCGAGCGACTGACGACGCAACGGCGCCTGGTCCGAACCGCATCGGCGAGCGGCTCATACCTGACCGATCGCCGCTCAGGCGAGCGCGAGGTCCTCACCTGCAGCCTCAGCGACCCGCCCTCCCGTCACGAGCTCGACGAGCTGGTGTCCATCACCTGCGCGGAGGCGATCGCCTGCGGCACCCTCGTGATCACCAATCCCATGCCCCCGGAAACGCTGCCGCTCGAGGTCTATGGCAACTTGGTCACCGATGCACGCGCGAGCGGCTGCCGCACGCTGGTCGACCTGTCCACGCCTCGCCTGGAGAGCGCGCTACGCGGCGAGCCGGACCTGGTGAAGCTCAATGACTGGGAGCTCGCGGAGTTCGTGCGCGGCCGCGTTTCCTCGCCGTCGGAGTTGCACGGAGCGGCGCGGCATCTGAGCCGTCACGGGGTTCGCGTGGTGATCGTGACGCGCGGCGAGCGGCCGGCGCTCGTGCTTTCTGGAGAGCAAGCCTGGTGGCTGACGCCGCCGCGGTTCACGGGAGGCTTTCGCGAGGGCTGCGGCGATGCGATGATGGGCGCACTCGCCGCGACGTGGGCTCAGGGCGAGTCCCTCGAGCGGTCTTTGATCGTAGCCGCGGCCGCAGGTGCGGCGAACTTTTTGCGCCACGGATTGGGGACGGCCTCTGCCGAGGTCGTCGAGCGTCTGACGGGGAGCGTCACGCTGGAGCCGCTCAGCGCTGGAGAGTGACGTTCAGCGCGGCAACGTGACGCGCTCTCCTCGCAGGATCGCGCGCGGAGCCTCGTCGGCCATCCAAGCGACGCGGGCGGGCGGACAGACGCTGGCCAGGCGTGCAAAGCCTGCCGACAGTCGCACCGGGCGTCCCCCGTGCGACGAGTGCGCGTCACTGCCGAGCACGTGTAAGAAGCCCTTTGCCGCAAGCCGCAGCACGAGGTCCTCAGCGCTCGCCGCCGCGACGAACTGAGCCGTCCACTGGATCAAACAGCCGGCCCCCGCGAGCGAGGCGAGCCGCCGCTCGAACTCCCGTCCGGCATGGCGCTCGGGATGGGCGATGATGCTGCCGACGCCACGCTGCTGGAGTCGCTCCACGACGCCCAGCAGGCGGTCATCGAGGGGACCCGGAGCGGGCTCGAGCAGCACCCAGCCACCCTCACCGCCCAGGGTCACGAGGCGCAGCTGCGTGTCGCTGAGCCGATCGGCCTCGGTCTGGGCGAGCTCCCCACCCGGCACGATCTGCACATCTGTCCCACGGTGCGCCAGCGCCTCCTGCACCGCGGCCACCCGCGCCGCAAGCTCCTCGATACGGACACTGTGATCGGCACGGATGTGGGGTGTCGCGCACACGACGGCGATGCCGTCCTCCGCGGCCTGTCGCGCCATTGCCAGGCTGTCATCGAGGTCGAGTGCGCCGTCGTCAAGCTCCGGCAGGATGTGGCAGTGCAAATCGATCACGAGGAGAAGGTATGCGACCGGACGACCGTGGCGACCGGACGCGAAACGCGGTCCGAACGGCGTAGTTATCCGCAATCAGCGGGCGACGTTCGCCGGATGGCGGCGCCGTGTGCCCGCGCTACGGTTGCTACTCGCAACATGGGCTGAGCAGGAGTAAGCGATGTTCGGTCGGCGCGCCGGCGGGAGCCGGCGAGGAGTTCGATCTGTGTTCCCCGCCTCGGAGGCGATAGTGCCGGGGGCTGCGCCTGTGATCCGGAGTGTCCGCGACCAAGAGCGGGAGCGCATGCAACAGCGGATCGCGCGCACTCGAGAGGCCTACGCGCGCTTGCGTCGCCTCCGGTCCGGTCCACGCTGAGCAGCCACCCGTGCTGGGACGCGCCGCGGGCACAACGAAGGCACGCCCCCGCGGAGCGATAGTGGCGTCGTCGTGCAAGCGCCTCGGAACTGCTTGATCATGGGAGCTGCGGTACGCGGATACCAAACCGACCAGCTCCAACGCTCCCGCCAGCCGTGCGCAAATCCTGACTTGCTCGCGGCGCTGAGCGCACCCTCCACCTATCCCGGCCGCCCGGCGGTGACAATGCACGAGACGCACGCCTCGTGGGTGTTCGTAGCGGGATCGCGCACCTACAAGATCAAGAAGCCGCTCGCGCTCGGCTTCCTCGACTACAGCACGCTGGCACGCCGGCGTGCGGCCTGCCGCGAGGAGGTGCGCGTCAACCAGAGCCTCGCTCCCGACATCTACCTCGGCGCGCGGGCGATCGTCGCGAGCGGCAAGCGCTTCCGCTTCGCCCCCGACGGTGTACCGGATGCCGTCGAGTACGCGGTGGAAATGCGCACGTTCGACGAGGCCGGCACGCTAGCCGGCTTGATCGCGGCCGACCGGCTTCGTTACGAGCACCTCGCAGCCGCAGCGCGCATGCTCGCTGACTTTCACCGTTCCGCGCCGCTCGCGCCCGGATGGGGCCCGGATCGCGTGCTCGATATTTGGCGAACGAACCTCGAGGAGTTGGGGGAAATCGAGCATCCCGCGAGCTGGCGTATCGACGTGCTGCAGGCCTTCGCCGAGCGGTTCGTCGAGGCTCACGCGGCGGAGATCCGCAGGCGCGCCGCGCTGGGCTTGGTGCGCGACGGCCATGGGGATCTCCGCTGCGAGCACGTGCTCGTAACACCCGCCCTCGCCGCTGTCGATCGCGTCGAGTTCGACCCTCACCTCCGCCGAGTCGACGTCGCCTGCGATCTGGCGTTCCTCACGATGGACCTAGAGGCCCGTGGTCAGCGCTGGGCGGCACAGGCGCTCGTCGACACCTATCGCGACGCCGGGTTGTCTCCAGGCGGCGAGCAGCTGCGCGCCTTCTTCGCGGCCCACTGGGCCCTGGTGCGCGCCAAGGTCGGGCTGATCGCGACCCCTGGCGGAGCGAGCGAAGCCGGGGGCGATCGACCGCCCGGTGCCGCTGAGCTGTGGTCGCTCGGCGAGCGGCTCTGCTGGCGTGCGCGTGCGCCATTGGCCGTTCTGATCTGCGGCCCCGCCGCCAGCGGCAAGTCGAGCCTCGCCGCCGAGCTGGCGAGGCGCTCGGAGCTCCCGATCGTCTCCTCCGACCTGGTGCGCAAGCGTCTCGCCGGCGTCGGTGCGGACGAGCGAGCGCGCCCGGAGCACTATCTCGCCCCCTTCACGCGCGAGACCTACGAGCGGCTTGCCCAGAACGCCTCGCTCGCGCTCTCCCGCCAGTACGGCGTCATCGTCGATGCCACCTGCCGCTCGCGTCGGGATCGCGCACCGCTTCTGGAGCAGTTGCGGGCGAGCGGCGCCAGGTTGCTGGTCATACGCTGCGAGGTGGCGCTCGAGCGAGCGCTCGCGCGCGCACGGCGGCGCATGGGCGATCCCCAGCGAGCATCTGACGCGACGCCGCAGGTTGTCGAGGAGCAGTTTCGCTCCTTCGAGGAGCTCGACGAGCTGCCCGTGGCCAGCGTGCTGCGGGTGGATACGGCGCAGCCGCTGGAGGACCAGCTTGCGGAGCTGGCGCTCGCGGTCGACGCCTGCGGCGAGGGCTGGGCAGCGCGGTGAGCGCAGCGACCCAAGTTGCTCCACACCCCGCGCCCATGTCGTGGATGTCGCGTTGCGCGACGGCTCGGCGCCGCACCTGCGCGCGGTGAAGTCCGGCGATCGCCCGCGGTGCGCGGCGTTTCTGGAGTCGCTCTCGCCCGAGAGCGTCGGCGTGCGCTTCTTCGGTGCCCCCGACCTCGCGTACCCTCGACCTACGATCAGGCCTCCCCGGCTGCAGAGCTGCTCTACTCGGCACCGGCCGAGCGCGCGCCGGAGCGCAGCTGCAGCTTTAGCCACGCGTTCAGCTGCTTGCCGGCGGTCTCGATCGAGTCGGGCAGCGTGTGCGTGTACCTCGCCAGCGTGAGCGCCGCGGCCCCCGGCTGGTGGTCTGGGGTCGCGTGCCCCATCAGCACGGAGGCAACCTTCGGCGAGACG